>Ga0335075_10005987_pt1 | contig 18788 bp, 20 predicted proteins | sample Lox_Sample_24_FD_206723 | JGI IMG/M metagenome (GOLD analysis project Ga0335075, IMG submission 206723) | Soil microbial communities from Loxahatchee National Wildlife Refuge, Florida, United States - Lox_Sample_2.4 | ecosystem: Environmental > Terrestrial > Soil > Wetlands | place: USA... | reverse complement strand
ACGGACTTCGTCAACGCGTTATCGAGCGCGGGTGCGACGCTCTCTGGCATGTTCCTGTCGCTGACTGACATCGGCAATGCCTTGCTCACCAGCGCTCCGTCCTACGAGCTAGGGCTGTTCACGGACAATCTGTCGAGCGGTGACTACCTTGACGCCTTCGGTCTGCCGATCGCGGCCGACACAGCGCTGAACACCCTGGCAGGCGGCTTCGGATACGAGGTCATCGACACTGCGCTCACACAGATAGCCGCCGACTTCTCGGGTCTGTTCTAGCAACGGCCGACGCCGAGTGTGGGGTTGGTGACCGCTCAGCAAGCTTGAGCGTGACACAACTCCACGCTGGGCGTGGCGCCGCCTCGAGATCGGTGGTCCCCGCGCGAGAGCATCGACGCGGTTTCCGCAACGGGAACCTGTGATTTTCTTAAAAACCGAGCGTCAAAAGGAGTAAAACAAACCTGGAACACCTCCGCCGCTGGCGGAGCCAGCTGTCCTGGCGAAGTCCCCTCAACGTCTGGGAGGTCGCACATGTCAGACCGCAAGCTTCGTTGGCTGGGTTTTGGGCTGGTCGCAACCGCCGGTGCCGGTGTGTTGGCGCTGAGCGCGATGATGAATCCGCCGGTCGTGCGCGCAGACGACTCCGATATCCCCAATATTGGGTTGGTGCTCGGCGCCAGCGGCCTACCACTCCCCACCGCAATGCAGCCAGAGTACGTGCCGGCCGCAGACGCGCAGTACCTCGACAACCCGTACACGCATTTCTACCCCGACCTCACGTTCTACCAGGCCACCTCAACCGATCCCTCCGATCCAGGATTCTATGGACCCGGCGTCTTTACGCCGGAAGGGCTCTATCCGCTGACCGGCGCCGGCGTCCACCAACTGTATTTGAACTACCCCACAGCTGACGATGGCTTTCCGGCGCTGAGCTCATCGGTGGGCCAAGGCATGGCGATTCTGGAAAGCACGATTGCGGCCGACCAGGCAGCCGGGGACGCATCAACAGTGTTCGGTTACTCACAGAGCTCCACAATCGCCAGCTATGTAATGGAGCAACTCGACCCCAGCGGCACGCCCCAAACGGGCGCCTTGGACCCTCAGTTCCTGCTGGTCGCTGACCCCAGCAATCCCAACGGCGGGGCACTGGAGCGCTTCGCCGGTTTCGAAACGACGTCAGGCCAAACAGTCTCCGACCCGTTGAGCCTCCCGAGCCTGGGTTTTGTCTTCGACAGCGCCACCCCGTCCGATGACTACGTCACCTCCATCTACTCACTCGAATACGACGGCTTCGCAGACTTTCCGCGCTACCCGCTGAACTTCCTGTCCGACCTGAACGCCTTCTTGGGTATCGCAACGCTGCACGGCACCTATCTGAACGGGTTTGAACCCGGCAACGGCGGCCCCACGGCCGAGGAGATCGCCACCGCGACTCTGCTGCCGGGGTCCGAGAACTCGTTGACCGACCCCTGCGCTGAGTGCCTGACCAACTACTACATGATCGACGAGACTCCGCCGCTGGTGGCGGCGTTACCGAAGGCGCTGCAAGACTTGCTGGGCCCCGACCTGACGTATCTGATCAACCTGGGCTACGGCGACGGCACTCTCGGTTACTCCGTGGACGCTGATTCACCGGCCAACATACCCACCCCGTTCGGGCTGTTCCCCGACGTCAGCCTGTCCACAGTGCTCAGCACACTGGCCACCGACACCGAGCAAGGCATCACGGCACTCGGGAACGATCCCACCGCGTGGACGTCGTTGCTGGAGCCGACCTCCACGGAGCTGAGCTTGACGGATCTGTTGTCGACACTGGGCGGCCTCGCCGCTGACCCTTCCGCGACGTTTACCGACCTCGTCAACGCGATCTCGAGTGCGGCTTCGACGGCATATTCAACTTTGCTGCCGTTGGCAGACATCGTCAACTCACTGGTGACTAGCCTGCCCGCCTATGACCTGTCGTTGTTCACGGATAACCTGTCGAGCGGTGATCTCCTCGACGCGTTCGGTTTGCCGATCGCGGCTAATACCGGGATGGACACGCTGTTCGCCGGTTTCGGATTGGCGGTCATCGAAAACGCGGCCTCACAGATATCCGCTGACTTCTCGGGTCTGTTCTAGGGACGGCGCTAGGGAACCAACACCAGCTTGCCGAACACCCCGCCGTCAGCTAAGGCCTGCAACGCGGCACTTCCCTCCGAGAGCGGATAACGCTGTGGCGGTGGCGGTTTCAGCCCAGCCGATACTAGCTGGTTCACGCCCGAAGCGAACAGCGCCGCCGACCCGGGCACCAGCACGCTGTCACCCGGGCGCATCGCGGCACGCCGAGCTAGCGCGAAGTACATGGTGTTGTAATTCACCAGCAGCGACACCGCCTCGGCGTCATCGAGTTCCGCCGGACTGCGGGTCACATTGGCCAGCGGAACGATCACCTGTTCGGCGTAGCCGCCAAGTACCCCGAACGCCGAGACTCGTTCACCCGCTGTGAATTCCGAGTCTTCCGGTGCCCAATGCACCACACCGGCGGCCTCCATGCCCGGAATGAACGGCGGCGGCAGCTTGAGCTGATACTCACCCTTGCTCAGTAGCAGGTCCGGAAAGCACACCCCGGCGGCACGGACGTCGACGATGACCGTGTCGTCGTTGCCGGAGACGTCATCGACGTCCATGTACACCAGGCCGGACGGCCCTGAAAGTTCCTGTACTACACAGGCTTTCATAAAATTCCGATTACCGGATGGAGAAATTCGCCTGCTTCGCGGCGGACAAGTCGTCGATCTCGCCCCAGTGCGACGCGATGTCGTCGACCGACGGCGGCGTCTTGAAGGTGACGCCTTCGTTCTGGAACAGCGCGGTGCGCTGCACTTTGCCGCCCCCGACGATGAAGATCGAGCCGGTGTCGGGCACCTCTTCGGTGCACAGGTAGGCGACGACCGGTGCCACGAAATCCGGCGTCAAGTTCTTGAGTACCTCGGGTGGCAGGATGTCTTCGGTCATCCGGGTGGCCGCGATCGGTGCCAGCGCGTTGGCCTTGATGTTGTACTTGGCGCCCTCCTGGGCCAGCGTGTTGATCATGCCGACCAAGCCCAGCTTGGCTGCGCCGTAGTTGGCCTGACCGAAGTTGCCAAACAGCCCACTGGTCGAGGTCGCGACGACCACTCGCCCGAAGCTCTGCTCGCGAAAGTGCGGCCACGCGGCGCGAACCACGTTGTAGCCACCGTAGAGATGCACCTTCAGGACGGAGTCCCAGTTCTCGAACGACATCTTGTGGAAGGTGCCGTCGCGCAGGATGCCGGCGTTGCTGACCACGCCGTCGACCTTGCCGAACTCATCGAGAGCGGTCTTGATGATGTTCTCCGCGCCCTCGGGCTCGGCCACGCTGTCGTAATTGGCGACCGCGCGCCCGCCGGCGTCTTTGATCTCTTCGACGACATGGTCGGCCATGTTGTGTCCGGCACCGGTGCCGTCGCGCGCGCCGCCGAGGTCGTTGACCACGACGCTCGCGCCTTCCTTGGCGAGGGTCAGCGCGTATTCGCGGCCCAGGCCACCGCCGGCTCCCGTGACGACGACGACGCGATCCTGCACTCCGGGCATGAAGTTCCTTTCGGTTTAGCTAATCAACAGCTGCAAGCGGGCCGACACACTCTAGAACAGCCGGCGCGCCAGCTTCCAGGCCTTCTCTGTATACGGCGGGTAGATCATCGCGGTTAAGTCAGGTCGGGTCGGCTTGGTCAGGACGGACTTGCGGTGGCTGAACTCCTCGAAGCCGAACTTGCCATGATAGGCGCCCAGACCGGACGGGCCGACGCCGCCGAATGGCAGCTTGTGGGTGGCGAAGTGGAACAGTAGGTGATTGATCAGCATGCCGCCCGCCGGCACCTCCTTGATCACCCGCTCGCGCACCGCCTTGGCCTTGGTAAACAGGTATGCGGCCAGCGGCTTGGGCCGCGCGTTCACGAATTCGATTGCCTCGTCGAGGTTTCGAACGGTCACCACCGGAAGGATCGGGCCGAAGATCTCGTCGGTCATCAGCGGCTCGTCGGCCGCGGGGTCGACCACCACGGTCGGCTGGATGTTCAGGCTGGACGGGTCCGAGCCGCCGCCGATGGCGACCTCGCCCTTAGTCGCCGCCAGTGCAGTAGTGAGCCGGTTGAAGTGCCGCTCGTTGACGATCCGTTTACCGCCGGTCGCGTTCTCCGCCTCGAAGCCGGTAACCGCCTTTTTGATCTCGTCGACCAGCTTGTCGCGGATTGGCGCCTCAGCCAGGACGTAGTCGGGCGCGATACAGATCTGCCCGGAGTTGATCAGTTTGGTCCACGCGATCCGCTTGGCGGCGACCTTGATGTCGGCGTCGGCCGACACGATGACCGGGCTCTTGCCGCCGAGCTCGAGCGTCACCGGAGTCAGGTGCGACGCCGCGCCCTCGTACACCTTGCGCCCGATTTCGGTGCCACCGGTGAACAGCAGGTGGTCGAAGCCTTGTGCGATGAGCTCCTGGCTGACGGCGCCATCGCCCTCGACGACGGCGATCGCGTCGTTGTCGAGGTAACGGGGCACCAGCTCGGCCATCAGCGCCGACGAGGCGGGCGCCACCTCGGACGGCTTGAGCACCACCGTGTTGCCCGCGGCGATGGCGCCGACCGCGGGACCAATCGTGAGCGCGAACGGGAAGTTCCACGCCCCGATGATCAGCACGGTGCCGTACGGCTCGTACTCCAGCCAGCCCCGGCCGGGCAGCTGGGACATCTCCAGCAGACGGTGACGGCGTTTCGCCCACTTGCCCACGCTCTTCGCCGCATAGGCGGCTTCGCCGCTGGTGCTGGCGACGTCGGCGAGCCACGCCTCGAACGGCGACCGGCCCAGGTCCTTCTCGAGTGCGTCGGCGATCTTGGTTTCGTTTTCGACCATCAGCCGCTCGAGCGCACGCAGCTGCTCCTTTCGCCACTCGAGGCTGCGGGTTTTGCCGGTGGAGTAGGTCTGCCGCAGGCGAGCGACAATCTTCGGGATATCGGCGTGGGTTGCTGCTGCAGCGACGGTGGCGTGTGCGGTGGCTTCGGTGGCGTCAGTGGTCATCGGGGTCCCTTCCTGACCGACGAAAACCCCAATCCTAATCAACCACCTGGTTGGGCAACAGGTGACCTCAGATGACCTCTGGTGACCTCAGATGTCGCTTGTCACCAATCGAGTGTGCGTCGTGGGTTTCGACTGTGCATCGACGGCGGCGTTTCCGAGATTTTCCCGCCCTGTGCGCACATTCGAAGCCGTCCTTGCACACTCGAACCCCGAGGTGCTATGGCTTTTCGGCCGAGACGAAGACAGCCCGGAACGTCGCGGCCACGTCGGGATCCTCCGGCAGCGGGCGACCCACTCGGGTCAGGTAGTCGCGGCCGGTCACCGATTCGACGCGCCACTGGTGGGCCTCGAACCAGGCTGCCGGATCACAGCGCTCGTCCTCGGTGTACCAAAGGTCGCCCGGGTCGAAGACGTTCTCGTCGCCGAGCCTACGGCGCAGTTCATCGGTCTTGGCGCGGCGCTTCTGGTAGGCCTCCCGCGCCGCGTCGTCGAAGGTGAAATCCTCGATGCAGGCCCGGCTGCCCGGCGCGCTGAGCGCGTCGATGTCGGTGAACAACCGCTGCTCGGCCTCACCCGGCAGGAACATCAAGAGGCCCTCGGCCAACCACGCGGTGCGCTGCTCAGGATCGAACCCCTTGTCGCGCAACCCTTTCGGCCAGTCGAATCGCAGGTCGGCCGCCACCTCGCGTCGGTCGACCACCGGCTGGACGCCATGAGCCGCCAACGTTGCGGCCTTGTACTCCAACACCTTCGGCTGGTCGACTTCGTAAACGCTGGTCCCGGCCGGCCAGTCCAGCCGGTAGGCACGCGAATCCAGCCCGGCGGCCAGGAGGACGTGCTGGCGGATGCCGGATGCCGCCGCCGCTGCGAAGTAGGCGTCAAAGAAGTGGGTGCGCGCGGCCTGGTAGTTGACCATGTGCGCCCGGACCGCCGCCAACTCGGCATCGGCCGTGTACGTCGTCGACATCTTGGCAACCAGCTGCCCGAGTTCCGGGCCGTCGATCAGCATCTGCGCGAAATCATCGCGGATCAGCGGCTGCTCGCTGGCCGTCTCGGCTGCGCGGGCGGAAGCCACCATGACCGCGGTCGCGCCGACGCTGGTCGCGATATCCCAGGTGTCGCCGTCGGTACGACTGCTGCCGGTCATGCGCGTTCGGCGGTGACGAATTGCGCGACTGCGTCCCTGTCATCTTCCATTGGCACGCCGTCCACCCAGCGGTCCAGCCGACGCATCTCGTCGCCGGAGTTCTGCGCGGTGGCCCGCCAGCCATGGTCGTTGAGCCAGTCGACGACGACAGCGCGATCCTCGTCGTGGTAGATCAGGTCCTGAATGTCGACGGTCTGCTCGATGCCGAGCTCGTCGGCCACCCGCTGGAAACGGTCGCGCATCTCTTGCCGACGCTCCTCGGCACGGCTGGCCGCGGTTTCCACCGCGATCCGGCTGCCCGGTGCACTCAACTCGGTGATCTGCGCGAACAGCCGGTCCTGGGCCTCGGCGGGCAGATACATCAGCAAGCCTTCAGCCAGCCAGGCCGTCGGCGCTCCGGTGGCGAAGCCCGCCTCGATGAGGGCGGCCGGCCAGTCCTGACGCAGGTCGATCGGCACCTCGTGCCGATCGGCCGACGGCGTCGCGCCGTTTGCCGCCAGCGTCGCCGACTTGTAGGCCAGCACCTTGGGCTGGTCGATCTCGTAGACCGTGGTGCCGGCCGGCCAGTCCAGCCGGTAAGCCCGCGAGTCCAGCCCCGATGCCAAGATCACCACTTGGCGGATGCCGGCGGCCACCGCCGCGGCGAAGTGGGCGTCGAAGAAATGCGTCCGCACGGCCTGATAGCTGCGCATATGTTGGAACACCGCGGCCGCTTCCGGGTCGATCGACTCCAACTTGGCGACCAGCGAGTCATCGAGCATGCTTTCCCACACGCCCGTGCCGGCTTGGCTGACCAACAGCTTCGCGTAGGGATCGCGGATCAGCGGATCGGGACGATCGGTTTCGACGGCTCGGGCGGCGGCCACCATCACCGCCGTGGTGCCGACGCTGGTGGCGATGTCCCAGGTGTCGTCGTGGCTGCGCAAAGCGCTCATTGTGGTGCCCGCCTCCTGCAAAATGCGTTTGTTGATCAATCAGCTGCGCCGAGCGTCGCGCGCAGCAGCCTGGTGGTGAAGGCCTCTTCGGAGAGGTCCATGGGTATCGGCCGGCCCAGTCGGGCCATTTCTTCGGCGTTGCTGACCGAATGCACCTGCCACCCGTGCGCCGTCAGCCATTCCGCGGCATCGGAACGGTCGCGTTCCTGGTAGGTCAGGGTCTCGACGTTGATGTCGAGGCCCAGGCGTTCGCGCATCCGCTCAAAGCGGACCCGACGCGCCGCTCGGCGTCGCTCGGGGTCGCCGGGGCCAAGGCTGAACGCCTCGATGGCCACCTGGCTGCCGGGCACGCTCAGCTCGGCGAGCATCTCGAACAACTGGTCCTGCGCTTCGGCCGGCAGGTAAGGCAGCAGGCCCTCGGCCAGCCACGCGGTGGGCTGGGTGCGATCGAAACCCGCGGCGGACAGCGCCGCCGGCCAGTCATCGCGCAGGTCCACCGGGACAGTGCGGCGGACGGCCTTGGGAGCGGCGCCGGCCGAGTCCAACGTGGCCGTCTTGTACTTGACCACCTGAGGCTGGTCGATCTCGTAGACCGTGGTGCCAGCCGGCCAGTTCAGTCGGTAGGCGCGCGAATCCAGGCCCGCGGCCAGGATCACCACCTGGCGTATTCCGGTGGCAGTGCCAGTGGCCTCGGCGAAGTAGGTGTCGAAGAAATGCGTGCGCACCGCTTGGTAGTCACAGGCCAGCCGGTGGGACCGCCGCCCATGCTCGTCGTCGCCGATCCACTCCAGGCCCGGGCTGGCCAGCCGCGCCCACGGCTGACCCGCCGACGACACCAGCAAATAGGCGAACTCGTCCCGGATCAGCGGGTCGGCTGTTGCGGTTTCCACCGCGCGCGCCGCGGCGACACTCAACGCGGTGGCACCGACGCTTTCGGTGATGTCCCAGCTGTCCCCGTCGGTACGCACTGAGCTGACATCGGATAGATCGGTCATGGCGCGGCCCATACTACCGAATAAGTTAGGCAGGCTATATGGTTCTGTGCGCTACATCACTGCCCGTGTTCTGCGCGCCGGGTGAGGCTGCCGACCAACAACTGGTGCAACTGGCGGGTGACGGTGGCGAGTTCGTGTTGAGCGACAAACCCCGCGTAAAAACCGATTCCCAGCAAGACGGCGATCAGCGTCTCGGTGAGCGCCGAGGCGTCGGTGTCGGCAGCCAGCTCGCCACGCTTGATCGCGTCGTCAATAGCCCACGACAGAAACTCCCGGGTGGTGCGAACCGAGTCGGCTTCCTCATGGCCCAGGTCGGGGTGTCGCTGCGACTCCAACGCGACGGTGATCAAAAATGCCGCCGCTGTTCGGTTTTCGATATCGGCCTCGGTCGCGGCATCGATGAACGCCGACACCCGACCGACCAGAGTCGTCTCGCGCTGTGCCCGCTGGACACTAGCGGCCACAACCACGGCGTTGGTTTCCTTCGCCACCTCCCGATACAGCGCGCGCTTGTTCGAGAAGTAGTGATTGATCGCCGGGCGGGTCAGGTCAGCGCGGATCGCAATCGCCTGGAAGGTGGCCGCGTCATATCCGCGTTCGCTGAATACCTCGCGAGCGGCACGCAAAATGCGCTTCCGCGTTTCGGCCGCCTTCGCTGCAGGGGGCCGACCCGGTCCCCGACTCGCGGGCTGCACCACGGATGAATTGTGCCATAGATCACAGTTCGACTCGCCGTGCTTAACCGAGCCGGTTGTTAGCTGAGCGGCCGTCGCGCGGCGCTGTGTGGCATCAACCCGTCTGCGTGAACCGCCCGTCGATCATGTAGGTCACGGTTTCGAACCCGCGATGCGGATGCCAGTCCGTCCCCCGGGGTTCGCCCGGCTGATATTCCATCTCGCCCAGCTGGTCCATGTGCACAAACGGGTCGAGCGCGGCGGCGCTGACTCCGGCGAAAGCCCGGACCACCGGAAACCCTCGCCCTCGTAGCCGTGCGTCCCGGTAGTAATCGAGCGCACCGGGCGTTCGGTGTCCGTCGGACCGGCTACGGCCACCCGCGCCGAGGTCAACGTGTCTGCGGTTACCGCGGGCATCTGTGCCTCCTAAACTTTGGCTACGCTATATAACCGGACCACGGTCCGGTTAATCCCCCTGGTGGGCTCGCACAATTAGGGGTGCCAGGCGGCGCTGCTACCGTGCCGAGCATGGCCCCGGGAGAAAACAACCACCGCGAAGCCCTGCCTGAGAACGGTTCCGAAAGCGCTGCACCCGAGCCCGGCGGACGACTTGGTCGCTTCATCAGAAACCTCGAGTACGTGCGCAAATGGCTCTTGCTCGGCATCGTCATCGGGCTGGTCGCGGGCCTCGGAGCCATCGTCTTCTATCTCGCGCTGAAGCACACCGGTGACTTCCTGCTCGGCTACGTCGCCGGCTATCACCTGCCCACCCCGCTTGGCGAGGGCGGCAGCCGGGCGTCGGCCCATTACCAGAGACCCTGGGCGCTGCCACTAGTGACGACGGCAGGGGCGCTGGTGTCGGCGACCATCGTGGCCAAACTGGCTCCAGAAGCCAGCGGTCACGGCACCGACAGCGCAATCGAGGCGGTGCACACCGACCCGCGCCACATCCGTAGCAGGGTTGTGCTGGTCAAGATCGTCGCGAGCGCCCTGACGATCGGGTCAGGCGGTTCAGGTGGGCGCGAGGGCCCTACCGCGCAGATTTCCGCAGGCTTCGCGTCGATGGTCACCCGGCGGCTGCATCTGTCGGACGCCGACGGGCGAATTTTGGTATCGCTCGGTGTCGGCGCGGGCATCGGCTCGATCTTCGGCGCCCCGCTGGGCGGGGCGGTGCTGGCCGCGTCGATCATTTACCGCGACGACTTCGAGTACCGGATGCTCTACCCCGGCTTCATCACTTCCGCGACCGCATTTGCTGTCTTCGGTTCTTTCATGGGTTTCGACCCGATGTTCGGCTACGTCGATGCCGAATACCGCTTCGAGAACGCGGGGCCACTGCTGTGGTTTGTTGTCCTCGGTGTGCTCGCGGCATCCGCCGGCTATGTGTACGCGCGCATCTTCTACGGCATGGGGTCGCTGACCGCCCGGCTACCTGGTGGCCCAGTGCTCAAGCCGACTGTGGGCGGGCTGCTGGTTGGCGTCATCGGCTTGGCAATCCCTCAGATCCTCAGCAGCGGATACGGCTGGGTGCAGTTGGCCACCACCAAGACAGCGCTGATGACGATCCCGTTGTGGATCGTGCTGGTCCTCCCGATCGCGAAAATCGTCGCCACGTCGCTGTCAATCGGCACCGGCGGATCAGGCGGGATCTTCGGACCCGGAATTGTGATCGGCGCGTTCGTGGGCGCGGCGACGTGGCGGGTGGGCGAGATTTTCCATCTCCCCGGGGTGCCTGCCAGCCCCGGCATCTTCGTGGTAGTGGGGATGATGGCGTGCTTCGGCAGCGTCGCCCACGCGCCACTAGCTGTGCTGATCATGGTGGCCGAAATGACCGGATCGTTCTCGGTGGTCCCGGGTGCGATCATCGCTGTCGGAATCGCCTCACTGCTGATGTATCGCACCAAGGTGTCGATCTACCGCTCGCAGCGTCTCAACCGCGAAGCCGCCGAGGCCGAGCGCCTGCACGCTGCCGCCCTCGAAGGTGGCTGACGCGCTACTTCGACGTCTTGCGCCGAGCGGTGCGCGCAGCGCTCCTCTCGGTCGACGAGCCTTCATGAGCCAGCTGGCCGCCGGCATTCTCCAGATGAGCCCGCACAAACCACTGGAACTTTTCCAGCTCGGCCGCTTGGTCGATCAGAATGTCCTGGGTGACCGGGTCAAGCTCTTCAGTTTCCTGGATGGCTTTACGGGTGTCTTCGACGACACCGTTGTAGACCAGATCGAGGGCGGCCAGATGTGCTTGCACGGTGTCGCGGCCAACGGAATAGTCGTCCCAGGTGCGGTCTTTCAGGATCGCGCCCGGGGTACCCTGCGGTGACCCGCCAAGGGTCGCGATCCGCTCGGCCACTTAATCAGCGTAGCCGCGGACCAGCTCCACCTGCGGGTCGATCATCTCGTGCACCCCGATGAAGTTGGGGCCGACCACGTTCCAGTGGACGTGCTTCAATGTCAAGTGCAGATCGTTGTAGGTGCTCAGCTGCTTCTGCAGCAGCCCAGCGACTTTGGCTGCCTGCTTTTCGGTCATACCGGGGATGGTGAACTGCGTCATGGCATTTCTGATACCCGGTGACCGCGTGCGGTAACCGCAAGACAGCTCACAGCGCGCGGATGTCCTGGACCGGCAATCGCGCGCCCCGCCGCGGCTCATAGGCCAGCCCGCTGGCTTCCAGTAACCGGACCACTCGGTGGCGGTGCGGCCGCATCGGCTCGAGCAACTCGATCATGTCGGCGTCGTCGACCGGATTTCCCAGCAGTGTCCAGCCGATCATCTTGGCGATGTGATAGTCGCCGACCGACAACGCGTCGGGATCGCCGAATGCACGCTGCGCCGTCTCGGCGGCTGTCCACACTCCGACTCCGGGCAGCGACGTCAGCGCGTCTCGGGCCTGCGCTGCCGGCCATGACGTGAGGCGTTCCAACGCCAGGGCGCGCTGTGCGCAGCCGACGATGGTCCGGGCCCGTCCAGGATCGACGTTGGCACGGTGAAACTCCCAGGACGGGATGTGCTGCCAGACGTCGGCCGGCGGCGGCACCCGCATCCGTGCCGGCGCGGGTCCTGGCGCGGGCGTGCCGAACTTGGTGACCAGCAATCGCCAGGACCGAAATGCATCGGCGCCAGGTACCCGCTGCTCGATGACTGCCGGGATGAGGGCTTCCAACACCTGACCGGTCCGACCCAGCCGTAGATGTGGCACTCGCCGGAACGCGGCGGCAACGGTCGGATCGGTCGGAACGAAATCCGATGCATCGTCGTCCGAGCCGAGCATGGTGGGCAATGCATCGAGAAATTCCTCAGCGCCGCTCCCCCATGCCGTGCATTCGACGGCATCAGGCGCGGCCCGGCTGATCCGCGCCGTGACGGATCCGCTGCCCAATAAGCTGGTGCGCCAGGTCGCGCCGTCGCCGCCGACCTGAAAGCACGGATCACCACGACCTCGGCGGAGCGGGAAAAGGGTGAGTCCGGGGCTGACCGCACCGGCGAACGTGACCGTGCGAGCCTTACTCACCATTTGCTCCCACCGGATGCCGCATCTGCTCGATCCCGATGATCATAGGTTCGGTTCAGCCCCTGACTGCCGGCCCGGCCATGATTGACCGGTAACGGTGTTGCGCGTCAGGATTGCGATGTGACCACCGCGCCAGCGACGATGCAGAGCGAAGCGATGCTGAGGAGTGGCGCATGACAACGCGCCAGCGACGATGCAGAGCGAAGCGATGCTGAGGAGTGTCGCATGACAACGCCGTTCGATGACCCGCAGGCCGAGCTGGCGTGGATGTTTTTGCAATGCCTATCCGACGGCGGAGACGTCGACGAATGCTTCGGGCTGCTGAGCGACGACTTCACCTATTGGAGCAACCAGAGCCGCGAACCGATCGACCAAACGGCGCTCCGCAAGGAGGTCGAACGTCGCAAACGGCACGCCGAGATGAATTTCGACTTCATTCAATGCTTCAACGACGGCGAAAGTGTCGTCATCGAAGCGTTGACCGAGGGTGAGACCGCTAACGGAGTGCACTACAACAGCCCTACGGTCTACATCTTCGGGACCCGCGACGGACTTATCGTGTCGTTGCGCGAATACAGTGACACCCCGCTTGCTGCACAGGTGCTGGGCCCGGCTGGTTCTTAGCCCGATGACCATGCCCGCCCTGCGGCGGCGCCGGGCAGAGCCGGGCAATGCGAGCTCAGTCGCGCTCGACGGTGATCTCAGCTTTGTCGGGATAGAACGCAACGTGCCCGGCAATCGCCGCCACCGCAGGATACGGCTCGTCGTAGGTCCAGGCCGCATCGTCGACGGTGTCGCCGGCGGTGGTGGTCACGCTGTAATAGCCGGCCTCGCCCTTGTACGGGCAATAGCTGCTGGTGTCCGTGCGAGTGAGCCGTTGTTGCACGACGTCGTCGAGCGGAATGTACTGCACGGCAGGGTAAGTGGACTCTTGTAGCTGCAGCGCGTGGTGCGTGTCGGCGACGACCTCGCCGTTGACACGGACGACAACCCGCGCCTGGGTCGGGTTGATCGTGATCGGATGCTCGGTGGTGGGTTCCAGAACAGGCCGACTGGTCATAGTGCCATCTCCTCAGGTGTGAATAGTTGTTGCAACACCGCGCGGGGCGCAAGATTCCCGTCCTGGTCAAGTCAGGCTGTTCCAAATGCGTAGCGGTGGTATTGCGACATGTACCGCAGAGTCGGCACCCAGGACATGACCTTCGCCATCCGCCGGTACGCGCCGGGCGCACGTTTGAAGGTGTCGGCGTCGAAGGTCGACACCCAGGCCAGTAGCCGGGTACCGGGTACCGCCCGCAGAATCTCATCCGGGCCGTCGATGCCCCATCGCAATGTCGCTCCCGCGCGCCGGACAATCACGTTCATCCACTGCCACTTGATGCCCAGCCGGTTGAACGCGTCGAATTGCAACTCCCCCGAGGGAAACCGCTCGACGATTCGGCGCAGCAGAGCGGTGCCGTCGTGTTCGGTCAGATACATCGTCAGTCCTTCGCCGACCATCAGCGCCGGCCGGTCGGCGGGAATGTCGGCCAGCCAACCCGGATCGGCGACCGAGGCGGCGACGACGTGACAGTGCTCGGCGGCCGGGTAGAGCCGGCGGCGAAGCGCGGCAACACCGGGGTAGTCGACGTCGTACCACTGGACACCCGGACCCGGCTGCAGCCGGAAGAACCGACTGTCCAGGCCACAGCCCACGTGCAACACGACCGCCTGCGGATGGGCGGCCAGAAATTGGTTGGCCCACCCGTCGAAGTGCGCAGTGCGGGTGGTCACCGACGGCGAGCGGCGCGGGGTGATGGTGGTTTTTTTCCAGTCGTAGTCGATGCGCTCGACGACCTGTTTGGCGAACTGGTCCCCGAGAATCGGCTCCGCGAAATCGGCGTCCAGCGCCTTCGCGTACAACGTCGCCAGCATCGTTTGCGGCGCCCCGCTCAGCTCGACACGCACCCGTTCGGTTGTCACCGGTCTGAGGCTAGTCCGCTGTCAGCCAGCCGGGGCGAGCATGTCTTTCCAGCCGTCTTCTCCTGTGTGGCTTGAGCTTTCGAGAGTGTATTTGGCCCCATCAGGCCCCACCACTTCGCCACTGGACGGGAGATAGATCGCACTCGGGGTGGCCGGCGTATAGATACACGGATTGGGTTGTTGCCCATTGCATTGCACGGTGCCCGATCCGGGTCGTTGCAAGGGATTGCTGATCGGCGGTGGCGTTCCCTGCAGCCGGTCGGCGGATAGCGGGTTGAGGCCGTTGTTGACCGATGGCGCCGGTATGACACTGCCGGGGTCGACGGGTTGATCGCAACGCGCGCCCGGCGCCGGGCAATTTCGAATCTGATTCGGGTCGCCGTACCAAGGGTTGGTGCCCAACGGAATATACGGCTTGTTGTCGCGGCAGTCCTGTGGGGTCGCCGCCCGCTTGCCGGGGACATCGACACATGGGTAGTTGCGGGCGCCGCGCACCACGTTGGCCGGAGTGTCCTGCGGGATCTTGCAGTATGTTCCGGCCGGCAACGGAGCCGTGCTGATGTCCGCCGGCGCCCGCCACTGCGACGCCGGCAGAAACCCGGTCAGACATGGCGGCGGGTTGTTGATCGACAAGTTCAAATCCAGCAATACCGAACCCGGGGCGGAGGCGACAACGGTCTGCGCGATCGCGCCGATTTCCGGCAAGAACACCAGCAACTGTTCGAGACCTTTGTTGTAGCGCTTGAGCATGTCGGCGACGATCTCCAGGTTCGCCACGGTCTGCGGAAGTGCGTCGCGGACGTCGCTGAACACTTCGTTGACCTGATCAGCGGTCGGCGCTGCCTTCGACAGGATGCTTTGCACGTGCTGGTCGTTTTGCGCGGCTTGGCCGATGAGGACGTTGAGGTTGTGCGACCATCGCTCGATCGAATCGCCCGAGTCGACCTGGCTGTCCACGACCGGAGCCGAGTTCTCGATGATGTCGTTGACGTCGGAGATATTCGCTTGGAAATCACCGACGATCGACTGGGTCGAGTCGACGAGTCGTTGCAACGCCGGCCCCAACCCGCCGACCGCCTGCGCCGTTTCGTCGAGCAGCGAGGCGATCTTGGCCTTGGGTAGCGCCGACAAGCTGCGGTTGGCGGCGTCCAGCGCGGGGCCGATTTCGCTGGGCACCGTCCCTTTGGTGATGGTCTGTCCCGGCGCGAGGAACTTTCCCGGGTTGCCGGTGGACACCAGGTCCAGGTACTGCTCACCGATCGCGGACACCGAGTGCACATTGGCTGACGCATCGACCGGGATTTTGTAGCGACTGTCGATGCTGAGCGTGGCCTTGACACCATTTTTCGTCGGCTCGACCTTGGTGACTCTGCCGATCTGAATCCCTCGATACGTCACGTTGGAGGTGCGATACAAACCACCCGACGACGGCAGCTGCACGGTCAACCGGTACTGACCGACGCCGACCAGGCTTGGGATGCGCAGGTAGTACCAGCCCAATGCGACCAGCGCAGCCAGCGTCAGGGCGGCGAAAACGACCAGCTGGGCGCGGATGAAGCGGGTCAGCATCTATTCGCCCCGCTCCACCGGCGCGTCGGCCGGGTTGGGCGTGAACCGGATGTCGGGGACCATCGTCGCTGGGTCGCGGCCCCACGACTGTTCGAGTGCCCGCAGGGCTCCGGAAAATCCGGTCCCGGTAAAGATCGCGTTGTCGACGGTGCTCAGCGTCAGGTCCAATGCTCCCGACACGTTGATGTAGTCGCCCCGGACTATCTTCGGCACGCTGTCGATGGTGAACGGCGGCGACAGCAGAAGCATCAGCGCATCGACCAAATACGGTGCGGCGCGGCCGAGTTGCTTGAGCGGACGCTGCAACTGTTGTAGGTCCTGGTGGAGATTGCCCTGCGAGGCCGACAAGGTCTGACCGGTGATGTTGCTAATCCGTCCCACCGCTTCGACCGCGCTGGCAAAGAGGTCGCGTTGGTCTGCGAAATGCTTCACCAACGGCGGGAATTCGGTCAACACCTGGTCCAGCGTGTCGACACGGTCGGCCACATAGGACAACAGCCGGTCGGTGGAGTCGATGGCGTGAGTGATGTCGCCGCTCTGCTGATTCAGCTCGCCGCTGAAGATGCTCAGCTTGCCCAGAAAATCCCGGATTTGCTGAGCACGCCCGTTGATTATGTCGTAGACCTCGTTTTGAATCACCTCGAGATTCGGAAGTCCACCGCCGCGAAGCACCATGGCCAGGCTGGCCAGCGTCTGCTCAGTGGAGGGGTAGGCCCCCGAGTTCCGCAACGGGATCGTGTCGCCGGCTTTCAGCAATTCCGCCGACGGGTCCGGTGGGGCCGCCAGTTCCACGTGCTGCGAGCCCAGCAGGCTGGTCTGGCCGATCTTGGCGGTGGCATTCTTGGGAAGCCGGACACCCTTCTCCAAGTCGACGGTCAACGTGGCGATCCAGTTTTTCAAGCTGATCGCACGGACCGTGCCGACAAACACATCGGCCACTAAAACTCGGCTGTTTCCGTTGAGCGCCAGCGTGTTTGGCATCTGCACATAGACGGTGTAGGAGCCGGCGCCGCTGCCCGGGCCGCCGGGCAAGGGGACGTTGGCGATACCGTGCCAGTTTGCACAGGACGTCAGCACGACCAAGGCCGCCGCCAACGCCACCGCCCGCCTGACCCCGCGGCGAGTGCGCCGCATCATGCTCATCACCGGCCCGGCCCGGCCGGTCCGGGCGCTGCGGTGGGCGAGGGCAGGGGCTGTGGGTACCACGGCGGTGGCAGCGGGTTGTTCTCGTCGTATGCGTTCGGCGGGCCGGTCATAGTCTGCCCTGCGGGTGGCGGCGCGATATTGGGCCCGCCCATCAGCTCCGCCAACGACGCCGGCGTCAACATGTTGGCCGTGGCCGGCTGGACCTGCACCCCCTGCATCCCGGGTGCGACAATCCAGCCCGGCTCGGAGTTGCGGTGCGACCACGGTGTATCCGGTGAGAAGATCCCGGGGACGGTCGTGTCCTTATAACCGGGCGGTGGCTGAAGCCTCGGCTCGGAATAGGTGACGTTTTTGGGCAACGTGTCGGCGCTGCTGAACACGTTCATCCCGAACGGCAGATAATCGAACTTGATGGCATCCAGGACTGGCGCCAGGTACTGCGCACACAGTTCCGCCGAATCTTGGTAGCCGAGTCGGCTGCCAGCCTGAATGGCGCTGCAGATGAACTGTAATGGGTTGGCGAAGTTGACAATCGCGGGTGCGCCGGTCAGCGAGCCGTGCGACGGTTCGTAGATCGCAAGCACGTTCGCGGCCATGTGCGGCAGGATGTGCAACGCGGTCTCTAAACCGTCTCGCCCACTCGGTTGCACTATCGCCGTCGTCGCGTCCGCGAGGTTGTTGACGTCGTGGACGAGCACGTCGCGGTTTTCGGTCAAGAAGGTGCGGGCGCTGGAGAGCAGATCGTCGGTCTGTTGTATTGCGTTGGCGGCGGACTGATCTGAGCTGTTGAGCTTGTCGGTGAACTGGGCCAGGTCTTTGTTCAGCGCAACGAACTGCTGGTCGTCTTGGTGTAAAGCATTGACGAACAGCGCCAGACTGTGCAGCACGGCGAAGAAGTCGCCGCGGCCTTCATCCAGCGTTGTCAGCGCGGTCGACAGGCTGTCCAGCGTGGTGTTGATTTGGTTTCCCTTACCCGCCAGCCCGTTGGCGAAGGATTCGACGATCTCTCCGAACGGGCCCTCCGGCTGCTCTCTGGTCGGGCCCAGTTTGGAGATGATGTGCGTGATGTCGTTGCGCAGGTCATCCCATTCCACCGGCACCTGGGTGCGTTCTTCCGGGATCACCGCGTCGTCGGGCAGGGTCGGCCCGCCCTCATACGCCGGCTCCAACTGAATGCTGCGCGAGGCCACCAGCGTCGGGTTGACGATCACCGCCGACGCGTTCGCCGGCACCTTGTACTTGTTGCGGTAGTGGAAAGTCACCTTCATCTTGTCGCCGGCGGGCTCGATCTTGTCGATCGCCCCGACGCGGATCCCCATAATCTGGACCTTGTCGCCGGCGTAGAGCGCGTTGGCCGCGGGGAAGTAGGCGACGACAGTGTTGTTGGTCAGCCTCTTGTAGAGCTGCAAGCCCACCAAAGCAGCGACCAGACCGCCTGCCACAACCAGTGATCCGATGATCACCGTAAGCCGCGACAGTTGCGGCAGTCGCAGCTTGTAGATATCGAAGATCGTGCTCATTGGCTACTACCTCCCGTCCCGCCGGGCGTGATGAATGGCGCCGGCAGTTGTGGACCGGGTCCTGGTGCCGCCGGGCGTCCGGGAGGCGGCCCTGGCGCGAACGGCGGTGGTGGCGGAGTCGGACCGGCCGGCAGCACGAACTCCCTGCGTGCCCCCGGTGGCGCATTAGGCGGCAGCGGCACGGGTGTGCCCGGCACCTCCGGCGGCGGCATTCCGGGGCGTCCGGCGTCGGGGACCCCCGGCGCCGGGGGCCGGCCATTCGGATTC
>Ga0335075_10005986_pt1 | contig 18789 bp, 10 predicted proteins | sample Lox_Sample_24_FD_206723 | JGI IMG/M metagenome (GOLD analysis project Ga0335075, IMG submission 206723) | Soil microbial communities from Loxahatchee National Wildlife Refuge, Florida, United States - Lox_Sample_2.4 | ecosystem: Environmental > Terrestrial > Soil > Wetlands | place: USA... | reverse complement strand
CTGGAAATACAACGCCGTTGTCTCCATCCCTCACCAGATCCGGTTGGCACCCTACCTGGTCGGAAACAACGACGGCCTTGCCGGCATTCATCGCCTCATTCACCACCAACCCCCAGGGCTCATGGATCGAAGGCAGAACGAACGCATCGCATAGATCATAGAATCGCGGCAGCTCCGACTGATTGCGAAACCCAAGTATGTGCACACTCTCGCGATCCTCCGCGCTCGCCTGTTGCAGGCGCGCTTCAATCTGCGGCCGCTGCTCTCCCTCCCCAACGATCAGCAAATACGGCAAAGGACGCATTGCATCCTCCAATTTCGATCGTTTCACTAGCTCCAGATACGCGTCCACCAGATCGATGCAGCATTTTCTCGCCAGCAGCTTGGATGCAAACAGCAAAACAGGCCGACTCGCTTCCAGCCCTAACTGCTGCCGCAACTGCTCTCTCGCGGCCGATGCCGCACTGCATCGCTCCTGGAAAAATGCATTATCCACCGCATATGGAATCGAAAAGACGGGAATGTCTGCGCCAAGATGATGATGCCAGTACTCCGTATTCCGCTGGCCGACGCTGAGAACGCCATAGGTAAAACGCCGCAAGATTCGGAAGAAAAGCTTTTTGACCGCGAGCTTCGTCGGCCCGCGCGGATGATCGATCAGTGTCGAGTCGGTGCGCAGCAACACTGGGATGCCCAACATCTTTGCCGCCGCCATCGCGATCCATGAATTAAGGGTCGCGTAGCCGTGAATCCACAGCACATCGAACCGTCCCTGCCAGAGTCGGCGATAGATCCCGCGATTCAGTGGGCGAAAGAATGACACGTCATGGCTATCGAGCAGGCGCGGCAGAAACTCGTGCGAGTAGCCGCCCAGCAGCGGCACATCCCATTCCACCGCTGCGCCAAACCCTTTGTCGTGATAGCTGTGTACAGAAAAGTCGGAGGTGTAGAGCACCGTCAATTCCAATCCAGGCTGCTGGGCAAGCAGCCGCAACAAGGGTGACTGGTACTGGATCGGATGACTGAGAAGATAGGCAACTCGCAGCATAACTTTCAGCAGGTAGTGCAACCGCACAGACAGGCAAACTCTAGCATGACACGTCGGGAGCTGTCGCAGCCGACGGCATCACAGTAATGGAATTGCGTAGACAAGTCCGATCGCAATGCCCACTCCACCACCTTTGATGGCAGCCTTGATCAGGTTGGTCGGGACCATCACGATGTCATCATTTTGCAGAATCGGATCAGGATCCTTTCCGGCGATGACTCGCGAAAGGTTGACGCGGATTTCGCGGCGCTTCGCTCCCGTGGTGCGAATGATGCGAGTCTCCGTCGGCGCGGCCTGAAAGCCTGTGTTCCCTGCCAACGTGACAGCTTGCGTCAACGTCAGCGGAGTATCTGGCGTAATCGGATAGGCGCCAGAATGAATCACCGCCCCCACCACGTACACCACTCCAGTGCGCGGAACAATAACCCGATCGCCCGGATATAGAGGAATGTTCTGGTCGACCGCGTTGGCCGGGTTGGAATTCAGGACTACCAGCAGCGGCTCGTTCACGCCCTTGCGAAGAATGGAAATGCTATGGCTGGCATCCGGCTTAAGTCCGCCGGCAGCGGAAAGCGCGTCGAACAAACTCATTGGTGCGAACGCCGGAATCGCCCTTGGCGAGTTCACTTCTCCCATGACGCCGATAATGTCGACATTCGAATCCGTGACGGAGATCAACACATCTGGACTGAGGATCATTTGACCGTCAATCAGCTTCTTAGCGACCAACTGCTGCGCCTGTTCGACAGTCAGGCCCGCGACATGAGTGCTGCCGATCAGCGGCAAATCCACATTGCCGTCTCCGGCAATCCGCGCCGTTATTTTGTAGTCCGGCACACCATACACGCTCACGTTAATCCCATCACCGGGATGCAGAACGATGGGGCCGCCAGGCATAACTTCCGTCGGAGCCCGCTCTACCAGACCCTTGTTGTCCGGATTCGGGCTGTCCGCCTTTGTGGGTGCAGGTCCCTGGAACTGTGCATACGCCGCGGCCGCCGGCCAAAGCAATGCCACTACCAGCACCAGGGGCACAATACCCGCCGCCAGGCGCGCGACACCTGGGCAAAACCGCCGAGCCATTGTCATCGATCTCAGCGCGAACATCAGGAATCCTCCCTGCGCCAGAAGAATGGCCATTTGCGCTTGCCCTTTCCATTGGCGGGAGCTCGACCATTGGAATAGGAATAGCGCTGATATCCGTAATAGCCGTAATAGCGTTGCGAGGCCGCATCGACAGCGTTGATGACGGTGCCTCCCAGCCGGGTACCGGCGCGCAACATCAGATCACGAGAGCGGCGTACAGAATGTTTGCTGGCGCGTCCATAGCGAACGACTAACAGCACTGCGTCAGCAAAAGGCGCGAGAATCAGCCCGTCCGTAATTGTCAGCACCGGCGGCGAATCGATGATGATGTGCGTGAAACGCTGCTTGCATTCCTCCAGGAAGGTGATCATTCGATTCGACGAGATCAATTCCGTTGGAAACGGCGGAACCGGTCCGCTGGGTAGAAGGAATAGATTGGGCGCTTCAGGAACAGTCTGGATCGATTCATCCAGCGTCGTCGAACCGGATAACAGCGTGGAAAGACCAACGCGGCTGGTGATCCCGAAGCGGCTGTGAATGGTGGGCCGGCGAAGATCGCCATCGATCAATAATACCTTGGCTTCACGGAACGCCAGCACCGCGGCCAGGTTGCTCGCAATCGTACTCTTGCCTTCCGCTGGAGTTGAACTGGTGATCAGCACCGTCTGCGGCGGCTGTCCTACGCCGGACAGCAGCAGAGACGTCCGCAGCGACCGGAAGGCCTCGGCAAACTGCGAATTGGGCTGGCCAATGACATCGACATTTCTTTGCGCCGCCGTTCGCGTGTCATCTGTGATAGTACGAGGCAGTACTTTTCTCGCACGCGGAATGACGGCCAGCGATGGCAGCTCTGAGATGGTTTCAATATCATGAACACTGCGCAGGCTGGTGTCCAGACTATCGAAGAAGAATGCCAGCGCAACGCCGCCAAACAATCCGAACATCAGGCCGATCAACACCCGAGAACTGCGGCGCATTCCGCTCGGCAGCAACGGCTTGCGAGCATAATCGACCACATCAATTTCGCTCGACTCCAGTCCGGCTTCAATCCCGGCTTCGCGCAGGCGGCGTAGCAGGCCGTCATACAACGCGCGGTTAGAATCAAACTCTCGCTGCAGCAGCACGAACTGGATCATGTCGTCGCGCTTCTGGTAGTCCTTGGCCTCTTCGTCCTTCAGAACTCCTAGAGTCATCGACTCATTCACGGCAGCGGCGCGATATGCGTTGTTCGACTCCGCCAGAACGCGCGCCTCCTCTTTATCGATGGCCTTCTGATTCTGTGCCATCTCGGCTTTCAACTGCTTAACGGCCGGATAGTTCGGTCCAAATTGGGAAATGAGTTGCGCGTATTGCGATTCCAGCGTGGCTTGACCGTTGCGCAGCGTGGCCAGCAATGATCCCGATCCTGAACCCAGTACGGCAGGGCTGCCATCAATCAAGTCCGGATTCATGGACGTCAGCATGCGGTAGCGCGCTTCCGACACGATGCGGGCAATCTTTGCGTCTGCAGCAGCCTTCGACAGATCATCCAATGTATCCAGGTTCAGGTTGTGCGCCTGGTCGCCAAAGCCCAGCACGCCCAGCTTTCTCTGCAACTCCGCCAGCTTCTGCTGCTCGGTCTCTACCGACTGCTTCAAGTCGTCCAACTGCGTCGAAAGCCACTGCGAGACCCGTTGCGTCGATGCGAAGCGCGTCTGAAAACTGCGTACGATGTAGTCGTTGATCAGCGTATTCACCACCCGCGCCGACAGCTCCGGCGACAAGCTGGTGAAGTTGATGGCAATCAGTTCCGTCTTAGGCACGCGGCCGATCGACAATCCTCCGCGCAGAAATCCAATCATCCAGTCCTGCACCGCTGGGTCATTCGGATCGACGTGCGTCACCGTCGCTTTCGGTCCCAGGAAAACAGGATTGTCTTCCAGCTTCAGTTCTTTCGCCACCTTCAGCAGCAAAGAGTCGCTCTGCAGAATCGCGACTTCCGTTTCCAGACGCGTGCCCAGGTCCTGCGGCCCGGACTCACCCCCACCAATCCGGTACTCGTTCGAGGCGCCGGGACGCACTTGGATCGTCCCTCCGGCAATGTAGGTTTTCGGGGTGGTAATCGCGCGCACCACTCCAAACACCGTGCCAATAAAAACGCAGGTCAAAACGATCCACTTACGCTTGCGCAGCGTCAGCAGGTTTTCCGCCAGCGCGTTCCCTTCCTCGTTAGTTACCCAGCCGCCACCGGTCTGGAACGATCGAGGTTTGAATTCTTCTTGGGGCGCTGCGTTGGTTTCGATTGGGCTCATGCCAGGACGGACCGCTCATTCATACTTGCGCTAGGTTGTTGCATGGAGATGCTTTTGGAACCTCGGAGTTCGGGCGGCATTGGGAAAATGTTTTGCAGGCAGTTCTTTTCTCTCCACGGCTGGGCTAAATTCGCCTCCTCCATGGTCTTCCGATCCTCCACGCGCACGGTCTGAAGCTCTGGACTGCGCTCTGCCATATCCCTCAAACATACAACAAGCCGTCACCGATTCAATGTCAGTGTTGATGGATCCAAAACACCTTGGCGATGGTTACTCTTGAGGATAGGTGCAAGCGCCGACGCGCGTCAATTCTCTTGGCGACGGCGCGGACAGGAAACCGCCGCTAGTAAAGAATACAGGAGTTACTTAGACAGGGTGTCGGGAAAGTTCCCAGGGCTGGACGATGAAAATCAAGGGATTCCGATAACGGGAATCGATGCGATCACTCCGTTTGACCTCGGGGCAAGTCAGGTTCTCCCCCCGGTCTCACTCCAAAAGCATGCCGCCCGCGCTGATATGATCGTCGAGTATTGGCGTCTGTTGCAATCAGTCGCGAGGTAACCCCCAAGGTATGGATGTCAATCGTCCCATTGTCGTGGTCGGCTCCGGGTATGTGGGCCTGGTAGCGGCCCTCTGCTTTGCCGAAATGGGATACCACGTGTTATGCGTGGACAATGATCCAGCCAAAATGGCCGCGTTGCAGGCCGGCCGTGCCACCATTCACGAACAGTTCTTGCCGCAATTGCTCACTCGGCATGGCAATCGCAATGTAGTGTTCACTACCGAATTAGGCGCAGCTGCCCGTCAGGCGGAAGTAATTTTTGTCGCCGTTGGAACTCCGCAGGCTCGCGGTGGCAAGGCGAACCTGTCCTACATCGAATCTGCCGTAAAAGAAATTGCCAGAAATATCGATCACTACACCGTGATTGTGGAAAAAAGCACGGTCCCGGTTTATACCAATGAGTGGATCGGCGGCCTGATCGAACGTTGTGGCGTTCCCCGCGATCGCTTCGACGTAGTTTCTAATCCGGAATTTCTCCGTGAAGGCAGCGCGGCAGCAGATTTTCTTCATCCCGACCGCATCGTCATCGGGTGCAACAATGACCGTTCTGCCGCCCTCGTCAGTGAGGTTTACCGACCGCTCACCTCGGGCGCCTACTACGAACGCGCCGACATTATCCCAGGACAATGCGTTCCCGACAAACCGCCAGTACTGCTGCGCACTTCACCGCAGAGCGCCGAATTGATCAAACACGCCTCCAACGCATTCCTTGCGATGAAGGTTTCCTTTATCAATGCGATTGCGAACCTTTGTGAGATTGTCGGTGCCAACATTACAGAAGTCGGCCCTGGTGTTGGCATGGACCAGCGTATCGGCACACAGTTTCTTCATCCTGGCATCGGCTACGGTGGTTCCTGTTTCCCCAAGGACCTGACTGCCTTTCGGTCCATGGCCGCCGAGTATGGGATCGATTTCAGCCTGTTGGGCGCAATTGAGCGCATCAACGAACTGCAGCCGCTGCGCTTTCTGGAGAAAGTGCGAAATGCTCTCGGCAGTCTGGAAGGAAAACATCTTGCAGTGCTTGGCCTGGCTTACAAAGGCGGCACCGATGATGTCCGTGAATCGCCCGCCATGCGCCTGGTGCAGTTGATCCTGGCCGAAGGCGCGAGCATTGTCGCCTACGATCCCGCCGCCATGATTCGCGCACAGGAGGTGCTGCCTCCAAGCCCTGCGTTGCGCTATGCGGCAAGTGAATTGGAGACGGCGAGGGATGCAGACGCTCTGCTGGTGCTCACCGACTGGCCGCAATTTCTATCGCTGGATCTCGAAGTGTTTTCCAAAACGCTGCGACAACCCTTGTTGATCGATGGTCGCAACTTGTTCGCGCCGGAAGATGTGGTCCGCCAGGGGATGATGTATCTCAGCGTCGGACGTCCTGCAGCCGGAACCACGGAGTTCGAAGGCCAGCCGGAACTTTCAGAATTCGCCGAAACCGGCGCCTCGGTCCAGCGAAGCATCCCGTCAGAAAAGATTGCTGCGCCGTATCTGGTACCCCCGGTCGCTCGCGGCAAGAAAAAAATGCGCGTTCTGCTGACCGGTGCGGCTGGCTTTCTCGGTTCGCACCTCGCCGATCGCTTGTTGGCGGAGGGCCATTCCGTCGTCGGCATCGATAACCTGTCGACCGGACATTTTCATAACCTCGCCCATCTCACTCGCGACTCGCGTTTCGAGCTTATCGAACACGATATCTGCGAATTCTTCGATCCCGGTCCCATCGACTACATTTTCAACTTCGCCTGTCCGGCCAGCCCTCCGCAATACATGCGTCTCGGCATCGATACGTTGCGGGTCGGCTCAGAAGGTACCATGAACATTCTGGACCTGGCGCGGAAATACCGCGCGAAGGTTCTGCACGCGTCCACGTCCGAGTGCTACGGCACGCCGGAAATCCACCCGCAGCCGGAAAGCTATTGGGGTCACGTCAACCCAGTCGGACCACGTTCTGTCTATGACGAGGCCAAACGTTTTGGCGAGGCTGCGGTCATGGCCTACCGCGCCCACTTCAACGTCGACGGTCACCTGGTCCGCATCTTCAACACCTATGGCCCGCGCATGCAGCCCGACGACGGCCGCGTGATTTCCAACTTCGTAATGCAGGCGCTGCGCGGAGAAGATGTCACGGTCTATGGTGACGGCTCGCACACCCGCAGCTTCTGCTACGTAACCGACCTGATCGAAGGCATCATTCGTTTATCGCGCATCGAAGAACCGCTGCCGGTTAACCTTGGCAATCCCGCCGAGAACACCGTTCTCGACTGCGCCCGCCGCGTGATTGCGCTCACCGGTTCCTCCAGCCGCATTCGCTTTGAGCTGCTGCCGCAGGACGATCCGCCGCGCCGCCGTCCCGACATTACCAAGGCCCGCCAATTGCTGGCCTGGGAGCCTGTGGTTTCGTTCGATCAGGGCCTCAGCGAAACCATTGCCTACTTCCGCGCCCTGCCAACCGAGCTCATCGTCGCCGGCTGAGTGCGTACTCTCGCGTGGCTACTCCATCATTTCTGACCTATCCCTGAGTGATCTATGGCTAGGAGCCGATTTCTTCCTTGCTCGCCCACTCCCAAAAGCCGGTCACTGACCAGGGGCCCGACTGAGAAACGCCTCTCTTGACTCTGTAGATGACTACAGGGTTTATGCTGAACGCATGGACGGATTGACACGAAGTCAGCTTGCACAACGCTCTCGGGTAAATCTGGAAACGATTCGTTTCTATGAAGGAGAAGGGTTGCTCCCTCCTGCGCCGAGAACCGCCTCCGGCTACCGAAAGTTTTCAGAGAACACAATCGACAGACTGGCCTTTGTAAAGCGCGCAAAGGCGCTCGGGTTTTCTTTGGAGGAAATTCGTGAGCTTCTTCATCTTCAGGATGGGCATGCTGACCCATGTGCTGAAGTACGAGACCGTTTGCGGACCAAATTGTCCGTTGTCCGCGAGAAGAAAGAAGAGCTGAAGAAACTGGAGGCTCATCTGAGCGCGGCGTTGCGCAAATGCAATCGTACGTTGAGGCAGCAATCAAAACATCCGGAAGCGTGTCCCACTCTCCGGCAAATGGCCAACTCTGATGTGCACGGCGGCGAAATGGAATGAATTGCACATCGCAAATTGTAACCGGAGATCGTTGACGTCCCCATGTCAGAGCAAAGGTGCAAAACAAGAGATCTGACGCGCGGTTGGAGCGCGCTCCTGCTGTGGGGTCTCCCCGTCGGCGCCATTATTGTCGGTTCGAATTGGCAAACGGTACGGCCTCTGCTGTGGATTCCGGCATTGCTGGTCATGGGCGCAGCGTGCGTTGCCAACGCAGCACGATGCGGCAGACGCCACTGCTACGTAACCGGCCCAGTCTGTTTGCTCGCGGCAGCGTATGTCGCGCTTTCCGCATTCCATCTGGTGCGCCTGCACCCTGCCATACTCCTGGACGTTGTTCTTGGCCTGTCTGTGCTTGCCTTTCTATCCGAGGTTCCTCTCGGCAGATACGGCAAGAGCGTAGAAAACAAATGATGATTGAGGTTTTCTATTACAAAGATTTCCCAACCACCTTCCTACGTTGGAGCGAATTCACCATGTTCTGCAGGAGGAACGCTGCCTTGCGGATGTCAGAGAAATCCTGGTTCCAGATATGGAGACCGCTCGCAGAGTGAGCTTTTTAGGCTCGCCTACGGTCCATGTTAACGGCATCGACATCGAGCCAGCAGCGAAGGAGCAAACCGACTTCGGTTTGATGTGCCGCAGAGACTCGAACGGAATACCTTCCCACGATCTGATTCGAGACGCAGTCCGGTCAGCGCTCCCCCACGCAAGAATCATCATTCGATGGCTCCCATTGTCCGTCTCGGGCACGCGGCCTCGATTACCGACAATGGCTAAATTACGCTCACTGCGCAAACGTAATCTCGTAGCCGGGTGCCCCATATCTACCCGCGTTCTCCGCGAAGAGATGTGGGGAGCGCTTCGTTCCCTGTTCCAGGATGAATTTGGCTCCTCCGCGCCACGCATCCTACCATGTGCGAATCGTATGGGTCTTCTTCGGGTACCAGGTGATTTGAATATTTGTCGTGACGTCGTTCTGTCCGCCAGTTTTGTATACGGGAACTGTCCAGCGCTCGTACTGCACCCAGGCATTCAACTCCACATCGGGCTTCAGCCGCTTGACGACGGTGAACGTGAAATCGTTCTGTGTGGTCCCGCCATCCACCCGCGGTACGCCGGTCGAAAACGTATTGCCCGGGATGAAGTCCTTGGCAGCCTTGGCATTTCGGTAGGAGAGCTGCAACATCTCCATGGGAGAAAGATGATAGGTCAGCCACGCCTGTCCGCCCTTCGCTTCCCGCCCAATCCAGTCGCCAAAAATGTTGCCCTTATTGGTGTAGCCCTGCTTCTGGATCGTTTCGTAGTACATAAAGCTGCCGTCATTGCTGTTGGAAACAGGAACGTCGGTGTAGACACCTTCCGCGCGAAAATCGAACTTGGGAGCATCGGGTAGACGAGCGAAAAAGATTCCCGACCGGATGGCCGCGCGGCGCGGCGCACTGACCGGCGTCACGTCATCGTGCGACTCCGAATCGGCATACAGCGTCACCAGCTTACTCACATAAGGTAGGCGCCAGCTGAAATCAAAGGTGCTGAATCGGGCTCCTGGATCGTTGCGGGAAAATTTGGTCGCCACGGGGACATTCTGGAAACTTGTAAAGCTGTTCCAGAAGCTGCCGAAAGTGATCGGCACGTGCCCCTTGCCGCCCCAGATCACTGTCCGCGAAAATCCAAACTCAAACGTGGGGGTTGGATTGAATGCGAACTTCTCCATGTGTACCCAGGGCTCATTCGGATCGGTATGGCCTTGCAAGCTGCCGACAAGAAACTCATACCGCACCGGTCCCAGCACGTAAGACACGAAAGGAATTTTCAGCGGTACCACGCGGTTGATGCGGAAGGAATAAATATCTTCGGCGTTGTTGCTCCAGGCAAATGCGCCGCCTGTCGCCGGACCATCCCACACATCGCTCTTGCCAATCGAGAAATCATGATTGAAAACTGTCGCCGAGAAATTGGCTTCAATCAAGCGAAAATAATTGTAGGTCGGGATCGGGCCCTCCGGAATCGTATCCTGCGGTCCGGGTGGAATATAATCTACGGCTGCCAGTGTCGCCGCAAGGTCCGAAGAATATCCATCCGCGCTAGGTGTGTGCTGATATTCGCCCCGGACATACAGAGCAAACGGACCTGAAGTTGCGCGCGCGCTGAAGCCGGCATAGTTGTTGAATCCACTTTCATATGGGCGGCCGTAGTCATTGATAATCGTCTGACCCAGGTGATAGCTGTCCCGCAACGGCGTTCCTCCGATCGGCATGGCGCGTTCATACAGCGACTCCAACGTCGCGTTCGTCGTCCAATAGCCGGTCTTGTGGATGTCTCCTTCCAGTTCCGCAAGCACGGCGTTGTAAATTTCCAGCGCCTGTTCATTATTTGTGTCGGAGTGGATTCGCTCCTGCTCGGCGAACAACATGCGCAGTACGCTGAGCCGCGTCCACGGACGCATATCGACGAACGCCGTGTTCAAGTATCCCAACGAGTACAGACGCATCAACGCTGGATATATCCAGCTATCCAATGGAATGTAGGTTGACCCTAGGTTGCCAGCAATTTCCGACGCCGGCACAATCGCAAACGGAGGAAAGGCTTCATCCGAAGTGTTGCCCTTGGATTGGGCAGGAGGCATGTACGTGTTTGGCACGCCCGGCTGCGGCTTCGGCGGTTTCGGCGTTTGATAGGCCGGCATGCTCTGGTCCTGTTGCGGACCAAACATCATCGTGGACTCCACCGGCTGCCACGATACATTCGCCAAAAAGGTTGAACCTGCCCCGGGAAGCGGTCGGGCCACCTGCCCCTCTGCGTTCCCACATTGCAGGACCATCACTCCAACCGCCAACCCCGCGCACAGCCAACTTGCCCCAACTGTCCGAATGCTACGATTTTTCACTCGCACCTCAAAAAACTGATCCCGAACATCCCGCCATGAACTGACTGCGGCAACAAAACGGTGGACAAAAGCCACACCGAATCTGTCGCCCTCAAAATTCTATCGGGAATTCTGAAAGACTTCAGTTTCGCTCAGACTGACTTACTTTCTTATGATGCGGTGCGGAGGCTGTTTCAGGCAAAGTTTGTCCTGCCCTGAAATTTCTAGAGGATGCCTGTTTTTTCCTCCGCGTAAGCGTCGCAGCTTAAAAAAACTCGCATAACGACACTCGATAACCTCAATAAAAAATTTGTATTCGACCTTTCGCGAGCCACAAGGCAAAGTAGAATTAAGTTCTCGTCATTCCTCACATTCTTTTTGGTTTTGCTGGGCATACTGTTCAAATCATGCGCACTCGGCAATAATGCCACGAAGTTTCATTTCTAGACGTCTCTTTCTACGCAGTTTGGATCAACCGCAAGTTCAAGATATGTCGCGAAATATAGGTTTTTTCATTTCATTCTTCCACCACGGCGGTCAATTGTTATGAGACAGATCCAAGAGCGGTGCCTCGGTATTTGGCAACCGGCCCAGAATTGCAGGAATCAGCCTGGCTTGCGACCTGGTGGAGCCCCGGTCAGTCCCATCACATGGCTTTCGCGTCGAACCGCTTTTGCGCGCGCCATGCTTCTGCTTTTCCTGTTCGCTGGCTGCTTCGTGACCATTGCCCAGGCGCAGGTTGCCGCGACCACCGACGCTCAGGTGCAACAGCATCTGCAGCAGCTGGATGTAGCCGTGCAACACGCCCAGCTTTCCGCCGATAACGGCTGGATGCTGGTCTCTGCCGCGCTGGTACTGATGATGACCATTCCCGGCCTAGCCCTGTTCTACGGCGGCCTGGTCCGAAAAAAGAATGTCCTGAGCACCATGATGCATAGCTTTGCCATGGCCGGCATCATTTCGGTGGTGTGGGCATTCGTCGGCTTCAGCCTGTGCTTTGGCTCGGGAACCTGGTTTATTGGCGGATTTCACCATGTGTTCCTCCGTGGAGTTGGCTCGGCGCCGGACCCAGCCTATGCAGCCACAATTCCGCTGGCTACCTTCATGATCTATCAATTGATGTTTGCCATCATTACGCCGGCACTCATCTCCGGCGCCTTTGCTGAACGCATGAAGTTCAGTGCCATGGCGTTGTTCACCCTGCTGTGGTCTCTATTTGTATATGCGCCTATGGCCCACATGGTGTGGGGCAAAGACGGTCTGCTGAATGCCTCTCTGACCGGCGGTATTCCCACCTTGGACTTCGCCGGCGGCACCGTGGTCCATATCACTTCCGGCGTATCGGCCCTTGTCTGCGCGCTCTATCTCGGCAAACGGCTGCAGTATCCCAAGGAGCCGATGCCGCCGCACAGCGTTGTGCTCAGCTTCATCGGCGCGGGCATGTTGTGGGTGGGTTGGTTCGGCTTCAACGCGGGTAGCGCGTTGTCGGCCGGAACCCTGGCCACCAGCGCCTTTGTTGCGACTCATTTTGGTGCAGCCGCTGCGGCTATTGGATGGTGCCTGGCAGAGTGGATTCGTAACGGCAAGCCGAGCGCTTTAGGAGCCATTTCGGGCGCAGTCGCAGGTTTGGTCGCCATTACCCCGGCAGCTGGCTTTGTCGGGCCTATGTCGGCGCTTGCCATCGGCTTCCTCGCTGGCCTGTGCTGCTACTTTATGGTCGCCAAGGTGAAACATTGGTTTGGCTACGACGATTCCCTGGACGCCTTTGGCGTGCACGGCGCCGGCGGAACGTTAGGCGCAATTCTCACCGGAGTCTTCGCTTCCCGCGCCATCAATCCCATCTTCAAAGACGCTCATGGTAATGCGCTGCCGGTCGGCTGGCTCGACGGCAATTGGATGCAGGTGCCGCATCAATTGGTCGGGATCGCGATCGCGTGGGTACTGTCCATCGTCGGAACGCTCGTCCTGCTGAAGATTGTCGACATGCTGATCGGTTTGCGCGTAGATCCCTCCGACGAACACGAGGGGCTGGACCTGAGCCAGCACGGCGAAGAAGGTTACGATTGGGAAATTGCGGCTTCTTAATCCCTCTCTGGTATATCTTGGCGATGTGGAACGACGATTGAAGGACCGGCCCTTCTTTTTTTGAGAAAAGTGAGGAAGCAAGACATGCAGAAGATTGAAGCGATCATCCAGCCGTCGAAATTGGATGCAGTGAAAGAAGCGCTGATCGAAATTGGAGTTGAAGGCATCACCATTCTGGAGGCGCGCGGGCACGGCCGGCAAAAGGGTCACACCGAGTTCTATCGCGGCCGCGAGTATGCCGTGGATGTGTTGCCCAAAATCAAATTGGAAGTCGTCGTGACCGATGCTATGGCGGAACGCGCGATCCAGGCGATCCTGACCGCTGCCCGCACCGGAAAAATTGGCGACGGCAAGGTTTTTGTGTCGCACATCGACGAGGCCATCCGCATTCGCAACGACGAACGGGGAGAAACCGCTTTGTAGATCGATTGGCCGTTCCATCCCTCAATTTCGCGCAAAGGAGCCCGCCATCCCGATCTCCGATTCATCTTCGATCCAGCTGTTGCGCGTGGAGTACCAACGTACTTCGGAACAGATGCGGCAGTTCTTTTCCGAATCGCAGGATGGTCCGATTCTGGTGCAGCGCCGCTCGGAGCTTGTCGACCACCTCATTGAGCGCCTCTGGCTGGAACACATTGCGTCAGAGGAATACGGCCCCCAGGGGCTTACCCTGGCTGCCATCGGAGGATATGGTAGACGACAACTCTTTCCCTACTCCGACATCGATCTTCTTTTTATTGCCGCCGACGCCACCACCGAAGGCGCTCACAAGGCCGGCATTCGCAAGTTGTCACAGGACTTGTGGGACATTGGATTGCGTGCCAGCGCCACCACCCGCACGCTGGCAGAGTGCGAACGAGTCAGCGAAGAAAATCCAGAGTTTACTCTGTCTCTTCTGGACCGCCGCTACATCGCGGGCGATTTCGCCCTGTTTGAAGAACTCGACCTGGAACGAATCCCCGCGCTGGTGGAACGCCGGCGATCTCAACTGTTCGCCGCTATTGCACAGTTGACACGCGCCCGTCATGCAAAATACCAACGTACGCTTTTCCATTTGGAACCCAATGTCAAGGATGGCCTTGGCGGCCTGCGCGACTTTCATACGTGCGCGTGGCTGAGTCAACTATTGCCGGAATCGGCGCGCTACTCTGCCAGCCGTTATGAAAAAGATCTGCTGGTGGAACGTCAGGATGACTCCGCCCTGGCCCACCAATTTCTCATTACAGTTCGCAGTTTTCTCCATTACAGAAGTCAGCGCGATGACAACATGCTCTACTGGCAGGCACAGGACGAGGCGGCGAAGCTCCGTCTCGGTGTGTCGACCGTCCGGTCGCGTCTGACAGACAAGCGCCCCGCGAATACCGCCGGATGGATGCGTCAATATTTTCGCCATGCTCGCTCGATCGAGTGGCTCTCCCGCCAAATGCTGGATGACATTCCAAGCGGACGTCTCGCCGTGATGGATCAAATACGCCAATGGCGCAGTCGCACCGTATTGAGCGGCTGTCCTGTTGCCGATGGCAAGATCGCTCTGAAAACTGTGGCGGAATATGCCGATCCCGATCGAGTGCTGACGCTGTTTCAGATGATCGCGGAGCAGCCGCTGCAATTGACCCGTGAAGCGGAAGGCCATCTCAGCGATTCGCTGGCCGTGCTGGCAGAACGCCTGCCCGAAGGTGCTGGGCTGTGGGAGCGAGTTCGTCGCATTCTGCTTGGACCTGAAGTAGCCAACGCACTTCGCGTGATGCATGCGCTGGGAATTCTGGAACTGATTCTGCCGGAATTTCATGGCGTAGACGCGCTGGTGGTGCGGGACGCCTATCATCGTTACACCGTCGATGAACATACATTTTTGATTCTTGAAAACCTGCACGCCTTAAGCCAGCCGCATGACGAGTGGGAGAAGGGTTTCGCTTCGATTCTGCGCGAAGTTGAGGAGCCGGAATTGCTGTACTTGGCAGCCCTCCTACACGACACCGGCAAAGCTCGCAGCGAAGGCAGCCACACCGATCAAAGTATGTGGATTGCCGATGCAGTCTGCGAACGTTGGCGCCTCACCCCGACCCAGCGCCAGACCGTATTGCGGCTGATTCGCAATCATCTGGAAATGTCGCTTGCTCTGCGCAAGGATATCTTCGACGCGGAAACGATTCGAATGTTTGCTGATCTAGTCGGCACACCGAATAATCTTCGGCTGCTTACCCTGCTGACCTATGCCGACATTCATTCTGTCAATCCAGAAGCGCTAACGCCATGGAAAGCAGAAAATTTGTGGCGCCTTTATATGGCCACTTCGAATTATCTGGATCGCAATGTCGACGAGGATCGCATTCAAGCGGACGCTGATACCGCTGCCGTACAACAGGTGATCGCGCTGTCGCCCGAAAATTCCGCGGCAATTCATGGTTTTCTTGCCGGCCTTCCGCAACGCTATCTGCGAACCCGTTCCACAACGGAGATTCTGACTCATTGGCAATTGGCATCACAACTCGACGACACTTCTTCCAGCGTGACGCTCACTCGCAACGATGCCTGGTGGGAATGCACCTTGATTACCCGCGATCGCCCGTTTCTTTTTGCCGACGCCGCCGGCGCCCTGACCGCCTGGGGCATGGATATTCTGAAGGCCGATGCATTTTCCAACGCGGCGGGAATTGTCATCGATCACTTCCGTTTCCTCGATCGCTACGAGACCCTCGCGCTCAATCCCGCTGAAGCAGAGCGCTTCCAGAAAAGCCTGACCGACATCGCCAGCGGTCGCGCCTCCGTCGAAAAGCTTCTTGCCGCACGCGCTCACTCTGCTCGCACTCAGAACCATAAGACGCGTGTTGAAACGCGGCTCTCTGTCGACAATACTTCCTCGACCCACAGCACCATTCTGCAGGTCATCACGCAAGACACTCCAGGCCTGCTGCGCCGGCTCAGCCTGATTCTGGCACAGCAGAAATGCGACATCTCCGTTGCCTTGATCGACACCGAAGGCGAAGTCGCGATCGACGTTTTCTACCTGACAAAAAGCGGCGATCAGCCCGGTACATCCTCGCCCGACAATCGAACTGAAAACGCAAAGCTCGATCCGGAATTTCTGGATCACCTGCAAAAAGTTCTCGCCGACACTCTTCAAATGTCAGTAACTCTGCGCTGAATTCGCCGCACGGACGTCTCCAGTCATCTCTTCGTTTTTCGCTTCGCATACATTCCGTCTGCCTATCGCGCCGGAGTACACTGGGGACGTTGTTCGCGCCGCAAACATGCATATCGAAAGTGCGAACACCGATCACCTCTTCCGACGGCTGGAGCGCATTGATGAATCCGACTTCCCTCACTCGCGCGCTGCGCCATGTGCTTCTATGCCTAGTGTTGGGCTGCATGTGTCTTCCGCTTTCTGCGGCGACCCGGACGAAGCACCGGCATGCAGCGCCGCCGCAAGGCAAGCCCACGGTCCAGCAGGTACAGCCACCCAATTGGTGGAGTAATCTTCCCAACCCGATGGTGCTGCTGTATGGGAAAAACCTCATTGATGCGCACATCAGCAGCAGCGTCGCTGGAATTTCTGTGCGGCGAACGAGGATTTCTCAGAACGGCCATTGGGCATTCGTCTGGCTGGATACTTCCGATGCTCCTCCACAGCATTTCGACCTGATTGTGCGCACCACTGCCGGTCAGGCACGCGTCCCGTACGAACTGGACAAACTGCACGACCCGAGCCAAGGCTACCAAGGGTTTTCGGCCGCCGATGTGATGTACCTCATCATGCCCGACCGTTTCTCCCAGGGAAATACGGCAGGCCCGCAGATTCCGAAACCGGCCGCCACCGTGGATCGCAGCAATCCGCACGATTACCACGGCGGCGATTTGCGCGGCATCGAAAATCATTTGGACTACCTCAAGCAGCTTGGCGTCACTACTCTCTGGATCACGCCCCTCTATGCGCCCGACCCGCTTTCTGAGGACTACGACGGATACGAGCCGGTCAACATGTACCAGATCAATCCGCACTACGGCACATTGCAGGACTATGAAGACCTGGCCGCCGCCATTCACAGCCATGGAATGAAGCTGGTGCTGGATATCGTCGCTAACCAGGTCGGCCCGAAAAGCATGTGGGTCAACGATCCTCCCACGCCGGACTGGTTCCACGGCACGCCGGCGGATCATCTTGCTGCGACGGACAATTTTGCCTCCATCGCCAGTCCGCACGCCGCTCCAGCCGCCTACCAGCCGGTTGTGGATGGTTGGTTCCGCAATGTGCTACCGGATTTGAATCAGTCGAATCCGCTGGTCAAGCAGTACCTGATCCAAAACGCAATCTGGTGGGTCGAACTCGGAACTGTGGACGGCCTCCGCCTGGATACATTTCCGTACGTCGATCGTTCCTACTGGCAGGATTTTCACTCCACCATGCACGCCCTCTATCCCAACCTGACTACTGTCGGCGAAATTTACGATTCGGATCCAACTGTGACCTCCTACTTTGCCGGCGGACAGAAACACGTAGGCATCGATACTGGACTCTACACCGAGTTCGACTACCCTAGCTACTTCGTGTTGCGTTCCGCCCTGACTGCGCCTCCTTCTGCTGTCTCATCGATGGCAAATCTCGAAAACATCCAGCGCCAGGACTGGCTGTATCCTCGCCCTGACGCGCTTGTGACATTTTTCGGCAATCACGACACCGCGCGGTTTCTCTCCGTGCCCGGAGCAAGCGCCGCCAGCGAACGACTCGCTTTTGGATTGCTGGCTACCATGCGAGGCATGCCGCAAATTTATTATGGAGATGAAATCGGCCTCTCCTCTGGACCCGATGGCGATAATCGGCCTGATTTTCCCGGAGGATTTCCCGGCGACCCCCAAAATGCGTTCACTGCCGCCGGTCGCACTCCGCAGCAGCAGGCAATGTATTTCTGGGTTCAAAGCCTGTTGGATTTGCGCGCACATCATGAAGCCTTGCAGACCGGCTCGCAGCAAAACCTGCTGGCAGATGAGAGCGGTTTTGTGTTCGCTCGCTTCGTTGTCCCCACACAGAAAAATGGATCGACGCCGCCACCATCAGAAATCGATCTTGTGCTAATGAACAAATCCGACGCGCCGCGAACCTTCCATCTAGATTTCACACGTACAGCACTCGACGGCGTCAAGACACTCAATCCATTGTGGAATACAAAAGACACAGTCACGGTTACACAAGATCATTGCGACGTCACCGTGGGCGCCCAGCAGTTAGTGGTTTTCACCGCGCAACCATAAAGCGTACGGATGCAGGAAGAAAGCAACACCATGCGGAAGCCTTTGCGCGTCGCGGCAATTGGTGAGATCTTGTGGGACCTGCTTCCCGAGGGCCCGCAACTCGGCGGCGCTCCCGCAAATTTCGCGGCCATTCTGGCGCAGATGTTTGCCTGCGATGCAGCCACACTCGCCGGTGAAGTCTTTTTGGTCACTTCTGTGGGTGACGATCCTCTGGGAAAACTGGCGCGCGAGCAATTGATCGCGCATCAGGTGCGTCCGGATTTTATTGCGAGCGATCCAAACCGTCCCACCGGAACCGTTGAAGTGCAGCTCGATGCGGAACTGGGCCCGCGCTATCGCATCTGCAATCATGTAGCCTGGGACAACGTGCCTGACATTCCGCAGTTGGCCGCGCTCGCGCCCACGCTGGATGCCATTTGTTTTGGAACCCTGGCACAACGATCGCCCGCGACGCGCACCACGCTTCGCTCTCTGGTTGCTTCCACGCGCGCGGACTGTCTCCGCGTCTTCGATGTCAATCTA
>Ga0335075_10005985_pt1 | contig 18790 bp, 2 predicted proteins | sample Lox_Sample_24_FD_206723 | JGI IMG/M metagenome (GOLD analysis project Ga0335075, IMG submission 206723) | Soil microbial communities from Loxahatchee National Wildlife Refuge, Florida, United States - Lox_Sample_2.4 | ecosystem: Environmental > Terrestrial > Soil > Wetlands | place: USA: Florida... | reverse complement strand
GGCATACCGCACCGTCCGCTGGGGCCGTGGAGGCCAGGTGCAGATTATGTGGAGATCGTATGGAGGGGCGGATGTCCCGTCTCACCCTTCATGTCGGCTAGAACCTGGGAGTCGACACGTTCCTGAGACGTCGGAACCACTGACCGTCTCACTCATCTTGTCGATTACGAAGGCCGACTTTTGAACTGAAATTCCGCCACCAACGCCCGCCCGGTTAGCCGGCCGCCGGGTACGCCACGGTGAAGTGGTACTGCATGACGAGGAACACCTGGCTGGTCAGGTCACGGGTGAGCACGCTGTCGTCGGCGGGCAGCGAGAGCTGGGCTTCACCAGCGGAGCCGGTCAGCGCGTCGGACAGCGTGGTGAGGTCGATGCCCGGCGGGATCACGCTGGCGAGCGACGCCGGCGCGGCCGTGGAGGCGGGGACGCCCGTGTAGAGGGTGAGGGAGTCGATCGTCAGGTCGGTCACGGCCTGCACCACGTAGGGGAAGACCGACTTCTCCAGGGTGACCGTGAAGTCGCCGGTGCCGTTCACGAACGCCGACCACTCGGTCGGGAAGTCGTAGCGCAGGTTGAACAGCAGCGCCTGGCCGCTGCCGCCCGACTGCTTCAGCATGCCCTTGAGCGAATCGGTCGCTGCGGTGCGCAACGGGTCCCCGGCGTCCCTGGCGGTGTAGCGGATGTGCAGGATGAGGTCCGAGATCGTCAGGTAGTCGAACGAGCGGACCTCCGCGGGCAGCGACAGGTTCCAGGTGCTGACCGCGCCCGCGCCCTCGAACGGCAGGAACCGCTCGTCGTGCAGGTTCGTCTCGAACATGCCGCTGTCGCCGACGCCGCCGCTGGTCACGATGACGTCCGTTGAGCCGAAGTAGTCCTGGAACCGGATGTCGTCCTGCCCGGTGCGCGCGTACCCGCCCGCCGCGCCGCCGCTGCCCGCCAGCGGCGAGACGCGGATCGTGCTGCCCTGCAGGGTCGCCGTCAGGTTCAGGCTCGTGGTCGGGCCGACGACGGACGGCACGGAGACGGCGAAGGCCTTGATCCGCCGCATGTAGTGGCCGGGACCGTCCCAGTCGTACAGCCACTCGGGCACGGTGACCGTGCACGAGCCGGCGACCTTGAGCGCGAGCAGGGCCATCGGGTCGAGCAGGCGCAGCGACACGTGCCGGGTGAGTTCGAGCTCGCGGGTGTTGCTCTCGTGGTAGGCGAGCTCCATCCGCTTGACGTCGAGGCAGAGCGCCTCGCCGGACAGCAGCCCCTGGTGGCCGGAGTCCCAGTAGTTGTACTGGATGAACGTGGTGGCGTCGAGTTCCGGGCGCATCAGCTCGTACTTCATCGTCTGCTCGGCCTTGCGGGCGGTGTCGCAGGCGAACCGGTAGTACTGGTAGTACAGCCCGGTCAGGTCACTCTGCATCCAGGTGTAGAAGTCGGTGTTGGTGAACTTGGTCTTGAGGAACGCCTGGATGTCCTTGGCCTGAGCGACCTGCTTCTGCGCGGTGGCGTAGTCGTGCTGGGCGACCTGCTCGGCGATGAGCGAGGCGACGATCTGGCGGCCGAGTTGCAGCAGCTCGCGGGCGGCCAGGTTCGCCTGCAGCGTCCATTCCTCGACTCGGCGCTGGTAGCCGGCGGTACGGGCGGCGATGGCGGCCTGGTCCGTCTGCCAGCCCGCCTCCACCAGCGCGATGTCCGCCACGAGCTTGGCGGCCCCGCTAAGCACCGTGCCGCTGCTGACGCGCATGTGGATGCCGACACCCCAGTATTGCGCGTCTACGTAGAAATCAGGCAGCAGGGTGAGCCCGGTCGCGACCGCGTTCCACACGTTGGCGGTGTGCCGCTGGTCCCTGGCCTGGGGGAGGTTGGTGTTGAGCTCGGTGTCCTCCTGCTTGTTCAGGTAGAGCTGGCCCGTGCCCGTCGCCCCTGACTGGGCTGACGGGGATGACCCCTGGGCGAGCTGCGGGTCGGGGTAGGCCAGCGTGGGCACCGGGAGGTCGTAGTCGGTCAGCAGCGTGGCGTAGACGTCGTCGAAGTTCTTCTCGGTGAGCTGCGGGCGGTTGAGCGTGCTGGGCGTGATGTCCGGGACTGTTGTCTGGTCCGGCGTCTGGCCGAGCAGGCTGAGGTAGTAGATGTACCGCTCGACTACGCTGTCGCGGGTCCGCAGCAGGGCGTTGGTGGTCTCCATCGCGTGCTGGTACTGCAGGAAGCGGGTGTGCTGCAGCAGGTGCTGGAGGGTGACCTCGTGGTCCTGCCGCTTGAGTGCGAGCTGCTCTGCGTCGCCCTTCTCCAGGGCGGACAGCAGCGTGGCGCCGAGCGAGCGGACCTCGCCCGCGATCTCCAGGGACTTGGTGATGAGCAGCAGGGCACGGACCGGGCCGGCGGGCTGGCTGATGCCGCTGACGATGCTGCCCACATCGAGGCCGGCCGCGGAGGCCTTGACCAGCATGCCCGGGTCGATGGGCGGGTCGAACAGCGGGAGCTGCTGCGCGACGCCGGCGATGTTCTCGCTGTTGCGGATCTTGAACAGCCGGTCGGCGACGGTGTCCCAGTAGCCGAGCAGCTTCGGGTTCGGCGGGATCGCGAAGTACAGCGACTGGCCGATGCCGAACAGCACGCCGCCGGCGTCCGCACCGGACGAGCCCGAGGACGCGCCGGGGCCGGGCACGAGGTTAAACGGGAGCTGGCCCTCGATGGTCACCATCGCGTCGCTCATCGGGTCCAGGCCGTCCGCCTCGAGCTGCGCGAAGTTCCGCGCGGTGGTGCCGCCCGGCCGCGGCACCGACTGCGGCCGCGGACCTAGCAGCTGCGCGGCGAGCACGTAACAGAGGGTGGCCTCGTTCAGCGTCTCGATCGTGTCGGCCAGGAACAGGCTGTCGCCCCAGGCGATGAGGTTGTCCAGGTACGCCATCACCACGGACCACTGGAAGGCGCTCTGCCTGGTCCGCGCGACCGGATACGGCTGGTAGGGGTTGCCGAGGATGGCGTTGTAGCCGTCCAGCACGTCCTGCTTCGTCGCGATGAGCGCCGGGTCGGCGAGCTGGCCGTCCGGGGTGCTCAGCAGTGCGATCAGCTCGGCGACGCTCGCCATGGTGGTATCGCTGAACGCGAACGACTTCCAGTACCGCCCGCCGGGGTCGGTCGGGTCGAAGACGAGGTGGAACCACCGCTGCGCCTCGGCAAACCGCTGGTTGTTGCTGAGGTGAACGGCGATCATCACCGGGATGTGGTACAGCAGTTCCCAGTTGTAGCACGCGTACGGGCCGCTGACCGACGTGTCGATGACCGCGTCGGGCATGGTGACCGTCACCAGGCCGCTGCCGAGCGTGGTGTACTCCGTGCTGTACTGCACCGTCCGGTCGGCGAGGAAGTCAGGGGCGAGCATGCCGGCGAGCGAGGTCTGGTTCAGCTCGCCGATGAGGTCGCCGACAAACGGGTGGGTGAATGTCGCGAAGTTGTAGGAGGACCGGTTCCAGACGGGGCCGAGCCCGCCGAAGATGAGGTCCAGGTCGCCGGAATAGTGAAAGCCGCCGCTGGCGATGATGTCGGTCATGACTGCGCTCCTTGCTGGCCGCTGCGCGCCGGGGCGTCGGCGGCCAGGCTCCCGGCCGGGTAGATGACCTGGCCCTGGTAGGTGACGGGGGCGGGCAGCGGCAGGGCGGCCCTGATGCCCGGCGCCTGGGCCAGGTAGCGCTGCATGGCCGACGGGCTGGCGCCGGCCGTGTCCACGGCGACGGCCTCGCCCGCGGCAGGTCCCGCCGGGTGCGGCGGGAGCACCAGCGGCGGCAGGGACGTGGCGGCGATCGGCGCCCGGGTGACCGGCAGCTGCCCGAAGCCCGGGACGACAGGCAGCCGCCAGGCGCTTTGCGTCGACGTCACGTAGAACACGCGCCGGTGGTCCTCGTACAGGAACGGTGCCGCCCACTGGCCGGGCAGGCCCGGCTGGCTGTCGGTGACCCGCGGCAGCCAGCTGAACTGCAGGAGGTCGGCCGAGTTGACGGCATTCCCCGCCCCGTCCTGCAACGCGACGGTGAACCGCGCCGGCCCGTAGGTTCCGGTGTACGGGACGGCCAGGGCGGGGTTGAACTGGCGGCGCTGCGGCGGGAGGTCGAGCGCTCCCGCGAGCGGCACTCTCGTCATCCAGTGCCAGCGGCCGTTCCCGGTGTGAGGAACCCAGAGCACCGTCTCGTCGAAGCGGACTGCCCCGTTCGTGTTGTGCAGGATGAAGCCCGCATTCCACGGGGTGTACCCGGCCGGCGCGGTGACCGCGAGGATCAGCGCGCCGGCCGGGACCAGCCCGGGCCAGGTGGTTCCCGCCAGGTCCGGATTCGTGAACGTGAACTGGCCGGGCACGATCCGCAGCTGGTTGCGTACCGCCTCGAAGGAGCCGTCGCCGGCCGCTTCGAAGGCGCCGATCGCGGTGGGCAGGCCGACGTCGGACGTCTTGGCCGGCTGCCACTTGCCGTTGTAGTACTCGGCCCAGCACAGCACCACCTGGGCGGTGACGGAACCCGAGGTGGCGGCGGTCGTGCTGGCGGTCACGGAGCTGTTCAGGTCGCTGACGGTCAGGGTGGCGAGTGTCGTGGGGGTGCTGGTGTTATTACCGGTGCCGGTGCTGGTGCTGGTCGGGCTGAACTGGGGCGGGGAGCCCTGCGTCTGCTTGACCGCCTTGAGCCAGCAGCACAGCAGTCGGCCGTTCCAGACGACCGGGGTGACCGGCATGTCCTCGGGGTCGATCATCATCTGGGCCCACGGCCCCCACACGCCGTTCGTGAACTCGCGGAAGAAGTGCTTGCGGTGCGCCCCCTTGGTCCGTGCCACGACGTAGGAGGCCTGGCTCACGCTGGCGTCACCGGGCTGGTAGTACAGCCCGCAGGGTTCCAGCTTGGCGACCTCCTCCAGGCCGGAGAGGTAGTCGAGGTAGGCGTCGGCGGCAGCGTCGTCGGTGATGTCGCCCTGCAGCAGGCTGCCCATGACCTGCTGGAAGAGCGGCGACTGGTCGTCGCGCAGCTCGGGGAACAGCCAGTTCTCCGGCCACAGGAAGACCTCCCGGTTGGCCTGCCACAGCCGGTACCGCTTCATCCAGTCCCAGCGCGCCGGGTCGAAGTCCCCGGCGGACACGGCGGGCTCCAGGTTGCGGATGACCCGCTCGACGAACAGCTGCACCTGGGAGAGGGCGAGCCGGATCCGTGAGGTCAGCACGGGCGGCTGCGTCTGGACGTCGGCGAGGAACGGCGCAAGCAGGCTGTCGGGGCTGTCGTAGGGGTTACCGGTGACCGTGGCGGACAGCGCGGTGCCTGCGGGCAGCGCGGCCGGTACCCCGGTGCTGAGGGCGATCGCGCTCGGGCCGGCCCACGTCACGGTGGTGCCGGGGACGAGGCCGCCGCCGGTGACGGCCATGCCGGGCACCACGCCGGCGGTGCCGGAGCACTCGATGGTCGTCGCGCCGGCGACGGCGGCCGCGGTGGTGGTCAGCGCGACGACCGGCGGGGTGTAGCCGTCGCCGAGCTGCGCGAGGATGCGGGCGACGAGCGCGTCCCGCTGCCTGATCCTGGCCGCGTCGCTGACCGGCTTGATCACCGTGAGCCAGTCCTGCTCGGCGTAGTGCGACCGCAGGGCCGCCTGCAGGGCGCTGACGGTGTCCGGGGCGGGGGCGTTGGTGATCGCCGGCACCAGCACCGCCGCGCTCAGGCCGCAGGCAGCGACGATGGCGCAAGCGTCGTCGACGCGGGCGAAGTTCGCCACGATGCTCAGCGGCTTGGGGTCGGTGCTGCCGAAGAACTGAGTGAGCAGCGCGTCCAGTGAGTCCTGCGCCCAGCCGGTGAGGCTCGCCAGCGCGGACTGCCCGCCGGGCAGCAGGGCACCGGGGTCTTGCAGGACGGCGAGCAGCCGCCCGTCGCCGGGAGACGCGGGGGACAGCGCCAGCTTGATCCGGGAGAAGTCGAGCAGGCCCGTCAGCACGTCGCACAGGGTGGCGGCGGTGGCCGCGTCCGGGGTGCCCGTCGTGGCCAGGTCGTTGAGCCAGCTTCCGCCCGCCGTCGGTGACAGGGCGGTGGCGAGGTAGGCGGTCTCCGCCGCGGTCAGCGACAGGCCGTCCGCCAGCGCGACCGCCTTCAGGAACCGGGTGTAGGTGTCGCCGAGCCGGGCGACCAGCGTGCCTGAGTACAGGTACTCCCCGGGGATCAGCTGCCAGCCGACCCCGGGTCCCTGCCAGCTGACCGACAGCGTGGTCAGCAGCCCGGTGACCGTCAGCGTCACGGGGGTGAGCTGGCCGGCCACCAGCGGGACCGGCAGCGTGTTCTGCCACGTGCCCGCGGTGACGCTGCCGGGAACCGGTGTCTCGTTCGCGACTAGGGTCACGGCCGCGCCGGGGTCGGCGGCGACGGCGATGTAGTAGTCGCCGTCCTGCGGCGCGGTAAGGTACCCGTCCCAGACGGCGGCGAGCGGTGCGCCGCTGTTTGCAGGCAGCTGGCTGGCCAGGGCCGGGCCGTAGGCGAGGACGCCGGTGGCGTCGGCGGTGACGCCGACGGCTCCGTTCGGGTCGTCGCCGGGGAAGAACGCCGCGGAAAGCCCCTGCTGCTCGACCGCGGTCAGGTCGCTGCACGCGGCTGACGTGGTATCCCCGTCCGCGTGCAGGACCGCGACGGCGGTCAGCAGCCCGCTGGCGAAGCTGGGATCGGCGCCCGCGGCCGCGGTGACCGTCGCCAGTGCCTGCTCCTGCTTGCGGGTGGCCGTCAGCGGCGGCAGCAGCGCGGCGAGCATGGCGGTCCGCTTGTCGGCCGAGGAGCCGGCGGTGCCCAGGTACGCGTTGTACCCCGCCTGCAGGTCCGGGTAGGCGGCGAGGAACTGGGCGACCGCCTGCTGGCTCGTGGCCGCCAGCTGCGCGACGGCCGTCTGCAGCGCCGTGTCGCCCCCGGCGGCGGCGTCGATCGCGGCCTGGGTGGCGGCATCAAGCACTCCGGCGTAGCTGAGCTGCTCGGTCAGGCCGCTGTAGCTGAGCTGCCCGCCGGCCGCGGAGACGACGGCGGCGGGCAGGCCGGACTGGCCCGGCGGGGTGGAGTAGGGCACGGCGGTGGTGTACGTCCCGGTCACCAGCCCGAACAGGAAGTCGGCGGCGCTGCTTCCGTACACCAGCGTCACCAGGCTCTTGGCGATGGCCCCGGTCGGGTCGTCCTGCACGGTGAACTGCGCCTCGACGGCCGCGAAGTCCGCCCGCAGCGCGGCCGCCAGGCCGGTCACGTCGCCCGGGGCGGGCGCGGAGGTGCCGGTGAGGTCGACGTTCCACAGCAGGTACAGCACCTGCGTGGTGGAAAGGCCGGCCGTGGTGAAGGCGGAGATGAGGCGCACGAAACGGACGATGGCTGGTTCCGTCGGCCCCGACGTCTGCGGATCCGGCATGGTGAACGGGTCAAGCCCGGAGTACTGCCGCAGGGCGATGAACTCGACGACGCTCAGCCCGAGCGCCCGCGCGAGCCAGCCGAACCGGAACACCGCGCTCACGGTGCCGAGCGTCAGCGGCGTCGCGGGGCCGAAGCCGAGCGCCCCGGTGATGAGGGTGAACTCCGCGCCCGTGAGGCCGCACGCCGCGCACAGGGCAGGCTGGTGGGCGAGCAGCATCTGGCTGGTGTCGGTGAGATAGTCGCCGTAGCCGTCGTCGGCGAACGCCGGGTCCTGCTGCAGCACCGCCGGGGTGAGGAACAGGTCCTGGTAGAGCGAGTCCTGGCCGGTGACCGCGGCGGTCCCGATCGGCGCCCAGCAGGCCAGCAGCTGGGGCAGTGCCGCGCCGCCGGACAGCGACAGCTGTCCGGCGGCCCGCAGGACAAACCCGAGCCGCTGCAGCAGCACCTGGAACCCGGCCTCCGCCGTGGCCGCCGCGGCGGGCAGCAGGGCGGCGAGGATGTCGTCGGTGTGCTGGATCGATGCCGCGTCGGACGGGTCGGCGAGCAGCGGCGTGAGCTTGCGCCACAGCCGGATGAAGCGGATCAGCCGGGTGTAGTCGGCGGCGGTCAGCGCGTTGGCGGTGACATCGGGGTTCGCGTAGCGGAGCATCAGGTCGGCGCCCGAGCAGTCGGCGGCGGCGCTCGCCGGGGCGGTGATCGTGATGATGTCCATCATCCGCGGGTAGACGTCCGCGCCGGTGACCCAGCTGACGACCGCGTTGTAGTCGCCTGGGCTGCTGCCGCCGTACTGGGTGGCGTCGAGCCCGGCGGGCAGCCCCGCGATGAAGCCGGCGCTGATGTCGGCGGCGGTGCCGAGGTTGTCGTGCAGCTCCTTGATGGTCGCGAAGGAGACGTTCAGCCGGGTCAGCCGCGGGATGAGCGCGGCGTTCGGGTTGATGAACTGGGTCGTGACGATGACGGCCAGGTCGTCGTAGGACACCCCGAGCCGCCGCGACAGATCGGCCAGGCTCATCCCCTGCAGGGCGGTGAGCGCCGTGCTGGCGGGGAGTCCCCACAGGTCACCGAGCTGCAGTGACGGGTCGGTGAAGATCCGGTACTCATCACGGGAGAGGCCGGCCTGCTCGATGAGGATGTCGGTCCAGCCGTAGCTGCCGGTACCGCCGGCGCCGGTGAGGCTGTCGCTGGCGCGCAGCGCGGTCATCGCGTCCGGCAGGGCGACGCCGAGGGCGTTCATCTGCAGCCGCAGCAGGGTCAGCGGCCGGCTGAACGGCAGCGGGTCGGGGAAGAAGACGCCCTGCAGCGTCGTGTAGGCGTCGTCGTCGACGTACTGCGGGCTGGCGATCAGCTCGGCGGAGGTGACCGTGTCGCCGGTGTCGTGCCCCTGGTAGCCTGCCATCGAGAACCCGTTGGCGACGGAGTACTCGAGCGCCTCGTTGACCAGGTCGATGTAGGGCAGCGCGGTGTTGGTGTTCGCGCAGGTGAGCGGCAGGTACTGCAGGTCGGGGCGGCGGGCGAGCAGGACGTCCTGCGGGTTGTCGCCGCTGGCCGGGGCGGGCTGGTCGGTGTAGTTGAGCAGGTCGACGAGGTAGGCGGCGGGGCTGAGGATCGTCCCGCAGTCCTGGCAGTCGCAGTAGTCGAGCGACCCGAACAGGTTCTCCAGCGTCGGGAACGCCATGACCGGGTAGCCGGCGGCGGACTGGGCCGGCGGGGCGGCGGTCAGTGCCGGGAGCTGTCCGCCGCCGGCCGGGCTGACCCGGGCGCCGAGGTAGCCGACGGCGATGGACAGCGTCGCGGCGAAGACCTGCCGGGCGCGGTCGTAGATGGCGGCGGCGGTGTCGTCCCCGCCCAGGCTGGCGGAGTACGCCCTGGTAAAGCCGGCCGCGTCGTAGCGGGTGATCGCATACGCGGAGGTCAGGTCCTGATTCAGGAGCGCCGTCATCTCCTGGTCGTTCGTGGTCAGCTGGCGGACTCGCTGCAGGGATGAGACCTGGGCGAGCACGTCGGCGGCTGGCGCGGCGGCCCCGGTGCGGGCCAGGTACGCCTGCACCGGCTCGGCGCCGATGTCGAACGCGGCCTGGTTGGCGGTCAGGAAGTCGGCGACACGGCCGGCGATGCCGGCGCTGCCGGTGACCGGGATGACGTCGGCCGCGACCTTGCCCGCCAGGGTGAGAGTCGGGAAGGAGACCCTGACCTGCGCGGCGAGCAGCTCCGCGTAATTGGCGGCCTGCTCGGCGGCGGTGCCGCCGGTAATCGACGGGGGGACCGCGGTGCCGATCAGCGGCGCCCACTTGGCGGCGTCGTAGTACCCGAGGGTGGCCAGGTCGGCCGCCGACTTCGGCGGGTTGCCCTTCTCGGCCGCGAGCAAGCCGGCCACGAGGGGCTCGTTGTTGATGGTGAGGAAGTACAGCTGGCCGGTGAACTGCAGCTGGGCGGTGAGGGCGGCGCCGAACTGTTTCGTGACCGCGGCCCACAGGCCGTCAGGGTTCCCCGTGTACTGCACGTAAAGCTGGGCGAACTGCTCCCGCTGCGTCGTGTCGGTCAGCGCGGGCTGCAGCATCGCATCGAGCGTGGACACCCCCACCGCGGGGGTGGCGGTCAGCAGCTGGCTGGCGCTGAGGGCGGTGAACGTCGTCACCGCGTCCGGTATCTGCGCGGTGAGGTCGGCCGGGATGACGCCCTGGCTGGTGGCCTGCTCCCAGATCGCCTGGACGTCGGCCGGGCTGGTGCGCAGCAGCGTGCCCGGGTCGGCCGGAAGGCCCGCCCGCAGCAGCGCGTAGTAGAACGCGGGCTGCAGGCTCACCGGGACCGGAAGCGCTGCCGTCTTGCCCGGCGCCGGCGCCGGGCCGGGCGCGGACGCCGTGAGCTGGCCGAGCTGGCTGGCGCTGGCGGCCAGCGCGATGATGCGCGCGTCCAGCTCGGTCCTGCCCGCCAGGTAGGTGATGTCCGCCCGGCCGTTGCCCTCCTGCAGCCCGCCCAGGTCGCCGGGGTAGACGGCGGCTAGGGCGGCCGTGACGATCTCGTACTCGCTGGGCAGCCCGGTCACCCCGTCGGGGAGCGTGACATCCAGGGTCACCGCGGTCGGCGCCGAGTAGGCGACAGCGGAGGAGGCGAGCACCGCCGACGGGGCCGCCCCCGCAGGGGCAGCAGCGGACACGTGGACCTGCAGGTCCGGGCTGGCCTTGCCATGCGCCTTGAAATACGCGGCGGTGATGGCGACCGTGACCGCGTACTGTCCGGCGCTCCCGATCCGCGCGGTGCCGAGCACCGTGTCACCGCCGACGTTCTTGTCGACAAGCTGCACGGCGAGCCCGGGGATGCCGGGCAGTGCCGGGCTGTAGACCGTGCCGGTCACCGTGTACGGGGTCCCGCGCACCACGATGCCGGCCGACGGCGGCGGGTCACCGCCGGGCGGTACGGGGACGGTGACCACCGGCGCGTCCCGCGTCGGTTCTCCCGCAGTCGCAGCGGCTCCCGCCTCGAACCGTGCGACGACGTCGGCGAACCGCACCTCGTCCCCGGCCTCGAGCACCCGCCCCCCGGTCACCCGCTCCCCGTTGACGAACGTCCCGCCCGTCGAGTTGAGGTCCCAGAGCGTCACTTCCCCCAGGTTGCCGACCGTGACTAGCGCATGCCGACCGCTGACATGCGGATCGTCAATCACCAGGTCCGCCGACTCGGAGCGCCCGATCACCAGTTCCGGCCCGGACAGGGGCAGCACCCCGGCCCGCTCAGCGGGCTGGACAATGACCAGCCTCGGCAGGCTTAGTTCGCTCGTGACCACGGACGTCCTCCTTTTCGGCGACCAGCGGACTCTTTGTCTGGGTATGTTGCCTGCGACAGATTCCTGTCATTGCCGGAATGGGCCGTATGGCAGGTCTATGATGTCTAGATGACCATTGGAAAATGGCATTCCGTAATGCTGCCCGGGTACTCGGAGCTCGAAATTCGCTTGATATCCGCCCAGGCTCGGCTTGTAGCTCGGTGGCCGGAATACACGGAGGCCGTCCCGGCTGACCAAGGTAGACCCATCGCTCGCGACTCGGTAGCCTTCGCCAACCCAGTCCCGGCCGAGCGACTCGGCTTCGGCTGCTGTGGCTGCCCCTAGGCCGTGATTCCCCTTCTCCGTGAGCACAGTACGCAGCATCCGGCTCTTGTCCACCCACGACAGGACCCCGCCTGGGGGCTCTCCACCGCCTCCGCCCGTCGGCGGCTCCCCTCCGCCTCCGCCCCCGCCCGGGGGCGGTTCTCCGCCTCCGCCTCCGCCTGAGGGCGGCTTCTCCGGCGGGGTTAGCGGGTCACCAGAGAGACCGCCGAAGAACCCGCCAAACAAGCCCCCGCTTACCTCGCCAGCGGCCGTCGCGCGGTCGATGGGCTGGCCTGTCATGTTCCGGCCCGTGATCACCTCGCTTATGCCCGCCGACAAAAGGAGGAGTCCGAGGGCCATAAGCGGCAGTGCAAATTCCGGAAACGCGAGGATCGCGATGCGTGCAAGGATTGCGGCCAACAGCCCGACTTCCGCCGCTACGGCAAAGGCTCGCCCGAACCGCTCGGCCGCGCCCGGCTGCCCGTTACCTGACGTCCCCTGCCCGGTACCGCTTCCTGGTGCGGTACCGCCATGCCCGGTACCGCCGCCCGGCCCGGAGCCCGAGCCCGTTCCGGGACCGCCGTCTGTTCCGGGACCGCCGTCTGTTCCGGGACCCGGTGCTCCGGGACCAGCGGGACCGGGTACTCCGGGACGCGCCGGACCAGACGCGTGGCCGCCTCCGTGGCCCGTGCCACCCGGCGCCCCGTGGCGCGCACCGTGATGGCCGGCACCAGTCGCTCCGTGGCCGGCTCCGTGATGCGCGGGACGGGGTGCTCCGTGGCCGACGTTACGACGGTTAAGCTCATGTTTCGCGACGATCTCGGCGTCTGTCTCCAATCCGGCGGGATCGTAGTGAGAGGCCGGGTTGCCGCGCACGTAGGCGTAGAGGTTCAGGCCGTCGACGAAACCCGCCGGATCGCAGGCCGTCCAGCGGCCGAGCCAGGGCGCGTAATAGCGGGCCCCGTAGTAGTACAGGCCCGTCTCCGTGTCCCGTTCCTTGCCGGTGTAGCGGTAGCGCTTCGGGGTCTCGGTCTGGGAGGTGACCGCCTGGTAGGACGTGGCGCCGTAGGGGAAGTACTCCTCGTACGTGATGATGCTGGCCGCGTCGTCGAGCTCAAGCAGGGCCGACCCGAGGTGGTTGGCATGCTGGTAGCGGGTGAGCGCCGCGGCGCCCTTGTCGGTGCCGATCGTGCGGTCCTCGACGAGGGCGGCGGCCTGGCCGCCGTCGCTGACGTGCAGCGTCTCCCTGGACAGGGTGATCGTGGTGCCGTCGGCGGCGTACTCGCGGTAGACCTCGACCGTGCCCAGGTAGATCCGCTCCGCCTTGCGCGTCGTCGTTCCTGGCTGGTCGGTCACCTTGCGGGCCCGCTGGCCGCCGCCGTCGTAGGCGTACCAGGTGAGCTGCGGCGTGCCGCCGGCGTTGGGGGTGGTGGAGCGGAGCTGGTCGTCCTCGTTCCAGGTCATCGCCGACAGGTGCGGCATCTGGGTCATGTTCCCGTGCGCGTCATGCAGGTAGGTGCCGGTGTACGGGCCGGCCACCGGGTCATCCGGCAGGCTGGTGGCGGTCAGCCGGTTGCCGGCCTCGGCGGCGGTGATCCGCGACTGCTCGGCGTAGGCGTAGCGGCGGGTCCAGCTGCCTGAGCTCACCACGTGCCCGACCGAGGTCAGGTTCCCGGCCGGATCGTAGCCGTAGTTCTCGGTGTAGGTGGCCATCGCGGTGCCGTCGCCGGGCTGCGGCAGGCCGGTGCGGAACGAGTCGTCGGCGGTGACCTGGGCCGGCGGCGCCAGTGCGCCGTTGGTCTGGCCGAGGTGCTCGCGGCCGGTCGCGGCGAGCAGCCGGTAGACCGCGTCGTAGGTGTAGGAGGCCGACGGCTCGACCCGCTGGTTGCGGAAGAAGATGACGTTCTGCGTGTCGGCGTCGTCGCGGATGCCGGTGACGTTCCCGACCGGGTCGTAGAAGTACGACAGCGCCTGCACGGTTTGCTGGCTGGCGGGGAACGAGGCCGGCCGGGTCGTGGTCAGGGTAGTCAGCCGGAACGTCAGCGTGTCGTACCCGTACGCGGAGACGGTGCCGTTGCCGTAGCCGACGGAGACCCGCTGGCCCTTGGCGTTGTAGGCGATGGCGGTGACGGCGTGCAGCCCGGCGGTGGCCGGGTCGAGCAGCGCGGCCGGGGCGGCGGCCTGCTGCGGCCACACGTCGACCTGGCTGAGCTGCCCGCCCGCGTCGTAGCCGGGCTGGATCACGTCGGGGCGCATCGCCGGGCTGTGCGGGGTGACCTGCTGGACCGGGCGGCTGAGCGCGTCGAACACGGTGGTGCCGGTGAATCGGTCCCGGCCGCCGTCCCCGGCCGGCACCAGGCCGGCCGCCGCGGCCGCGGTGTCGAGGTCAGCGGCGGACGTCAGGCTGGCCAGCGGCGTCCAGTCAACCGAGGCGTGATAGCCGGCGGCCAGCTGCCTGACCCCGGCCACGGGGTTGCCCTTGAAGTCGCAGGCGCTGGTCTCGGTGTACCCGGCCGGGTCGTAGCTGCGGAACAGCCGTCCGCACAGGTTGGCGGCGGGCTGCCCCTCGCCGTACACGTTCAGGTCAAGCAGGATCTCGGTGGTGGACCCGGCTGTGCTCACATACCGGTGCGTCGGCCGCCGTGCCAGGTCGTAGACGAGCCGGAACGCATGCTGCCGGTCGTCCCAGGCGCGGATCGCCTGCCCGGTCGCGCGGGGCAGCGTCCGCCGGGCGCCGCCGTCCGCGCTGATCCCGTAGACGGCCCGGCCTGCCATGTCGGTGCCCGCGAGGTAGCCGGTGCCGCCGTTGGGTGCCGGCTGGCGCAGGACGTCCTCCTCCGCGCGGCGGCCGAGCTCGTCGAAGACCGCCAGCGGGGTGCCCTCTGTGTCGCGGGCGACCCGGACCGGGTACCGAGCGGCGGGACCGTTGTCGGCGACCGATAGGCACGTCCGGCCGAGCGAGTCGAAGTGGACGGTGGCGGGGGTGGCGGCGAGCGGCGCGGTCTTGCGCGTGGCGTCCTGCTGCGCCGCCTGCTGCTCGGCGGTGGCGCCGTACTGGCCGCCGTTGCGCAGGTCGTACCAGGACGTGAAGGCCGCACCGGCGAGCAGCCGGGTGAAGTAGGCACCGACGTCGGGGTCGGTGCGCGGGTCGGAGACGAGCACGGTGTCGTCGGCGTCCCAGGTGTCCTGCCGCCACGGGCCGAACGTGGTCTTCTCCCACGTGCTGTCGGGATGGAGCACCGCCACCACCCGGCCCGGCGGGTCGTAGCAGGTGACCGTGGCGACACCGGTCGCGGCGGCGAACTCGAAGCCGGGCGCGGCCGAGTAGAACGGCTCGTAGCCACGGACGGGGCGTCCCTTGTTGTCGAAGATCGTCCACCCCGAGGTCACCCACCGCGCCGCGCCGGTGCCTGGGTCCGGCGCCGCCAGGGCCTTGCGCTGGATCTCCCGCCCGAACCCGTCGCCGTAGGCCAGTCCGTACTGGCAGCGGGTGACCTGCGGTGCCCCGGAGTATGACGGTGGCCCCGTCAGGTCGGAGACGTGGGTCTCGCGGGCGATGGTGAGCACGGCGGGCGGCGACGGCTGCGCCGCCGTGCTGGTCCGCTGGTAGGCGCCGACGTCATACAGGATCCGGGTGGTGGCGTTCCCGAGCAGGGCCGCCGCGCCGGTCACCGGGTCGGCGAACGCCGCGGCCAGCGCCGCCTCGTCCAGGTCGGCGGTGAACCCGGACAGCTCATCGCCGAGGGATTCGCTCGTCTTGCCCATGACGGCGGTGGCCGTCACCCGGCCGAGCACGTCGAACGCCACGCTCACCCGGTTACCGTTCGGGTCGGTGACCGTCGCGGGCGCGAGCACCCGGTAGTCGCTGACCGCGGACGTCACGTTCCCGACCGGGTCGGTCGCCGACGCCGGCAGCAGCAGGTGCACGTCGTAGCTGGCCCGGCTCACCCCGCCGAACGGGTCGACGGCCCGCACCGGCAGGAAACCCGAGGCGAGCGCCGCCGCCAGCTCGGTCGCCGGGGGGTCGCTGTTGCCCAAGGAGTCGCCGGGGGAGTAGTACACCCGCCCCGACGGGATCCACCAGCCGGCCTCGCCGGCCGGCTGGACGTAGCCGCCGCCGGCCAGCATCGAGTCGGGCACTAGGGCGCCGAAGACCGCCGTCACCATCGTCTCGGTCAGCGCGGCCTGGTACGACTCGCCCGGCAGCGCCCGCGTGTCGAGTACCCCGGGTCCGAGCAGCGCTGACAGGTCGTCGGCCCGGTACAGGACCCGGGAACGGCTGACGAACCGCCTGGCCGGGTTAGCGGACGGCGTCCCGGTGCCGTCGACGTCGGACGCCGGGACCTGCTCGTAGGCGATCTCGCTGGCCGCCTGCCAGGCGGTGGCCCAGACGCCGCCGGGGCCGTCGATATCGTCGAACGTGAACAGGTTCGTGATCCCGGCGGCACGGACAGGCGGGGTGACGCCGGTGATCTCGGCCGAGTCGGCCGACGCGGGCAGCGGCACCCGGTAGGCGTCGGGCCAGGTCCCGGTGTCGTCGATGGCGTTGGTGTAGCCGCGCTCGGCGCCCCGCACGTGGAGCCGGCCCTGGTCGTAGCCGAGCATCGACTGGGCGACGGGCGGCAGGACCGGCTCGGGCGGCGCGTAGCCGGCCCGGCGCGGGTAGCCGACGGACACGGCCCGCAGCACGTTCCCGTAGGCGTCGGTCTCCAGGGTCAGGTCGTGGCTGACCCTGGGGTCGGCCGCGCCCCGCTCGTAGCTGAACGTCAGCGTCTCGCGCGGGCAGTCGTACAGCACTGCGTGCAGGTTGGGTCCGCGGTGCTGCACGAGGCGGAGCGTGTAGTTCGACTCGGTGACCGTGTACGGGTTGCCCGCCGCGGCGGACCCGTCGCAGCCGTACACCTCGGTGGGCAGCGCGCGTCCCTTCAGCGCCCGGTAGGCCTCCTGCTCCTCGAACGGGTCGAGCCCGTCCGGGAGCACGGTGTCCGGCAGCCGCATCGCCGCCGCCGCGGCCGACTGGCCGGGGCCGCGCAGCGCGGGCTCGGTCCAGTACTCCCCGGCGTACGCGGCGGCGACGGCGGCCGCCTGCTCGAACGCCCCGGTGTGGAACCAGGTGCGGGTGAGCACCGGCGGCGACCAGGACTGCTGGTCCCAGTTGACGAAGTCGCCGTCGTCGAAGGAGTTGTCGGCGCGGAACTCCTCGGTGTCCCACTGCTCGGTCAGGCCGAAGCCGCGGAACTCCCGCTCGTAGGAGTCGTAGTACCCGTGGTGGTAGGCGTACCGGGTGACGAGACGGCCGCGGCCGATCCAGTCGATGACCTCGGTCCGCTCGACGACCTGCACGGGGAACGGCAGCCGGGTCACCCACGGCCGTCCGGCGTCGTCGTCCTGGACGTAGAACCGGGTCGACGGCGCGTAGCTGACCCGCGTCTCGGCCCCCAGGTTGTTTCGGATCCCGATCAGCAGGTGCGGCTTGCGGCCGCTCATCAGGTCCACGTACCGCAGCGGCGCGGGTGAGTGGGCGGGCAGCGGCGAGGACCAGACCAGGCAGGCCGTCCCGGTGCCGAGGAAGTCGATCGCCTGCACGCTGCTCAGTTCGTCAGCCGTCGGGTAGACGGCGATCAGCGTCGGCGCCGACCAGCCGTTGCCGGACTGGTTGAACCACGCGCTCACCCCGCCGGCCCCGACGTACAGCAGGTCGGCGGTCCCGGTCCCGTCGATGTCGGCGAGCCGCACCCGGCGCGGGTCGAACAGCTCTTGCCCGGTGAACCGCGGCGCGCCGTCCATCGTCACCTTCGCGCCGAACCGGCCGTAGCCGGTGCTCGGCCAGTAGCACACCTCCCCGTTGCGCACCCGGACGATGTCGGTCAGGCCGTCACCGGACATGTCGGCGGTGAAGATCGTCTGCGTGCCGTCGGCGAGGATGACCGCCGGGCCCCGCTCCTCGTCCCAGGGGACGCGCACCTGCTGCGCGCTGTCGAAGCCGGCCTCGCCGAGCGACGCGTGTACCGTGTAGAGCCGGTCGCCGGTGATGAGGATGTCGGCGAGACCGTCGCCGGTCACGTCGATGAAGGTGACGTTCGGGTCGGACCAGTCCAGTTCCGGCAGGGCGGCGAACCGGTGCAGCGGCTCGAACCCAGCGCCGGCCGTCCGCGGGAAGAAGCCGGTGTCCGGCTCGGACAGCGACACGACGTCGAGGCGGCCGCTGCCCGACAGGTCCATCAGCCGGACGCCGGACAGGTCAGCGCGCGAGGGCAGCACCGCCACGGTCTCCGCCGCGCCGAGCCGTGCCCGCGCGACCGAGGTCCCGTCGCCCAGCGCGATGAGGTTCCCGGCGCTGCGGTTCCGCTTGTAGTACCAGGCGCCGCCGGACTCGCTCAGTACCCCGGGCAGGCCCTCGCCGTCCAGGTCCGTCCACCGGTACGCCAGGCCGTCCAGGCCTTCTGGCAGGCCCTGCTGGCTGCCCGCGTCGAGGCTGAGCACCTGCTGCCCGATCAGCGGCTCGCTGTAGTCGAACTCAACGGGCGGCATGGACCCGCCCTGCCCGTCGGGCCCGTAGTCAGTCTGGGTGACCGAGACGAGGAAGGTGTAGCGGGGGCTGGCCGGGTCGGGTGCCGCCTGCTGGTCGGAATAGGTCAGGTCGAGCGACCGGACCAGGCGGTTCGCGCCCGCCGTGGGCTCGCCGGGGAAGTTGTTGAAGAACAGGAACCGCTGCACCCGCCGGTAAGTGCGGACCTCGAATCCCGGGCGGTAGCTGGAGAACGGGTCGGGCCGCACCGGCCAGGGACGGTCGCCCGCCGGGGCCGGCGGCGTGCTCGCGTGGTTACCGTAGTCGAGGACGACGAGGAACATCCAGTCGGCCGGGAACGCGGCCGGCGTGGCCGCGGTGAAGTCGGGGAAGTACGGCTGGACGTTCCCGTAGCTGATCGTCGTCAGGTAGCCCTGCGCCGCGCGGGTCGCCGTGCTCCGGTTCGCCTCGCACGCCGCCGTCAGGTCGACGCCGGCGCTGTCTTCCGCGGTGTAGCCGTAGCTGGCGGCATTGCCCTTGTCGTCCCAGCTCGCGCAGATGCGCCAGGACCATACCCGTGCCGGGTCGGCCGGGTCGGCGATCCGGCTGGCCGGGTCGGTCCCGTACAGGGTCGTGACGTTATCCCGGGAGATGGTGCGCCAGTGGGTGTCACCGGAGGCCGTATCCGTCCAGCGCTCGATCCGGGCGAACAGGCCCTCGACGCGCGGCCGGTACAGCTCGATCTCGTAGCCGGCGCCGTAGACGGTCCGGCTGAGCGTCACCCGGGCGACGTCGGCGTTCAGCGCCGGG
>Ga0335075_10005984_pt1 | contig 18790 bp, 13 predicted proteins | sample Lox_Sample_24_FD_206723 | JGI IMG/M metagenome (GOLD analysis project Ga0335075, IMG submission 206723) | Soil microbial communities from Loxahatchee National Wildlife Refuge, Florida, United States - Lox_Sample_2.4 | ecosystem: Environmental > Terrestrial > Soil > Wetlands | place: USA... | reverse complement strand
GACGAGGATCGGTTCCTGCGCGGGGAGGGCCTCTACGTCGATGACATGAGGCTCGCGGGCGAGGCGCATGGCTATGTCCTGCGTTCTCCCCACGCTCACGCCCGCATCCGCGCGATCCATCGCACGGCGGCGCTGCGCGCACCGGGAATCCTCGCCATCCTCACCGCCGCCGACCTCGCCGGCATCGTCCGCCCCCTCGGCTGCGTCATGGCGCTCACCTCGTTCGATGGCACCAGGCGCGCCGAGGCGGACCGCGTGATCCTCGCCGCCGACCGCGTCCGCCATGTGGGCGATCCCGTCGCATTCATCGTCGCCGAGAAATTGCATCAGGCGATCGAAGCCGCAAACCTCGTTGCGATCGACTACGAGCCGCTTCCTTCCATTGCCGATCCCTCCGCAGAAAAGCCGCCCGTGCCGATCTGGCCCGGCGCGCCGGACAATGTCTGTTTCGAATGGCGCTTCGGCGATGCCGAAACCTGCCGGCGCCTGTTCGATGAGGCGGCGCACATCGTGCGCATCACGCTCCGCAATCCTCGCATCGTCGTCAACGCGATCGAGCCGCGCGCCGCGATCGGCGCCTTCGACTCGGAAACCGGCCGCTTCACGCTGATCGCCAACACGCAAGGGCCGCATTTCGTCCGCCGCATCCTCGCCGCTTCGTTCGGCCTTCCCGAGGCGCGCATTCGCGTCGTCACGCCCAATGTCGGCGGCGGGTTCGGCTCGAAAATCTTCGCCTATCCCGAGCACGCCTTGGTGCTCTTCGCCGCCCGTGCGCTTGGCCGCCCTGTCCGCTGGACGGCAAGCCGGAGCGAGGCGTTCCTCTCAGACACGCAGGGCCGCGACCACCGCACCGAAGCAGCCCTCGCGCTCGACGCAAGCGGCCGGTTCCTCGCCCTTTCCGTGCACGCAACCGTCAATCTCGGCGCCTATCTCTCGCAATATGCGCCGCTCACCGCGACCGGCGTCGGCGCGCCCGTGCAGGCCGGCGCCTACCGCTTCCGCGCGCTCGAGATCGGCGTGCGCGGCGTCTTCACCAATACCGTGCCGGTCGATGCGTACCGCGGCGCCGGCCGGCCGGAAGCGACCTATGTGCTGGAGCGCCTGATCGACCGTGCCGCGCACGCGCTCGGCATCGACCGCGCGGAACTGCGCGTGCGCAATCTTCCCGAGAGCCAGGCCGCGACGATGATCGCCGTGACCGGCCTCGCCATCGAAGGCGGCCGCTTCCTCGACAACCAGCGTCGCTGCCTCGCCGCCGCCGATCGTGCGGGCTTTCCCGCGCGCCGGGCGGCGAGCGCGCGGCGCGGCCTGCTGCGCGGCTTCGGCTTCGCGAACTATCTCGAATCGAACGGAGGACTGGCGGTCGCGAAAATGATCGAGCCGGACGGGCTTCCGGTGGAGAGCGCGGCCCTCGCGTTCGGGCCCGGCGGCACGCTCCGCGTCACCATCGGCACGCAATCCACCGGCCAGGACCATGCGGCGCCGATGGCGCTCTATGCGGCGAAATGCTTCGGGCTGGCGCCCGGTGCCATCACCGTTTGCCAGGGCGACAGCGAGGCGCTGGTGCGCGGTGGCGGCACCGGCGGCTCAAAGTCGCTGCTCACCAGCTCGGTCGCGATTGCGCAGGCGGTCGCCGACGTCATCGCCCGCGGGCGCGCGCGGCTCGGCGCCGAATGGGGCGCGCCCGAGGCGGACATCCTCTTCGAGAGCGGCGTCTTCGCGCGCAAAAGCTCGAACGACACCGCGAGCATCGCCGAAATCGCGGCACGATCGCCCGGCGCGCTGGACGGTGAATCGCGGGGCGTGCTGCGCCACGGGAGCACTGCCAACGGATGTCACGCCGCCGAGGTCGAGATCGATCCGGAGACCGGCGAGGCGCGCCTCGTGCGCTACACCGCCGTCGATGATTTCGGCGAGGTCGTCAACGCGCCCGCGGTGCAGGGGCAGATCCAGGGCGGCGTCGCGCAGGGCATCGGCCAGGCGCTGATGGAGCAGGCGGTCGTCGATCCTGCGACCGGCCAGCCGCTCGCCGCCTCGCTGCTCGACTATGCGCTGCCACGCGCGCTCGATGTGCCGGACGTCGCGTGGACCGACAACGGCCTCGCCTCGCCATCCAATATCTTCGGCGCCAAGGCCTGCGGCGAGGCGGGCGCAAGCGCCGCACCGCCCGCGATCATGAACGCCGTCGCCGACGCGCTCGCGCACCTCTCCGGCGTATGGGACCTGCAGATGCCGGCGCGCGCCGCCGCTATCCGCCGCCTCATTGAGGGCGGATTGCCAGCCCGCGCGCTTCCCGTTTAGACTTTGCAGACGCATCGCTCGGAGGGGACAGGCACCATCATGGCATCGTTGTCCCGCACGCCCGCGCCCGCCGAGCTCGAAGCCCTGAGATGGCGCTGCATCGGTCCCCCGCGGGGCGGGCGCGTCGTCGCCGTCGCCGGCGACGCCACGGACCCCATGGTCTTCTATTTCGGCGCCTGCGCCGGCGGAGTCTGGAAAACCACCGATGGCGGCCTGTACTGGCGCTGCGTCAGCGACGGCTTCTTCGGCAGCGCCACGATCGGCGCGCTCGCGGTCTCCCGCTCGGACCCGAACGTGATCTATGCTGGCACTGGCGAGACCACCATCCGGCTCGACGTCTCCTACGGCGACGGCGTCTACAAATCAACCGACGCCGGCCGCACCTGGCGCCATGTCGGCCTGCGCGAAACCAAGCAGATCGGTCGCATTTGTATCCATCCGCAAAACCCCGATCTCGTCTATGTCGCAGCCCTCGGCGACGCCTTCGGCGCGAACGAGGAGCGCGGCGTCTATCGCTCGCGCGACGGCGGCGAAACCTGGCAGAACGTGCTCCACCGCAGCGCTGATGCCGGCGCGGTCGATCTCTCGATGGATCCCGCCAATCCGCGGATCCTCTTCGCCGGCGTTTGGCAAACCCGCCGCAACTTCTGGAACATCTCGAGCGGCGGCCCAGGCAGCGGCCTCTTCCGCTCGACCGACGGTGGCGATTCCTGGGAGGAGATCTCGCGCAATCCCGGCCTGCCGGAGGGGATGCTCGGCAAGATCGGCGTCGCCGTCTCTCCCGCCCGCTCCGGCCGGGTCTGGGCGCTCGTCGAAGCGTTGGGAAGCAAAACCGGCCTCTACCGTTCGGAAGATTTCGGTGCGCGCTGGATGCAGGTCTCGTCCCACCGGGACCTCATGCACCGGCCTTGGTACTACACGCACGTCTTCGCGGATCCGGCCCACGCCGAGACGGTCTATGTCGCCAATCTCGGCCTCTGGAAATCGACCGACGGCGGGGCGAGCTTCACCGAGATCCCAACCCCGCACGGCGACAACCACGATCTCTGGATCGATCCCGCCGACCCGAAGCGCATGGTCGAAGGCAACGATGGCGGCGCCTGCGTGTCGTTCAACGGCGGCCTCACCTGGTCGTCGATCTACAACCAGCCGACCGCGCAGTTCTACCGCATCGACACCGACAACCAATATCCCTACCGCGTCTATGGCACGCAGCAGGACAACACCTCGATCTCGGTCCCGAGCGCGGCCGTGTGGGGCGCGATCACGCTGGGCGACTGCACCTATCCCGGCACCGGCGAGAGCGGCTTCATCGCCGTCCATCCCGAGGATCCCAACATCGTCTATTGCGGCGCCATCGGCTCCAGCCCCGGCGGCGCCGCGCCGCTCCAGCGCTGGGACGCGCGCACCGGCCAGATCCGGCTCGTCAACGTCTGGCCTGAGGAATCGACCGGCGTCGCCCCGAAAGATCTCAAATACCGCTTCGCCTGGACCTTCCCGATCGTCTTCTCCCCGCACGACAGCTCCATTCTCTATGCCGGCGGCAACCGCGTCTTCCGCACCCGTGACGAGGGCGTGAGCTGGGAGGCGATCTCGCCCGATCTCAGCCATAACGACCTCGCGCGCCAGGACCATTCGGGCGGCGAGATCACCCGCGAGAGCGCGGGGGCCGAAGTCCACGCAACCTGCGCCTGCGTGGTCGAATCGCCTCACCGGCGCGGTGAGATCTGGGCCTCCACCGATGACGGGCTCGTGCACGTCACGCGCGACGACGGCAAGAGCTGGCACAACGTCACGCCGCCGGACATGCCGAAGCTCGCCTATGTCGGCTGCGTCGAGCTCTCCGCGCACGACCCCGACACGGTCTATCTTGCCGCGACCCGCTACAAGCTCGCGGACTACCGGCCCTATCTCTTCCGCACCACCAACGGCGGGCGCACCTGGCAGTCGGCCAATGGCGACTTTCCCGAGAGCGAGATCACCCGCGTCGTGCGCGCCGATCCTGTGCGGCGCGGCCTCCTCTTCGCCGGCACCGAGACCGGGATCTTCTTCAGCCTCGATGACGGCTCGCATTGGGCGCGCATGCAGGGCGGCCTGCCGGTCGCTCCGGTCTACGACCTCAAGCTCAAGGGCGCGGACCTCGTGGCCGGCACGCACGGGCGCTCCTTCTGGATCCTCGACGACATCACCCCACTTCGCGCCCTCGCCGAGGGTGCGACCGGGCTCGAGCTCTTCGCGCCCCGCACCGCGATCCGCACGAAGCTCCATTTCGGCGCACTACGAAACGTGGGCTCCGGCATCTCGTTCGCCGTCGCTTCCGGTATCGGCGGCGGCATCCGGAGCTTCGAGCGGCCGGACGGCACGCCGGGCCGGGAATATCTCGACGTCGGCGAGAATCCGCCCAACGGCGCGATCGTCTATTACTGGCTCGACGATTCTCCCTCCGATCCCCTCTCGCTCACCTTCCGCGATGCATCGGGCCAGCCGATCGTCAGCTTCCGGAGCGACGACGCGAGCCTGCCGGCACAGCGCCGCCCCACCACGCGGCCCGGGCTCAACCGCTTCGTCTGGGACATGAAATATCCCGGGCCCGCAAAGCTCGATCCCGCGCTGGCGCCGCCGCGGAACAAGCCACTCGCGAAAGACGCGGACCCGCCGTCCGGCCCGACCGCCGTTCCGGGCGACTATCGGGTGGAGCTCTCCGTCGGCTCCGAGAAGCGCACAGCAAGCTTCGCCATCGTCAAGGATCCGCGCCTCGCCACGACACCGGAGGCCTATCGGCAGCAATTCGCGCTCTTGCAGCAGCTCACCTCCTCGCTGGATCGCCTCAACAACGTGGTCAACCGCATCCGGCGCATCAAGCGCGCGCTCGCCATACTCGCCGAGCCGCACGAAGATCTCGCCGCCAAGGCAAGAGCCCTCGCCGACCATTTCTCTTCCATCGAAACCGTCCTCGTTGACGTCCATCGCCAATCGGCGCGCGACGTGCTGCGCAATCCCGCCGGGCTCGACGACACGCTGATCGACCTCATCAACACCGTCGCGGTTTCCGACAACGCGCCGACCGTCTCCGCAACCGAGGTCTCGCGCGAGGTGATGGCCCACGTCGATGCGGAGCTCGCCAAGCTCGACTCGCTTGCGGCGGGCGAGCTCGCCGAGCTCAACCGCCTCGCCCGCGACCGCGCCATCGATCTGATCCCAACCGCCCAATAGTCTGACGCTTCAAGCAAAGACCAGGGGGACGCCGTCCCCCTGGACCCCCTGGCAAAGGCGGAGCCTTTGCAATCCATTCGCTTGGTGGCCGCCCCGGCCGGTTGGGAAGCTTGCGCTCGGTCAAGTGACCCCCATATCATGGGTCAGTTGACAAAGGCCCGGCGATGTATCCCCTCGAGGTGCGCAAGGTCATGGCGGCGCTGGGTGGCGCCCGGACCGTAGGAGGAAAGCCCGAGACCCTCGCCGAGCTCGCGGACGTGGTCGCTCGCGGCCTGCCCAGCGCCGTGGTATCGAAACTGGCGGCGAACGCCGCGCCCGACGATCCCGCGGCGCGCCGGCGGGTGGCTGCGCTCGTCACATCCCCCTCCAGCCTCAAGCGTCGGCGGCTTCTCTCCCCGGAAGCCAGTGAGCGAGCAGAGCGCCTGGCGCGGACTCTGGCCTTGGCCCAGGAGGCCTTTGGCGACCCCGCCGAAGCGCGAACCTGGCTGAACACGCCGCATCCGCTGCTTGGCTCTTCGCGGCCCATCGACGTGGCCGCAACGGAGCTGGGGGCCCGGCAAATCGAGCGGCTCCTGCACAACATCGAGCACGACCTGCCGGTCTGAACAAGGTTGCCGACTCCGCTCAAGCTGTTCCGCCTCGGCACCGCAAACTTTCCGGTGTGGGACGGCGCCGGCGCCGCAGCCTATGGCGGCCGATGGAACCCTCCTGGCGTCGCGGTGATCTATGCTGCCGGCTCTCAGTCTCTGGCGATGCTCGAACGGCTCGTGCAGCGCCGAAATCTCGGACGCACATGGTTGGTCGAGGCTGAGGTCCCACCAAACCTGGAGATCGACGACCTCATGAGCCAACCGCCGCCAAACTGGCGTGCTCTCGGCAGTCCCGAGGCCGTCGCGGCAGGTGGTGCCTGGATCGCCTCCGCTCGTACCGCCTTGCTCCGGGTGCCCTCTGCGCTGGTGCCGCGCGAGGCCAACTACCTCATCAATCCATCTCATCCCGACGCAGGCCGGATCACCGTAAGCCCGCCCGAGCCAATGGAGTGGGACATTCGTCTGTTCGGCGTTCCTGTGCCGGAACGATAGCGCCGCTTCTGACCGGAGCCCCCGAAATTCTTCCGATTTTGAGTAGAGCCCGCCGTAGGACAAGCGCCCAAGAGCGTGATCGCCGAAGGTTGATGAACCGAAGGCGTTCGATCACGCGGGAAAACAAAGACCTGGAGCGGGATGCGTGAGCCGGAGCGAACGCATCGCGCTCTAGGCTTTGCGTCCTTGGAAACGGCCGGGCGCGATCGCGTCCAGATCCACGCCGCAGCGCGCCACGAATTCCGGCAGGTTCGATCCTGTCGCGATAGCAGCGGCCAGCTCGGCCGCCGCAGGCGCGCCCATCACTCCGTTGCCGCCCTGTCCGGCCAACCAGAAAAAACTCGGCTCGTCCGGATCCGCGCCGATCACCGGCTGCTCGTCCGGCGCAAAGGTTCGCAGCCCGGCCCATTTGCTATGCACCCTCGCCACGCTCATCGTGGTCGCGCGCTCGATGCGGTCGATCGCCACCGCGACGTCGAATTCCTCGGGCGCGGCGTCGCAGGGCTCCGTCGCCGTCTTATCGACAGGGGAGGCCATGACCCGTCCGGCCTCCGGCTTGAAATACCAATTCTGCGCCACGTCGAAGGTCATCGGCCATCCCCGCACATCCGCTCCCGCCGGAGGATCGAACGTGATCGCCGTCCGCCGGTAAGGCAGGAGGCCCTTGGGCTGAAGCCCGGCCCTCCGCGCGACCTCGTCGGCCCAGGCGCCGGCGGTGTTGACCACCGCGCTTGCCGTCAGGTCCATCTCCGGCGTGGCCAAGTGCCACCGCCCGCCGCGCCGCTCGAGCGACGCGGCCTCGGTCGCCAGCAGGACGTTGAGCCCATTGGCCCTTGCCAGCCGCAAATACCCCTGAAGCAGCGCGTGGGCGTCGATATCCGCGCATCCGGGTTCCAGAAGTGCCATCGAGAAATCATCGGCTTTGACGACCGGGCAGAGCGCACGTGCCTCGCCGGCAGGAAGCAGACGATATTCGACGTTGCGCTGTTCGAGCGCGCGCGCGGACTCAACCAGCCCGGCCTCGTCGTCGCGTCCCGCGAAATAAAGCGCACCGATCCGATGCAGCAACGGGTGATCGGCGAAGCCGGCAGGCGGCGCCTCGAAAAAGGGTCGGCTCGCGGTGACCAGAGTCCGCCATCCCAAGGGGCCATAATTCTCCGCGATCACGGCGGCCGAGCGGCCGGTGCTGTGATAGCCCGGCGCGATCTCGCGCTCGACCAGAACGACGGCCGCCACTTTTGCGAGTTCGTATGCGACCGAGAGTCCCGCCGCTCCTCCGCCGATCACGAGATAGTCGAAATGCGGCATCGCTCGCGCGCCCTACCGTGCGAGGGTCGCGGCGACCTCCGGAAGATCCGCGAGGTCCGGCAGGACGCGCGAGGCCGCTTTCGGGTCATCGCCGGTGCGGTCGCGGTCCACCCAGACGCGCGCGATGCCCATCCGGCGCGCGGGCTCGATGTCATGGAACCAGCTGCACGCGGCATGGACCCAGTCGCCGCGCGCGACGCCGGTCCTGCGCTCGAACTCCCGGAAGTGACCGAGGTCGGGCTTGTAGCTTCCGGCCTGCTGCGCGGTGATGACCAGATCCGGCTTCGGGCTCGGGAACCGTTCCAGCGTGCATGCGAAGAGATCGTCGTCGCAGTTGGTCAGGATGCCGATTCTGAAGCCGCGCTCCCTGAGCCCGGAGAGCGCGCGCGGCACATCGCCGTAGAGCGGCAGCTCGCCCCATCTGCGCGCGAGCACGTCCGTCTCCGCCGGCGGGAGTGCGAGGCCGATCTCCTTTGCCGCGCGCTCCAGTCCGATCGTCAGCACCTCACGGTAGAGACGGTGCGGGCGCTCGGCCTCGAGCGCGCGCTCGAAGCGATGATAGGCATCGAGAAGCTCGCCGGTCCGCCCGCCGGCGAGCGGGGCGAGCAGCGCGCGGAAGCCCCCGTGCCAGTCGATGAGGGTGCCGAAGCAGTCGAAGCTGATCCATCGATCGGTCGCCATGAGCCTGTCTCCCGAGCCTGAACGTTGCTAGCCGGCCGCGCCTGCTCCGTCTTGACCGCGGCTCCGGTCCGGTTGACCGCGCGTCCGCCCCGCGCGAGGAATGGAAGCCGTACGGCCGCGGAGATGCCGGGATGGAAGCCGAACGGGCGCGGCTAAAGCGTGATCGCCGAAGGTGGTGTAACCGAAGGCGTGAATCACGCAGGAAAAACAAAGACTTAGAGCGAGATGCGTGAGCCTGTGCGAACGCATCCCGCTCTATGGCTGCGATCCTATCCGGGCCGGAAGGATGTGCATCTGCACGACTTCCACCAGGCACTGTTGCCGATAGACGGCGAGATGGACCTTGAGCTCGACACCGCAGACGGATCGATCTCCGGGCGGCAGGGCGTGATGATCGCCCATGGCGCGCGGCACGTGTTCCGCGCGTGGGGAAAGAATCGCTTCATCGTTCTCGATCTGCCGCCGGCTTCGCTTCCGCCGATGGCGCCGCGATCTCCGTTCTTCGAATTCGGCGAGCCGCTGGCCACGCTCGCGCGCTACGCCGCCGGCGAGCTGGCATCGGGCGGGCTCGCCGCGAAGGAGGAATTTCATCTCGCCGCGCTGATCGCGGAAAAGCTCCTTCATTGCTTCGCTCCCCCCGCCCGATGGTCCGCCCCGGTCGAACGTGCGCTCGCGGTGCTCCGCGAGCGCCACGGCGAACGGCTCACGATGGCGGAGGTGGCGAGAGCGTCAGGCCTCGGCGTCAGCCGGTTCCACGAGCTCTTCCGCCGTGAGACCGGCCGAACGCCGGCGGAGACGCTCGCGGAGATCCGCCTCGATTCCGCCGAGGCGCTGCTCGGCCAAACGAGCCTGCCGATCGCCGAGATCGCGCTGATGGTCGGGTATTCGGAGCAGAGCGCGCTGACGCGGAGCCTCAGGAGGCGGCGCGGAACCACGCCCCGCGCGTTCCGCCGCGACCCACGGTGATCTACCCGCGGACATGGCAGGCGATCCAGTGGCCGCCGGCCCCTTGCCTCAGCTCTGGCGTCTCCTCGGCGCAGCGCTTCTCCGCGAGCGGGCAGCGCGTGCGGAAATGGCAACCCGAGGGCGGGTGGAGCGGGTTCGGCACATCGCCCTGCAGCACGATCCGCCGGCGCTTCAGCTTGGGGTCCGGAATCGGCACCGCCGAAAGCAGCGCCTCGGTATAGGGGTGGCGCGGATTGTCGTATAGCTCGCGCGCCGGCGCGATCTCCACCACCCGGCCGAGATACATCACCGCCACGCGGTCGCTGATATGCTCGACCACCGAGAGGTCGTGCGCGATGAAAACGTAGGTGAGGCGGAACTTTTCCTGGAGATCCTCGAGCAGGTTGATGACCTGCGCCTGGATCGAAACGTCGAGCGCGGAGACCGGCTCGTCGCAGACGATCAGCTTCGGCTGCACCGCCAGCGCCCGGGCGATGCCGATGCGCTGCCTTTGGCCGCCCGAGAACTCGTGCGGGAAGCGGTTGAGATGATCGGGGCGCAGCCCCACCGTCTCGAGCAGATCGACGACGCGGTCGTTGAGTTCCCGGCGCGTCTTCGCGAGCTTGTGGATGATCAGCGCCTCGCCGATGATGGCGCCGACCGTGTGCCGCGGGTTGAGCGAGGCGAACGGGTCCTGGAAGATGATCTGCATGTCGCGCCGCAGCCCGCGCAACTCCTCGCCTTCCAGCCGCGTCACGTCCCTTCCCTCGAACCAGATCTCGCCCGCGCTCGGCTCGATCAGCCGCATGATGCAGCGGCCCGTCGTCGATTTGCCGCAGCCCGATTCGCCGACCAGCCCGAGCGTCCCTCCCGCCTCGACCTCCAGCGTCACGCCGTCCACCGCGCGCACGCGCTCGATCTCGCGCGCCAGAAATCCCCCCGTCACGGAAAAATGCTTCTTGAGGTCGCGGACGGAGAGAAGAGGGGGCGCCGCGTTCACAGGATGCACGCCACCTTGTGCTCCGGCCCCACCAGCCGCAGCTCCGGTTCCGCGCTCACGCAGGCCTGGGTCGCGAAGCCGCAGCGCGCGGCGAAACGGCATCCCTCGGGCGGATGGAGCAGGCTCGGCACCGTGCCCGGAATCTGTTCGAGCCTCACCCGGTGCTCGGCCTTGGCGTCCACCCGCGGAATCGCGCGGATCAGCCCTTGCGTATAAGGGTGGCGCGGATTGGCGAACAGCTCCTCCACCGGCGCGTCTTCCACAACCTTCCCGGCATACATGACCACCACGCGCTGGGCATTCTCCGCGACCACGCCCATGGCGTGCGTGATCAGCATGATCGCCATGCCGAAGCGCGCTTTCATGTCGTTCAGAAGGTCGAGGATCTGTGCCTGGATGGTGACGTCGAGCGCGGTGGTCGGCTCGTCGGCGATCAAGAGCTGCGGTCCGCAGGCGAGCGCAATGGCGATCACCACGCGCTGACGCATGCCGCCCGAGAACTGGTGCGGGTAGTCGTGCACGCGCCCCTCGGCATTCGGGATCTGGACCAGCCGCAACAGCTCCACTGCGCGCGCGAGCGCTGCCTTTACCGAGAGCCTCTCATGCGCACGGAGCGATTCCGCGATCTGCTCGCCCACCGGATAGACCGGATTGAGCGCGGTCATCGGCTCCTGAAACACCATCGCGATCTCGCGCGTGCGGATCTTGTCCATCTCCCGCGCCTTGAGCGGGATGAGGTCGCGGCCGCGCCAGATGATCTCCCCGCCCGCGAAGCGGCCCGGCGGCATGTCGATCAGCTTGAGCACGCTGCGCGCCGTCACCGTCTTGCCGCAACCCGACTCGCCCACCACGGCCAGCGTCTCGCCGCGACCGACCGCCATGCTGACCCCATCCACCGCACGCACGGTGCCGTCGTCGGTCTGGAACCAGGTCCGGAGGTCGCGGATCTCGAGCAGCGGTTCGGGCATGCGGGGTTTCGCGCTTAGATGACGCGGCGCGGGTCCAGCGCGTCGCGCAGCCCGTCGCCGATGAAGTTGATCGAGAGAACCGTGAGGAAGATCGCAAAGCCCGGGAACAGCGCCCAATGCGGCGCCGTGTCCAGATATTGCTGCGCGTCGTAGAGGATCGAGCCCCAGCTCGGCACGTCCGGCGGAAACCCGAGCCCGAGGAACGAAAGCGTCGATTCGGTGATGATGGCGTTGGCGACCTCGATCGTCGCGGCAACGATGACCGGGCCGATCGCGTTGGGCAGGATGTGCTTCACCATCAGCCGGAAACGCGAAGCGCCGAGCGCGCGCGCCGCCTCGACGAATTCCTTTTCCCGGAGCGAGAGAAACTGCGCGCGCACCAGCCGGGCGAGCGGCATCCAGCGCAGGCCCCCGATCACGACCACGATCAGCAGGAAGATCCCGCCCTCCTCTCCGAGTGCCGCGCGGAGCGTGTCCCGAAAGAGGAAGATCAGCAGCAGCAGCAGCGGAACCTGCGGCAGTGCCAGGAAGAGATCGGTCAGCCACATCAGCGCGGCGTCGACGCGCCCGCTCGCCATGCCCGAGATCGCGCCGACCATCACACCCAGTCCGCCGGCCACGGCCATCGCGGCGATGCCCACCGCGATCGAGATGCGCCCGCCATAGATCATCCGTGCCAGGAGGTCCTGGCCGAGATCGTCCGTGCCGAACGGATGCGCCCAGCTCGGGCCTTGCAGGATCGCGGTGAAGTCGATGTCGCTGATCGAGACCGGCCAGAGCAGCGGCCCGAAGATGACGCCGAACACGATCAGCCCCAGGATGAAGAGGCTGATCAGCGCGAGCCTGTGCCTGCGGAACCGGCGCCAGGCCTGCCGGCGCAGCGAGACGCGCTGCTCCGCAACCGGCTCCACGCGGAGCGGCGGCGCTTCGTCAGCGATAAGCGATGCGGGGATCGAGCCAGGCATAGAGGAGATCGGCGAAGAGGTTGAAGAGAATGACGAGCACCGCATAGACGAACGTGATCGCCATCACGACCGGCGTGTCGTCCGAAAGGATCGAGGAGATCAGCAGGGATCCCATGCCGGGGATGCGGAAGATCTGCTCGGTGATGATCGCGCCGCCGAAGACGACCGGCAGTTGCACGGCGACCAGCGTCACCACCGGGATGAGCGCGTTGCGCACGATGTGCCGCGTGATCACCTTGCGCTCGCCGATGCCCTTCGAGCGCGCCGTCGTCACGTAATCGAGCTTGACCACGTCGAGGACCGAGGCGCGCACGTAGCGCACCAGCGCCGCGCCCTGGAAGAGGCCGAGCACGGTCACCGGCATGACCGACTGGAGGATGTTCTGCCACAGCCAGGCGATGCCCGTGACGGAAAGATCCGTTCGGAACACGAAGGGCAGCCACCGCAGCCGGATGCTGAAGACGAGGATCAGGACGAGGCCGGTGAAGAAAGTGGGCAGCGAGAAGCCGATGAAGGCGAGCGTGTTGGCGATCTTGTCGAACAGGGAATAGGGGCGGGTGCCCGCCAGCACGCCGACCGGAACGGCGACCAGGATGGCCAGGATCTCGGCAGCGCCGAGAATAACCAGCGACACCGGCAGCCTTTCGAAGATCAAGGTCGAGACATTGATCCGGCTTGAGAACGAAAAACCCCAGTTCCCGTGCAGCATGGCGAACAGCCAGTGCAGGTAGCGAAGCCAGACCGGATCGTCGAGGCCGAAGCTCTTCCGCAGCTGGGCGACCACGGCGGGCGGCACGTTGGGGTTGGTCAGCAGCTGCCCGAACGGGTCGCCCGGCGCGAGTGCCAGGATCGCGTAGATGATGGCGCTGATCCCGAGCAGGCTCGGGATCGTCATCATCAGTCGCCGCAGGATATAGGCGCGCGACATCAAGGGCTCCGTGAGCCGGCCGCCGGGGCTTCGCCCCGGCGCGCCGCTCGCGAGGTCAGGCTTTGGTCTCCTTGTACCAGTCCGCCAGGTCCCAGGTGTCGTCGTCCCAGCCGCTGAGCTCCATCTGCAGCTCGTTGACCGCGGCACCCACCGTCTTGCGGAAGATCAGCGGGATGACGACGACGTTGTCGACGACGAGATCGTTGAGCTGGATGAACATCGCCGCCCGCTTCATGGGGTCGAGTTCCGTCGTCGTCTCGGCGTAGATCTTGTCGTATTCGGCGTTCTGCCAGCGCGTGATGTTGCGGCCCTGCCATTTATTCGATTTCTGGGCGACCTGCGTCGAGAGGAACTGCTGCATCCAGAAACCGGGGTCCGGATCCGTCGGGTTCGTCGTGTACATCTGCAGGTCGGCATAGAACTTGGGGTACGTATCGTCGTTGCCGACGTCCGAGGAGAAGTACACGGAAGCGAGAATCGCCTTCAGCTGGAGATCGATCCCCGCCTTGTGGCAGGCCTGCTTGACGATCTCCTGCGTCTCCTGCCGCGGCTGGTTGATCGAGGTCTGATAGAGCCAGGAGAGCTTCTTGCCGTCCTTCTGGCGGATGCCGTCCGGGCCCGGCTTCCAGCCGTTCGCCTCCAGAAGATCGACGGCCTTCTGGATGTTGAATTCCCAGGAGGTCTTCTTGGACACGTACTGCGCCGGACCGTTGAGGAAGTTCGACGTGGCCCAGCCGGTCTCGCCGTAGATGTATTTCTCCACCGCACCGCGGTTGACGAGCAGCGAGAGCGCCTTGCGCACCACGGGATCGCTGAGCGTCGGGTTCTTGGTCTCGATGCTGGAGCGCTGGCCGTCCACCACCTTGTTGGGATCGGTGAAATTGATCTGGATATGCTCGATGTCCGTGCCCGCGGCGAACTTGAGACGCCCCTTGCCCCCGGCCTGGATCTTCTTCAGGAGGTCCCAGGAAACCTGGAGGTCCCAGGCATAGTCGTATTCGGCCGTCTCCATCACGGCGCGGGCCGCCGAGGTGGCGTCGCCGCCGCCCTTCATCTCGACCGCGGCGAAGTAGGGCCGGTAGGGCTGGTGGTAGTCGGTATTGATCACGCCCTCGACCAGATCGCCGGGCGTGAAGCTCTTGAACTTGTAAGGTCCGGTCCCGACCGGCTTCAGGTTCCACGGCGCCTGGCGGGATTTCGCGCCGATATAGGGCTCGAAGAGGTGCTTCGGGATGAGGCAGCCATTGGCGGCCACGAAGGGGTCCGCCCAGAACGGCGTCGGGCGCGAAAACAGAACTTTGACGGTGTAGTCGTCGATCTTCTGGACCTTGATGTAATTGTAGCTGCCGGCCGTCACCGCCGCCGTCTGCGGGTTGCTGGCGTACTCCCAGTTGAAGACGACGTCATCGGCGGTGAAGGGCTGCCCGTCGTGCCATTTCACCCCCTTCTTGAGCTTCCAGATGACGAAGGTGCCGTCCTCGGCAATGCCGCCGTTCTGGACGCTCGGGACCTCGGCCGCGAGGATCAGCTTCAGATTGGCCTCGGGATCCCACGCCGCCAGCGGCTCATAGAAGAGGCGCGATGCGTCCTGGTCCTTGGTGCCGGTGGCGAAATGCGGATTGAGGAGGGTCGGCGCCTCCCACCAGAGCAGCTTGAGCGTGCCGCCGGCGCCGGCCTTGGTCGGCTTGTAGGTGAACGGCGTCTCCGCCATCGCGACACCGCCGAACGCCAGCAGCTGGGTCGCCATCGGGGCCGTCAACCCCAGCACGGCCATGCGTTGGATGAAGCCCCGCCGCGAAAGGCGCCCCTCCTTCACCCGCTCGATCATGCCCCGAAGATTTTTTTCGTCCATGCAAGCCTCCTGCGGCAACGGGTTCGCATGCCCTCCTGCGCGACGGGACATGCTTGAGCCGGTATTGGCGGGGGACCCTATAGAGTTCCGCGCGTCCCGGTCAACGCTCATCTGTGCCAGGCGCGGGGCTGGCGCGAGGCATGAAAAAACCTCCATGTCGCTCGCGCCGGGGCCGCTGGACAGGCGCCGCGCCGCCCGCCCCATGATGCTTCCCATGGTGCCATCGATGCCATGTTCCGGTTCGCGAACGGCGAGCCGCCTGCTCGCCGACCTCATCGTCTTCGACCCGCGGCGGCTCGCTTGGCGGCTCGCGATCCGCACCATGATCGCGCTCCTCGTCCCGCTCGAGCTTGCCCGCCTCCTGGCGATGCCGGCGCTGATCTGGGTCGGCGTCGGCGCCTATCTCCTGGCGATCGGCGATTCCACCGACGACGGCGATCGGCTCCAGCCCTTTCGCCTCGCCCTCGGCGCCGGGCTCGGCGGGCTCGCGCTGGCAAGCGGTGTCCTGGCCGGCGGCGCGCTCCTCACCTCCGTGCTCTTCATGCTGTTCTGGGGCGTGCTCGCCGGCGTGATCGGCGTCTACGGAAACGCTTTCGCAACCATGGGCCTGCCGATCGCCTGGGCCTATGTCGAGCTTGGCCTGCCCGCCCGCGACCATTCCCTCGCCGCCGCCGCCGGGCTCGGCGCCCTCTTCGCGGCGGGCGGCGCGCTCACCATGGCCGCGACCTGGCTGGTGCGGATCGCCGGGCCCTATGCGCCGCTCCGGAGCCAGGCGGCCGAGTGCTTCCGCGCCGTCGCTTCCTACATCGACATCGTCGCGGCCGGGCGCGAGGACGATCCGCGCGACCCGGTCTCCTCGGAGACGCGCGTGCGGGGGGCGATCGCCGAGGCGCGCCGCGTCGGGGTCGAGCTCCGAAGCGGCCAGCACGGCTGGAGCGGGGCGGCGCAGCGCAACCTCGTGCTGATCGAGATCGCCGACCGGCTCTTCTCGCTCGCCGCGCTGCTGCGCGAGCAGCAAGCCACGCCCCTCGGCCCGCTCGCCGATGCTGCCCGCGAGGTGGCGGCCGGGCTCGCCGCGCCCGCGCGGCAGGCGCCTCTGCGCGAGGCGCTGGCCGGGCTCGACCGGATGGTCTCTTTTGATGCCTCTTCGGGCCTCGGGCCGGAGACCGAGCGGCGGATGGCGGCCGCACTCGCCCGCGCGATCCGCATCCTCCTCGGCGAGACGCCGGCGGAGGGCGCGCCCGCGCCCACGCCGCCCGCCGCCGCCAAGCTCAAGGACCTGCTCGCCCCGCTGGCCGCGTGCCTCGATCCCGGCTCGGTCGTGGCGCGGCACGCGCTTCGTTTCGGCGTCGTGGCCGCCGTCGCCGTCGTGATCTTCTGGTTCTTTCCGGGGCCCTTCGGCTACTGGATCCCGCTCACGGTGACGGTGGCGCTCAAGCCCTATGCCGGGGCGACGCTCGCGCGCACGGTGCAGCGCCTCGTCGGCACCTCGGCGGGCATCCTCGTGGGCTCGGCGATCATGCCGTTCCTCGCCGGCCCGCAAGCCGAGTTCGTCGCGGTCGGAATCGCCTTCTTCTGGATGATGGCGGTCCTGCCGTTCAACTACAGCCTGGCGATCTTCTTCCTCTCCGCGGGGCTCATTCCCTTCGAGCATTTCCTGACACCCGGGCTCGATCGCAACGTCGCGTTGCTGCGGCTGGCGGGAACCGCCATCGGCGCGGTGCTCGCGATCGTCGGTGGCCATCTCCTCTGGCCGAGCTTCGAGCGCAAGAATTTGCCCGCGCTGCTCGGCGCCAGCATCCGCTCGATCGCGGCCTATGCCGACCGTGTGTTGAGCGAAACGGATGCGGCCTCCTTCGAGGCAGCGCACCGCGTGGCCGGGCGCGACACGACCAACCTCCAGGCCACGATCCAGCGCTCGGCGAGCGAGCTTGGCGGCGACGCGGAGAGCCTCGCCGCCACGGTGCTGGCGGCAACCGCGCTGCAGCGGCTCATGATCAGCCTCAATGCGGTCGCCGTTGCGGCATCGCACGAACAGCGCCCGGCCATGGAACGCTTCCGCGCGTCATTCGTTCCCGCGCTCGCCGCGCTTGCTTTGGGCGGCGATCTTCCGCCCGGCCTCGACGAAGCCGCCGCGGCGCCGGGCTTCCTCGGCGACGAGCTTGGCCGGATGGTTGCGCAGGCGAGGCTGCTGCGGACCGCGCTCGCGAGGCTCGAACATGAAAAAGGAGGATTGTGATGCAAGGCCGAAGGACGGTGATCATGGCGGGGCTTGCCGTGCTTGCCTCGCGCGCGGCCGGCGTGGCCGGGCCGCCGCCCACGCTTGCGCCGGGCGTGCTGCGCATCGGCACCTATTTCGTCAACCCGCCCTTCGAGTACCTCGAGGAGGGCAAGCAGGTCGGCTTCGAGGTCGACCTGATGGACGAGATCGCCCGCCGGCTCGGCCTCAGGCCGCTCTATGTCAACACGCGCTGGGAGACGATCCTGCAGGAAATGGAGGCGCACCGCTATGACTGCATCGTCGGCGGCATCACGATCACGAAAGCGCGCGAGCGGACGCTCGCCTGGTCGGTTCCCTACATGACGACGACGCTCTCGCTGGTGGTGAACGAAGCGCGGACGCCGCAGATCAGGAACCTTGCCGACATGAAGGCCGCGACCGTGGGCGTGCAGGCGGCGACCACCGATTACGACGTCGCGATCGTTATGCAGAAGAAGGGCGAGATCGGAAAAGTCATCGTCTATCCCTTCGACCGGATCGGCGATGCGATGACGGATCTCGACGCCGGGCGCATCACCGCGGTGATGAAGGTCGCACCCGTCGCTTCCTATCTCGCCCGCGAGATGAAAGGGCTCCGCATCGTGGCCCAGGCGCCGGACGATCCGCAGCCGCTCGGCATCGGGTTCGCGAAGAGCGAGTCGGCACTGCTGACGTCGGTGGACGAAGCCATCGCGTCGATGCGCGCGGACGGCACGCTCGCGGGGCTCGCGCGGCGCTGGGGCGTGCCGAGCTGACCTCTCAAGCCTTCTTGCGGATATAGGGCCGGTACGCCGGCTCCCAGATCGTGGCGCGGATCGCGCTCTCGAGCGCGTCCTCGCTTGTCGCCTGAGCGACGCCGTCCGCCTGGGCCTGGCGCGCGACGGCGAGCGCCACCGCTTCGGAGACGGCACGGATGCCATTGAGCTCGGGCAGGAGCCGCCCGTTCTTGTCCGTCCGTGCCGGCGAAAGTGCGGCGAGCGCCTTCGCCGCGGCCATGAACATCGCATCCGTCACGCGGCGGGCGCGCACGGCGAGAATGCCGAGGCCCGCGCCCGGAAAGATGTAGGAATTGTTGGTCTGGTCCACGGGAACGAGGCGGCCCTCGCGCTCGACGGGAGGGAAGGGGCTGCCGGTGCCGATGAGCGCGCGCCCGTCCGTCCAGCGCATGATATCGGCCGCCGTCGCCTCGCTCCGCGCGGTGGGATTGGAGAGCGGGAAGATGACGGGGCGCGCGCAGCTCTTCGCCATGGTGCGGATCGCAGCCTCGGTGAAGGTTCCGGGCTGGCC
>Ga0335075_10005982_pt1 | contig 18800 bp, 13 predicted proteins | sample Lox_Sample_24_FD_206723 | JGI IMG/M metagenome (GOLD analysis project Ga0335075, IMG submission 206723) | Soil microbial communities from Loxahatchee National Wildlife Refuge, Florida, United States - Lox_Sample_2.4 | ecosystem: Environmental > Terrestrial > Soil > Wetlands | place: USA... | reverse complement strand
CTACCAGGAGCAGGCCTACCTGAATGTCTACCGGGGTGTCCTGGCTGATCAGCCGCAGCGGACGGAGCATTGACGTGTGCGGGATTGCCGGGTGCTACCAGCAAGCCGACGGCCACAAGCTCGTCGACATCATGAGCGAACGGATCGCGCATCGCGGCCCGGACGCGGCTGGTACCTGGGGCCGAGACACCGACGCGGTCAGCATTCAGCTCGGGTTTCGCCGCCTGTCGATCATCGATCTGAGCCGGGCGGCGAACCAGCCGCTGCACAAAGACGGCCTGACCATCGTGTACAACGGAGAGCTGTATAACTACCGAGCGCTTAAGGCCGAGCTGACAGCCCGTGGCACGACGTTCATCACCAAATCGGACACAGAAGTAGTACTGGAGGCGTGGCGAAGCTGGGGGCCAGCTGCGCTAGATCGCTTCCGTGGCATGTTCGCGTTCGCTCTTTTCGACGGGCAAAGCGGCGATCTGATCCTTGCCCGCGACTCTCTTGGTATCAAGCCGCTGTATTACATGCATCGAGGGAAGGGCGTTGTTTTCGCTTCGGAGCTCAAAGCGCTGGTTGCCGCCACCGGGACGGAATTGCGGATCGAACCAGGCGCACTCGTGGCGTCCATGCTCTATTACTGGCTGCCCGACCAGCGGTGTGCGATCGAGGGCGTAACCAAACTTCCGCCAGGCTGCTGGGCCCTGGTCCGCCCTGACGGCGTGACAACGATACGGAAATACTGGGATATCGCCGAGGTCGCAGCCAGTGCCTCGGCCGGCGCCCCGGCCGACCTGCATGAGGTCATCGAGGAGTCGATCACCGCGCACCTGGTGTCAGACGTGCCTATTTCGTCCTTCCTGTCGGGCGGCCTGGACTCGAGCATCATCACCGTGCTTGCCCATCACGCTGATCGCAACGTCGATGCCTACACAATCACCTTCAGGCCCGAGGACCAGCGCCTCGAGGCCATGCCAGACGATGCTGTCTACGCGCGCAAGGTCGCAGCGAAGTACGGAATCAACCTGCACGAGATCGAGATCTCACCGGACGTCGTGCACTTGCTGCCCCGGATCGTCGACGTTCTCGACGAGCCGATCGGCGACCCGGCCGCAATCAACACGCTGCTCATGTGTGAAGCGGCGCGCGAGCGCGGGGTGAAGGTCATCCTTTCCGGAATGGGCGCCGACGAGTTGTTCGGCGGCTACCGCAAGCACCTGGCTTGCGTTCTGGCCAGCCACTACAGCCGGATGCCCGGCTTCGGCCGTGCCGCAGTGCGGTCTACGGTTGGCCGGCTGCCGGTGAGCGCCGCCGGGCGCGGGCTGCGCTACGCCCGTTGGGCCAAGCGCTTTCTCACCTTTGCGGACTTGCCGGAGGAGCAGCGTTTCCGGCGCAGCTATACGCTCTACGATCCAGCCGAGCTCGTCGCTCTCGTCAGCCCTGACCTCGCAAGCCACGTCGCAGACGTCATCCAGGAGCACAGCGCGGTCTACAACGACAACTCGATGCGTGACGAGGTTAACCGGATGTGCCTGGCTGACGCCCGGCTGTTCCTGCCCGGCTTGAATCTGGCCTATACCGACCGTGCGAGCATGGCGGCCTCGATCGAGGTGCGCGTCCCCTTCGTGGACGCCGTCGTGACGCAGGCAGCCTTCTCTATTCCGGGCAACGCGAAAATCCGGCGACGACAAGGCAAGTTCGCGCTTAAGCAAGCCGCACGGGACTGGTTGCCGGCGGAGATTTTGCACCGGCCCAAGGCGTCTTTCAGCGTGCCGCTCCGTGCCTGGGTGCGCGGCGACCTCAGGGAGCTGATCGGCGATGTGCTCGTCGGCGGTGAACTCGTGAGCTCAGGCATGATCCGGCGTGAAGTCCTGACTCAGATGATCAGCGATGACCAGGCTGGCCGCGAGGATCGTTCGAAGCAGATCTGGCAGCTGCTGTCGCTGGAGCTGTGGTACCGCAACGCTCAGGCACATGGCGTCGCGGCGTGAAGAAGATCTTAGGACCTCGTGTTATGGCGCGTGAGCAGAGGACCCAATGAAGCAGATAGCGCAGAACTACAAGAGCGGCGAGCTAACCGTCCTAGACGTTCCCGCACCCACCTGCCGCCCCGGCGGGGTCCTGGTGCGGACCCTGTTCTCACTGATCTCGACCGGGACGGAGCTGATGAAGGTCAGCGAGGCCAGCAAGTCCATGGTGGGAATGGCGCGGGCACGCCCTGATCAGGTACGGAAGGTACTCGACTCGGTGTCACAGCAGGGCGTGGTCAACACCTACAAGAAGGTGATGACGAGACTCGACTCGTACACACCACTCGGGTACTCGCTGTGCGGCGTGGTTGTTGAGGTTGGACGCGGCGCTGAGGAGCTTCGGGTCGGTCAGCTTGTGGCCGCCGCGGGCAACGAGCATGCGCTGCACGCCGACTACAACTGGGTCCCGGTGAATTTGTGCGTTCCGGTCCCCGATGGCGTCTCACCTGAGCACGCGGCATTTGCCACCGTCGGGGCAATCGCGATGCAGGGAGTCCGGCAGGCGCAGACGCAGCTTGGCGAGGTTGCGTGCGTGATCGGCCTAGGCCTGGTCGGCCAGCTGGTGGTCCGGCTGCTGAACGCGGCCGGAGTGCGGGTCGTCGGCCTCGAAGTAGTCGAGGAGCGCTGCCGGCTGGCGGAGAAGGCAGGAGCCGTGCTGTGCGCCCCGCCGACGGAGGAGGGGATGGCGGCGGTCGAGCGTGCCCTTGCCGGGCTCACCGATGGCCGGGGTGCCGACTACGTGCTGCTGGCCGCGGGCGGATCGTCCAACGGGCCTACCGAAGCCGCGGCCAGGCTTGCCCGCGACAGGGCGAGGGTCGTCGATATTGGCAAGACGAAGCTGGACCTCCCGTGGAACGCCTACTACGACAAGGAACTGGATGTCCGCTTCTCCAGGTCCTACGGGCCCGGACGGTACGACGAGAAGTATGAGTTGCAGGGCCTGGACTATCCAGCCGGATACGTGCGATGGACCGAGCGCCGGAACCTGGCCTGTTTCCTCGACCTGATCGCACATAGCGACATTGATGTCGATTCACTGATCTCGGGAGTGTTCCCGATCCAGGATGCGACAAAGGTCTACGCGGATCTGTCGTCAGGCGCGCTCTCCGCAGTCGGCGTGCTGCTTGAGTACTCGGACGAGCAGAGGGCCGGTGTGCCGCCTGCGACAACGCGTGCGGTCATCTCGGACGGACGAGTGGCAAGCCCGAGCCCTAACGGCCAGCAGCTCGGCGTGGGCTTCATCGGTGCAGGGAACTACGCCTCGTCGATGCTGCTGCCACATCTGGCCAAGATTGGCGGGGTCAGTCTGGCACACGTCGCCACGACGCGATCACTGTCCGCCGTGAACGCCCAGCGCCGCTTCGGCTTCACCACCGCGTCGACCAGCGCTGACGCAGTACTTGACGACGATGCCCTCGACGCGATCTTTATCGTTACGCGTCACCATACGCACGCCGATATGGTCTGCCGTGCGCTGCGAACCGGAAAGGCGGTCTTCGTTGAGAAGCCGCTCGCCCTGACAAGCGACGAGCTCGGTCGAGTCAGTGAGGTCATCGCCGAGACCGGCAACGCCCGGCTGATGGTGGGATTCAATCGCCGGTTCGCGCCGCTGGCATCCCAGCTGAAAGCGGCCTTCGGCACTGGCGGCGCCTCCCAGAGCCGCTATCTGGTCAACGCTGGCCGACTCGCTGCCGATAGCTGGTACCTGAACGCCGAGCTGGAAGGCTCGCGGTTCGCGGGTGAGGGCGGGCACTTCATCGACATGCTGAGCTGGCTGGCTGACAGCGTTCCCACCGAGGTCTTCGCGGTGGGCGGGCCAGACAGTGACGACCTTCAGGTGACCATCCGGTTCGCGGCTGGGAGCGGTGGCGCCATCACGTATACGACTGCCGGCAACCTGCGCTTCCCGAAAGAGACGCTGGACCTCGCGGGCGGCGGTCGTAGCGCCCGGCTGGACAACTTCCGTCAGGCTGCCGTCTGGTCCGGACGGCGTCAGCAGGTCATGCGCTCGCGCGGCGGCCAGGATAAAGGCCAGCGTCAGCAGCTGGTGAGCTTCGTCGACGCCTGCCGGACCGGCGCCCCTATGCCGATCTCGCTTGAGTCGCTCTTCGCGACCACTCGAGCCACGATCGCGGTCGGTGAGAGCGTGATCACCGGCAGGCCGGAGAGGGTGTGAGCGGCAATCTGCAGCTCCCCCGGCTGATCTGGTATATCCGTCGCATCAGCCGGATGTCGCCTGCCGAACTTGCCTGGCGGAGCCGCGATAAGGCGGTGCAAGCTCTCTGGTCGGCCCGCCAGGTCGACCGCGATCGCGCTTGCACGCAGCCTTCGGTGCGGGGCAATGAGGTCCGTTTCACCGCAGCCTTGCCTGCTGACACTGCGTTTCGTGTTCCGGCAGGCGCCAGAACTGTGGTGCTGGCTGCTGCCGACCGGCTGCTGACCGGCGAGTGGGAGATACTGGGCGTGCGCAGGACAGACCTGGTGCAGCCCGACTGGTTCTACGATCCGGTCACTAGGACCCGAGCACCCGCCGACCGGTACGCGTTCCGTATCAACCATCGCTCCGAGCAGACAACCGGGAACGTCAAGCAACTCTGGGAACTGTCACGTCTGCAACATCTCACCTTGCTGGCTACCGCCTGGTTTCTCAGTCGCGACGAGCGGTACGCCCGGCGGGTGGCCGATCAGCTGCAGTCCTGGTGGCAGGAGAACCCGTTCTTGTCAGGCGTGCACTGGACCAGCGGCATCGAAATTGGAATCCGCCTGATCAGCCTGGCGTGGATCAGGCGACTGCTCGACGGCTGGCCGGGAGCGTCTGGCCTGTTCGAGCAAAACCAGCTAGCTGTACGTCAGATCTGGTGGCATCAGAAGTACCTGGCCACCTTCCGCAGTCGCGGAACCTCGGCGAACAATCACGTGATCGCCGAGGCAGCAGGACAGCTCGTGGCGAGCTGCGCCTTTCCGTGGTTCCGGGCGAGTGATCGCTGGCGACGAGCCTCGGCCCGGCTGCTCGAACGTGAACTGCAGCTCAATACTTTCGCGTCTGGTATCGGCCGCGAGCTCGCTTCCGACTATCAGTGGTTCGTCGTGGAACTGGCGACCCTGGCCGCGGCGGAAGCCTCAGCCGCAGGCTGTCCGCTCGGTGCTGACGTGTGGCAGCGCCTGTGCGCGATGATCGATAGCGGTGCTGCGCTCCTGGACGAGCGACTCCGCCCGCCCCGGCAAGGCGACGGCGACGGCGGACGCGCGCTGCTGCTCGATCCGCCGGCCATTAATCCGTGGCCGTCGCTGCTGGCGCTCGGCGAAGCGTTGCTGGGGCGTCTGGACTGGTGGCCCGCCACGAAGCCGGACGCCGCGAGCGTGATCATTTCTGCTCTGCCAGCCGATGTCGTCAAGGTACCCAACCGGTCTGCGGACCGCCCGTGGTACTTCACGGACGCGGGCACCGCGCTGCTGCGGACAAAGAGCGATCACGGGCCGGAGATCTGGTGTCGATGCGACGGCGGTCCGCACGGATTCCTGAAGATCGCGGCTCATGCGCACGCCGACGCGCTCTCCATTGAGGTTCGCTACGGCGGAATCGACATACTTGCGGACCCTGGCACATACTGCTATCACGGTGATCGCGCCTGGCGCTCGTACTTCCGGTCCACCATCGCGCACAATACCGTCGAAGTCGATGGCCGGAATCAGTCCAGCGAAGGCGGACCTTTTCTGTGGCTGCGCCACGCGAACGCGAGAGTCATTGACGTCCAGGACATCGGTGACGCCGTGGAGTGGAGCGCGGAACACGACGGCTACTTGGTTCTGCATCCGCCAGCATGGCACCGACGGTGCGTCCGCCTCGACCGAGCTTCGCGCAGCCTCGACATTGCTGACGAGATAGTCGGCGGAAGCCACAGCGTACGAATGGCTTACCACCTCGGACCCGATGTCCGGGCAGAGCTCAGCGGGACGTGTGCGACTCTCCGGTGGGCATGCGGCAACGCCTCAGGAGCGGCCTGGCTGGAACTTCCAGTATCACTGAAGTGGACTCTGCACAAAGGTGAGACAGACCCGATCGCCGGATGGTACTCCGGCGGGCTCGGTCATCGAGTCCCCGCTTTCACGCTGGTCGGGTCCGGCCGTTCCACGCCCGCTGAACCGTTGAGCACGCGGCTGGAATTTCTCGGTGTCAGCTCGGCGGATCTGCCGATTACCCGCTTTGGCCTGCGGCAACTCGGGCCGCGTCCTGATGTATCACGTTAGCCTCGCGGACTCTCTTTCGGTTGTGGGGCGTGGCAAACGCCGCCAGAGCAGGCTGAAGGCAGATGAAGTGCGAGACGGCGCGAGGGACTAGTTTAGTGGCCGTATCGTCCCGGAGGATCCCTGCGGCGCTGTCGTGGCGCGTGGCGAAGCAGGCGAGCCGCCGTCTCAGCTGGGGTGTCATCGATCAGGCGATGAACGTCCTGACGAACTTCCTGCTGAGTGTTTACATCGCCCGTGTACTGGGCGCAAGGCAATTCGGTGCATTTAGCCTGGCGTATGTAACGTACGGATTCGCGATCAACGCATCCCGTGGTCTTGCGGTCGAGCCTCTTCTGGTCAGGTTCAGCGGCTCGGACCTGCGGACGTGGCAGCGCGCGGCGGCCGGCTGCACAGGTACCGCTCTGCTTGTGGGTGTCGCGACCGGAGCCTGTGCGTCCGCGGCGGGGTTGCTCGTCGGCGGCACGACCGGGCTGGCCTTTTTCGCACTGGGCCTAACGCTGCCGGGGCTGCTGCTGCAGGACAGCTGGCGATACTCATTCTTCGCGCTCGGGCGCGGCTACCACGCGTTCGTCAACGACACGGTGTGGGCAGCGGTCCAGATTCCGCTCCTGATAGCACTGAAGCTCAGCGGCCACGCGAATGTCTTCTGGTTCGTCCTCGCCTGGGGCATGGCCGGCACGGCTGCCGCAGCCCTCGCGCCGCTGCAGGCCCGGGTACTGCCCGCGCTCGGGCGCGCGCCGGACTGGCTGTCGCGGCACCGTGACCTAGGTCCTCGCTACCTGGCTGAGAACGCTGGTGGCAATGCGAGTGACATGATCCGGAGCTACAGCGTCTCGGGCATTCTCGGTCTCGCCGACGTTGGTTACATCCAAGCAACTAACGTCCTCATGGGTCCGTTCAGGATTATCTATTTCGGCGCGGGTCTTTTCATGATGCCCGAGGCTGCCCGGCTGTTGCGCCGGTCGCCTGGCCAGCTGCCTGTCTTCTGTGCCGTCGCCAGCAGCGGGCTGGTCGTGCTCGGCCTGGCGTGGGGGGCTGTACTTCTCGTGGCCATGCCGCATGGACTCGGGCACCTGATACTGGGCCGCATCTGGAAGCCCACGTATCCGCTGGTGCTACCCGCCGCACTGGCCACTGCGGGAATCTGCGCGGGCACGGGCGCGCTGCTGGGCCTGCACGCTCTTGGCGCCGCACGTCGCAGCCTTCGCGCCGTTATCTCGTCGGCGGCTCTCATTACCGCGTGCAGCCTTCTCGGAGCCCTGACTTACGGCTTGCCCGGCACGATGCGCTTTGCCGCGGCCGCTTCGTGGGTGGGCGCGTTGGTGTACTGGTGGCAGTTCCGGCAGGCCCTGCACGAGTCAGGCGGCGGCTTGGTGCCGGGATGGATGCTGCCGCGGCGGTCTCCGGGGCACCATCGCAGTTCCGCGTAGTACCTGGTCATGAAAGTAAATGAGGTGTGCCATGTTGGTAAAGGCAGCTATTCATAATGGAGTCAACGGCGTTCTCCGGCCGCTCGGTGTGCAGCTTGTCCGCGGTTTTAGCGCCGATCCGGCGGTCAAGCCCTTCGTGTCGGCGAAGAAGACCATGACCGCTGCGCGCCGAGCGGGTCTGTCGGTGGGCGATTACATCGATGGGCGTCATGCCGTGCCCGGCGCCACTGCGACGACGGTCGACGCCATGCTGAGGCTAGCCGCACTGACAAGTCCGGTCAGCCGCGTGTGCGAGATAGGTCCGGGCACAGGGCGATACGCAGAGCGAGTGATCGCGGAGTTGCGACCTGAGGTCTACGAGATCTATGAGACCGCATCCGACTGGCTACCACGCCTGCGGCAACTTCCCCATGTCAAGGTTCAGTCTGCCGACGGACACACGCTCGGCCCGACGGCTGCCGACTCAGTGGACCTTGTGCATGCGCACAAGCTGTTCGTGTATATACCCCTCGTCATCACTGTCGGTTATCTGCAGGAGATGGCACGCGTCGTGCGTCCGGGTGGCGCGGTTGCGTTCGACATCGTGACGGAAGCCTGCATGGACGAGGACGTGACTCAGTCCTGGGTATCACAGAATGCGGTCATTTACTCCATGATTTCCCGTCAGTGGACCATCGACTTGCTCCGGCGGCGTGGTCTGGTGCTCGTCGGCAGCGCGTTCGTCCCGCTGGTAGGTGGCAAGACCGAGCTTCTCGTGTTTCGTAGAAGCTAAGCCTTGAACACAGGGTTCTTCATGGCGTAGCGATAAATGTCCAGGAGCTGCTCAATATTCCGGTCCGGATCAAAGCGCTTGCAATAGGTTTCCCTCGCCGTCGCTCCGTAGGCCTGATACCTCTCCGGATGTCCCCCGATATCGGCAATTGCCGCTGTGAGGGCTGGGACATCACCAGGCGCGAAGAGCATTCCGTCGGAACCGTGCGTGATGAGCTCGACGAATGCTCCGTGTGCGGCGGCAACGGGTGGCGTGCCGACAGCCATTGCCTCGACTGCGGCGAGGCCGAACGTCTCCTCGCATGCGGAAGGGAGGAGAACGGCACGGGCCCTGGCCATCAGTTCTGTGCACTGGGCCTCGTCGGCGTAGCCGATCATGTCGACAGACCGACGCGTTGCTGCCCATGCTGAAACTTCCGCCTCAAGGACGCCGCCCCCGGCGATGATTAGGCGCAGTTCAGTCTGCGGATGCTGGCTCAGGTAGCTGTCCCAGCCGGCCATGAGGATGGGAAGCCCTTTAGGCTCGTCCAGCCTGCCCACATAGACGACGCTGGTGTCCCGGGCACGGGAGACAGGCCAGCGACGCGGAATGAGATTGTGCCGGACGAACACCCGATCGGGCTCCAGGCCCACGGCGCTCAGCAGATGGCGCTGTGACTCTGACAGGAGGATGTACGCCGAGACCATGGTCCGCCATGCCCGGCGGTGGGCGCTTGTAGCGAGCATCACCGGCGCTGTGGCTACGCGAGACCGGTTGTAGCAGCCGTGCACGACCGCCTGGGTAGCCGGGCCATCGATGCAGTCGTGGCACACGACGCCTGCCCGGAAGAAGTTGCCGCCCGCGCATATCAGCCGCTTATTGTGCAGCGTGGTCACTACAGGTACAGCGGCGGACCGGCACGCGTACAAGACCGCAGGGCTGAGCAGTGGAAACGTGTTGTGCACGTGGACGAGGTCGGGCTGCTCCTTCCGCAGAGTCCGCCGGAGATCTCGGTATACCTCGTTGTTCCAGACAACCTTGGCAGGCAGAGCTGTCTTCTTTGGCAACGAAAACCGCTCGATCTCGTCGCTATTGCGCTCGAACGGGATAACTTCGTGGCCAAGGGATGTCAGAGCTGCGCGCTCCCGGTCGACAACCCGGTTCTCCCCGCTAGGTGCACCTGAGCGGCGACGGTTGTGCACTACCATGACTCTCAAGTCAGCCTCCAGCTGACGGCAGTCGTCGTCATCCGCGTGCCCTTATCGTCGGCCTGACCGGCCGACCGCGAAGGACGTCCCCGGTTCCGTTTTCCAGAGCGCTGCGGTATGTCGGCAGCAATTCAGCCACGGCGTTGATGGTGTGTTCTATCGCCGCAGTGTCATGCGCTGCGCAGACGACGAACGACGGTGCCAGCACTCCGCGGGTCAGGAGTTCTTGCAACACCAGTGTGCGGAATTCCTGACTGGGCCGCCCGAGGCCGTCCCGCGCCACAAAGATCAGGTTGCAGTCCCGGCCCCGCAGCTGGAAGTACTGACTGAGCCCGGCCTCGGCGACAACGTGCTCAATGCCCTGGCGGAGCTCGCGTCCGGCCAGGTGCAATTGGTCAGCGATCTGGTCCCGCTCGTAGGTGTCGATGACCGCCAGCATGGCGGCAAGGGCCCAGGGCTGTGCGCCCGCCGTCTGCGACAAGAGAAATACGCGATCTGCATCGTCGGTAAAGCCTCCCAGCCGCATCACATCCCGGCGCCCGGCCAGTGCGGAGAGCGGGAAGCCGTTGGCAAGACCCTTGCCGAAGACGGACAGATCAGGCTCGATGTCGTAAAGGTACTGGGCTCCCCGTTCGTGCCATCGGAAGCCGGTAATTATCTCGTCGAGAATGAGCAGGGCGCCGTATGTGTCGCAGAGCTCGCGCAGCCCGGCGAAGTACCCGGCGGCAGGCGGATCCATGGTCTCCGCTTCGAGCACCACCGCGGCGATCTGGCCAGGGAACGTAGTAAAGATGGCTTCCAGGTCGCTGAGGTCGTTATAGGAGAACTGAACGGTGAGTTGTCCGACTGACTTCGGTATTCCCGCCGACATGGGCGTAGTGACGACGAACCAGTCGTCCGTGGAGAAGAACGGATGCTGGCGGCAGACTGCGACCATCTCGCGGTTAGTAAAGGCTCGCGCCAGTCGAATAGCTGCGGTCGTTGCGTCGGAGCCGTTAAGGCCGAACTTAACCATCTCTGCGCTTGGAATCAGATCGATAAGGCGCTCCGCAGCGTCCCGCTCCATCCGGTGCGGCCGGACAAAGTTGACGCCGCCGTCCAAGTTGGCATGCACGGCCTTGAGAACAGGCTCGAAGCCATGACCGAGAGTCGTCGAGCGCAGGCCGTTGCCGAATTCCACGTACTCGTTGCCGTCCAGGTCCCAGACCCGGCAGCCTGCTCCGTGGTCGATGATCGGAGCCATCCCGGCCGGGTACTGGTCGCTGCCCTTGGCGTAGGTGTGGGCGCCGCCCGGAATGAGTTCAAGCACTGCCGCTGTGTGCGCGTCAGACGCGGCGAAGCTGCGCATTCCTGCTCCTTACGGCCGTAGCGGCACTTCTACGGTCTCTGCCCGCATGGGCACTGCCGCCGGCGCCCCTGCCGTGTCCAGAAGGATGCCGGATAGCAGCGTGAACTGCTCGGCCAGCTGGACGGCGAGGTCAGCGTTGTGCTGCCTGATCATTCCGCGTACCTGGTCGCCACGCTCCTCAAGGTCGGCGACCTGCTGAATCAGGAGACCAACGTCGAGCGTCTGAGCGGGCTGGCAGAAGGCGGACAAGCCCATGTCTGCCATCAGGTCGTCATGCTTAGCCGCGTAGCCGACACACATAGTCAGCTTCGTTAGCCGGAGTGCGGCGATGACGTTGTGGTAGCGCGTCGCGACAACGATGCCTGCAGGCGCCATCTCGCGCATCAGATCGCCGAATGACTCGGTAGACGCTGCGATGACCCTGGTCGGATCAAGTTCAGGCCGGTGCAGCTTCAGGTCGGCGATGATCTCCTGGATGACGGTGTCATCGCAGCCCTTGGTATCGCCGACGAAAAGGCGAACGTCGCGTCCGTCGTCGATGAGCCAGCGAATGAAGGCTGTCATTCCGGCCAGGTATCGGCGGTAGATCTGGTCGGAGCACTTGCGCTCGTCGGCAGAGCCATGGAAGTCCATCACGCCTATGCCGACGATGCGCGGATCCCCGCCGGCGTCCGGCGGTACCGGAATGCTGAAGGCCAGATCTGGATACACCGGATCGCTGATGCCGCAGCGCCGCGGCGCCATAGCGTCGCGGGAGGCTGCATCCCGGTATGACCGGTAGTAAGCGAGCCGCGCAGCTGACTTGTACAGCCAACGCGTGAGCGGCTGATTGACGACATTCGCGCCGACGCTGACCAGGGCGACTTTGGTGCCGAGAAGCTTGCCCGATGCAGACACCAGGAACAGTGCGTAGGGACCGCCGAATGCGCGGAGCGGCAGAGTTGACTCTAGGACACCCATTCCTGGCACGATGACGGCGTCGTGGCGGCGAACCCATGCCGCGATGCGCACAGTGTCGAAGACCTTGCCCAGCAGCTTGTACACAAGAGAGCGACGTCCGGAGGCGGCCTGCCGCCGACTGGTCCAGGCTAGCGGGATGGCCTCAATGTGATACAGGCGCCGCAATCTCTCTGGGCCCGAGCACATAGCGTCGACTGTGGCTTCTGGGCAGCTATCGCGGAGGTAACCGAGCATTGCCTCCATCGACGCGTCGTTACCGATATTGCCTGAGCCGAGCAGCCCGAACAGGCCGATGCGAGGCGGTCCGTCAGTCACTGTGGTCTCCGTTCCCAGCCAGCGACGACGGCTTCTAGTGAGATAACCGGTGCATCTGCAAGAGTTGGCGCTTTCGCGTGCTTTCCGCCAGCCAGGAGAACGCGACTAGCCAGCCACTGGGCCAGATACCGGTAACACTCCTGACGGTCAGCAGGACTCAGTGGTGAGCGCCGTATCGCGCCCACGTAGCCCCAGACATACTCGGCGTACAGGCGAACTGCCGGATGCCGAAGTCGGCTCGCTCGAGTCGGGTCGAGGTTCGTGCACCAGGCCCTGGTGTCGGCCAGCAAATGCTCGGCGCGACCGGGATGATCTCTCCGAAAATAGAGCCAATCCGGTATATGATAGAATGGACCATAAAGTCCGATTTCGGGAATTAGCGTGCGGTCGGCGCGATAGTAGCTGCCATGCAGTGGGGTCCGGCGGAGCGCGGCAATCCTGATGACGCCGCCGTCGTCGTCACTACCCTTGTCGAACAGCATGCTGCGGAACCGTTCTGGGGCCCGTGGAGAAGTCGTGGCCAACGAATAGGTCATAGGCTTCGTGACGGTTCCTGCGTCGTCGATCATGGCGGTCCAGCAGTGGACCAAGACCACGCAGGGATGCTCATCGAGTGCCTCGACGCACCGGGCGAGCAGGTCGCGGGCGTAGAGGTCGTCGTCAGATGCCCATTTGAACAGCTCGCCACGAGCCTTGGTGACAAGATAATTGTGATTCGGCCCCCAGCCAATGTTGCGCGGCTGCCGGAAATACCGGATCCGGCTATCCTGCTTAGCGTAACTGCGGCAGATGTCAGCCGTTGCGTCCGTCGAGGCGTTGTCAGAAACTATCAGCTCAAAGTCCTCGTAAGATTGCCCGAGCAACGCTTCGATCGACTCGGCCAGATATCGTTCGCCGTTGTAGACCGGAAGGCCTACGGTGAGCCGTGGTGGTTTATCCATCGCACGGCTCGATACCGCCCGAGACTCCGACGTCACCGTAGTCGCGCACGCCTCGTTCACCGCCTAGCTTCACGTGCCCTGCGCGGCAGGGCAGGGAAATAGCTCATATCAGCAGCCCGCGAACTAGAAGACCCGCACCTGACTGGCGGTGATACCGGTCGCGAGATACTCGGCGGCGTTGCTATCTGGTCGCAGTGAGCGAGAAGTTGCTGAGCCGGAAGGTCTCGCTGCGGCCGCCAGTGGAGCAGATTTCCCAGCCGTAGCCGATCAGGCTGAGGCCAAGGTTCTGTGGCAGGTGGCCATGGGCCTGTAGCCAGGTCAGCATCGGCAGAATGACGATCGAGCCCGCCGACTGGTTGCGGGTGCCGGTGCCGCCGTTGGTTAGCTGCCAGATCAGCTCGGACCCGTATTGGCAGAGGCCCCAGCGCTGGCCGCCGAACGTGGCCGTCGCCTCGTAGGTGCACCTGCCCTGGTTGGCGAAGTCGGTCTGGATCATGACCTCGTCGCCCGCCTTGGTACCGCCATCCGGGCCAAGCCAGATGTCGTAGGCCGCCCAGGCGCTCGTGGCGGTTGTGGCGTTCATGTCCTCACTGAAGGAGGACGTGATCGACGAGTAGTCCGTCAGCGGTGTCGGGCTGCCGGTATCCGTGTCGAACCATGCGCCGAGACTCGGATATGACACCACCGCCGTGTTCCCGGCGGGCATCTTCGCCGTCACCGACCAGTCACTGGGGCCAGTGACATGAAGCGTCTGCACCCACCCGCTAATCGGGTTCCAGACGTCGTTACCGACGCTGGTGTTCGTCGTCGTTCCAGTAATCGACGCGTCGCTATACGGACCGCACTCTCCCTGCGCAGCGCTTGTCGAACAGCGCGGAGTCCCCGGTGGACTCCGGCTCGGCACGGGCTGGGAAACGGCGGTCGCTGGCGTCGTCGCGGTCGGCCCAGGGCTTGAGGACTTGTGGCGCCCGGCCGTTGCAGGAGTACTCGGGCTTGACTGAGACGCAGAATTCCCTGACGCGGCGGGGCTTTTGCTTGCCCCCGGCGCGGAGGATATCGCCGCCACGTTCGGCCCTGAGGTTGCCGCACTACCGCACCCGGCAGCCAGGAGGGCGAGAAGCACTAGCGCCGCCATCTTCTGCAGGCCCATGACCTGGTACGTTATCGCAGGCTAGTGTGCAGTGTCCCAGAGATACCTGAGTGTCCCGACGGGCGCTCGATGAACTGCTGCTCCCCGGTACCTGCGACTATTTGCCTATCTTGGGTCAAGCCTCCGCGTATCAGAGGCTGAAAGCCCGGATCACATAGTCGCGGGGCAATAACGCCGTCGAGGTAGTGGGGTGCCGTTGGTGAAGGTGCTGGTTGCGGGCGACGGTGGGTACATCGGCGCAGTCATGGTTCCGTTCCTGCGCACGGTCGGGCACGAGGTCGACGGCCTGGACCTCGGACTGTATGACGGATGTGACCTCGGCCAGATGCCCGCCCAAGTGAGCATCCGGCCCCCGGCTGACATCAGGGACGCGACTGCACCGGAACTGACGGGATACGACGCGGTGATCTGTCTCGCGGCGCTCTCGAACGACCCGCTCGGCCATCTCAATCCAGCAGCCACCTATTCGGTCAATCTTGCCGGGACCCTGTGCCTGGCCAGGGCCGCTAAACGGGCGGGCATTCAGCGCTTCCTCTTCGCGTCGTCGTGCAGCCTCTACGGCGCGTCGGGCTCGGCTGGAGTAGCCGAGGATGCCGACCTGACACCGCTGACTCCCTACGGCGAAACGAAAGTCCTGGCTGAGCGCCAGCTCTCCGAGCTTGCGGATGACGAGTTCAGCCCTATCTACCTGCGTAACGCCACTGCCTACGGCGCATCTGCGCGGCTGCGGCTGGACATCGTCGTCAACAACCTCACCGCCGTAGCGATGACAACCGGCGAGGTGCGCCTGGAGAGCGATGGGTCACCCTGGCGGCCACTTGTCCACATTGAGGACATCAGCCGTGCCTTCCTCGCCGCCCTGGAGGCACCCCGCGGCATCGTGCACAACCAGGCTTTCAATGTCGGCCGCTCGCAGGACAACGTTCAGGTCCGCGACATCGCTGAACTGGTGCGTGACGCCGTTCCCGGATCCAGGGTCTCGTTCGCCGAGGGCGCTGGACCCGATATCCGGAATTACCGCGCCGACTTCTCCAAATTGCACGATACCTTTCCAGACCTTTCACTGCGCTGGACCGTCCGAGCCGGTATCGACGAACTGGCTCGCGCTTACACCGAACATGGCCTCAGTTACGACGACTTTGTGTCCTCACGCTTTGTCCGGCTACGGCGGATCCGCGAACTTCTGGCCGCTGGGGTCATCGACGAGGAGTTGCGGCGGACGGCAAACATTATGTCGTCCGGACCAGCCGTTTCCGCCACGCAGTAGCGGGCCACGCGAGCGTCAGCAACCCGGCTGCGCCAGCATCTTGATCGTGGCGCCCCACTCGTATGCGATCTGACCAGGCCAGGCAGACAGCGGCAGGCCAGTGGTGACGACGTAGACCTCGCCGGAGAAACATCGCTCCATCCGGATGCGCGCGCGCGAATCTTGCGGCGTGGCCGTCACTAGCGCTACGGTCTTCCAGCCGTATCGCTTAGCCAGCCGCCCGATGAACTCGGCCTCGCCACGCGTCGTCGGAGGACTGGGATCAAAGCAGATCAGTCTGACCCCCGGTAGCCGCGAGGGACACGGGCCGCTGTACCCCTCGTAGCCTCGAGATACCACCAGGACGTTCGCCTTGTGGTCGCGAGCCAGGTGCAATGCGACACTCAGCCGGTCGCCCGGGCCGGCCAGCATGACAATCGCGCCAACGCGGGCCGGCATGCCCGCCGCTGGCCAGATGAACAGCCGCGATGTCACCGCGCTGAAGACGACGATCAGTATTACCAGGCTCAGGCCACACCGCCGCCACCGGCGTGTTCGGGTGACCGTGCCCCTGGGGACAGGAGGTTGGCCGTCGCTGCGGCGAGCGCGCATAACTTCGGATCGATCTGCAGGCGCGCCTTAGCGCACGCGAATGCTTCTGCGTACGGCGCGCGGCATTCCATGCCCCGCAGCCGACCGAGGCCGAGGAACACCTCGTCGTCCCACCAGTCCCGTCCTCGCTGGGACGGGAAACATGTGTGCAGCAGTTCCACCTTGCGCCGGGCGACTTCGGCTGACAGCGGGACGTAAACGGCGGGCCGACTGAGGTCGCCATCCCACTTCGGGATTTCGTAACCGAGAGAGAGCTGGTCCCGGAAGACCGTCGGCACTATCTCGGCGATGGTTCTGTGGTCCTGATGGGCGTCATCGGACTGCGGCGCGATGACGAGATCAGGCCGGAATGACATCATGACCTCTTCGATCGCTTCCTTCACGTCCGCCCAGGCAGCAGGAAGGCGGCCTTCAGGCAGGTTCAGGAGGCTGATCGAAAGCTCGGCCCCAGGCAAAAACTCCGCTGCCGCAGTCCTCGCCTCAAGCTGGCGTTCCGCGGTGCCGGTGAGCACTACGTAGCAAGCGCGGAGGCGAGACTGGCTGCCTGCCAGGCTCAGCAGTGTCCCGCCAGCGCCGATCTCAATGTCGTCCGGGTGGGCACCAAGGGCGAGAACGGACAGCGGCCGGTCCTCAGGGACGTCCAGGAGCAGCGACAGCACGCTCAGCTCAGTCCTGGCGCCGGAAAAGAGCCAGCGCCACGAGAGGTGGCATCGCCGAGGGTGTCCTCAGCGACAGCCGTTTCTGCAGCACAGTCCACTCAGTCATGCCCCAATTCCGCCGCGCCCAGTCATCTCACCGTTGCCGTGCATAGCACAGACGCTTCATGCGACAGAACGGTTGACAAGGCCGCGCCGACGCTACCAGAGCCGGCGACCGAGGCTGCAACATTTAGCCGGAGCCAGTCCGCGATGTATCAGGACAGGCACGCCGAGACTCCGGTAATGACTACCCTCGTCCTCGGCCGCTAGCATAAATAACGCAAGGATAGCTATGCCGACCATAGACTCGTCTGCATTCGCGGACAGTGACGTCCTTCCGGACTTTCTTCGATGTGACATATGCATTGTCGGTACAGGACCAGCTGGCGCCACCATCGCACGTGAGTTGTCGAACACAGCCCTCCGAGTGACGATGCTGGAGAGCGGAGGCACACAGCGTCAGGAAGCGACAGATTCCCTGAACGAAATTGAGAGCATAGGCTGGCCGCGAGAGATGGACCAGTGGCTGGTCCGCAACCGTGTCGTGGGGGGGACATCCCACACGTGGGGAGGCCGTTGCGCGCCTTTTGACGAGATCGACTTGGAGGAGCGCGACTGGGTGCCCCATTCTGGGTGGCCCTTCACGCTAGACCACCTGACATCATATTTCGAGCGTGGCGCAAAGTATCTGGGGCTTGGCGCTGGCAGTAGCTACTCCGACGACCGCATCTGGGCATACATGCGGCATCGGCGGCCCAGACTCGACCTCGACGAAGCCAAATTGCTGCCGATGTTCTGGCAAGTCAGTCGGGACCCTGTCAACTGGACAGACCGAGTGCGTTTCGGCCACCGCCTTGCAGCCGATCTCGGCCCGAACGTCACCCTCGTCACCAATGCCACTGTGCTTCGCATAAACGTTACGGAGTCGGGCGCAGCTGTGGAGTCAGTAGAATTCGTCGGCGTAGGCCGGCGACGGTGGGAACTCCCGACACCGACGGTCGCGGTGTGCGCTGGCGCAATAGAAAATGCGCGACTTCTCCTCGCTTCCGATAATGTGATGACAGAAGGCATCGGCAACAGCAAGGATCTCGTTGGCCGTTTCCTGATGGATCACCCTCGAAGTTCCGTCGCTCGATTTCCGGTAAAACGAGGCAGGCCGGCGCTCAATGGCCAGGGCAAAGCCACGCTGAATCGATTCGACTTCTACAGATCCCGCGCCGCTAACTCCAATCGATACCACCTTGGAGCGCGACTGAGCCCGTCCCTTCAGCGGTCCGAGCAACTGCTCAACTGCGCAATCTGGGTCTCGCGGTCTCCAGCCGGACCGGACGATCCCCCCTGGGACGCACTGAAGCGCTTCGCGCGCAGAGAAGCTGATGCTGGCAGGGATCTCCGAGCGGTCGTGAAGAACACCGACCTCCTCTTCCGTGGTGTCAAGGATTACTTGATCCTGCACAAAGGCCTGCCGCACAGAGTGGCGACCATCACCCTGGATGCTATGTGTGAGCAGGTTCCGAATCCCGAGAGCCGAGTTACTCTCGCCGACCGCCGCGATGGGCTGGGCATGAGGATATCCCGCGTTGACTGGCGTGTCAGTGAGGAAGAAGCACGGGCGCTACGACGAATAACGGGCCTCATGGTCGAGCACCTCAACCGCATGGGAGTGGAACCCCCGGTAATTGAGGAGTGGATAGAAGATGGGACCATGTTTCCATCTACAGTGCGAGATATAGCGCATCCTATTGGCACGACACGCATGGCGGACGATCCGGGCTGCGGGGTCGTTAACGCGCAATGTCAGGTTCATGGAATAGACGGCCTTTTCGTAGCCGGAGGCTCCGTCTTTCCCACTGCCGGGCACGCGAACCCGAC
>Ga0335075_10005981_pt1 | contig 18801 bp, 17 predicted proteins | sample Lox_Sample_24_FD_206723 | JGI IMG/M metagenome (GOLD analysis project Ga0335075, IMG submission 206723) | Soil microbial communities from Loxahatchee National Wildlife Refuge, Florida, United States - Lox_Sample_2.4 | ecosystem: Environmental > Terrestrial > Soil > Wetlands | place: USA... | reverse complement strand
ATCGAAATCAACGTTGTCGGGCAGCACGAACGTCGCTTCGATCGGCGCCGAGATGTACTCGGCATAATGTCCGCCGCGATGCGGTCGCTCGCGCGCCGTGGTGTAGACGCGCTGCCCGACTTTTCGAGCGCCTACACCCGCTCCGACTTTTTCAATCGTACCAGCAAGCTCGGTGCCCGGAATCGCCGGCAGTGGCGGCATCCATGAATAGGTGCCGGCCCGAATATTGACGTCCGGAATGCCGACGCCGATGGCACGCGCGCGGATCAGCACTTCACCCGCCTTCGGCTCCGGGATCGGCACGTCGAGGCATTGCATCACGCTGGGCGGACCCGGTTCGCGGAATTGGATGATTTTCATCGTGTGGCCGTCCTCCGCGCGCCCCGATCTTATGTTTGCTATTTTTACCAGCTACGCGATAGTCAATCCCCCGAGCCGCGTCACGACTGCGTTAGTTCATGACGGTTACAATGGTTCTGATTGGAAGCCCTTTGCGCACCAGGGCGATGCCAGCGCGCCCGGCCAGATCCACCCACAAAGCCGGCGGACTAGAAAAAGCCCAAATCTCGTCCCCCGGCTGCATGGCGCGTTTGAATTCTTCCCACTGCGGATGCCGAAGGCCAAACGGCTTCGCGGCATCCGGAAAGCGCGCGATCCGGTCGTCCGTTATTCCGGGGTATTCCGCCTCAGCCTCCGCAACGGTCATTTCCTTTTGCAACCAGGCCAAGGGAATCATTGGAGTTGGCTCCTCCGCAGTCGCTGCCGGTGCAATCGTGCAATATCCGAGCAGCGTACATGCCACAGCAAGGACAAAGCGCATTGTTCGGGCCCTCCGGGCTCTATTGTAGCGTAATATGGGACTCTTTGATTACCCGCCCCCACAATTGCGATTCCTCGCCAATGAATTTGGTATCGTCGGCCACGCTGCCGCCCATCGGCTCGAGCTGCAGCGCCTTGAGCTTGGCGACGACGTCCGGCTTTTTCAGAATGGCGTCGGTGTCGTGGTTGATCTTCTCGGCCAGCGCAGACGGCAGGCCGGGCGGACCGGCCATGGCAAACCAAGTGATCGAGCGGAAGCCGGGTAGGCCCTGTTCGGCGATGGTCGGCACGTCGGGGATGACCGGGTCGCGTTCGGCACTGGCGACGCCAAGGATCCTCACCTTGCCGGATTTGTAGAGCGGCACCGACGTAGCGAGCGTGTCGAAGAACATGTCGACATTGCCGGCCATCACGTCGGTCAGGGCCGGCTGCGCGCCATGATAGGGCACGTGGACCATTTGAATGCCGCCCAGCACTTCAAGCTCGCTGCCCGACAGATGTGCCGTAGAGCCCACGCCTTGCGAGGCGAAGGTGAGCTTGCCGGGATTGGCCTTGCCGTAGGCGATCAGCCCCTGGACGTTGTTCGCCGGAAAATTAGGCCGCACGTCGAGCACGTTGGCGATTTTTGACAGCAGAATGATCGGCACGAACTTGGCCGGGTCATATTTGAGGTCGTGGTAGAGGAGCTGATTAATCGCGAGCGGCGAGGGCGGGCAGATCAAGAGCGTATAGCCGTCCGGCGCGGCGCGCGCGACGTATTCGGCGCCGAGGTTCATTGCCGCGCCCGGCATGTTCTCGACGATGACCGGCTTGCCCCATTTCTCGCTGAGCTTGCTGGCGACCAGGCGCGCCACAATGTCGGTGGTCGAGCCCGGCAGGACCGGCAGCACGATCTTGACGACGTGGGTCGGATACGGCTCTTCCGCCCGGCCCGCCGTCGCAGCGAACAAAGCTAGCAAGAGCACAAAGAGCCACGAATAGGCATACCTCATATCAATCCCCGGCATTGATCATTTGCGCATAGCGCGCGAGCGACTATAGAAATCCCGCAAGCAAGAGCCAACACCGGGCGAGCATTGCGCGGCGCGGCCTATTGCCGGGGGATGCCTCACTTGCTCCGCTCATTCCCGCGCAAGCGGGAATCCAGCAGAGTAACGCGACTTGCGGCGGATCACTGGGTCCCCGCTTTCGCGCGGACGAGCGGATGATCTGAGAATGACGACAAAGTATCGGCTCGGCGTCGACGTCGGCGGTACGCACACCGACCTGGTGCTGCTCGACGTCGAGAGCGGCGCTCTTGCAGTCGAGAAAGTGTCGACCACGCCGAAGAATCCGGCGCTCGGCATCATGCGCGGCATCGGTAATTTCGCCGCGCGCGGCGTCGACCTCGCGGGAATCGAATTTTTCTCCCACGGCACCACGATCACCACCAACGCGCTTCTGGAAATGCGCGGCGCCAAGGTTGGGCTCTTGATCAACCGCGGCTTCCGCGCTGTGCAGGAAACGCAGGGGCAGGCACGGGACGGCAATCCGTTCGATTATTTCTTCCAGAAGCCGGCGCCGATCGCGCCGCAAAACCACACGCGCGAAATCGGCGGACGCATGGACTATGCCGGCGCCGAGCTTGAGCCGCTCGATGAGCAGGCGGTGCGAAAGGCGGCGGCCGAGCTGAAGGAAGCGGGCGTCGCTTCGATCGCGGTCTGCTATCTGTTCTCCTTTATGAACCCCGCGCATGAGGAGCGCAGCGGCGCGCTCATCCGCGAGGTGTTTCCCGACGCGCACGTTTCGCTCTCCTGCGAGGTGCTTTCGCGCGTACGCGAATGGCCGCGGCTGTCCGCGACGCTGCTGAATGCCTATCTCGCGCCGGTGCTCGTCACCTACGTCGCCGACCTGGAAAAACGGCTCAGCGCCGCGGGAGTGACGACGCAGCAGCGTTTCCTCATGCAATCGAATGGCGGCGTGATGCCGTTCGCCGCCGCTGTGACCGGGCACAAGACGGTGCACAGCCTGTTGTCGGGCCCGGCCGCGGGAGCGCAGGCGAGCGCGTATTTGCCGCGCGAGGAGCATTTGGGCGCGCGTGGCCTGGTCACGCTCGACATGGGCGGGACGAGCTGCGACATCGCCTTCATCGAAGGCGGCGTGCCGCTGGAGGTCACCGAAGGTGTGGTGGCGCGCCGGCAGCTCGACGTGCCGGCGCTCGACCTCACCACCATTTCGGCCGGCGGCGGCTCGATCGTGTGGATCGACCGCGCCGGGTTTTTGTCGGTCGGTCCGCAAAGCGCCGGCGCCGATCCGGGACCGGTCTGCTACGGCCGGGGCGGGCAAACGCCGACGGTGACCGACGCCGACATCGTCTGCGGCCTGCTCAATCCCGATTATTTTCTCGGCGGCACGCAAAAGCTCGACGCGCAAGCGGCGCGCGCGGCGCTCGAAAGCAAGATCGCCAAGCCGATGCGGATGACGCTTGAAGAGGCCGCCGCCGGCATTCGCCGCATCGTCGACATGCGCATGGCCGACGAGGTGCGTGTGTTTGCCGCCCGGCGTGGCGTCGATCTCGCCGAATTCGCGCTGTTGCCGTTCGGCGGCGCCGGCGCCGTGCACGCTGCCGCCGTTGCCGAGGAACTCGGCATGCGCCGAATCATCGTGCCGCCGCGGCCGGGCGCGTTCTCGGCGCTCGGCCTGCTCTGCACCGACGTGCTGCACGATTACATCCGCTCCGAGCTTCGACCGCTCGAACGTCTCGATGCCGCCCATGCCGAGACGGTTTTCCGCGAAATGGAAGCAAAAGCGGCGAGCGAGCTGAAGCAAGAGGGCCTCGATCCAAGCGCGGCCGCGTTCGAGCGCGATCTCGACATGCGCTATGGGGGCCAGGGCTACGAACTGCGGGTGTCCCTGGGCGGGCTCTGGCGCGGTTCGCTCGATGCCGAGGCGCTGGCCGCGGCACGGGCGCGCTTCGACGACGTGCATGAGCGCATTCATGGCCATGCCGCCAAGGAGAAGAGCGTCGAGGTGGTAAGTTATCGGCTGCGCTTGCGCGTGAGCGTGCCGAAATTCGCCCCGCAAGCGCACGCTGTGCGACCGCAGGAGCCGCCCCCGCCTGCGGCGGTCAAGGGCGCGCGTACCGTGTTTTTTTCTGCACAGCAACCGGTGGAAGCAACGATCTACGATCGCGAGCGCCTAGGCATCGGCGCAAGCTTCGCGGGTCCGGCGATCGTCGAGCAGTTCGACGCGACGATTGTGGTGCCGGCCGGCTGGCAGGCCTCGGTCGACCGCTACGGCAATCTCATCCTAGAGCGGATAGGCTAAGCCGAGATGTCTCGGGGCTACCTCACTTGTTATGCTCCGCGAAAGCGGAGCATCCAGTAATCGCTGGAGGATGAGGACGAACGCGAAGCTTTGTGAATACTGGATCATCCGCTTTCGCGGATGACGACAGGGGTCACTCAGCTCTGCCAGCCGAAGGCGATCTTATCGAGCACCCGGGTGCCGAACTTCTCCGAAGAGCGGGCGACCGCCTTGCCGCCGAGCGCGCGATAGAACTCCACCGCATTGTCGTTTTCCGACAGCGCCCAGACGATGAGCGATTTGAGCGCGCTCTGCGCCAGATCGCGGCGGGCGGCAGTGAACAGGCGGCGGCCGAAGCCTAGCCCCTGGAACTCCGGCCGCAGGTACAGCTCGTAGATCTCGCCATCGTAATAGAGGCTGCGCGCGCGGTTGCGGCCGTAATTGGCGTAGCCGGCGATTTTGTCGCCGAATTGCAGCAGCGCGATGCGACTGCCCTTGCGGATGGCGCTATCCCACCAGGACGGACCGCGGCGCGAAATGAGCTTTTCGAGTTCGGTTCCCGGGATAATGCCCTGATAGGCGGTACGCCAAGCTTCGTCGTGGCATTCGGCGACCGCGCCAGCATCGCTGGCTTTGGCGCGGCGGACTTCGATGAGGATTGTGCTCATGACGCAATCAAAGCAAGCGATTCCACAGGCTTCAAGTGGAGAGATTCACGCATCGTTAACGGTGTGGATTATTGGCGGAATCGCGCCGGCGACAAGGATAAAAATGCAAGGCCGGCCCGCAATGTGCGTGCCCTGTTGCAAGAGCGCAACGGTCGTCGGAATTTTCCGCGGACCCTGTTCGTTGGTCAGCCAGCCGCCGCGCCGTGCGAAATTGACGCAGCGGAAATGGCGAGTTCAGACGCGTTCGGCTTCCTTGCGCCGCTCGTCACGCTTGCGCTCGTTCGGATCGAGCAGCTTTTTGCGCAGCCGGATCGATTTCGGCGTGACCTCGACCAATTCGTCGTCTTCGATATAGGCCAGCGCCTTCTCCAGCGTCATGCGGATGGGTGGCGTCAGGCGGATGGCCTCGTCCTTGGAGTGGGTGCGGATATTGGTGAGCTTTTTGCCTTTGAGCACGTTCACTTCGAGGTCATTGCCGCGGGTGTGCTCGCCGACGATCATGCCGCGATACACCTTCCAGCCTGGCTCGATCATCATCGGGCCGCGGTCTTCCAGGTTCCACATGGCGTAGGCGACGGACTCGCCCTGGTCGGTCGAGATCAGCACGCCGTTGCGGCGGCCGATCACTTCGCCACGATAGGGACCATAGGCATGAAACAGCCGGTTCATCACAGCGGTGCCGCGCGTATCGGTGAGCAGCTCGCCGTGATAGCCGATCAGCCCGCGGGTAGGCGCATAGAAAATGAGCCGCACGCGGCCGCCACCCGAAGGCCGCATCTCGACCATTTCGGCCTTCCGCTCGGCCATTTTTTGCACGACGATGCCGGAGTGCTCCTCGTCGACATCGATGACGACTTCCTCGATCGGTTCGAGCAATTCGCCCGACGGCTCCTGCTGGAACAAGACCTTCGGCCGCGACACTGACAGCTCGAAACCCTCCCGGCGCATGGTCTCGATGAGGATGCCGAGCTGCAATTCGCCGCGGCCGGCGACCTCCATGGAATCCTTCTCGGCCGATTCGGAAACGCGCAGCGCCACGTTGCCTTCGGCTTCGCGAAGCAGTCGTTCGCGAATCACCCGGCTCTGCACCTTGTCGCCTTCGGTGCCGGCGAGCGGCGAATCATTGATGCGGAAGGTCATGGTCAGGGTGGGCGGGTCGATCGGCTGCGCCGGCAGCGGCTCAGTGACCTCGGGTGCACATACCGTGTGCGAAACGAACGCCTCCGGCAGGCCGGCGATGGCGACGATGTCGCCCGCAAAGCCCTCCTCGATCGGGGTTCGTTCAAGACCGCGGAAGGCGAGGACCTTGGTGACGCGACCGTTCTCGACCAGTTCGCCGTGGCGGTCGAGCACCTTCACGGTCTGATTCGGCTTCACGCTGCCGGAGAAGATCCGGCCGGTGACGATACGGCCCAAATACGGGTTGGCCTCCAGAATCGTGCCAAGCATGCGGAACGGACCATCCTCGACCTGCGGCGGCGCCACGTGGCGGACGACGAGATCGAACAAGGGCGCCATGCCCTGATCCTTGGGCCCGGCCGGGTCGGCGGCCATCCAGCCCTGCTTGGCCGACCCGTACAGGATCGGGAAATCAAGCTGCTCTTCGCTGGCATCGAGCGCCGCGAACAGGTCGAACACCGCGTTGGCGACTTCGGTCGGTCGGGCGTCCGAGCGGTCGACCTTGTTGATGACGACAATGGGCTTCAGGCCCATCTTGAGCGCCTTGGAGACGACAAACTTGGTCTGCGGCAGGGGGCCCTCGGCGGCATCGACGAGCACCAGCGCGCCATCCACCATGTTGAGGATGCGCTCGACCTCGCCGCCGAAATCGGCGTGGCCGGGGGTGTCGACGATATTGATGCGGGTATCGCGCCAGACCAGCGAGGTCGCCTTGGCGAGGATGGTGATGCCGCGTTCGCGCTCGAGATCGTTGGAATCGAGTGCGCGTTCGACCACCCGCTGATTGTCGCGGAATGATCCCGATTGCTGCAGCAGCCGGTCGACCAAGGTCGTTTTGCCGTGGTCGACATGGGCAATGATGGCGATATTGCGGAGGTTCATTGCGTAAAATTCATAGGGCCAAAACCAAAACGAGCCCCAAGGGGCCCGCGTGTCGCGGAATATAGTCAGCCGAATCGGCTAAGCAATGTCACCTTAGCGAAGTCGGATGAACGTTATACATCCGGACTAGCCCGACCTTGCGGCTCGGATTTTGCATTCGCGGGAGTTCCATGCGCTGCCCAGTGATTGTCTCGAACCAAAGGCGGGTTCTCTGCATTTTCCCCGCCTATACGCCTTCCTTCGGCACGTTTTCCCACGCCTACCGGCTGATGGGCCGGGTGCAGGCGTTCATGCCGCCGCAAGGGCTGCTGGTGATTGCGGCATATCTGCCGGCAACGTGGCTTGTGCGCTTTGTCGACGAAAATATTGCGTCTGCGACAGCGGCCGATTTCGCCTGGGCCGACGTCGTCATGGCGAGCGGCATGCACATCCAGGGCCCGCAGATCCACGATATCGCCGTGCGCGCCAAGGCGGCCGGCAAGGTCGCCGTGCTCGGCGGAGCGTCGGTTTCCGGCGCGCCCGAGCTTTACCCGGACTTCGACTATCTGCACATTGGCGAGATCGGTGAGGGCACCGATCGCCTGATCGCCCGGCTCGACGAAACGCTGGCACGCCCCCCGGCGCAAATCCGCTTCGAAACCACCGATCGGCTGCCGCTCTCGGACTTTCCGAGCCCTGCTTACGACCTGATCAGGCTCGACCGCTATCTCATCGGCAGCCTGCAATTCTCCAGCGGCTGCCCGTATCGCTGCGAGTTCTGTGATATCCCGGCGCTCTACGGCCGTCAGCCGCGGCTCAAGACGCCCGCGCAGATCACCGCCGAGCTCGATGCCATGCTGGCGCAGCGCGGCCACCCGCCGGTCGTCTATTTCGTAGACGACAACTTCATCGGCAACCGCAAAGCGGCGCGCGAAATGCTGCCGCATCTGATCGCCTGGCAGCGCAAGCACGATTATCCGCTGAACTTTGCCTGCGAAGCGACGCTTAATCTTGCCAAGCAGCCAGAAATCCTCGCGCTCATGCGCGAAGCGCATTTCCATCTGGTTTTTGTCGGCATCGAGACGCCGGAGGTCGACGCGCTCAAGGCGATGCGCAAGGACCAAAACGCGGCGCTGCCGATGATGGAGGCGATCGAGACACTCAATAGCTATGGGCTGGAGGTCACCTCCGGCATCATTCTCGGCCTCGACACCGATACGCCCGATAGCGAAAAGCGGCTCAAGGCCTTTATCGATCTCTCGCAGGTGCCGATCCTGACCATCAACCTGTTGCAGGCGTTGCCCAAGACCCCGCTGTGGGACCGCCTCAAGGGCGAAGGCCGACTGATCACCGACGACGAGGGCCTCGAGAGCAACGTGCGCTTTCTGCGGCCGCACGACGAAGTGGTGGCGACCTGGCGGCGCTGCATAGCCCACGCGTACGATCCCGAGCGGCTATTCGCGCGCTTTACTCACCAGATCGAGGCGACCTACCGGCACCGCCTGGTCGGGCCGGCTCGCGGCCAGCTCACCGTCGCTAATCTGCGCCGCGGCCTTGTGCTGGCGTTCAATGTCGCATTTCGCGTCGGGGTCTTGTCGGATTATCGCCGGGCGTTCTGGCGCGCCGCGAAAGTGGCACTGCGGCGCGGCCAGATCGATGCGGTACTCAGCATGGGCTTTGTCGCCTATCACCTCATCGCATTCACGCGTGAGGCGCTTCGCGGCGGCCACAACGCTTCGTTCTACTCGACGCGCGAGCGTGAGCAGCTCGCCCAGCGCGAAAACGCGGAACGCGAACAAGCGGATTCCCTGCGCCAATCCGCGTGATCGCGCCCCCGCCGGACGGCATCGATCGAGCTAGTGATTTCATCGCATATTTGCGAGACTAGCGGCGGGCGAGGCGGCGTTTACAGACGGAGCTTTGACATGGCGCAAAAGCTATCCGGCGAGGCGCGCAAGGCAGCCCTCAGCCGGCTCAAAGGCTGGAGCGAGGTCGGCGGCCGCGACGCCATCGGCAAGAAATTCGTCTTTGCCGATTTCAATCAAGCGTTCGGATTCATGACCCGCGCGGCGCTGATCGCGGAGAAAATGGATCATCACCCGGAATGGTTCAACGTCTACAAGACCGTCGAGGTGACGCTGTCGACCCACGATGCCGGCGGCCTTACCGAGCGTGATGTCCAGCTTGCTGAGGCGATGGACAAGCTCGCCGGCTAAGTTCCGCTTTGTCGCATGCCTTGGTCACATGCCTTGCCGCCGCCGCGTTTGGCACCGATATAAGCGGTTCGGCACGGACAGCGAGTATTCCCGGAGGGGAAAATGTGGTTTCGGCAGGGAACTGCAACTTGGCAGGACTTTGCAGCGCTTGCGCGCGGCGTCGCCGGCAATGAGGAGAGCTTACGGCGTAAATTCTGGCGCAAGCTTTTGCGCGAAGCCGCGGGCCTGCCATTTACCGAACAATTGCTGACCGCCCACTACTGCGCTTTCGACCGCAATACGCCGCTCTATGTGAAGGCGGTGCTGATAGGCGCCATCGTCTATTTCGTCGTGCCGGACCGCCTGATCCCTAAATCGATTTCGCTGATTGGGCTGGCCGACGATGCGGCGGTGCTTGGCGCCGCCATCAAGGCGGTTGCTGCGCATATCAAGCCGGAGCATCGCGAGGCGGCACAGCTCACTCTCAAGCGGCTGCGCGGCTAGCGTTCAGGGCTTTAAGACAATCTTCCCCATCACCTTGCGGTCTGAAATAAGCTTCATCGCGGTGACGATCTCACTGAGCGGATAGACCGCGTGCACGTGCGCCGAGAGCTTGCCCTCAGCGGCCCAGCGCGCGACGTCGGTGAGCAGCGCATGCTGCTTTTGCGGCTCGCGTTTGGTCCACGAGCCCCAGAACACGCCGCGAATGTCGCAGCCCTTGAGCAGCACGAGATTGAGCGGGAGCTTGGGAATTTCGCCGGCGGTGAAGCCGACGACGAGATAGCGGCCCTGCCAGGCCAGCGAACGCACCGCCGGCTCTGCATAGGGACCACCGACCGGATCGTAGACCACGTCGATGCCGTGCTCGCCGCCTGCTTTCTTCAACGCATCGCGCAGGTCTTCCTTGGCGTAATTCACCACTTCGTCCGCACCGTGCGCACGCGCGAAGGCGAGCTTTTCGTCCGAGGAAGCGCACGCGATCACCCGGGCGCCCATCAGTTTGCCAAGTTCGACCGCGGCGAGACCGGTGCCGCCGGAGGCGCCGAGCACGGCGAGCGTCTCGCCCGGCTTTAGCTGCGCCCGTTCGCGTAAGGCATACAGCGAGGTGCCGTAGGTGATGCACAGGCCGGCGGCGTGCTCGAAATCGAGGCTCGGGGGCAGTTTGATGAGTTGCCGCGCCGGCACCGCGACCGCTTCGCGCGCAGCACCCCAGCCCATGAAGGTCATGACCCGGTCGCCCGGCGCGACCTCGCTCACTTCGGCGCCGACGCTCTCGACCAAGCCGGCGAACTCCGCCACTGGCGAGAAAGGAAACGGCGGCTTCTGCTGATACTTGCCGGCGATGATCAGCGTGTCGAAGAAATTGAGCGCCGCGGCCTTAACGCGGACCACGGCCTCGCCGGGGGCGGCTTGCGGCGGGGCTATGTCGGCGAATTCGACTTCGTCCGGGGTGCCGAAATGCGTGCAAAGGACTGCTTTCATGCCGCTTCATTAGCACATCAGCCCGGCAACCGGATCCGGCGCATCGGTCGTGGCGGGTTACCCCAGTCCCTTCCCGTGGAAGGCTGGTTTGCCGTTAGAATGCCGACCTCGTCCGGCTGAATTGGATTAAATTTGAAAGATTTGCTATTCAATAATGGGGGTCCTGGGAAGCTCCTGGGAGGGGTCCGATGCGGATTCGTCGTGCACTACCCATTTTCCTATCACTACTGGTCGCGACATTGGCCGTTCCGGCCGTTGCACAACAGCCTGAACAACCGCGCCCTGCGCCCACTCCGGCACAGCGGCCGGTAAGGCCAAAACCGGCGGCGCCGAAGCCCGCCCCTGCCGCCGAGGTCAAACCGACGCTGCTCGGCCAATTTGCCGATTGGGGCGCCTACACGGCCTCGCCGGGCGGAAAGAAAGTTTGCTTTGCCATCGCCAAGCCGACCAGTTCGGAAACCAAGCCGCCGAACCGTCCGCGCAGTCAGCCCTACCTGTTCATTTCAACCCGGCCAGCCGACAAAGTTGTCAACGAGGTCTCTGTCGCCGTCGGCTATCCGCTCAAAGCCGAGTCGGAGGCGACCGCTACGGTCGGTTCGACGACCTTTGAATTTTACACCCAGGGCGACGGCGCCTGGATCAAGAACATCGCCGAAGAAGCCCACATGGTCGACGCCATGCGGCAGGGTGACACGATGGTGGTAAAGGGCGAGTCGGGCAGGGGAACTGCGACGATCGATACCTACTCGCTCAAAGGACTGTCCGAAGCGCTCGACCGCGTCGCCCAAGAGTGCCAGTAAGAGCGCCAATGAGAGCGCCAATTGCGGTTCGCGTCACGCTCCTCGCCAAGGCGAGGGGCGGCCGGGGCCGAAAGTCCGAGCGCGCTTGATTCGCAGCGCAGGGGTCGGCGCGAACTTGCTTCGCGCTCCACCTCGCCGTTTCATGGCAAGCGATTATGTATGTTGGGGCGAGTGACCGCCGCTTCCTTTCGGATCGAACTATGACCATTGCGGCGAACCAGGCGAAGACGAGCGTATCGGTGGGCTTCATCGAAAAGCGGCCGCTGCAGCTCTACGTGGCGCCCGAGAAGCCTTCACTAGTCGGTATTTCGCGCCCGGCGTTGGCCGAGGCGCTCGGGCGCGCCGGCGTCCCCGAGCGGCAGCGCCGCATGCGCGTGCAGCAGATTTGGCATTGGCTGTATGTGCGCGGCGCCAAGAGCTTCGACGAAATGACGACCTTGTCGAAGGAGCTGCGCGTCTGCCTTGCCGATCATTTCACGCTGGCGCGGCCGGAAATTGCCGCCGAGCAAATCTCGGTCGACGGCACGCGGAAATGGCTCATCCGGCTGCCGGGCGAACTCGATGGGCGTTCGCATGAGGTCGAATGCGTCTACATCCCGGAAGCCGACCGCGGCACCCTATGCATTTCGAGTCAGGTCGGCTGCACGCTCAACTGCACATTCTGCCATACCGGCACTCAGCGCCTGGTGCGCAATCTCACCGCCGGCGAAATCGCCGGCCAGGTCGTGTTGGCGCGCGACCGGCTGAGCGATTGGCGCAACGAGGCTGCGGCCGGCAACGAGCCCGAGAAACGGCTTGTTTCCAACATCGTCATGATGGGGATGGGCGAGCCACTGTATAATTTCGAGGCGGTGCGCGACGGCCTTGGCGTGGTCGCTGACGGCGACGGTCTGAGCATTTCGAAGCGGCGGATCACGCTGTCGACCTCCGGAGTGGTGCCCAACATCGCGCGCGCCGGCGCGGAGATTGGCGCCATGCTGGCGGTGTCGCTACATGCCGTTACCGACGAGTTGCGCAATCAGCTCGTTCCGCTCAACCGCAAATATCCGATCGCCGAACTGCTCACCGCCTGCCGCAATTATCCAGGGCTCTCCAACGCGCGGCGGGTGACGTTCGAATACGTCATGCTCAAGGGCATCAATGATTCGCTCGCCGACGCCCGCGCGCTGGTGCGGCTCATCAAGGGCATCCCGGCCAAGATCAATCTCATTCCGTTCAATCCCTGGCCGGGCAGCAAATACGAGTGCTCGGACTGGGCGCAGATCGAGAAATTTTCCGAGATCGTCTTCGACGCCGGCTATGCCTCGCCGGTTCGCACCCCGCGCGGACGCGACATTCTGGCCGCCTGCGGTCAGCTCAAGAGCGCGAGCGAAAAACTGTCCGCCCGCGAACGTTTGGCGCTGCGCGCCATGGCGTTGACCGATTGACAGGCGGCGCAAGCGAAGCATGGCCCTCATCGCCCGCTTGTTCGTCGTGCTCTTCGCCTACGTGCTGGCCTGCATTGCCGCATCCATGGTGCTCACCCTCGGCACGCTGACACCACAATGGGAGCAGATCGCGCCGCAGGGTATTCCCACCGCCGCGCTGTGGACGATCGTCGGCGCCGGCACGATGATCATCGGAGTTGTCGCGGTCCTGCCATCGTTTCTGGTGATCGCGCTGGCCGAAGGTTTTGCCTGGCGCTCCATCGTTCTTTACGGCGTGCTCGGCGGGGTGTTGGCGCTCTCGCTCACTTACGGTATCGATTTCGCTGGCTACACCCCCGGACCCGACAGCCTGCTCGCGCACGAGCGCGAGGTGCTTGCCGCGTCCGGCATCGCCGGCGGGCTTGTCTACTGGGCCTTCGCTGGCCGCAAGGCAGGTTTGTGGAAGTCTTGATGCGCGCCGAACAATTGTCGGGCCGGATCGCATGAATCGGACGGGACTAGCGATCGCGCTCATCGTTGGCGTCGTCGTGGGTGTGTTGTTCGGCGTCTATCCGCGGCTCGACCTCGATATTTCTGCCCATTTCTACAATCGTCAGATCAACTTGTTCGCGGTCAATGCGCAGCCGTGGGTGATGGATGCGCGCGCCGCCGCGCGATGGCTGATAACGCTGCTCGTTGCGCCGGCCGGGCTTGCCTGCATCGGCAAGCTGATCATGCCGAACCGGCGGATGCTGATCGGTGGCCGTGCCGCGCTCTTTTTGGTGGCGACGCTGGCGCTGGGGCCTGGCGTGCTCACTAACGTGATCCTGAAGGATCATTGGGGCCGGGCGCGCCCGATCGACGTCGCCGAACTCGGCGGCACCTTCCGCTTCACCGCATGGTGGGATCCGCGCGGCGATTGCCCGGACAATTGCTCGTTCATCGCCGGCGAGCCGTCGGGCGCGATCTGGACGCTGGCGCCTGCAGCCTTGGCTCCGCCGCAATGGCGGCTCTTGGCCTATGCCGGTGCGCTCGCCTTCGGCGCCGCCGTCGGCCTCATGCGCATCGCCGCCGGCGGGCATTTCTTCACCGACGTGGTGTTCGCCGGAGTTTTCAACTTTCTGCTGATATGGACGGCGCACGGACTGCTGTTTCGCTGGGCGGCGACCCGTACGACCGACGAAGCGATCGAGCGCCCGCTCACGCGCGCCGGCGAGGCGATCCGCAGGGGGGGTGCGGCGCTTTCCAGGCGGCTCGGCGGACAGGCGGGCAAGCCATCCTGAGCGGCGGCCGATTCAATTGCTTGCGCGGCTCGGCGGCCCGCCTATAGTCCGCGCGCTCTTCGTTCAGGATTTTCCCATGCCGACGCATGACAGCAAAAAAACCGATGTGAAAAAGGTCGTGCTCGCCTATTCGGGCGGCCTCGATACCTCGATCATTCTCAAGTGGCTGCAGACGACCTACGGCTGCGAGGTGGTGACATTTACCGCCGACCTCGGACAGGGCGAGGAACTCGAGCCGGCGCGGGCGAAGGCGCTCACGCTCGGCATCAAGCCGCAGAACATCTTCATCGAGGATCTGCGCGAGGAATTCGTGCGCGACTACGTGTTTCCGATGTTCCGCGCCAACGCGCTCTACGAGGGACTGTATCTGCTCGGCACCTCGATCGCGCGCCCGCTCATTGCCAAAAAGCAGATCGAGATTGCCGAGAAGGTCGGGGCCGACGCGGTCGCCCACGGAGCGACTGGCAAGGGCAACGACCAGGTGCGCTTCGAGCTTGGCTATTATGCGCTCAAGCCCGACGTGAAAGTCATCGCGCCATGGCGGGAGTGGGATTTCAAATCGCGCGAGCAGCTCCTCGCGTTCGCCGAACAGAACCAGATTCCGATCGCGAAAGACAAGCGCGGCGAGGCGCCGTTCTCGACCGACGCCAACCTCCTGCACACCTCATCGGAAGGCAAAGTGCTGGAAAACCCGGCCGAAGAGGTGCCCGATTACGTCTATTCGCGCACCGACGATCCCGGTGCGGCGCCGGACCAGCCGGATTACGTGACGGTCGATTTCGAGCGCGGCGACGCGGTTGCGCTCGACGGCAAGATGCTCACGCCGGCCGAGCTATTGGCGCAGCTCAACGCGCTCGGACGCCGGCACGGCATCGGCCGGCTCGATCTGGTCGAGAACCGCTTCGTCGGCATGAAGTCGCGCGGCATGTACGAGACGCCGGGCGGCACCATCCTTTACGCCGCGCATCGCGGCATCGAATCGATCACGCTCGACCGCGGTGCCGCGCATCTCAAAGACGAGCTGATGCCGAAATATGCCGAGCTGATCTACAACGGCTTCTGGTTCTCACCCGAGCGCGAAATGCTGCAGGCGGCGATCGACCTGAGCCAGAAATTCGTCACTGGCAGTGTGCGGCTCAAGCTCTACAAGGGCAATGTCGGCGTGGTTTCGCGGCAGAGCAAATACTCGCTCTACGATCCGGAACTGGTGACGTTCGAGGAAGGCAAAGTCGCCTACGACCAGCGCGACGCCGAGGGCTTCATCCGGCTCAATGCGTTGCGGCTACGCACGCTCGGACAGCGGAAGCGGAAGTTCAAACTGTAATGGTCATTCCGGGGTGCGCCGGCGGCGCGAACCCGGAATCCATATTCACAATCCGAGCGTAACTTTCGCCAGCCGTGGCTATGGATTCCGGCTCTCGCTTCGCTCGGCCGGAATGACGCTACACCTGCCGCTCGACCATCATGCGCTTGATCTCGGCGATGGCTTTGGCCGGATTGAGATGCTTGGGGCAGGCCTTGGCGCAGTTCATGATGGTGTGGCAACGGTAGAGGCGGAAGGGATCTTCCAGATTGTCGAGCCGCTCGCCGGATTTCTCGTCGCGCGAATCGACGATCCAACGTTGCGCCTGAAGGAGCGCCGCCGGTCCGAGATAGCGCTCGGAATTCCACCAATAGCTCGGGCACGAAGTCGAGCAGCAGGCACACAGGATGCACTCGTAGAGGCCGTCGAGCTTCGCGCGGTCTTCGTGGCTCTGCCGCCATTCGTTGTGCGGCGTCGGCGACACGGTCTGCAGCCACGGCTCAATGGACGCGTGCTGGGCGTAGAAATTGGTCAGGTCGGGAATGAGGTCCTTTACCACCGCCATGTGCGGCAGCGGATAGATGCGCACCGGCCCTTTGACCTCGCTCATCGCCTTGGTGCAGGCGAGCGTGTTGGTGCCGTCGATGTTCATCGAGCATGAGCCGCAGATGCCCTCGCGGCAGGATCGGCGGAAGGTCAGGGTCGGGTCGACCTTGTTCTTGATCCAAATCAGCCCGTCGAGGACCATCGGTCCGCAATCGCCGGTGTCGACGTAATAGGTGTCGATACGCGGGTTGCGTCCGTCCTCGGGATCCCAGCGATAGATGCGGTACTCGCGTTCGGCTTTCGCCTTGGCCGGATGCGGCCACACCTTGCCCTCGGTGATCTTGGAATTCTTCGGCAGCGTCAACTGAACCATGCGAGTGCCTTCTCGATTTCAATAAAGCTGAGGTTGTTGGTGGAGCATGATCTTTTCCGAAAACCGGTCTCCACTTTTCGGGATCATGCTCTAGTAAACCCGCGCCTTCGGCTCGATGTACGATACGTCATTGGTCAGCGTGTAGGTGTGTACCGGCCGGTAATCGATGGTGACGTTACCGCTCTCGGTGTCGAGCCAGGAGAGCGTGTGCTTCATCCAGTTCTTGTCGTCCCGGTCGGGGAAATCCTCGCGCGCATGCGCGCCGCGGCTTTCGGTGCGATTGACGGCCGAATCCATCGTGACGACAGCCTGCTCGATCAGATTGGCGAATTCGAGCGTCTCGACGAGGTCGGAGTTCCAGATCAGTGAGCGGTCGGTCACGCGCACGTCGGACATTCCGGTGAAGACCTCGTGGATCAGCTTGGAGCCCTCCTGCAGCACCTCGCCGGTGCGAAACACGGCGCAATTGTTCTGCATCACCTGCTGCATCTTGGCGCGCAATTCCGCGGTGGGTGTGCCGCCGGAGGCATTGCGGAACCTGTCGAGGCGGGACAGCGACCGCTCGGCGGAATCTTTCGGCAACTCCGGCTGCTTGTCGTTCGGGGTCAAAATTTCAGCGCAGCGCAACGCCGCCGCGCGGCCGAACACGACCAGATCGATCAGCGAATTGGAGCCAAGGCGGTTGGCGCCGTGCACCGACACGCAGGCCGCTTCACCGAGCGCCATCAGGCCGGGCACGGTGTGGTCGGGATTGCCGCCGCGTTTGGTCATCGCCTCGCCGTGATAGTTCGTGGCGATGCCGCCCATGTTGTAGTGCACGGTCGGGACGATCGGCACCGGCTCGCGCGTGAGGTCGACGCCGGCGAAGATGCGGGCGGACTCGGTGATGCCGGGCAGCCGCTCGGCGAGGATCTTCGGATCGAGATGATCGAGATGAAGGAAGATGTGGTCCTTTTTTGTCCCCACGCCGCGCCCTTCGCGGATTTCGATCGTCATGGCGCGCGACACCACGTCGCGTGAGGCGAGGTCCTTGGCGGACGGCGCATAGCGCTCCATGAAGCGCTCGCCTTCCGAATTGACCAGATAGGCGCCTTCGCCGCGCGCGCCCTCGGTAATGAGCACGCCGGCGCCGTAGACGCCGGTTGGATGAAACTGGACGAATTCCATGTCCTCGAGCGGCAGGCCGGCGCGCAACACCATGGCGTTGCCGTCGCCGGTCTGCGTGTGCGCGCCGGTGCAGGAGGCATAGGCACGGCCATAGCCGCCGGTCGCCAAAATGGTCATCTGCGCCGAAAAACGGTGGATCTTGCCGTCGTCGAGATTGAGCGCGACCACGCCGCGGCAGCGGCCCTCCTCATCCATGATCAGGTCGATGGCGAAATACTCGATGAAAAACTCGGCCGAATGGCGCAGCGCCTGGCCGTACATCGTGTGCAGCATGGCATGGCCGGTGCGGTCGGCGGCGGCACAGGTGCGCTGCGCGGTGCCCTTGCCGTAATGGGTGGTCATGCCGCCGAACGGGCGCTGATAGATCTTGCCGTCTTCCTCGCGGCGCGAGAACGGCAGGCCCCAATGCTCAAGCTCGTAGACCGCTTCGGGCGCATGTCGGCACAGATATTCGATGGCGTCCTGGTCGCCGAGCCAGTCGGATCCCTTGACGGTGTCGTACATATGCCAGCGCCAATCGTCCTCGCCCATGTTGCCGAGCGCAGCGGCAATGCCGCCCTGCGCGGCCACCGTGTGCGAGCGGGTCGGAAACACCTTGGTGATGCAGGCGGTGCGCAGCCCAGCCTCGCTGCAGCCGACGACCGCGCGCAGTCCGGAGCCGCCGGCGCCGACGACGACCACGTCATACTTGTGATCTTCGATCGGATAGGCCCGGCCGTTGATCGCCGGCGCCCCGCCTTCACTAAGTCCATTCACTGCCATGCTCACAATCCAAATGAGAGCTTGAGGATACCGTAAAGCGAGGTCAGCCCGACGATGGCGACGAAGAAGTTATTGGCGATCAGCAGGCCGACCTTCGCGAATTCGTCCTGCACGTAATCCTCAATGATTACCTGCATACCGATGCGCATGTGGGTCATGATCGAGGCGATGAACAGGAGCATGATGATGGCAACAGGCGGCGAACCCAAAATCTGCGCCACTGCAGGCTGATTGCGGCCGAGCAGCATGATCATGATGACGATCACCGCGATGGTCAGCGGAACGTTGGCGATCGCCGTCAGCCGCTGCATCCAGAAATGGCCGGTGCCGGACTTCGCCGCGCCGAAACCGCGCACACGGCCGAGCGGCGTGCGAATGTGTCTTGGCGCAGTCATTGCGGGCCTCCCACGGTGAGCAAGCCGATGATCCATAACAGCACGGTAATCGCTATCGATCCGACCAAGTTGGCGGCTGCGAGCCATTCGCGCTCGTTCGGCCCCAAACCGTGGCCGGTATCCCAAATCAGGTGGCGGATGCCGCCGAGCATGTGATGGATGAGCGCCCAGGTGTAGCCGAACAGGATGAGCCGGCCGATCCAGGATCCAGCGAATGCCTGGAATTTGCCGTAACCATTCGGACCCGCCGCCGAGTTGATCCACCAAGCCAAAAGCA
>Ga0335075_10005980_pt1 | contig 18804 bp, 19 predicted proteins | sample Lox_Sample_24_FD_206723 | JGI IMG/M metagenome (GOLD analysis project Ga0335075, IMG submission 206723) | Soil microbial communities from Loxahatchee National Wildlife Refuge, Florida, United States - Lox_Sample_2.4 | ecosystem: Environmental > Terrestrial > Soil > Wetlands | place: USA... | reverse complement strand
CAAGCGGTGGTCCAGCCGCTGGAAGGCCGCCCTGAACGCGTTCGACATCACCTTCGACGGCCGCCTCAGCGCGGGACGAAACTAGCCAAACAAGACTTAAGTTTACACCTTTAACTTGACAGACCCTGCTGCTGGCCTGGAGAGCTGGCGGCTGGCCTGGAAGCGCTCGTTGCTGGCGCCTGGAGAGCTGGCGGCTGGGCCGGAAGCGCTCGTTGCTGGCGCCTGGAGAGCTGGCCGCTGGGCCCCGAAGCGCTGGGCCGCGGCGGGAGGGCGCGTTAGAGGAGGCGCCGCTCGGGAAGTGGTCAGGGCACCGGCTCAGCACTTGCCGCGGATTCCTCGGCGAAAACGGCATTTGGGACTTCGTGGGCGGGGCCAGTGAAACGCAAGCTCAAGGGAGGGGATCACAACGGGAACCAAGGAACCAACCTGGCGGCCCCACGAAAGGCACGGCCGGCTGACCACTCAAAGCGACCTTCCGGACTCGGTATTCGCCTTTCCCGCGCAGCGGAAGGAACCGCTGACCGATGCCAGGCACGTGCGGAACTCGGTCGCGCGCTTCGATCAGGTCAGCGACGTTTCCGACGCTGATCGCGCGATGGCGTTCGCGAACATCGAGAAGGCCGCGCGCTATTACGACGTTGACCTGTCCGAGACCAACTGGCAGCAACTCGGCGTTCAGCCGCCACCCGACCACGAGGAGGATCAGTCATGACCGAGTCGCCACGGCCACGCGACCCCGCCGTCGAGCGCGAGCTCGCGTCGCTACAGGAGCAGGAGCGGGAAGGACATCGGACACCGAAGGAGCAGCGCCGGGCCGAGCAGCTCCAGCGCCGGCTGCAGAGCGACGTGGAGCGAGCCGAGGCGCGCGAGCTCTTCGATTCCGATCGCGTGGGCAACCAGCGCGATGACCGCGCACGGCACCGCCGCTGACCCAGGCGGCCCCTAGCCGCCCCCAACAGCCAGCTGAGTTGATCGCGCGACAAGCGAGCTATGGCTTGCGCGCGACTCCGGCGTTGGTGCTGACCTCCCACGGCGCGGGGCGGAACGAGTCGACGTCCGGGCGCCATTCAGTGGTCACGACGACGCCCGGCGCCACCAGCTCAAGGCCGGTGAAGACCAGGTCGGCGAACTGGCAGCCGTCGCGATCCGCGAGGCCCACTCCGCCGTGCTGATAGGCGCCTGTGACGTTGCTCGCGGTCTGCTCGCCCCGCATGTACTCGGACGTCCCGTGCGAGGCGACCACGTAACTGCCTGACGGCAGCGCGTCCACCAGGGTGGAGACGATGCGGGCCGGATCGTCGCTGTCGTGGATGAAGTGCAGGACGGCGACCACCAGCAGGCCGACCGGCCGGCTGAAGTCCAGCGTGCCCGATACCACCGGGTTGCTGAGGATCTTGCCCGGCTCGCGCAGGTCGGCCTGGATGTAGGCGCACCTGCCCTCGGGCGAGCTCGTCAGCAGCGCCCGGGCGTGCGCGTGGACGATCGGGTCGTTGTCCGCGTAGACGACGCGGGCGGCCGGGTTGACCTGCTGCGCGACCTCGTGCACGTTTCCGACGTTCGGCAGGCCTGAGCCGATGTCAAGGAACTGGTTGATGCCCGCTTCCGCGGCCAGGAACCGGACGGCGCGGCCAAGGAAGGCCCGGTTCTCCCTGACCGACGTACGGACCGACGGCCATACGGCCAGCGCCCGCTCCGCCGTGTCGCGATCGGCCGCGAAGTTGTCCTTGCCGCCGAGCATGTAATCGTAGATTCGGGCCGGGTGCGCCTTGGTCGTGTCGATAACGGGAGGCAGGTCGGCGTTGTCCTGTGCGGGGAGGTTCGGCACGACTATGACACTACCGCGCGCACCGCACTACCCGAGGAAACTCGGCCGATTATGTTACCCGGCGGTAAGCGCCTACCTGCCATAGCGGCCCCGCGCGCGGGCCACGTCCTCGTCGGGCAGCGGGGGCACGTCCCGGCCGGGCTGGTACCGAGGTCCCTGCCGGATCCGCAGGATCACCACCGCGACGTTCACGCAGGCGGCAGCGGCTATCACGACGAACAAGATGGCCAGGGGAACTTGCCCGGTCACGACGCTCGCGACCGCCGCGCCGACGCTGATCGCCACCCCGAAGCTGGCCAGGGCCAGTCGCAGCCGCAGCGGGCTGCGTGCGGTCATTGGCTCAGTACCGGTTCGCATAGCTCAGGCCCTTTCTATCGGCTGGCTGTCAGGGACCTCACGGGCCGCCTACGCGGCCATGCGGTCAGCCGGCTTCCTGGGACGCCTTCCGCTGGAGCCAGCCATGCACGAAATGCATCATGTCGGCGCCTGCCAGCGCGGCGAGGGTCGCCATCGCGAGCCTGGTGGCCCGGGGAAGGTAGATAAGCCCGGCGGTGAAGCCGGTCGCCACCCACACACTGGTGCAGAACGGGCAGGTGATCAGCTCGCCCACGGTCTTGCGCGCGCCGCTGCCGCGCACCTCTTCCTGCAGTTCCGCGGGCCCGCTCGTGCCCTGGTAAGCGGTGAACGGCGCGCGGAGCGGGCTGGTCACCGGATCCTTGGCCAGCAGCCTGCTGAGCTTGTGGGTGGCCAGGGCGAATAGCGCGACATCCTTGACCGGCAAGTCGCCAGGGATCTCCCGGCCGCTTATCCGGGCACTCGCCGCGAGCCCCCCGATAACCGTCGTGTACGCGGCCATCGTCCCCAGGTAGCCACCTAGGGGACGGTCGGCGTCACCCGCGTACCGACGGTACTCAGACCGAGCCAGGCGGCAGAGCCTGGCGCCTGCTTCACGGAAAGCGTTCATGGCCGCCGTTTACCCGCCGAAGGCACGGCAAATCATGCGTCACCCGCACGCTCCGGGCGCGGCGCGCGAAGCCCGCGACCGGCCCGCGAAGCCCGCGACCGGCCCGCGAAGCCCACGACCGGCAGGCGAAGGTTTGAGCCACCATCAGCGGGTTAGCCAGAACCGGTCCAGACCGGAACCATGTCGGCGTCCGGGCGAAGGGAGGGCCGATGGAACGCGGAAACACCAAGCACGGGCCGCTGCAGGATGACAAGCTCGCCCGCGAGACCCAGGGAATGGTGCGAGGAGCGCCACAACGGCCGCATACGGAGGAGTGGCGGGAAGTCGAGCCGATGGACGGCGCCGATCCCACCGCTGACCGGCCCGACGGGGCGGGAGCCCGGCCAGGGGGGCGCGATATTCAGCTGCGGAACGAACTGGCCAGAATCCTCACCCGAGACACGTTCCCCGTCGCCCGGGATGACCTGTGCGATCGGCTTGAGGCGGCGGACGCGTCCGCCGACCTGACTGACCGCGTGTCGGACCTGCCGGCCGACGGCCCGTTCCGCGATGTGCACCAGGTTCTTGAGGCACTCGGCATCAACTCACCGGAAACCCGTGATGAGCCCTGACGACATCCGGCCGGGCGGATCACGCCACGGCCTCGGCGGCGGGACGTCCCTGGCCGGCCTGGCCGCACTGAATCCCGACGGCGGGCACGGCGTCGTAGGGACCGTGACGGACGTGCGGCGGCGCGTCGGCGGGCAACTCGCGCTTGACGTGCATCAGCCGCTCACGATGGTCGCCCGCCTGGCGGTGTCGGAGATGCCTGGCGTCGAGCTTGACGAGCGACTGGCGGTCAGCCACGACGGGAAGCCGTTGCAGGCGACGGAGACCGCCGTGCTTGGCGAGGGACGCTCGCACGTGCTCCAGGTCAGGCCCGGGCGGGTCATCGTCGCCTACGAGGCCACGGTCACCGGCCAGGCGCCCCAGCAGCCGGTGACGGCGGCTGACCGGCTGGTCTACCTGCGGCCGAGCCGGTACGCCGAGTCGGACCGGCTTGGCGCGATGGCGCGCGGCGAGTTCGCCGGCCTGGACTCGGACGCGGAACTGCTGGCCGCGGTTTCCTCGTGGGTCGGCGGCAGGCTCGGCTACCTGCCCGGCAGCGGCGGGCCGGCCGACGGCGCGGTGAACACGCTGCTTGCCGGGCACGGCGCATGCCGCGACCATGCCCACCTGGTCATCGCGCTGCTGCGCGCGCTGGGCGTGCCGGCCCGGATGGTGGCCGCCTACGCGCCCGGCCTGGACCCGATGGACTTCCACGCCGTGGCCGAGGCCGCGGTGGACGGCTACTGGCGGGTCGCGGACGCCACGTCGCGCGCGCCACGAGCGGCGCTGGTCCGGATCGCCTGCGGCCGCGATGCCGCCGACACGGCGTTCCTTTCCTGCTACGGCGGTGACGCGGACCTGCTGGAGACACGGGTGACGGCGACAGTCGACGGGACGCTGCCCGATGACGACGCGAGCGCGCTGGCGAGCATCGCCTGATCACTGACCGCAGGGCCGGGCGGCCAGTCCCTTGCGCCGGTTCCCAGCTGAGGTCCACCCGCCCGGCTGGGAACCGGGTCAGCGCCCGCCAGCCAGCTGGCTCAGGTAACGAGCCGACGCCGCATAGGAGCGTTCGATGCTGCTGCTCACCCTATTTCTGCTTCGGTAGCTGAATTGCCCAAGTCCCGGCGGGACCTGGTCTCCCCCGGTGGGCAGGACATGCACCCTGACGTCCGGCGGAAGCGCCGACATCTCCTCGTGGAACCGGTGCCTGCGGGCGATCTCGAACGCGACCAGCCCGACCTCCCACGGGCGGGCGGGCACGGCCAGCGGGCTTTCGATGCGCCCCACCTGGAGCACGTAGACCGTGCTCGCGCCGAGCGCGACGGCCCGCCCCACCGGGATGGAATCGACAAGCCCCCCGTCGAAGTAGTGGGCGCCATCGATCTCGACGGGCGGCAGCAGCCCCGGCACCGCGCACGAGGCCATGATGGCCGGCACCACCGGCCCGCCGCTGAACCAGCGGGCCGTGGCCTGCTCGATGCAGGCGGCGACGCAGTGGAACGGGAGCTTGAGGTCCGCGAAGTCCGCGATCGGCAGCTTCTCCGCGAGCAGCCTGCGCAGTGGCTCGATCGCGTGCAGGTGAGTACCCGACCTCGCCAGCCGCACGGCCCGGGCGAGCACGGTCTCGCTGAACACGATCCGCAGCGACTCCCCTTGCCACAGGTCGGCCAGCCGCGCCGCCGCTCCTTCCGGGTCGGCCGCGACGAAGGCGCCGTTGACCGCGCCGATGGACGTGCCGACCACGAGGTCGGGGCGGATCCTCGCCTCGGACAAGGCCCGTAGCATCCCGACCTCGTGGGCACCGAGCAAGCCCCCACCGCCAAGCACGAACGCAGTGGTCACCTATCGAAGGCTAAGCCACCCCGCCCGGCCACGAAGGCCCAACCGCGTCGCCGATGGTGATGCCGTCGGAGCCGATGCTGAACTTGCGCGGTGCCGGGTCGTGCTCGCTGGCCCTGGTCTTGACGATGGCGAGCGACCTGGCCGTTGCGCCGCGCTCACGCAGGTGGCCGAGCACGATGGCGTTGTCCGCCAGGTGGGAGACCGCGAAGGCAGGCAGCGTGCCCGCGCCCAGCAGGCCCGCCGTCTCATAGGTGATGAGCAGGCTGATGCCCTGCCGGGAGAACCGCTGGGCCAGGGAGTACATGAACTCGCGGAAGCGGGTCTCGTCCACCGAGGCCATCTGCAGGTCCATCAGGCTGTCGATGACGATCCGGCGTGCCTTGAAGGCCTCGGCCGCCTGGAGCAGGTCGTGGACCCATTCGTCGATGTAGATGTCGACCGGCGAGCGGTACATGACCTCGATGCCGGGGTGAGAAGGCGGCCAGCCCAGGCCGGCGATCATCCGGCTGAGCTGGGTAGGGTTCTCCTGCAACGTGGCGAAGATGCCTCGCTCGTCTCGCCGGGCCCCGCCATAGAGGAAGTGCAGGCCCAAGATGGTCTTGCCGGAACCTGACGGCCCGGCGATCATCGTGCTCGCCCCCGGCCACAGGCCGCCGCCAAGCATCGCGTCAAGTCCGGCGACGCCCGTGCTGATCCTGTCCTCGCCGATCGGGTAGACGCCCGATACGGGGACATCGGCCAGGCGAGGAAACAGCCGCAGCCCTTTCGTTGTGACCCGGTAGGCATGCTGGCCCGAGTGAAAGCCGCTGCCGCGCAGCTTCCTGACGTGCAGGGAGCGCAGCTCACGCTGCCCCTGCGAGACGGCGGTCAGCTCGACGATCGCGTCGGCCACCGCGAACTCAGGTGACGTGGCCGCTTCCGCCGGCTCGTACTCACCGACCCAGAGCGAGGCGACTGGGAACGCGGTCAGCCGCCCGGCCAGCTGGTGCAGGAAGCCGCGGAACTCGCCGTCGCTGGCGGCCAGGATGCGCAGGGCCTTGAAGCTGTCGATCACGACGATCCCCGGATGCCGGTCCCGCAGCACCGCGGCGACCCGCTCCCCCACCGCGGCGAGGCCGTCGGCGCCGACGGTGAGGTCCTCGTAGAACACTGACCGGCCGATGGCGGCGGCATCGAAGAAGTCCAGGGTCTGGCCGAAGCGGACGATCTTCTCCAGCGGCTCCGACAGCGTGGAGAAGTAGATGGCGGGCCGGTCCGGCCAGGCGTTGTGGAAGGTGTACTGCTCGGCCAGGATCGTCTTGCCGGTGCCTGGCAGCCCCATGATGACCGTTATCCCGTTGCCCGGCAGGCCGCCATCCAAGATCGCGTCAAGTGGCTCGTGCCCGCTGCGCAGTCTTCCCTCGTCCATGCCCCCGCTCCTACTGGGCCAGCAGCGCGCTTGACCCGAGCAAGTCCCTGACCGTCGACACCAGCTGACGGGGATCAAGCGGCTTGCGCAAGAACGCGTCCGCGCCGGCGTCGATCGCCGCGCCCGCGGCCTCGAGCGCCGACACCACGACGATCGCCACCCCGTCCCGCTCGCGGAAGTACCGGCACAATTCCAGACCGGCACCGCCCGACACGAGCACCTCGACGATCACCGCCGCCGGACGGGACGCGTCGAACGCCGCGCGGGCGCTGGCCTCGGTCAGCGTGACCTCAACCTGGAATCCCTCGGCCGCCAGGAAGTACTCCTCGAGCTCGGCCGAGCAGGCGTCGGATTCGGCCAGCTGGATCAGTGCCCGCGGGGTGGGCTGCTCGGCCGCCTCCGCTGGCGGGAAGGCCTCGGTCCGCTCGCCGAGCAGCCGGTGCGCGTCGGCCGCGCTCACGCCCTCCTTCATCCGCGCGCGGACGAATTGCAGCTGTTCCACCTGGCGGCGGCTGTACAGCCGCCGGCCACCGGGGTTGCGCGTCGGTACCACCTGCGCATACCTGTCTTCCCAGGTCCGCAGCGTAGCGACCGGAACGTCCACCATCTTGGCCACCGCGCTGATGCTGTAGACCGGGCGGTCGCCGACCGGCGGCCGGTCGGGCGGGCTCATCGGCTGCTTCCCGCTGAGCCAGTGGTGCCGCGTGCCATGGCGGACTGAAGAGGTAGCGACGCGCTAGCTGCCCGCATCTTACTCAAATCCTCCTCAATTGAGTGCTAGGCTGGCGGGTAGAGCGTAGCATTGAAGAAGATCCGGCTAAACGGTGAAGAGAACCTGCAGTACAGGGAAGATCTTATGCCTTCTCATCCGTCTAATCCGGCGCTTGCCCCGGTTCCCCCTCTGCCCGCCATGCTGCACCGCGGTGCCGACGCCCGGAGCATCCCCGTGACCTTGCTTGACATCCACGTGACCGGCACGCAAGCCGGACCGGTGATATCGCTGTCCGGCGAGGCGGACGTGACCACGGTCGCGCAACTCCAGGAGGCGCTGAACCGGCAGATAACCCCGGCGACCCGGATCCTGCTGGTTGAGGTGTCAGGGTTGCGGTTCGCCGATTCCGCGACGATTGGCGTGCTGATCGGGGCCGCTCGCAGGCTCATGGCCCAGGGCGGGCGGCTTGACCTGCTGAACCCGCAGCCGGGGCTGGCCCGGACGATAACCCTGCTGGGAGTAGACCAGGTCATCACCGTGCGCGGCGACTATCACTAACGACCCCGATAACGATGGCCTCGCGTTTACGGCCCGGAGCCACGGTAAGTGGCACCGTCTAGCCATATTCGTGACAAGCTCCCAGGAGGGGTCATGAAGATCGGAATCATTGGGACGGGCCATATCGGCAGCACGCTTGCCCGCCATTTCAGCGCCGTGGGCCATGAGGTCGCGGTGGCCAACTCCCACGGGCCGGACACGCTCCGCGACCTGGAGTCTGACCTTGGCCGCCATGGCCACGCGATGACGGCGGCCGAGGCCGAGCAGTTCGGCGACGTGGTCTTTGTGTCGGTGCCGTTCAAGAGCTACGCCGACATCCCCGACAACCTCGCGGGCAAGGTCGTGATCGACACCACCAATTATTACCCGAGCAGGGACGGGCATTTCACCGAGCTCGACAGCGACATCCAGAGCTCGAGCGAGGTCCTGGCAGGGCAGCTGGACGGGGCGCGGATCGTCAAGGCGTTCAACGCCATCGAGTGGACCAGCCTGCGGGACAAGGCCGGCGACATGGTCAAGGGCCAGTACATCGGGATCCCCATGTCCGGCGATGATCCGGCGGCCAAGCAGGTCGTCGCGGGCCTGATCAGCCAGATCGGCTTCGAGGCCGTGGACGCCGGCTCGCTGGCCGAGGGCGGCCGCAAGCACCAGCCAGGGAGCGACGTCTACCTCGCTGACCTCTCCGCGACCGACCTCAGGTCCAAGGTAACCGCCTGACAATCACCGGGCAGAACGGCCAGCGCCCACTGCCGGCCGACAACGAGGCTGCGCTGCACGCCGCTGGCGTGCAGCGCAGCCCGCGTTTACCGGCAGGCCGCCCGGGAACGGACTGCGGGCAACGACAGCACACGGGGGGGCATCGTGAAAGCACCGAGCTGGCCACTCCTGCGGCAACTGGCCGGCCCCGACAGGACTGGCCGGGGCAGTGCGGTGAAGTCCGCGGCCACACAGCGGCTGCGCTCGAGGATCGCCACGGCCGACAAGGTGGTCAAGTCGGTCTGCCCGTACTGCGGCGTCGGCTGCGGCCAGAACGTGTACGTCAAGGAGGGCAAGGTCATCCAGATCGAGGGCGACCCTGACTCCGCGGTCAGCCGGGGCCGGCTGTGCCCCAAGGGGTCGGCCAGCCTGCAGCTCACCACCGGGTCGAGCCGGGCGCACCAGGTCCTGTACCGGCGCCCTTACGGCACCGAGTGGGAGTCGCTCGACCTCGATGTGGCGATGGACATGATCGCCGACCGGGTCATCGCCACCCGGCGCGAGACCTGGGAGTGGGAAAGCGACGGCAAGGCCACCAGGCGCACCATGGGGATCGCTCACCTCGGCGGCGCGACGCTGGACAACGAGGAGAACTACCTCATCAAGAAGCTGTGGACGGCGCTTGGCATCGTGCAGATCGAGAACCAGGCCCGCGTGTGCCACTCCTCGACCGTGGCCGCGCTCGGCACCTCCTTCGGCCGCGGCGGAGCGACCACCTGCCTGCAGGACCTGCAGAACTCGGACTGCATCGTCATCGAGGGATCCAATTTCGCCGAGGCGCACCCGGTCGGGTTCCAGTGGGTGATGGAGGCTCGCGCCCGTGGCGCCAGGCTCATCCACGTGGATCCACGGTTCAGCCGGACCAGCGCGCTCGCCGACCTGTTCGTCCCGATCCGCGCGGGCACGGATATCGCCTTCCTCGGTGGCGTCATCAACTACGTCCTCGAGAACGACAAGTGGTTCCGCGACTACGTGGTCCCCTACACGAACGCCGCGACGATCGTCAGCGAGGAGTTCGAGGACACCGAGGACCTGGCCGGGCTGTTCTCCGGGTTCGACCTGGCCGACCGCAAGTACGACTCAGCCACCTGGCAATACGAGGGCGCGCGGGTCAAGGCACCGTCCGGCACCCGGGCCGACGCGGCGCTCCAGGCCGAGGAGGAGGCGCTGCACGGCGACAAGAGCAAGCGCAGGCATGCCACCTCTCCGGCCGAGCGCCACGCGGCCCGCGCCGAGTCGCACGGCTCGCACGGCCCGGCGGTGTCCACCGCCCAGCCGCGGCGGGATGAGACCCTGCAGCATCCACGGTGCGTCTTCCAGATCCTCAAGCGCCATTACGCCCGGTACACCCCCGAGATGGTCGAGGAGACGTGCGGCACGCCGCGTGCGGCCTTCCTCCAGGCCTGCGAGTGGATCACCGGCAATTCCGGGAGGGACCGGACCACGGCGTTCGCCTACGCGGTGGGCTGGACTCAGCACACGATGGGGGTGCAGTACATCCGCACCGCGTGCATCCTGCAGTTGCTGCTCGGCAACATCGGCCGTCCTGGCGGCGGGATCATGGCGCTGCGCGGGCACGCCAGCATCCAGGGGTCGAGCGACATCCCCACGCTGTACAACATGCTCCCCGGCTACCTGTCCATGCCGCACGCCGAGCAGCACCAGGACCTGGAGTCATTCCTCACCGTGGAAAGGTCAGGCAAGGGGTTCTGGGCCAACCTGCCCGACTACATAGTCAGCCTGCTCAAGGCCTACTGGGGCGACGCGGCGACCGCGGACAACGACTTCTGCTTCGACTACCTGCCCCGGCTGACCGGCGAGCACAGCACCTACCACACCGTGATCGAGCAGATCGCCGGCCGGTGCAAGGGCTACTTCCTGCTCGGCGAGAACCCGGCGGTCGGCTCGGCCAACACGAAGATGCAGCGGATGGGCCTGGCCAACCTCGACTGGCTGGTCGTCAGGGACTTCTCCCTCATCGAGAGCGCGACCTGGTGGAAGGACGGCCCGGAGATCGCCGAAGGCGAGCTGGCCACCAAGGACATCCGCACCGAGGTGTTCTTCCTGCCCGCCGCCGCCCATACCGAGAAGGCGGGCACGTTCACCAACACGAACCGGCTGGTGCAGTGGCGACACCAGGCGGTCGAGCCGGCCGGCGACGCGCGCAGCGACCTGTGGTTCATCTACCACATCGGGCAGCGGATCCGGGCCAGGCTGGCTGGCTCCGCCGATCCCGCCGACGCCCCCGTGCTCGACCTCACCTGGGACTACCCGGTCGAGGGGCCGCAGCAGGAGCCGAGTCCCGAGGCGGTGCTGGCCGAGATCAACGGCTTCGGCCCCGATGGCAGCCCGCTGTCGTCCTACACCCAGCTCAAGGACGACGGGTCGACCTCCTGCGGCTGCTGGATCTACTGCGGGGTGTACGCCGACGGCGTCAACCAGGCCGCCCGGCGTACCCCGTGGCAGGAGCAGAACTGGCTCGGCCCCCGGTGGGGCTGGGCCTGGCCGCTGGACCGCCGCGTGCTCTACAACCGGGCCTCGGCCGATCCCGAGGGCAAGCCCTGGAGCGAGCGCAAGGCACTGGTCTGGTGGGACCCCGGCCACGGCCGGTGGACCGGGCACGACGTTCCCGACTTCGTGCCCGACCGGGCGCCCGGCTACGTATCGCCCGCAGGCGCCATGGGACCCGATGCCTTGTCGGGAAATGACCCGTTCATCATGCAAGACGACGGGAAGGGCTGGCTGTTCGTGCCGGCCGGGCTGGTGGACGGGCCGCTTCCCGCGCACTACGAGCCGCAGGAGTCCCCCGTCGGCAACCCGCTCTACCCGCAGGACCGCAATCCGGCGCGCACGGTCATCGAGCACGAGTACAACCGGTACGGCCCGTCGGCCCCTGACCCCGGCGCGGCGGTGTACCCCTACGTCGTCACGACCTACCGGCTAACCGAGCACTTCACCGCGGGCGGCATGAGCCGCTGGACCCCCTACCTGTCCGAGCTGCAGCCGGAGATGTTCTGCGAGGTCTCGCCGGAGCTGGCGGCCGAGCGGGGCCTTGAGCACAACGGCTGGGCCACGATCATCAGCGCCCGGGCGGCCATCGAGGCCCGGGTGCACGTCACCGAGCGGATGACCCCGCTGACCGCCCAGGGCAAGGTCATCCACCAGATCGGCCTGCCCTACCACTGGGGGCCGAACGGCTTGAGCACCGGGGACGCCGCCAACGAGCTGGCCGGCATCGCGCTTGACCCGAACGTGCACATCCAGGAGGTCAAGGCGCTGACCGTCGACATCATGCCCGGCCGCCGCCCGGTCGGCCCGGACCGGACCGCGCTGGTCCGCCAGTACCAGCAGCGCGCGGGAGTCACCGCGGACACGGGCCTGGAGGTCTGACGATGAGCCAGCTGAGCCCGGCGAGCGAGCGGGAGACCCTGACCGTGGCGGTGACCGACCCGGCGGCCGCCAGCGGGTGGCTTGACCATCCGCCCCGGATGGGGTTCTTCACCGACACCACGATCTGCATCGGCTGCAAGTCATGCGAGGTGGCCTGCAAGGAGTGGAATGCGGTTCCTGAGGACGGGCTGAACCTGACCGGCATGTCGTTCGACAACTCGATCAGCCTCGGCGCCGACACCTGGCGGCACGTCGCCTTCATCGAGCGCCGCGACGAGGCCGGGGACTTCCGCTGGCTGATGTCCTCCGACGTGTGCAAGCACTGCACCGAGGCCGCCTGTCTCGACGTGTGCCCGACCGGCTCGCTGATGCACACCGAGTTCGGGACGGTCGTGGTCCAGGAGGACATCTGCAACGGCTGCGGCTATTGCGTGTCCGCCTGCCCCTTCGGGGTGATCGGCAGGCGCACCGACGACGGCCGGGCGCACAAGTGCACCCTGTGCTACGACCGGCTGGGCGACGGCCTTGAGCCGGCCTGCGCCAAGGCCTGCCCGACCCAGTCCATTCAGTTCGGGCCGCTGGACGAGCTGCGCGAGCGGGCCGATGCCCGGCTGGCCCAGCTGCACGAGGCGGGCGTGGACGAGGCGCGGCTGTATGGCCGCGACCCGGGCAGTGGCGTCGGCGGCACCGGCGCGATGTTCCTGCTGCTTGACGAGCCAGAGGTGTACGGGCTGCCGCCGGACCCGGTGGTGACCACCCGGCACCTGCCCGCCATGTGGCGCGCGGCCGCCATGGCGGCGGCAACGCTCGCGGCTTGTGTCACCGCCGCGTTCCTCGGCGGGAGGCGCCATCCATGAGCGAGCGCAGCGCCGCCAGTAAGGACGCATCCGAGCGAGCGGGAGGAAAGGGATGAACATCTCGCCGGTGACCAGGCAGGGCCTCAAGGACGTGCGGCCAGGCCGGGAGGCGCTGCCCGGCGCGAAGCGGCCGTCCCGCTCCAGGCCGCCCGGCCAGGGCAGGCAGCCGCGCGCGACACCCGGTGGCGAGCTGCGACCGAACTCCTACTACGGCCTGCCGGTGCTGAACAAGCCGGTATGGGAGCCACGCGAGATCGCGGGCTACTTCTTCCTTGGCGGGCTGGCGGGTGCCTCGTCCCTGGTCGCGCTGGGGGCCGAGCTGACCGGGCGGCCGCAGCTGGCCCGCGGGGCCAAGCTGGGCGCGGCCGGGGCCATCTCGCTGTCCATGGTCGCGCTGGTCAAGGACCTGGGGCGGCCCGCCCGCTTCCTCAACATGATGCGCGTGTTCAAGCCCACCTCGCCGATGAGCGTCGGCACCTGGATCGTGTCGGCTTACGCCCCGGCCGCGCTGGCCGCGGCCGCCTGCGACGTGACCGGGCGGTTCCCTGCGGCGGGCCGGATCGCCGCCGGGGGCGCGGCGCTGCTCGGGCCGGGGGTCGCGTCGTACACGGCGGTGCTGCTTTCCAACACCGCGGTGCCGGCCTGGCACGAGGCGCGGGCCGTGATGCCGTTCCTGTTCGTGTCCTCGGCCGCCTCCGCCGCCGCCGGGCTCGGGCTGATAACCGCGGCGGGCCAGGAAACCGGGCCCGTGAGCCGGCTGGCCGTGGCGGGCGCGGCGGGCGAACTGGTCGCCGGGGAGCTGATGCTGCGGGGCATGGACCCGGTGGTGCGGCGCGGGTACGACCACGGCCGGGCGCGTGTGCTGCTCACCGCGAGCAAGGCCATTGCCGTGGCCGGCGCGGCCGGCGCGGTGGCGGGCGCGGTCACCGGATCGCGGGCCATCCGGGTGGCGGCCGGCGTGGCGCTGCTCGCCGCCTCGGCCTGCACCCGCTTTGGCGTCTTCCATGCCGGGATCACCTCAGCCGACGACCCGGAGGCGACCGTCGGCCCGCAGCGCGCCCGGCTGGCGGCCCGCGCGGGCGGCAGCCAGCCCGCGGCGCCGGCCGCGCACGCGCCGGCCCGCCAGCCGGCTTCCGGCCCCGCGAGTCCCCTCAAGTCAACCTCCTGGGGAGACAGCACCTCGATCCCTGGCCACCGGCAATCCGGCACATCGATTCCCCTCTCAAGGAAACGTGACGGCGGTGAATCCAGTTGAGCGGCTGCTGCGCAAGGCAGACGGGGCACAGCAGCGGTTTACGCCGTCGGCCTTTGTCGTCGGCGTGCTGCGGAAGTACGCCGACGACAACGGCGGCGTGCTCGTCGCCAACCTGACCCATGTCGGGTTCGTCTCGCTGTTTCCGCTGCTGCTTGTGCTGGTGACCGTTCTCGGGCTGGTCGCCGCGGTCGACAACGGATTCAGGGAGGCGGCGATCGACGCCGTCGCCAACCAGGTGCCGCTGATCGGCCGCCAGCTGACCGCCAACGTGCACGAGCTGCGGCGGTCAAGCGCGATCGGCCTCGCCGTCGGCCTGGCCGCGCTGCTATGGGGATCGACCCGCCTGGCGCGGGCGGGCCTGTTCACGATGGCACAGGTCTGGAACCTGCCCTTCCCCGCCCGACCCGGCCATCTGCCCCGGCTTGGCCGCTCGCTGCTCTTCCTCGGCCTGCTCGGCTGCGCCGTCATCGCGACCACCCTGCTCGCGGGCCTGTCCAGCTACGGCAAGCACCCCGCGGCCCTCGACGTGCTCGCCGTCGCGGTCGATGTCACCGTGAACGGGGGCATGTACCTCGGCGCGTTCCGCATCCTCACCCCGCGCGGCGTTCCGGGCCGGGATCTCGTTCCCGGCGCGCTGGCGGCCGGCGTCGGCTGGACGGTGCTTCAGGTGCTCGGCACCTACCTGGTTCACCATTACCTGCACAGCAGCTCGGTCTATGGCGTGTTCGCCACCGTGCTTGGCCTGGTGGCGTGGATCTACCTGGCGGCCGAGATCACCGTCGTGTGCGCGGAGGTGAACGTGGTGCTCGCCCGGCGACTGTGGCCGAGGTCGATCGTGCAGCCGCCACTGACCGAGGCCGACCGGGCCAGCATGGCGCTGCAGGCACTAGGAAACCAGCGCCGGGAGGAGCAGCAGGTGGAGGTGACGTTCTGCGACCGGGGGCCGGGCGCGGTCGAGCCCCCGACGACCCCGCGGACTCCCGGCGAGATCTCCCCGCCCGCCCCCAGGCCCGAGGAGGGACCCTGACCAGGCACGTTTGAGCTCCTCACCTCGGGTAGGCCACGCGTCCTGGCACGCAATAACGACACACGGATCCATGGACGCGGAGGCGGGATGACGAGGGACGCGGGTGACGGCAGCACGGTGCGCTACGGGGACCAGGAGGTCGTCAGGGGCGACGGCGGCGAGACGCACCAGGTGGCAGGGGACGGCAGGCCACCGCTGACCACCCAGCAGGGCGTGGTCGTAGGCGATGACCAGAACGCCCTGCGTGCAGGGGAACGCGGGCCGAGCCTGCTCGAGGACCAGCACTTCAGGGAGAAGATCTTCCACTTCGATCACGAGCGGATCCCTGAGCGGGTGGTGCACGCCCGCGGCTACGGTGCGCACGGCTTCTTCGAGAACTACGCGCCGCTGACCGACATCACCCGGGCGGCCATCTTCAGCGAGGCCGGGCTGCGTACCCCGGCCTTCGTCCGGTTCTCGACCGTCGCCGGCAGCAAGGGGTCCGGCGACCTGGCCAGGGACGTGCGCGGGTTCGCGGTCAAGCTGTACACCCGCGAGGGGAACTGGGACCTGGTCGGCAACAACATTCCGGTGTTCTTCATCCAGGACGCGATCAAGTTCCCCGATGTCATCCACGCGGCCAAGCAGGAGCCGGACCGGGGCTTTCCGCAGGCCCAGACCGCGCACGACAACTTCTGGGACTTCGCGTCCCTGATGCCCGAGGCGACCCACATGCTGCTGTGGATCATGTCCGACCGGGCCATCCCCCGGTCGTTCCGGTTCATGGAGGGGTTCGGGGTGCATACCTTCCGGCTGGTGACGGCGGACGGGCGGTCTACCTACGTCAAGTTCCACTGGAAGCCGAAGCAGGGCCTGCAGTCGGTGGTGTGGAACGAGGCGGTCAAGATCAACGGCGCCGACCCCGACTTCCACCGGCGCGACCTGTGGGACGCCATCGGGCGGGGCGACTTCCCCGAGTGGGAGCTTGGCCTGCAATTGTTCGACGACGACTTCGCCGATCGCTTCGACTTCGATGTGCTGGACCCGACCAAGATCATCCCGGAGGAACTGCTTCCGGTCAGGCCGGTCGGCCGGCTGGTGCTCGACCGGGTGGTCGACAACTTCTTCGCGGAGACCGAGCAGGTCGCGTTCTGCACCCAGAACGTCGTTCCTGGCATCGACTTCACCAACGACCCGCTGCTCCAGGGCCGCAACTTCTCCTACCTGGACACTCAGCTCAAGCGACTCGGCAGCCCCAACTTCACCTACCTGCCGGTCAACGCGCCCAAGTGCCCGTTCGCCCACTTCCAGCAGGACGGCCACATGGCGATGGCCAACCCGGTGGGGCGGGCCAACTACGAGCCCAACTCGTGGGAGGGCGCCGAGGGCGGCCCGCGCGAGGACCCAGGCCGGGGGCTCACCAGCTTCCCCGAGGAGGCGGGCGGGCCGAAGCGGCGGCTGCGGGCCGAGAGCTTCGCCGACCACTACAGCCAGGCTCGCCAGTTCTACCTCAGCCAGACCGACATCGAGCAGCTGCACATCGCCGATGCCTTTACCTTCGAGCTGAGCAAGTGCGAGAAGGTCCAGATCAGGACCCGGATCGTGGCCGCGCTGCGCAACGTGCACGAGGAGCTCGCCGCTACCGTGGCCGAGGGCCTCGGCCTGCGCGAGCTGCCCGACCCGGCGCCCGCCGCGCGGCCGCCGCGCCAGGATCTGGCGTCATCGCCCGCGCTTAGCATCGTCGCCCGCGGCCCCGCCAGCTTCGCGGGCCGCAAGCTCGGCCTGCTGATCACCAACGGCGCGGACGCCCAGATCATCGCCGCACTACGCAGCGCCGCCGAATCCGAGGGCACGGTCACGGAGATCATCACCCCGGTGGCGGGCGGCGTGGACGCCAGCGATGGCAGCCTCATACCGGGCAGGCAAATCGATGGCGCGCCCTCGGTGCTGTTCGACGCCATCGCCATCGTCGCCGATCCGGATGCCGCCCGCGCCCTGACCGCGAGCCCGGCGGCCCGCGACTTCGTCGCTGACGCCTACGCGCACTGCAAGTTCATCGCCGCCACCGCCGGCGCGGAGCCGCTGTTCGCCGCGGCCGGGCTGGCCGGCGGCGCGGTGGCCGACGGAGGCTTCGCTGACCTCAGCGAGCAGACCCCGGCCGACTTCATCGCCCGGTGCCGGCAGCTTCGGTTCTGGGACCGGCAGCGGGTCGTCCAAGACGGATAGGGGAAGCATGAAACTGCCAGCGCAACAGCAGCGACTCCCGCGCCAGGACCACGGCGAGGACAGCTACCGGGGATCGGGACGACTGGCCGGCAAGGCCGCCGTCATCACCGGGGCGCACCGCGGCATCGGCCGCGCCGTGGCCATCGCGTACGCCCGGGAGGGCGCCGACGTGCTGATCGCCTACTGTGACGAGCATAAGGACGCCCAGGAGACCGCCGCCTGGGTCAAGCAAGCGGGCCGCAAGGCCGTGCTCGTCCCCGGCGACCTCGGCTCGGCCGCCCACTGCCGCAGCGTCATCGACGCGGCGGTCGTTGAGTTCGGCCACCTCGACGTCCTGGTGAGCAACGGCTGGGTCGAGGGGGACCCGGCCATGGCGAACAGCCTCAGCGCGCTCGGCCACCTCACCAGGGCGGCGCTGCCGCACATGCCACCCGGCTCGGTGATCATCGGGACAGCCCTTGGGCGGCCGGGGCAGCTGGCCGAGGTGGCGCCCGCCTACGTCCAGCTAGCCTGCGACGAGGCCAGCCCCGGCCACGTCCGGCTGGCCGGTGACGAGGGCGGCCCGGTCGCGGCCACCAGCGGCGCCGATTCGCGCCCAGCCACGCCGGGAGCTACGTCATGACAGATGCTGACATCATCAACGTCCCAGGAACCGGGGAAGACGCCTGGCGGGCCTGGACGCGGATCAGCGAGTTCCCCGACGCCGGCATCGCCGACAGCCCCAGCGTGGCCATCGTCGCGGCCCACCCCGATGATGAGGTGCTCGGCGCCGGCGGCACCATCGCCGTCCTGGCGGAGGCAGGCGCCCGGATGCGGCTCATCGCCGTTACCGACGGTGAGGCTTACCACCCTGACTGCCCCGATCCCGAGTCCCTGGCGCGCCGACGGGCCGAGGAGACGTCCGCCGCCCTCGCGGCGCTTGGCGTCGACGGGGCGGTTGAGGTGATCCGGCTGGGCATGCCCGACAGCGGCCTTGTCGCCCGTGAGGACGAGCTCGCGGTCAGGCTGTCGGAGCTGACCGAGGGCTTCAGCCTGTGCCTCGCCCCCTGGGAGTGGGACAAGCACCCGGACCACGACGCGGCGGGACGGGCCGTCCGCCGCATGCACCCGCGGGTGCTCGGCTACCCGATCTGGCTGTGGCACTGGGCGCAGCCGGACGACCCCCGCGTCCCGTGGGAGAAGGCGGCGCAGTTCTCGCTTCCGGCCTGGGCCGTCGAGCGCAAGCGTGCGGCGATCGAGTGCTTCGCCAGCCAGATGGAAGAGCGAGACGGCGGCCTCGAGCCGGTGCTACCGCCGGAGATGATCGCCCACTTCACCCGCGACTGCGAAGTCCTCATGCGATAGATAGCTCCGACCGCCATCCTCCGCTGCGCCCACCCGCCCGGCCGCCGCGGCGGGCCGCGGGCGCCTGGCC
>Ga0335075_10005979_pt1 | contig 18805 bp, 15 predicted proteins | sample Lox_Sample_24_FD_206723 | JGI IMG/M metagenome (GOLD analysis project Ga0335075, IMG submission 206723) | Soil microbial communities from Loxahatchee National Wildlife Refuge, Florida, United States - Lox_Sample_2.4 | ecosystem: Environmental > Terrestrial > Soil > Wetlands | place: USA... | reverse complement strand
GCTCGCGTCGGGACCCTACAACCACGACGCCTCGCGCCGCCACGACCTCCGGGGCCACGCCGAGGCGGTCGTCCTGCCCGGCCGCGCGCAGGAGGTGGCGGCGGTCGTGCGCTGGTGCTATGACCACGACGTCCCGATCGTCCCGCGCGGAGGCGGCACCGGACTGACCGGGGGCGCTGTCCCTGTCGAGGGCGGAGTGGTCTGCTCGCTGGAGCGGTTGCGCCGGGTGCGCGAATTGAAGCCGGGGCTGTGGCGGATGCAGGTCGAGGCGGGTGTGACCACCGCGCACGTGCACCGGCTTGCGCGCGAGAACGGGCTGATGTTCGCCCCCGACCCGGGTGCGGCCGAGCAGTCGCAGATCGGCGGCAACGTCGCGACAAACGCCGGCGGTCCGCATGCGCTGAAGTACGGCGTCACCGGCGCTTGGGTGGCCGGGCTGGAGGTCGTGCTCGCGCCGGGGGAGCTCGTGCAGCTCGGGGGTTGGCTGCGCAAGGACGTGGCCGGATATGACCTGCGCAGCCTGTTGATCGGATCCGAGGGCACGCTCGGAGTGATCACCGCGGTGCGCCTGCGTCTGCTGCCCGCCCCCGAGTCCACAGCCGTGCTCGTAGTGTTCCTGCCCACGCGCGCGCATGGATGCCAGACGATGCTCGACATCCTCGCCGCCGGCATCCAGCCCGCGGCGCTCGAGTTCCTCGACGGCGCCACACTCGTTCACGTCGCCGGTGGGTATACAGCCGCCCGCGGGGCCTCTCCGCCGGACGGCGCCGGCTTTGCGCTGATCGTCGAGCTCGACGGCTCGACCACAGACGTCGAGGCGCAGCGACGCCTGCTGGACGACTTGCTCGGCGGGGTAGCGCTCGCGGTCCACACGCCCCCCGACGCCGCTGCGCTGTGGCGCTGGCGCGACTCGTTCAACGGCCTCGTCACGGCCGTGCGCGGCGCGAAGGTCTCCGAGGACGTGGCCTTCCCAGTCGAGCGCCTCGCCGAGGGTCTCGAGCGGTTCGCCCAGATCGCCGCCTGCCACGGGCTGCCAGCGTGCGCGTGGGGTCACGGGGGCGAGGGCAACGTGCATGCCACGGTGCTGGTCGATCCGGCCGACGAGCGAGAGTTGGACATCGCGCGGGCCGTCGGCGAGGAGCTGTTCGCGCTCGTGACATCGCTCGGCGGGTCGATCGCCGCCGAGCACGGCGTCGGCTGGTCAAAGCGCGGCCGGCTGGCCCGGCAATGGGACGCGCGGGCCGTCGCGCTGCACGAACAGATCAAGCGGGTGTTCGACCCGAAGGGGCTGTTCAATCCCGGCAAGAAGCTGGCTCTCCCACCAGAGCCATAAGGGCTTTTGCGGCGCCCGGTGTGGCCTCGCTCAAGCTCCCTCGCCCGCGGGTTTGCCCGCGGCGCCGGAACCGCTCTCTCCGCCTGGATCACCCGCGACCGTCCCGACCGGCGCGATCTCATCCAGTCGATCCATGATCGCCTTCAGCCCGCCCTGCGTGTGCAGGTCCAGGCGGTCGAGGATCGTCTCGGCGTCTTTGAACGTGTTCGTCGCGCGCGCGTCTGCGGCAAGGCTCTGCACGGTCTGCCCGACCATGATCACCGAGAGCAGGACGAGCTGCAGGAACGTCTGGGCGATCCACGCGATGATTCCCTCGCCCCCGGGCTTCAGCGCCGGGCCCAGGCCAATCAGAGCGATGGCGGCGAACAGATAGGCGCACCACATGGTGCCGACGAGGCGGGTGATCAGTACTGCGAACTTCGCGTTGAACCCTTCGGCCTCCCCCATTGCCTCTTTGATCACGCGCGGGGTTGGGTGCAGCGCCTTCGCCAGGTGATGCTCGGTCCTTACTGGACCATGATGCGCGACCTTTGCGCTAACAGCTTCTGTCATCGATCCTCCTTGCCCCCGTTCTGGTCCGACTCACCTCCATGATCCCCGCTCGTCAGGACGTCATCCGCATCGTCCTCATCCTCTGCCGCGTCATTCCCGTCCGCGGGATCGTCCTCTCCCGCGTACAGAGACTCCCGCGCGAGCTCCTGACCGCGGCCCCCGAACAGCGCCACCTCCAACAGATCTCCGCGGTAGTCGTCGGGGGCGATCAGCGTGAATCGCTCCTCGGCCAGCTCGCACTGGTCGACCGTCAGTCCGCCGAGCTCGGCCGTTGCCACCCGCCCGCCACCGACCAGCGCACGCCCCCATACGAGCGTCATCGCCGCGGCCGCGCCGGCGTGCCCGCGCCAAGCGCCGATCGTCTGCTCGCACAGGTCCAGCGTCCAGTCCGGGTTGCGCTTGGCCGTCTCCTCGGTGTAGTCCGCCCACGCCTTCAGCTCCTCCGGATCGCGACCCTCCCCCGCCGGCCGGAACCGCACATATCCGAACAGCTCGCACCCGCGCGAGGTGAGCGTGCTGGCTGGCACATAGGTATACCCGTGCCATGTCCGCTCCGGGTACCACGTGATCTCGCCCGGCTCGCCCAGCTGCGCTCCCTCCGCGCCCTCCACTTCCAGCGCCAGGCACGCTCCCAACAGCTCGGCCGTCAGCCGCTGCGCCCAGCGCCCGTATGGCAGCGCCTCCTGCGGGGGCTCGGCGGCGAACCGCGGCACGACACGTCGCTCGGGGGCCACGTCGCTCAGATCTCCCTCAGCCGCTCCGCCGCGTGCTCGGGCGCGACGATGTTCAGATTTAGTCCTGTCGAGAGCTCCAGGCCGGCCAGGTGCGTCAGCCGGGGTGCTATGTCGATGCGCCAGCAGAACTGCTGAACCCCGTGCGGTGCGGTCCTGACCCACATGTTCAGCGGCGGGCTCGATCCCATCAGCCGCGCGAGCCGGCGCAATCCCTCATACAGCAGTCCGGCGCCGACGGTGTCGGTCTCAAAGCGCGCGTGAGGGCGGCGGGGGGCGAGCATCAGCTGAAACGGCAGCCGCGAGGCGAACGGCGCGATCAGCACCGCCTCGGAGTCGATCGCCACGATCCGCTCGCCGCGGCGTACCTCCTCGGCGATCACGTCCTCGAGCAGGTTATGGCCCATCGTACGGGTCGCGTACGCCCCAGCCCGCTCGCGCTCGCGCGCCACCTCGGCGGGCACGAATCCCAGCGCGTACAGCTGCGCGTGCGTGTGGGCAAGCGACGCCCCGGCCTCGCGCCGCTCGTTGACGATCAGCTGCACGTACGCGGCGTCCTCGTGCGCGCGCATACGCGCGCGCCATACCTCTACGGCCGCCATGACCTGCTCTGCCGGCAGCTCCGCCAGCGAGCACACCGGCTGGGGCCCGTTGACGATCACCTCGTGGGCGCCGCGCGCCGGTCGCGAGATGAACAGCTCATCCCCGTCGGCCTCTTCGACCGCCTCCCCCTCGGGCTCGAGCGCCGGATACAGGTTCGGCACGACCCTGACAGTCCATCCCGGCGTGTTCGGCGCCCCATCGCCAGGGCGCAGCGCGTACACCTCCGGTGGCGTGCGATCCTCGTGCCCCTCGGCAAACGGGTCGCGCGTGGGATCGATCGGCTCGGGTGACCGCTCCTGCGGCCAACATCGAGGCTCCCCCCCCGGGCGCCGCGAGCGCTCGCCGGCGACGATCGTGCGGTGTCCGCTTAGCGGGTCGATGCGGATCTCGGGCACGCGCCATCCTACCGCTCCACTGCCCTTCGATACCGCCCCTTCAATTCCGCCACCCGGTGTTGTATGCTGAAGCCACATCAGGCCGAATCCACGTCCGGTATTCGGCTGTCTCGCCGGCCCAACGACGCGCCGGCTGTGAGTTCTCCGCCGAAGCCCGAGTACCGGTCGCGTGCGGGGACTCCGTCTCCGAAGTCCAGAGCCCTAGATGGCCGAGTCCACTGCAGTGGCCCTCGCGGCCGCGCCAACTCCGACTTCCGCCGACATCGCCCGCGCGGAGGACTTCGTGCGCGATCGTTTCCTGCTGGACGGCGAGGACCCGGCGGTTGCGCTGGCGCGCGGCACCCCCCGCCGGCGCGCGCTCGACCAAGCGCTCGCAGAGCTCGACGAAGGCGCCCGTCATCCCTCGACGCAGTGGCGGCGCGATTACTCGCTGCTGGTGGGGCTCGAGCGGCTGCTCTCCGAGGACGAGCCCCGCCTGGCCGACGGCACCGTTCTGTCCGCGCACCAAGTCGACGCCCTCTCGGGCACGCTCACCGCGCTGCTCGCCGAGGCGCAGCGTGGAAACGGCAACGGCAACGGTTCGGGCACTGCCGCAAACGGCCGGTCCCACGCCTCGCCCGAGGCGCTGGCCTCCGCCGCGATCCTCGGCCCGGACGGCATCGATTCCGACTCCCGCGACGATGGGGCCGCGGATGGCGACTCAGACCACGGCGGGCAGGCTGGGGCGGCCGCGAGCGCTGCCGAGGAGGACGACGATGCGGGGGAATACGAGGACGAAGAAGACGAGGACTTTGGGCCGGTCCCCCGCGCCGCGCCCGACGAGGATGACGAGGACGAGGAAGACGACGAGTTGCTGGACGATCTGCTCGTCGATGACGCCGCGCAAGCCGGGCAGGATGGCGCGGAGGGCGATGAGCTCGAGGATGGCGCCGAGGACGAGGAGCCTCGCGACTGGGTCGAGGAGGGCGAGGACGAGGACTCGCTGGCCGATCGCCCGGAGGACCCCAACGCGGCCAAGCGGTTCTGGTTCGAGCACGCGACCGGCGCGGGAAAGACCGTGGCCGCGCTCGGCTTCGTCGAGGCCTCGCGCACCGGTGGCGTCCTGATCCTCACCCATCGGCGTAACCTCGTCGACCAGTTCCATTCCGAGCTGCGCGAGCGCGGCTACTCCACGCGCATCTCCCGCCCGTTGCTGCTGGGCGAGGACTCGGTCAAGGGTCCGGTCACTGTCGAGACCTACCAGTGGTTCGTGCGCAACGCCGGCAAGATCTCGAGCGCCTACACGATCGTCATCTGCGACGAGGCCCACACCGCGCTCGGTGAGAAGACGAGCGCCGCGATCCGTGAATGGACCGGTCCGATCTTCATCGGCATGACCGCCACGGGCGCGCTGATCGCACGCCACGTCACCGACCTGTTTCCGACCCAGACCTCGCGCTTCGATCTCGCCCAGGCCGCCCGGCGCGGGGTGATCGCGCCGCTGCGCTGCGTACGCATCCGCCCGGGCATCGGCGTGCGCACGATCGCCAAGGTGCCGCTCAGGCGCGGCGAGGTGGACACCGAGTTCGACCAGGAGGAGCTGGCCGCGCTGCTCGATCAGCAGCCGTTCAACATGGCCGCGGCAAACCTGTACAAGGCGCGCTTCAACGGCGTTCCCGGCGTCGTGTATGCGGCCGGCGTCCAGCACGCCTACAACCTCGCCGAAGCGTTTCGCGCCGAAGGGATCAAGGCCCAGGGAGTATCCGGGGAGACACCCAAGCGCGAGCTGGCGGAGATCCTTGCCCGCTACGAGCGCGGGGACATCGACGTGCTGATCAACGCGCAGCTGCTGGCCGAGGGCTGGAACTCGCCCCGGGCGACGGTATGCGTGCATCTGGCGCCGACGGCCTCCAAACGCATCTACCAGCAGCGCGTCGGACGCGTAACCCGCCGCCATCCCGGCAAGGAGGCCGGGCTCGTCGTGGACTTCGTCGATCCCGCCACCAAGAACGACGACCCGGTCGTGACGCTGCACTCGCTGCTCGATCGCGACGTGTACCGGGGCGGGGCGATCGTCGTCGGACCGGTCCGGCGCGGGCGGGGGCGGCGCATGCGCGTGGAGCGGCGGGTGCTGCCGGTGTGTGCGGAGGAGGAGCGGCGGTTCGCCGTGTTCGAGCGCGAGCTGTGGCGCATCGCCGTCGAGTACCTGGACTACGGAGAGCAGCACGTGTGGGCCGCGCTCGCCGGCGCGCGAGTCACCCCGACCGGCTGGCGCCGCGCGCGGGCGATGCTGCAGTTCGATCGCACCGGAGAGTTGCGCGCGCGCTTTCTGATCACCGCCGTGCAGCGCAACCGCAATTCCCAGCTGCGCCTGCGCGCGCTGGCCGACGTCGCCGCGCTGCGTGACCCCGACGCGTTTGACACCGCGATCGACATCATCGGCGGCTGGCCGCGCGAGGAGCGCCGCGAGGCGACCAAGATCATGCTGCGCGCGCTGATCGAGCGGCGCATAGGCCGGCGCGACCAGGCCAACGCCTGGATCTGGCGGCTGGCCGAGTACACGCGCGAGGTGCACGAGGAGTACGCCGTCCAGCGCTGGCCGGAGACCAAGCGCCTGCTCGGACTGCTCGTCAACTCCTCCGGACACGCCCACGCGCGCAACGCGCGGCGGCTGATCCACGCGGCTCGCAAGCAGGACCGCCGCTTGGCCGCGGCGCTGTTGGCCGCCGCGCTCGCGCACACCCCCGAGGCCGAGGAGGCGCTGCGCGGCGCCCGCACGCGCATGGCGCGCAAGCCCCCCGCGCTCGCCCGCGAGCTGCTGCGCAACTTCCCCAAGCGCCGCGCGCGCAACGCCAACCGGCGCAAACGCAAGAAAACCGCGGCGGCTGAGGCCATCGAGGGTGGGACCGTGGCCGTGGCTGGGACCGGCCGGGCGCCCGCACAGGACGGGGCCGATGGCTCACAGGCGCAGGTGGACCTCACCGGCGTCCAGGGCGATTGACCCGCCCTCATCGAGGGTGACGAGCAGACGACCTCGCCCGTCGATCCCCTCGGCGCGCCCGCTTCCGATCCGGCCCTGCGGGCCGGGCGGCCCCCAGGCGACGTCGCGCCCACGGAGGGCGTCCCGGGCGCGGTAGGCATCGAGCACGCTCTCGGCCGGCTCGCCCAGGCGGCGCTCCAGCACACCCAACAGGCGGGCCAGTGCCGGCTCGATCGCTGCAAGCGACTCGCCCATCGTGGCGGCGCCCGCCCGCACATCGGCCGGCAGCTCATCCAGGCGAACGGCCACGTTCAGCCCGATCCCCAGCACCGCCCAGCCCTCCTGGGGACGAGACTCGACGAGGATGCCCGCGAGCTTGGCCAGGCCGGGTGAGGCGGTGTCCTCCCACGCGCGCACGATTACGATGTCGTTCGGCCACTTCACCATCGCCTGCTCGCCGACGACATCGCACACCGCCACGGCCGCGATCAGCGACAGCAGTGGGGGCAGGCCGGTGCTCTCCTCGATGGGCTGTGGCGCCGTGTGGCTCGGGTTCCCGCCCACATCGACGAGCAACGTGGTGCGGCCCTTGCCCTCGCGCTCGTCGATTGGCGATCCGGCGCGGTCCAGACCTGCGCTCTCCCAAATGTGCCCGGCTCGCAGCACCAGCGAGCACAGCAGCGCTTGCCCGGCCGGCGCCGACCAGCGCCGGCCCTGACGTCCCCGTCCCGCGGTCTGCTCGGCGGCGGTCACGAGCGTTCCGTGGGGCGCTCCGGCGAGCGCCAACGCGCGCGCGCGGTCGTTGGTCGAATCGGTCACGCGCAGGTGCAGGCGGGGATGGCCGAGAGGAGCCTGCATCAGCCCCGCCGGCGTCTCACGGCCTATGTGTGCCTCGTCGGTCACGAGCGGCCATGTGGCCTCAACCGCGGTTTGCCCGGTCCGCGAGCATCGCCCGCACGAGCCCGTCGATGTCGTGCTCGGCCGCCTGCACATCCGGCTCCAGTCCGCGCTCGCGCAGCGCCGCGCTGGTGATCGGGCCGATCGAGACGATGCGCGTGTGCGGGGAGAGGTCGAGCGCTGCATCGCCGGTATCGCTCCCGTCCACGCTTGGGGCGCCATCGCCGCTCACCTGAGCGAACAACCGCACCGTCGAGGCGGAGGTGAACGTGATGTAGTCGGCCTGCTGCGCCTCGGCCAACGCCCGCGGGGACAGCGGCTCGGCGACCGTCTCGTACAGCGCGAGCACCTCAACCTCCGCGCCGCGTGCCCGCAACGCGTCGGGCAGCACCTCGCGCCCCTCGCGCGCACGGGCAAGCAGCGCCTGCTGTACGGGCGGGTCCACGTTGGCGAGCGCCTCGACGAGCCCCTCCGCGACCGCGCGCTCGGGCACCACATCCGCCACGATCCCGTGCGCGCGCAGCGCGTCGGCGGTCCCCGGGCCGATCGCGGCCACCCGTATGCCGGCCAGCGCGCGCGCATCCAGGCCCGCAGAGCGCAGGCGCGCGAACAGCTCGCGAACCCCGACGGGGCTGGTCAGACACAGCAGGTCATACCGCGCGAGGTCCGGCGCCGGTCCGGGGAGCGCAACGGTGCGGATGACCGGCGCCTGAATGACGCGGGCGCCCAGCTCACTGAGCCGTATGGCCAACCCGCTGGCGGACGCGCGCGCGCGGGTGACCGCGACCGAGAGTCCGGCCAGCGGTGCGCCGGGCGCGTGTTCGACACGCTGCCGGCGGTCACCAAGCATCGTGCCGCCCGGCGTATTGCCCTCGGGCAACCACGACAGCTCGCTCGCGAGCGAGACCACCGGGCCGACGATCGCGATCGAGGGCGCGCGCACGCCGGCCTGGGCTGCCACCTCGGCGATTGTGCCGAGCGTGCCGGCGATCGTCCGCTGGCCGGGCAGCGTGCCGCGTTCGACGATCGCCACCGGCTCCCGCGCCGCGCGCCCGGCGGCGATCAGCGACTGCGCGATCGCGGGCAGGCGGCGCACGCCCATGTAGAAGACGAGCGTTCCCGGGAACGCGGCCAGCGCCTCCCAGTCGAGCGCGGTCTCGGGCTTATCGGGGTCCTCGTGGCCGGTCACGAGCGCGACCGCGCTGGCCAACCCCCGGTGGGTAACCGGGATGCCCGCGTACGCGGCGGCGGCCACACCGGCGGTGACGGCGGGCACGACCTCGAACGGGATGCCGGCCGCGCGCAGCGTGAGCGCCTCCTCGCCGCCGCGCCCGAACACGAACGGGTCGCCGCCCTTCAGCCGCACCACGGCGCGCCCGGCTCGCGCGCGGTCGATCAGCAGCTGCTCGGTCTGCTCTTGGGGGACGAACTCACCGCCGCCCTCCTTGCCGACGAACAGCAGCTCGGCGTCGGCGCGGGCGCCCGCGAGCGCGGCGTCGGGGATCAGCCGGTCGTACAGCACGACGTCGGCGGCGGCGATCAGCTTGAGAGCGCGCGCGCTCAGCAGACCGGGGTTCCCGGGCCCGGCCCCGACGAGGTACACGCGGCCGCCCCCATCCGCACCGTGTCCTCGTTCGCGGCCCGCATCGTCGCGGTTGGAGTGCTCGCGGCCTTGATCGTCAGTGCCCGGATCGTTCGCCGATTCAGACACCGCCGCCCACCATCGCCTCAGCTCGTCCCAACAGGTCCCGGGCGCCGGCCAGGCTCATGCGCTCGGCCACACTGGCGCCGAGCGCGTCGGGATCGTAGAAGCCCCCGACCAGCTCGTCGGCGATCCAGGCCGAGCCGTCGGGCAGGCCGACCCACGCCCGCAGCTGCAGGCAGCCGCATCCAGCGGGCGCTGCGTGGGCGCCGAGGGGTGTGTGGCAGCTCGCGTCCAGAGCGCGCGCGAGCGCGCGCTCCGCTCGCAGGCAGGCGGTGGCATCGGAGTCGAGGATCGCCGCCACTGCTTCGCGCGCGCGAGCGTCCTCGGCGCGCGCCTGGAGCGCCAGTGCGCCCTGACCGGGAGCCGGCACCAGCTCGTCGAGCGACGCCCCCGTGTCGCGCCCGAGCCGTTCCAGTCCCGCTCTGGCCAGCACGATGGCGTCGAAACCGCCCTCGGCAAGACGCCGCAGCCGCGTGTCGATGTTGCCGCCCAGCGCGACCACGTCGAGATCCTCGCGCAGCGCGTGAAGCTGAGCGGTCCGGCGTAGGCTGCTGGTGCCAACACGGGCGCCGGTCGGCAGCGAGGCGAGCGAGTCGGCGCCGCACAGCACGTCACGCGCGTCGGCTCGTGGCGGGGCTCCCAGCAGGGTCAGCCCGTCGGCCGGCTCGCCGGGCACGTCCTTGGCAGAATGCACCGCCAGGTCGATCTCGCCGGCCAGCAGCGCGTCCTCGATCGTGTCGACCCAGCGCGACTTGTCTGCGCGGTTTTCGTGGTCTCCGCGGTCGCCGCTCGTTGTGAGCTGGACGATCTCGACATCGGGGTGCCCGGCGGCGGCGGTGAGCGCGGCGGCGATCGTGCGGGTCTGCGCGAGCGCGAGCGCGCTGCCGCGAGTGCCGATGCGCAGTCCGCCCATCGTCGGGCTCTACCCGTCAGGACGCGCCGGCGCCGCCGGCGCGACTGCGGCGCGAGAGCGGGCGCACATTGTCCGGCACCTCACCCTGAGCGGACGCAGCGGCGGCGTCCGCGGCGGCTTCCTCATCGCCCAGGCCGAACAGCTCGCGCACGAGCTCGATCGTGGCGTGGCCGCGCTCGCCGTGGCTGCGCAACCGGATCGTGGGCTCGTGCAAGAGGCGACTGGCCACCGCGCGGGCGATCGCCTCCACGCGCGCGAGGTCGCGCGGGGAGGCCGACTCCCAGCGGCCGTCGTTCTCGGCCAGCACCTGGTCGACGAGCGCGGCGCCGTGTTCGCGCAGCGCGCCGATCGTGGGCAGCACGTCGAGCTGGCCGAGCCAGCGGGCGAAGCGCAGAATCTCCTCATCGACGATCTCCTGCGCGCGCGGAACCTCCGAGGCGCGCGAGTCGAGGTTGCGCGCGACGACGGCCTGCAGGTCGTCGATGTCGTACAGGCTCACGCCCGCAAGCTCGGCGCAACGCGGATCGATGTCGCGCGGGACGGCGATGTCGATCAGCAGCAGCGGAGCCGTCCCGGATGGGTGGGCGTTGCGATCCGCGCGCGCGCGCATCACCTCCGCGAGCTCATCGCGCCCGACGATCGGGTGCGGCGATGAGGTCGAAGACAACACGATGTCTGCGCGCTCCAGCTGCTCAGGCAGGTCGTGCAGCCCGACGACAGATCCCCCAAACCGTTCGGCCAAGCTCAGCGCCCGGTCGGCGTGGCGGTTGGCGACGAACATCGTTCCCGCCCCCTGCTCGGACAGCGCGCGCGCGGTCAGTTCACTTGTCTCCCCGGCCCCGAGGATCACGACGTGGCGGTCGGCCAGGGTCCCGCCGAGCACGCTCAGCGCGAGATCGACGGCCACTGAGGGCACGCTTGCGCGCCCCGTCCCGATCGCGGTCTCCGAGCGCACGCGCTTGCCGGTCATAAGCGCCGCCGAGAACAACCGGTTGGACAGCGGACCGGTCAGGCCGGCGCCCAGCGCGGCTTCATGCGCCCGGCGCACCTGGCCCTGGATCTCAGCCTCCCCGACGATCATCGACTCAAGGCCCGCCGTCACACGGTACAGGTGGCGTGCGGCGTCGCAGTTGCGGGGGCAGTAGATCGCCTCGGCCAGCTCGGTCGGGCGGATGTCGGCGCGCTGGGCCAGCAACCCGAGCACGTCCCCCTCGGCCCGCACCGAGTCGCCGACGACAAGGTAGACCTCGGTGCGGTTGCAGGTGGAGATGACGACCGCCTCGCGCACCTCGGTGGTGGCGAGCGCACTGGCGGCGAACTCGATCGCCTGAGCTTCGCTGAACGCGAGCCGTTCGCGCAGCGCCACCGGGGCGGTCTTGTGCGAGACCCCCAGCGCCAACAGCTCGCTCATACCGTCTCGCGCTCCTGGGTGTGGGTGGGAGAGTCTTCGTTCTCGGCGGCCGCCGTCTCGGGATGGGAGGGTATGTCGGCGTCCCTGTCCCGCGTCGGCGCTCCCAGTTCCCGTACCCGCCGTTCGACTCGGCCCAGTCTCACAGCCATTATCGCCACGTAGATGAGCACGATCGCAAAGAACACGATGTAGGCGGCGGCGACGTACCCGTCGTTTGAGTTGGGCAGTGTCGAGGAGAAGATCATTGGTAGCCAAGTATCCGGCTGCGCGATTTGAGCAGGATGCGCGTGCGCTTGGCCGCCAGCTCATACATGCAGAGCGTCGCGAACAGGAGCGCCATCGCGAGCAGCGAGACCAGAAACGTGTAGCCCATGGGCGCCGGCAGGTTGGAGGTCGAGCCCAGCACGCGGGGGTGCAGGTAGGAGGAGGAGAGGCGCACCGCGAGGAAGTTCATCGGCACGAACGCGCCGGCCACGATCGCAAACACCGACGCGTAGCGGGCCTGGCGCTCGGGGTCCTCGATCGCGAAGCGCAGCGGCTGGTAGGTCGCGTACAGCAGCATCACGATCAGAAACGACACGAGCGTCGGCTCGCTCCACACCCACCAGTGTCCCCATGAGGCGTGCGCCCAGATCGAGCCGGTGATCAGCACGCCGACGCCGAAGATCAGGCTCATGTGGATCGCCACGTAGGAGCGCAGGTCCCACACCGAGTCGCGCGTGCGCAGGTGGGCGATCGCGAACAGCCCACCGAGCACAAAGCCGCACAGCGTGACGATCGCCAGCGGCACGTGCAGGTAGAAGATCTTCTGCACGAACCCTTCTTCGGCTTCGATCGGGGCGTAGAAGAAGACGAGCGGCAGGTACACGCAGAATGCGAGCACGGTCAGGACGGACAGGGTGCGGAGCGTGGGGCGGGGCATGAGCGTGGCGGAACCGGGGCGGCCGTCAATCCTCCAGCAAAAAGTCGAACACGGCGTAGGCAATCAGCCCGAACACCAGATCATAGAGCCCGAGCAGCAACAGCCAGCGGGTAGCGGGCCAGGCGGCATGCGCGCTAGCCCCGGCCGCCGTCGCGGCCAGCAGCGGCGAGCTCGCGCGGGCGGCGCCGATCACGACCGGCACGAGCAGCGGCAGCGCCAGCAGGGGGCCGAGCAGATCGCGCGCGCGTGTCTGCACCGCCAGCGCGGCGATCAACGTGCCGATCGCGGCCAGGCCGATGTCGGCGAGCGCGAGCACCGCCACCAGCCCCCCCAGTCCCGTGCCGAGCGGCGGTGAGAGCAGCAGCGCGAACGCCGGCACGGCGACGAGCTCCAACATCACCAGATAGGCGCCGAGCGTCAGCGCCTTGGCGATCAGCAGCGCGGTGCGGTCGACCGGCGCCAGCAGCAGCCCGTCGAACCCGCCCTGCTCGGCGTCGGCCACGAACAGCCGGTTGACCCCGAGCATCGCCGCAAACAGCAGCGTCACCCACAGCACGCCTGCGGCCAGATCACCGGACACCGTCGTGCGGTTCAGGGCGAAATGGAACACGACGAACGTGCTCACCGCGAACAAGCTCATCCCCGGGACCGACTCCAGCGTGCGCAGCTCGACCAGCAGCTCCTTGCGCAGGATGGCGGCGATTGTCCGGGAGGTCTTGACCGGCACAAGAGCGCTTGAAGCCGATGCTGTTCCAGTCGGCACATGTGCCGCCCCGGGGAGAATCACATGTGGCTCTCCCTCATCGACTATTTGGTGAGACGGGCTCATCTGTACAGCCTCCTGATCTCGTTGCTGTCGACTTCGCCCGCCGGTCTGACGAACGCGACCCGTCCCGCGCGCAGCCCCAGCACGAGGTCGGCCTCGGCCAGGCCGCGCTGGGGGTCGTGGCTGCACACGACGCGCGTGCGTGGATGGGCGGGATCGTGCGAGGGGCCGATCAATGGCGCGATGAGATCGACCGCCGCCGGGTCGAGGTTCGCGTAGGGCTCGTCCAGCAGCAGCAGCGCCGGGTCGTGCAGCGTCGCGCGCGCGACCGCCACGCGCTGGATCATGCCGCGCGAGAGCGTGCGCAGCGGCTCGTCCGCGCGCGCGCCCATCGCCACGGCCTTCAGGCGCTCATCCACGCGCTGAAACGGCACGCCGTGCAGACGGGCGTGGTAGCGCAGGTTCTCGCGCGCGGTCAGCTCGCGGTACAGCAGCGGCTCGTGTCCCAGCAGCCCGATCCGCCCGCGCGCCCGCCATGCCTCGCCCGGCAGCTCGCAGCCCAGCACGCGCGCTACGCCGGAGTGAGGGCGCAACAGCGTGGCGAGGATGCGCAGCAGCGTCGTCTTGCCGGCGCCGTTGGGCCCAAACACCACGAGCGTTGCGCCCGGCGGCACCGACAGCGTCACGTCCTGTAGGGCGGTGCGTTCGCCGTAGTCGCGCCGCAGTCGGTCGAGCTCGATCACACGCTCGCAGTCTGCCGCTCGGCCTGGGACGCCGCGATCAGCTCGCGTACGTCCCGCTCGCGACCCGCCCGCAGCAGCTCGATCGGGTCGGGCTCGCCGCCCACGATCGACTCGAAGAAGTCCCGTCGCTCTTGGTAGGTGGGGAGCGTCGCCTTGGCCCACCCGCGCACGTCGTTCAGCAGCACCGCCAGCCGCGCGTACTCATCGCCGAACAGCTCTGTGATTTCGCGCTTCATCCGCTTGGCCAGCGCCGGCGAGGCCCCGGCCGTCGAGATCGCGATCGCCAGCGGCCCGGTGCGCACGATCGCCGGCAATATGAAGTTGCACAGCGGCGGAACGTCGACGACGTTGACGAGCATCGCGCGGCGCTCGGCGTCGTCGTAGACGGCGATGTTCACATCGGTGTCGTTCGTCGCCGCGATCGCCATGAACACGCCCTCGAGGTCTGCCGCCCCTGCGTAGGCGCGCTGCTCCCAGCGAATCGAGCCCTCCCGCGCGAGTCCTCTCAGCTCGTCCACCGCCTCGGGCGCGATCAGCGTGACCTCCCCGCCGCAGACGAGCAGCCCCTCGACCTTCTCGAGCCCCACCTCTCCCCCGCCCACGACCACGCAGCGCCGGCCCGACAGACGCAGGCAGGCGATGTAGAACGGCGTGTCCAGCATCCCCTGCACGCACGACTGGTCGCAGATCCCTCTGCGCAGCTGGCACACGCACTCCTTGCCGGCGTAGGCCTGGGCGGGCATGGATCACAGGGTAGCCGCCATGGGGGTGGCGGGGGTGATGTGAAGGCGTTGTAAAGGAGGGAGGTGTGGTGTAGACTTTTCCAACTTTGATAACTATAGTATCGACTGACTGTCGTTTAGAGGCGGGCCCTCGGATGACGTTCTAATACTATAGTATTGCCGGAAGCGGGAAACCACCATCACGATCACCACCGACACTGGCGCGGCAGCGCCAACCTCCTACCGAGGCACGCCCCGCCCCAGCATCCGCGCCCCCACTCGCGCGAGCGCCGGCGCTCCCCGCCGCCACGCCCGCTCACGATCGCCGTCTCTGCCCGAGCGCAGCTTCGCCATCGTCCGCGCCGCACGGGCGGTCGTCTCATCGTATGGCCCCCACCACAGCCCGCGCAGGCCCGGCGGGCGGTAGGCGATCAGCTTCTCCTGCGCGCACGCGCGCAGACCTGTCTCACCGAGCGTCTTGCCGAGCCCCGCTCCCGACGCGGCGCCCCACGGCCCGCGCGCGAGCGCCGGCCCGGGCAGGTGGTCGTTGCACCACACCATTCCCGCCCGCAGCTCGCGAGCGATGCGCAGTCCGCGATAGCGATCGTCGGTCCAGATCGAGGCGCCCAAGCCGTACTCGCAGTCGTTCGCCCGCGCGATCGCCTCCTCCACCGAATCGACCGGCACGACCGCGAGCACGGGTCCGTCGATCGGCTCGCGCATCAGGCGGGTCTCGCCGCCGGCGCCGGTCACGACCGCGGGGGCATAGAACGCGGCAGCCGGCGCGCATCCCGGCGGCGTCCGCTCGAGCGGCCCGCCGCAACGCAGTCGCGCTCCCTGTGCGACCGCCTCGTCCACCAGCTCGCACACGTGCTCCAGGCGCCGCCGCGAAGCCAGCGGGCCGACCTGCACCGACGGGTCCTCCGGATCGCCGACGCGCAGCTCCCGCGCGCGTGCGACGAGCGCCGCCGTGAACGGCTCGGCCAGCTCCCGGGCCACGTACACCCGCTCGACCGCTCCGCGCGCCTGGCCCGCCCCGGCGCAGCCGGCCCACAGCGCGCCGTCGACCGCGCCCGACAGGTCGGCGTCGGCGAGCACGATCATCGCGTCCTTGCCGCCCAGCTCGACCGTCACCTCCCGCTCGCGCGACACACACTCGCGCGCGACAGCGCGCCCGACGGCGGGCGAGCCGGTGAACAGCACCTTGCCAACCCCGGGCGCGCGCGCGAGCGCGACGCCGGTCTGCGCGCCGCCGTGGACGATCGCCACGAGACCCTCGGGCAGCCCCGCCCGGCCCAGCACTTCCATCAGCGCCTCGCCCGCCAGGCACGCGCGGCGTGCGGGCTTGAACACGACTCCGTTGCCGGCCAGCAGCCCCCCCGCGATTTGGCCGAGCGGCTGTGCGAACGGGGCGCTGCCGGCGCCGATCACCCCGATCGTCCCGAACGGCTCATACCCGACCCGCGCTTGCGTTCCCGGAGTCAACGACCGGTGCGTGCCGACGCGACGGGAGCCCAGCACGCCGGCTCCCTCGCGGGCGATCCAGCTCAGCGCGTCGATCGCGCTCAGCAGCTCGAGCGCCGCCACCTCCGCACGCGGGCGGCCCTGCTCGCGGGCGATGACCTTGAGCAGCGTGTCGTATTCGTCGACGATCGCCTGCGCCATGCGGCGCATGTACCGCGCGCGGTCGACCACGCGCAGCAGCGCCCACAGCGGCTGCACCCGCGCGACGCCCGCGACGACCTGCTCGATCCGCTCGGGCGACGTCGCCTGCACCTCGCCGAGCACCGTGCCGGTCGCCGGGGCGCGAGCGGTCAGTGTTCCGCCGTCACGGTCGCCGAGCACAGCGCCGGTTGCCGGGTCGCGGGACTCCACGGCGCTGATTATCGCCCACGCAGCCGGCGCACTTCCTCCAACCGTGCCGCGAGTGCCGCTTCGGCCTGCCCAGGTGCGTAGAACCGCTCGCCCACAGCTCCCTCGGGCATCAGCTCCTGCGGGGAGACCTGGCCGGGACGCTCGTGCGGGTAGTCGTAGCCACCGACCTCTTGTCCGGGTCTGACACCCGGACGCAGCCACCCGGGCACGGGCGCCGCGCCGTGCTCGCGCACGTGCTGTGCGGCCGCGCCCAGCGAGTGGCCCGCGGCGTTGGACTTGGGCGCGAGCGCCAGGTAGATCGCGGCTTGGGCGAGCGCGAATTTTGCCTCGGGCATGCCCACATGCTCGACCGCCTGCGCCGCCGCGACCGCCACTCCCAGCGCAGCTGGGTCGGCGTTGCCGACGTCCTCGGAGGCGAGGATCACCATCCGCCGGGCGATGAACCGCGGGTCCTCGCCGCCCTCCAGCATCACCGCCAGGTAGTACAGCGAGGCATCCGGGTCCGAGCCGCGCGTGGCCTTGATCCAGGCGGAGATGTAGTCGTAGTGGCGGTCTCCCCCTTTGTCGTACAGCACCGCCCGGCGCTGCAGCGCGTCCTGCGCGCGCTCCACGCCCACGCTTGGCTCGCCCAGCTCGCGGGCGGTCGCGATCGCCAGCTCGAGCGCGTTCAGCGCGGTGCGCGCGTCCCCGCCGCTGCGGGCGGCCAAGAACTCGATCGCGTCGTCTTGCACTTCTGGGCCTGCTCCCATGGCGGGGACTACGTCGAGGCCGCCTTCCGCGTTTGGGCCGGTTCGTACGTCGGGATCTGGTCCTGCGTCGGGGCCGGTTCCTGCCTGTTGGGCGATCGCCCGTCGCAGGACCGTGGCCACGTCCTGCGCGCTCAGCTCCTGTAACGCATACACGCGCACGCGCGAGAGCAACGCCCCGTTCACCTCGAACGCCGGGTTCTCGGTCGTGGCGCCGATCAGCACGATCAGGCCGTCCTCGACGGCCGGCAGCAGCGTGTCTTGCTGCGCCTTGTTGAAGCGGTGGATCTCATCGAGAAACAGCACGGTCTGGACCGCCGGCGTCTGCGCGCGGCGATGGCGGGCCCGCTCGATCACCGCGCGCACCTCCGCGCGGCCGGCCTGCACGGCGCTCAGCTCCTCAAACGCGGCGCTCGACCCCGAGGCGAGCATGCGTGCGAGCGTCGTCTTTCCCGAACCGGGCGGTCCGTACAGCACCATCGAGTGCGGGCGCCCCTGTTCGATCGCGGTGCGCAGCGCCGAGCCGGAGCCCAGCAGGTGCTCCTGGCCGACCAGCTCGCTCAGCGTGCGCGGGCGCATGCGCGCGGCCAGCGGGCGCGTCCCGTCGCTGTCATCGACCGGAGGGGGCTGGGCCTGCTCAAAGAGGCGCTCCACTGCTCCAGTATTCCGCCTGCGGGCTGTGGTGCTGCTCATTTTCTTACGCAGGGTGCCGATGAGTAGGTGTCGAACCTGTAACTCGGTGATTCATGACTGACTGGCGGGGGCCCAACATGAGGAGCGACAAGCAGTGACCGTGGGTGCGGCAGAGCAGTTGCTGCCCGGCGTCGCCGGCGCCGGCGGTGGCACATATCTCGGGCTGCCCGACTCTCACGGGCCGGCCGATCTGGACGATCTCGGCGGTGGCGACGGTCTGCGCGTCGCTGAGGCGCGCTCCCCACTGCAGCTTTTCTGGCGGCGGTTTCGCTCCGATCGCGTGGCGGTCGCCTCGCTGGCGTTCGTGCTCGCGTTGATCGTCGTGGCTATCGCCGCGCCGCTCGTCGTCTCGTTGCTGGGGCTGCCCGGCCCAACGGTCCAAAACCCCAACCTCACCAACGCGTTCGGCAGCCCGCTCGGCCCGAGCGCGGCGCACCCGTTCGGCGTGGACCCGCTCGGTCAGGACGTCGCCTCGCGGGTGATCTACGGCGCGCGCGTGTCGCTGATCGTCGGCATCGGCGGCACCGCGATCGCCGCGATCCTCGGCACGGCCGTCGGACTGCTGGCGGGTTACTACCGCGGTTGGGCGGACACGCTGCTGTCCCGGCTCGTGGACCTGGTGCTTGCCATCCCCGTTCTGATGCTCGGCCTCGGTCTCGGCGCGGCCTGCGCGGTGCGCGGCTGCCTGGGCGGGCACATCCAGTCGGGCCTCGGCGTGATCCTGTTCCTGATCGTCCTCGTCAACTGGACGTACATCGCGCGGATCGTGCGCGGCAACGTGCTGTCGCTGCGCGAGCAGGAGTTCGTGCTCGCCGCTCGCGCCCAGGGCGCCTCCGGCG
>Ga0335075_10005978_pt1 | contig 18805 bp, 16 predicted proteins | sample Lox_Sample_24_FD_206723 | JGI IMG/M metagenome (GOLD analysis project Ga0335075, IMG submission 206723) | Soil microbial communities from Loxahatchee National Wildlife Refuge, Florida, United States - Lox_Sample_2.4 | ecosystem: Environmental > Terrestrial > Soil > Wetlands | place: USA... | reverse complement strand
ATCGAAGATTGTATTGACATCAACCTCGATGCCCGTGCTTCCTCGCAACCAGTTCGCAAAGTGTTCTTTCGCACAGCGCTTTGCGGCCAGGAATTGACCCTGCAGTGCTTCATCGTTTGCCATCGGATGAAGCCGGCGCAGTTGCGACAGATCCGTGATCCAGTTATCGCCGATCGCGTCGCTGATTACTCGAGAGAGCCACGGATTCGCCAGCCTCAACCAGCGGCGCGGAGTTACCCCATTTGTTTTGTTGTTGAAACGCTCCGGATAAAGCTCCGCGAGATCAGGAACCGTGTTCGTTCGCAGCAGATCGCTGTGTATCTTCGCTACACCATTCGTGCTGTGTGACCCGATGATGGCCAGGTTCGCCATACGAACGTGCTTCACGGGGCCTTCCTCGATGAGACTCACACGCGAGAGGCGGGCATCGTCGCCCGGATAGCGCAATCGGACCTCGTCTAGAGCGCGCCTGTTGATCTCGTAGATCAGCTCAAGCAGTCGAGGTACCAACAGTTCGAACCAGGCTAATGGCCACTTTTCGAGCGCCTCGGGCAGCAGGGTGTGATTGGTGTACGCGAGGGTACGCTGGGTGATCGTCCAGGCGTCCTCCCAACCAAGGTGCGCCTCGTCCAGCAAGATTCTCATCAGCTCGGGCACCGCGAGCGCGGGGTGAGTGTCGTTAAGTTGGATTGCCGCTCGTTCGGGCAACAGATGCCAGTCGGCGTTCGTAGCACTGAAGCGACGCGTCAGGTCTGCGAGCGAGCAGGCGACGAGAAAGTACTCCTGGACAAATCTGAGCTCCTGCCCGTATACGGTCGAGTCGTCGGGATAGAGAACGCGTGTCAGAAGCTGCGCATCGAGGCTATCGGAGAGCGCTCCCAGAAAATCTCCCATGTTAAAGCGTCTGAGATCGAAGTAATCGGGCGCGGCTGCGCACCAAAGTCTCAGAGTGTTGACCGTGTTCCCGCCATAACCGACGATCGGGCGATCGAACGGTATTCCGATGAGGCGTGATGCCCGACCCGGCAGCAGCTGCAAGTGACCGTCGCGCAAGGCGAGTGAACAGCCGAGCTGGACTTCGACTTTTTCATTTGGCCGCGCGATCTCCCATGGATCGGGTCGCCGCAGCCAGTTATCGGGCTGCTCCTCCTGCCAGCCGCCACGAATCGTCTGTCGAAAGATGCCGTATTCGTACCGTAGGCCGTAGCCGATGGCGGGCAGAGCGAGCGAGGCCATCGAGTCGAGATAACACGCGGCGAGGCGTCCGAGTCCGCCGTTTCCGAGTCCCGGATCAGGTTCGTGCTCCATCACGCCGATCCAGTCGAGATCGGCGTCAGCCGACTCCGGCGCGGGCATTCGCGGGTCCAGCATCAAATTGATCAGATTGCTACCGAGCGAGCGGCCAAGGAGAAACTCCATCGACAAGTAATAGACATGCTTCGGATCGCGACGCTCATAGACATCGCGCGTGCGCGCCCACCGCGGAGCGATGATGTCCCGAACTGCCCGCGCCAGTGCCTCAAACCGCTCGCGCTCCGTGGCCCGGGCAACGAGGGTCGCACGATCCGTGAGCAGGTGCTGCTCGTAAAGACTGCGTCCTATCCGCGCCAAATCGCCCAGGGCCACTTGGCTGGTGATCCCGTCCCCGCCGTGCGGCGGAGCCATACGCTCTCTATCGCCGCTCTGCATCTCCAGGTTTTCCGTCATCGCATCACCGTTTTTGTGGCAGTAAGTGAATTTTCACTGATTTCTCGCGAAGCGTGATTCCAGCGTCTAATGACTGGATCGACCCCGTTATGGTCATATCCGAGCACCGAGATACTTGCCGGATCGAGCAGCAGACCGCGCCCGAGCGATGCGTTCGCATCGAGCCATCTCGCAGCCAACACGCGCAGCAAGTGGCCGCTTGAGAATATGAGCGACTTGCCCTCGAGCGATCGAAGCCGAGAGACAATACGGTCGGCTCGGGCGGCGATGGCGGCGACCGATTCCCCGCCCGGACACCCGTCCCGGAAGAGCTCCCATTCTGGGTTCAAGCTGTGGATCTGCGCCAAGGTACGACCCTCGTACTCACCGTAGTCCCACTCCACGAGATCAGGATCGAGCACGGCCCGGGCTTCGAATCCCGCGAGTGCAGAGGTGCGACGAGCGCGCAGCAGAGGACTCGAGAATACGTTCGCAAATCCTTCCCTCGCGAGCGACTGCGCAAGTCCGCGCGCCTGCTCCTCACCGCCTGGCGTGAGCGCGAGATCCGTGAGCCCCGTATGCTGACCCGTCACACTCCAGGCGGTCTCCCCGTGTCGCACGACACACACATCAGCTTGCCTCATGCTTTGCAAGCCCTTCATCTCTTTACGGAATCGCGCTCCGTCAAAGCGTCCAAGTCGGGCGCTTCGACGTGCATAGATTCCACGCTCCGCCGGCGACGCGCGTTAAGATTCACAGGTTGAGCCAACAGGTACCGGTCCCCCAGCCACGCAATGGCACTCGCGACCGCCGCGCTGTAGTCCCTGATCGGGGGATGGCGGGGTTGTCGCAGGATCTTAGTCATCTCAGAGCTGCTCCAGTTGACTTCGTCATCGTAAACGACCTCAGCTTCGCGTTTCTTGTCGCCCCTGATCCTTTGCTGCACAAACGACTCATGAAGTCGGCACCGCAAGAAGCGCCATTAACGAGCGCGGCGAAACCGTGACGGTGGATGAGGTAACGAGCGACGCTTCGAGATCGAACACGATGTCTTCCGGTGAGGCGCGAGAGGTGTCGATGCACCGTCGCCAAGAGCGGTGCGCATCAGCCGCCGGCACTTCGAAAGCAAGCGGTTCCCAGTACGCGTTGACCAGCAGATGAAGCACCCTGTCGGATCCGTCCCACTCGATTTGAACCGCCAGGCTATGCGATTCCTCGCTCCAATCCGGCTGCCCGAGTTTCACGCCGTGCCACTTCATGAGTCGCGGTATCAGCGCGGCCGGAGTTTCACCGAGCAACCGCCTTCCGGAAAGTGACCGCCCCGTCCGCAGCCGAATAAGCTCCCGCGCGAAACGATGTATCTCGCCCTGAACCGGCAACGCAGCCCAATCAAATCCATTCTGGCCCGCCTCGAGGCAATACCCGTTATTGTTCCCACCCTGAGTGCGTCGTACCTCATCCCCCATGAGTAGCATCGGAGTGCCCGCCGCGAGCAGCATCAATGCCAGAAAGTTCTTCACCTGGCGCGTACGAAGCCCGATCACCGTTGCATCATCGCTCGGTCCCTCGACACCACAGTTCCAGCTGTAATTCTCACTCGATCCGTCGCGGTCGCCCTCGCGATTTGACTCGTTGTGCTTGGCGTTATAAGAAACGAGATCATTCAGAGTGAACCCATCATGACTCGTCACAAAATTAATGCTGCTCCCCGCAGTACAATGCTGCACCGGATAGATATCTGGACTTCCCACTAGGCGGCAAGCGAGCGGTCGCACGGTTGCCGTGTCGCTTTTGACAAATCTGCGCACATCGTCCCTGAATCGTCCGTTCCACTCCCGCCAGCCCCTGTGCGCCAGTCGCCCGAGCGCATAGAGTCCCGCGGCGTCCCATGGCTCGGCGATCAGCTTGATCTCCTTCAGCGCCGGATCGGTTTCGATTGCCCGAAGAATCGGCGCGTCGTCGGTTGGTTTACCGCTCGAGTCTCGCATAAGCACGGCCGCCAAGTCGAAGCGAAACCCATCGACATGAAGTTCACGCACCCAGTAACGCAAACTGTCGAGGACTAAGCGCGAAACGACGGGCGCATTCACGTTGAGCGTATTACCCACCCCTGCGTAGTCGGCATAAGAGCCATCGGCAGCCCGCAGGTAATAGACATCGTTCGCGAGGCCCCTGAAGCTGAGTGTCGGCCCCTGCGCGTCCCCTTCAGCCGTATGGTTGTACACGACGTCAAGAATTACCTCGATATCCGCTGTGTGAAGCGCCCTCACCATGTCGCGAAACTCTTCGAGCACTCCCCCGACGGCTCCTCGCGAGGCATAGCCGGGATGGGGAGCAAAGAAGGAGACCGGCTGATAGCCCCAGATATTTCGCAGCCCCGGCGGGGCCGCCTGGTCGTCGAACGCAAATACCGGCATGAGCTCCACGGCGGTTACGCCAAGATCGGCAAGGTACGGGATCATTTCTGTGACTCCCGCAAACGTACCGCGTAATGGCGCGGCGACTGCAGAACTCTCTTGACCCGTGAAGTGGCCGACGTGCATCTCGTAGATGACGCTGCGGTCGTAGGGCACACGAGGCGGTCTGTCTTGACCCCAACTGTAGGCGCTGCAATCCACGACAACCGAGCGTAACGCTGTTGCGACGTTGTTGTTACGGCCGCAGGCCGCGCCGCGGCTGCGCCCGCGCGGCGATTGGAGGCAGCGCGCGTAGGGGTCCAACAGCAGCTTTTCGCGATCAAAGCGCACACCACGCTCCGGAGCGAACGGTCCGTCTACACGAAACCCGTAGATCTGTCCGGGTCGTATTCCGGCGACGAACCGTTCCCAGTAAGGCGTGGGTGACTCAGCCTTTCGCTGCAGCTCGAGCACGCGCGCGGGTCGCTCGTCATCAAGAGCGTCGAACAGCAACAGTTCAACCCGATCGCCGCTCGAGAACACCGTAAAATGCACCCCGTCTGGGGTGATCAGCGGTCCGAGCATTGGCTCGGTTTCCGCAGCGGATGTCGACATTGAATCACTCACGGTAGCAGCGGTTACCAACAACATGCAGGTGTCGCGCGCTCAACTCCACCAGCAGATACGCGCCGGACATCCGGCTATACAGTGGCGTGATGCGGGCGCGGATCGGAGTGGCGCACTTCGGCGAAGGTTCCATGCCAGCACCGACGCGGCAGCCGACTCCGGTCCCACTCTTTAGTGCGCGCCGCGCGGCGTGAACGAAGCGCGTTGGCCGAGACAGCGAGTGGACGAGCGGTCGACCCCTCAGGCTCGGTAGATCAAGACGTAGCATCTCCTGCGCGATGAGGTTTGCGTAGATTGCGCAAAGGTGCTTATCAAGCACGATGATGCCGAAGGACAGCACATCGAGCACGTTACCCGCATCGAAGTCAGCGAGCACCGACGGTTCGAACTTCTCATTGATCGCGAACGGTGACAAGCGGAGCCTTTCTTTCGGCATACGACTGACTCGGCGGAATTCTGATTCGCTTGCCGCCTCGGGGCTTGAACGACATTGCTTTCCCTTGGCTTAACGGGGCGGAGCGCGGTCTTTGAGCGCTGCGCGCCCCGTCCTGTCGGACTGTCCCTGCAAGCGGCTCTTTCTTTCAGACGGGAGTGCCGGCAGAAGTTAGCACAGCAATTCGCCGCAACCCGCCGCAATTTGCAAGGAGCGGGGGCGCTTGGCATCGGATATTTTGGATCATCATCGGTGCCGCCAAGAGAGGTGATTTGAAGGCCTTACGATGAAGTTTTTGCGGCCCCTTCTCCATCGCAGGGCAATCAGCAACCTTGCCGGAATGTTGCACCCCCGACACCCGCAAGGTACGGGGAAGGGGTCCTTTTTCCTTAGCGCGTCAATTGCGGGAGTAAGAATCGCTCGCTCACGGAACGCTGCGGCAAGAAAGGGTCTCCTCTAGGGAGCCCAAACGACCTCGACGGGAACGCTGCGCTGACGCAGTACCGCGCGCACCGGCATCTCCTCGATCGGCCCGGCAGTGCACGCCGCCGCATACGTGCGCAGTTTCTCCTCTCCGAGGAGAAGAATAAATATTCGACGGGAATCAAGCAGAGCGCTCAGATTCAAGCTGAGTCGGGCGTGAGGCGCGATCGGTGAGATGGTGGCAATACACGCTGCGGGAAGCGAGCGGTCGAGCGCGGTCGCGAGATTCGGCGAGCCCGGAATCAGGGATGCCGTATGCCCATCATCGCCCATACCAAGCACCGTCACGTCGAACGGTCGCGGCATAGGGGCCAGGTTCTCCCATGCCGGCACTGCGCCGAGCTCGGGGGTCTCAGCTTCATTCTTAAGAGCCATAAAGCGCGCCGCCGCCGCCGCACGCTGCAGGAGCTTCTCGCGCACGAGCCGTTCGTTGCTCGCGGGGTCACCCGGACTCACCCAACGCTCATCGGCGAGTGAAATCCACACTCGGCTCCAATCGAGCGCGTGCCCGCGCAGCTGCTCGAACAATCCGCTCGGCGAGTGCCCGCCCGACACCAACATGCTCGCATTTCCTCGCAGGACTGTCGCCTGCATCAACCGAGAGAGAATGTCGGCCGCCACCTCTAGGGCGAGAGTCTCCGCGCTGATAAAGCAGCGCAGACGCACTTTTGAGCTTCGCATATTTGGGCCGTGACGTCCGCTTTCAAGTGCTCGAGCTTCCTAGGTCTTCTTATCGAGCCCACTAAACAGAGCGAGCCTCGCGCTCACGAGTTGCTTGACGGCCTCCATCACGGGCGCAAGCAGCGTATAGGGAGCAATCTCGTCCGCATGCGCCAAGAGGCTCGCCTCCAAACTGTGGCGCCAGGAGAGCCGCACCTCCGTATTGATGTGAACAACCGTCGCGCCCGCGGCGATGCCTTCCCGAAGATCCCCATCGTCCGTTTCCGAAGCCCCATGCAATGTCATGAGCATGCCGGTCCGCTCCTTGATCTCTCGGATTCGGACCACGTTCAATCGCTTCTTCGCGTTCGTCTTGAGCATATTGCGTGAAATACCGTGCATGGTGCCTACCGCCGGCGCCAACGTATCGATCCGCGTCTCCTCAACGAACTGCGCCGCCTCCTCAGGGGTCGTGAGCGCGCGTGCCGGATCGGGTCCACCCTCGTGGATCTGTGAGCCGGAGCCGATATCGCCGATCTCCCCTTCCACCAGTATGTCCGGACGCAACTCCTTCAGCGCAATCACCGCTTCCTTCGTCCGCCGGACGTTGTCCTCGAAGGGCAGAGAAGAGAAATCGCATACCACCCAATCAAATCCCGCCCGGGCAGCCTCCAGGGCGCCCGCCAGAGAGTGGGTATGGTCCGCGTTGAGGAAGATGGGTGTGCCCTTGGTTTGTCGCAGGCTTTCGACGATCGCCACGAGCTGTGAGACACCGATGAATCGCCGCTCGGCCTCCGAGGCTCCCACCACCACCGGCACTTCGCGCTCGGAGGCGGCCTCCACAATGCCGTAGAGCGTCACAAGGTCGGAAACGTTGAAATGACCGACAGCGACTCTTGCGGCGTCTGCCTGCCGTAGAGCTTTCAGCAAGGAACTCATTGTGACCATACGGTATCCCGGTGATGCGAGCCATGGATTGCACGGGAAATGCAAATTCTGTCGGGCGAGATCATTTGCGGCTAACGGCAACACCGATCGGTTCGATGTGACATACCTCACCCTCACAGCCTCATCCAACTGTTAATGCCCTAATCCAATCCTCCAGGGCCGCTTCACCGGCATACTTCTCCCCGCTTCATTCAACCTTCCGCTCGAAGGAGTCATTGTCATGAATACGCCCATCACCACCGCTACCTCTGGAAAGCAGAATGAGTCCGTCTCTTGGCTGCGATCGAATCGCCCGAAGGCGATCGCCTTCTGCGCTGCAAGTCTCCTACTCTCATGCGCAGTTCGCGCGACTGATGCCATCCACGCACCCGTAGCGAGCTCCGCCAATGTCGTTTACCGGGCCGTGGACTCGCAGGGGAGAACTCTCTTTCAGCTCACCATCACCGATCCACACGCGGTGACTCTTAGGCTAACGTCTCACGCGCGCCCCCGAACGCCGCGCCTTCACTGGACTGCGCTGATAGGGACCGGCGAGGCGGCAAGCGCGGAGGAGAAGCCCTAGCAGGCCCGCACCAGGCGGCTCGCCCTGTGCCCCTTCAAACCGCTCAGCTCGGCAACGGCGGCAGATCTTGAACCAAAGTTTAGGGACAACGCCTTCTCGCTGGGGCATCCTCACGGGCAGTGGCTTCGCGCTTCACTGCTAGCGCGGGCAGCGCGCGAAATTCGCTTAATTTTTTCTTCGTAGTCGGAAAGGACGCCTGGTCCTAAGAAGCGGAGCGATGACATGGCCCGAATCACCTATCGCACAATCGACCTCGACGGCTTTAAAGTCTTTTACCGTGAGACCGGCCCGGGTGCTACGCAAAAGCTCCTGCTGCTGCACGGCTTTCCAAGCTCGAGCCATATGTTCAGGGATCTGATCCCCCTTCTGGCTGATCGATTTCACATCGTCGCGCCCGACTTGCCCGGTTTCGGCAGATCAGATATGCCTGCCCGCAGCAAATTTGCATACACGTTCGAGAACATCGCAGCCCTCATCGGGCGCTTCACGGAAGCGATCGGCTTCGACAGGTTCGCCCTTTACGTCTTCGACTACGGTGCTCCGACGGGGTTTCGCCTCGCTGTCAAGCACCCGGAGCGCATCAGTGCGATTATTTCGCAGAATGGCAACGCCTACATTGAGGGACTCAGCGATGGCTGGAATCCGATCCGTGCCTATTGGAAGGACCCTTCGGAAACCAATCGCAAGGCTTTGCGAACCTTTCTCGCGCCCGAGAGCACCGTGTGGCAATACACGCATGGCGTACCCGAGATCAGCAAGGTCTCGCCTGATGGCTATAGCCTGGACAATTTCTACCTCGCGCGTTCGGGTGCGGACGAGGTACAACTTGATTTATTCGGGGATTACAAGAGCAACGTTGATCTGTATCCCACGTTTCAGAAGTACTTTCGAGCGCACAAACCCCCCTTGCTCGCGATATGGGGTAAGAATGATCCGTTCTTCCTTCCTCCCGGAGCCGAGGCCTTCAAGAGAGATATCCCCAACGCCACGGTCCGCTTTCTCGATACCGGGCACTTCGCGCTTGAAACGCACGCCGTGGAGATCGCAGCGGCCATCAGGCAATTTCTTTCCCCCTGACACGCGACCCTCAGGCCACAACGTCCGACGGCGGGCCGAGTATTCGAGAATTGCCAATTCCAGCTTTGCGCTGGAAATGTACTCGAAGCCACGCATCGAGATGACCACGCGTTCTGAACGCGGGACCGCTAGCGCCCAGGGTCCGACGCTGACACAACTGCCCGACTCTCACTCCGTGTTCCATTAAATGGAGCCCAATGCCATGGCGACGCCCCCGCTTGTCGTGTTCGACGTCAACGAGACGTTACTCGATCTCAGAGTGATGGAGCCGGTTTTCGAGCGAATCTTCGGGGACAAGAGCGCGATGCGCCTGTGGTTCGCCAATCTCATTATGTATTCCGCCGCTCTGACCCTGGCAGAGCGCTATGTGCCCTTCACCGAAATCGGCTCCGCGGTCATGAAGATGCTCGCCGATACTCGGGGAATCAGCATCAGTCCGGGCGATAAGAGCGAGTTGCTTGAGAGATTCTCGAGCATGCCGCCACACCCTGAGGTTCCAGAGGCGCTAAGTAAACTCCGCAGATCGGGATTCCGCTTGTTCACTCTGACAGACAATCTACTCGAAGTGCAGACTCGTCAGCTCGAGCGAGCGGGCCTGATAGATTATTTCGAAGCTCGCTTCAGCGCCGATGCGGCCGAATCGCACAAGCCCTCCCCCCGTGCCTACGCTTATGTCGAGGGTCGACTCGGCGTTCCACCCTCTCAACTTTTTCTGATCGCTTGCCACACCTGGGATACCCTCGGGGCGGTTGCCGCGGGTTGGGAGGCTGCCTTGATCAAGCGAGAGGGTAACGATCTTCTCGGCGTCGGTCCCCAGCCGCAGATTGTCGGCAAGGACCTCCTCGAGGTCGCCGATCGGCTGATCGCGCGCATGCAGCAGGTCGTTGGCCCGGGAACTTAATTACTCCGAGAGGGGCTCGCTGGACTGTGACCTGCCGCGCGCAAATGCGCAGCGAAGGCAATGCGTCAGTCCCGTTCCCTCGAGGGGGTTGCAATCACCGAAACCACGCTGAAGGTCCATCGCAGCAATATGATGAGGAAAATCGACGCTCCATCGATGGCCGAACTCTCTCGCATGGTAAACAGACTGAAGAGCGTACCCGCGCTCTACAAATCCTCCTGATCTGATCAGCGTTGGCCGTGGCGAAACCCGCTTCTCGAGCGTCCGGGCGCCCGAGCGAGTGCGCTTATACCGCACATAGGGTCGTCTCGGTTCGCAGAAACCAGATGATCCAAAAGGCCGTCGAACGTGAAGTAACCCTCTGCGGTCGCAAGTGACGGAAACTCACAGCACGCGAGTTTCTCAACATCGGTTCGGCTGCTCTCGCGGCAGGCTGCTCTAAACGAAAGTGCTATGGCTCTTACCGGAATCTTCGAATAGGTTCGCGAGTGAGCCGATCCCTACGGTAGTAAGCGAGGGAAATGCACTGCCCCCTGTGCGCGTAATCCCCCTGCGAACGCTGCTGTCCCGATCGGCTCCGTCTCCCCACCCCCGAGAAAGAGCGACATCATGGATTCACTGCAAGATCTCAGCATCGTCGTGGTTCATGGTGCCTGGGCTGATGGCTCGAGTTGGAGCGGGGTGATCCGCGACCTGCAGGCGAGGCACCTGCACGTTATTGCGGCTCCAATCCCTTTGACATCTCTGGAGGATGACATCGAGGCACTGCAAAATGTTCTGCAGCGCACGCGGGGCCCGGTGATACTTGCGGCGCACGCTTACGCAGGTGCGGTGATTTCCGGAGCACGGAATGAGCGCGTGAAGGCGCTATGTTTCATTGCCGCACTGACGCCCGATGAGGGTGAAACCGTAGGCGAGGTATTCTATCGCGACCCGGCTCATCCGCGGGCACCAAAGCTTGCCCCCGATGACAGAGGCTTCATCTGGCTTCCCGAGGAGTCCTTCGGCAGCGCGTTTGCGCAGAATGCGCCGCGCGAGCAGGTTGCACTGCTTGCCGCCACGCAACGACCGATTGCGGTCCCGTGCATTCAACAGCGCGTGTCCCATGCGGCATGGAAGACGACACCTTCCTGGTACCTGATCGCCGAGGACGACCGGATGATCAATCCCGCGACACAGCAATTCCTGGCGCAACGAATGCGTGCGAAGGTTCGCTCGGCGAGGGTCGATCATACCCCTATCGCGACCGCGCCCGGCCTTGTGAGCGAGATCATCCGCGATGCGGCGGCTTCCCTGCCGGAGGGGAAGCAATGAGCGAGCGCTATGAGTATCTGATCCTGGGCAGCGGCAACGGCGGCGGATTCCTCGCCTGGCATTTGGCGGGCTCGGGACACCGAGTCGCCGTGATCGAGCGGCGCTGGATCGGTGGATCCTGCCCAAACATCAACTGCCTGCCGACCAAGAACGAGATTTGGAGCGCCAAGGTGGCGCACCTTTTGCAGCACGGGGGAGAATACGGAGCCCTCACGCGCTCACTCGCGACGGACATGACTGCGGTTCGCAAGCGCAAGCGTGACATGGTCGAGGGCATGGTTGCACTCGCCTTGCAGGCATACAGCGAGAGCGGCGCGGAGCTGATCATGGGATCCGGCCGGTTTGTGGGCCCCAAGGCGCTCGAGGTCCGCCTCAATAGCGGCGGTACGCGAGTCCTCGCCGGAGATCGGATATTCCTCAACGTCGGCACGAGCGCAGCGATGCCTGATGTTGCCGGTATCCGAGAACTCGAGCCGCTCACCAATATCGAGGCGCTAGAGCTCGACCACGTGCCGAAGCACCTGATCGTGCTCGGTGCAGGTTACGTCGGACTTGAGCTCGCGCAGACCTTTCGCCGCTTCGGAAGCGATGTCACCGTCATCGAGCATGGCGAGCAAGTCGCGGCTCGCGAGGATGCAGATGTATCCTTCGAGCTGCAGCGGATACTCACCCAGGAGGGCATCACTTTCCTATTGGGCGCCGAGGTTCTGCGTTTCGAGGGCCGCTCCGGCGATAAGGTAAAAGTGTTCGTGCGTACGCGCTCCGGTGAGCGGGTGGTGGAAGCGACGGATGTCCTCTCCGCCATCGGACGGACTCCCAACACGCAAGGCATCGGGCTCGAAGTCGCAGGCATAGGGCTGAACGACCGAGGATACATCCGCGTAAATAATCGCTTGGAGACGGCGGCACCCGATGTCTGGGGAATCGGTGAATGCTGCTCGGGTAACCCCCAATTCACCCATGTGTCTTACGATGACTTCCGCATCATTCGCGAGAACCTCGCCGGAGGAAACCGCAGCAGGGCCGACCGCCTCGTTCCCTACTGCCTCTTCACCGATCCGCCGCTTGCCCGCGTCGGGCTGAGCGAGCGCGAGGCGCAGCGACAAGGCGTTGCCGTGCGCCTCGCCAAACTGCCCGTGAGTGCCGTGCTTCGTGCTCGAACGATTGGCGAGCAGGAGGGCTTCCTCAAGGCGCTCGTCGGCGCGGACGACGATCAGATCCTCGGCTTCACGATGCTCGGTCCGGAAGCGGGCGAGGTCATGCCGGTGGTGCAGACGGCGATTCTGGCGCGCCTGCCGTACACGGTTTTGCGTGACGCCGTGATTGCGCACCCCACCATGGCGGAAGGTCTGGGTGCACTGCTCGCCAGGGTCCCGGAGCGGCCCATCGCTTCCGCCCGCTGATGCCAGCCTGTGGCCCACTCGGCGACAAGATTCTGAGGAAGGAACCCGATGAGAACGCAAGAGCAGATCGAGGCGATGGTCCCGATGACCGACCGCAGTGCGCAGCGCTTTCCGCGACTCCTCGATGCGCAGCTTGACATTGTCAAGCGCTTTGCAAGGGATCCGGCGCGCACATTCTTACCGGGAGCGTCGATCTTCCAGATTGGCGATCGCGCAGCGCCGGCGTGGTTTTTGCTTGCCGGGTCAGCTGAGGTCTTTGGCCGGGACGGGCTCGAGCAGCAGACGACACTGCAGCAGGTGAAGAGCGGTCAATTTATGGGAGAGCTGCATCAGCTCTCGGGCCGCCCGAGCTTGGCTGGCGCAATCGCGGGCCCGGATGGCTGCACGGCGCTACCGCTTGATGCAGAGCGCCTGCGGGCGCTTATCGTCGGGTCAGCTGAACTCGGCGAGCTCCTCATGAGAGCCTTCATCCTGCGGCGTGTGGGGTTGCTCGAACGCGGGATCGGACCTGTGCTGCTCGGGCGGGCAGGCTCGGCGGAGCTCCTGCGTCTGCAAGCATTTCTTACCCGAAACTCCTATCCTCACCTCGCCATCGATTGCGCCAGCGAGCGCGGTCGCCAGCTCATCGAGGAGCTCAATCTCCCGAGCGAGGATCTGCCGCTGCTGATCTGTCCCTGCGGACGGCTCCTCCGGCGTCCGTCGAACGAAGAAGCCGGCGCGTGGCTCGGCATCACCCCACAACTGAGAGGCGACGCGCTTTACGACGTCGCCGTGGTCGGCGCAGGGCCGGCCGGGCTCGCGACGGCGGTCTATGCCGGATCGGAAGGACTCTCGGTTCTCGTGCTCGATGGCCAGGTCCTCGGTGGCCAGGCGGGTGCCTCGGCGCGCATCGAGAACTATTTGGGATTTCCCACCGGGATCTCCGGGCAAGCACTGATCGGTCGCGCCTTCAGCCAGGCGCAGAAGTTCGGGGCTCAGGTGGCCGTTCCTCTGATGGCGAGGCAGCTGCGGTGCGCTCCCGGCGAGGACGATGCCATGGAGCTCACGTTATCCGAAGGAACCGTTAGGGCCAAGGCGGTGGTGATCGCGTCGGGTGCGCGTTACAAGAGGCCGGCGGTGTCTGCTTTAAAATCCTTCGAGGGTGACACCGTTCACTACTGGGCATCGCCTGCCGAAGCGAAGCTCTGCTCGGGTGAGGAGATCGCCTTGGTCGGCGGCGGCAATTCGGCGGGTCAGGCCGCGGTGTATCTGGCATCGCAAGTCAAACGCCTCACCATGATCGTACGCGGGAGCAGCCTCGAGGCATCGATGTCTCAATATCTCGTCGATCGAATCAGGATGCTCGGAAACGTTGAAGTTCTCTTGCAGTCCGAGCTCACCGACCTTCACGGCGAGCGGGCCGGCGTCCTCGAAGGCGTCACTGTTCGCAGCCGCGGCTGCGGCGCCACCCGGCAGCTTCCCATCCGGCATCTGTTCATGTTCATAGGGGCAGAGCCCAATACCGGGTGGCTAGGCGGATGCGTCGCGCTCGATGACAAGGGGTATGTCCTGACAGGATTGCCGAACCCCCAGAGTACGCACTCGCTCATTGGGTATTCCCTGCAGACAAGCCTATCGCGGGTCTTTGCGATCGGCGACGTCCGATCCGGGTCTACGAAGCGGGTTGCCTCTGCGGTAGGTGAAGGTGCGGGCGTCGTTGCGCAGATTCACTCGCTGCTGAGCGCTTCTTCCGCTGATGCTCGGCAAGTGTCCACGCGAAATGCATACGCGGGGATACCGACTCCCCTATGAGCGTGCTGGCCAGGGGTCGCCTCTCGTACTCTCCAATCGACCGGCAGAGGGATCACGTTCGTGGCGGTGATGCGCCAGGACGTCCGGTTACCTTCCTGATCTACGGTGACTTTCTCTGTCCGTACTGTCGCGGCCTCCGGCAGGTGCTCGAGCGGCTGCGAGACGCGCTCGGAGAGCGGCTGGCGTACGTATTCCGGCATTTCCCGAACGAACGCGCGCACCCGGGCACCGTGCTTGTATCCCTCGGTTCAGAGGCAGCCAACCTACAGGGTCGCTTCTGGGACATGTATGACGCGCTCTACGGGCATGACCTGCCAATCGATGAGACCGTGCTGCTCGAGATCGGCGCATCGCTCGGCCTGGACATGCGGCGCTTTCGTGCCGATCTCGAGGATCCTGCGCTCAGGCAGCGCGTGGACGAGGATCTGCAGGAGGGTCGGCGAGACGGCGTGAGTGCGACGCCGACCATCTTCATCGACGGGCTGCGGTACGACGGGGCATGGGATTTCGACTCCATGCTGGAAGCCCTCCAGCCTCCCCTGGGTGCCCAGGTCAAGCGGACTGCACGGGCCTTCGCGAACCTTCCAGCATCAGCCGGAATCGCGCTGCTCTTCGCAGCAATGCTAGCCGTTGTCTGCGCCAACGGACCGCTGGTGGGTGAGTATCAGCGCTTCGTGAGCACGCGGGTCGAGATCGGTCTCGCCGCGCAAACACTGGCTCTAAGCGTTGCAGGATGGTGCTCGGAGGGCCTGCTCGCGATTTTCTTCCTCATTCTGGGCCTTGAGATCCGCCGGGAAATGATCACCGGTTCTCTGGCCGACCGGAAGTCGGCATCGACGCCCGTGCTCGCCGCGATAGGGGGGATCATCGTACCGGCGGTGCTTTATCTGGTGCTCAACCGGGGGCCTACCGCGGCCGGATGGTCGGTGCCCGCCGACACCGGTATCGCTTTCACCCTTGCGGTTCTGGCGCTCTTTGGCGCGCGAGTCCCCGCCGGGTTAAAAGTATTCATCGCGACTTATGCGGTTGCTGACGACGTTCTCGCCATCCTGATTCTCGCCGTGTTCTACCCGCGCACCATTCATGCCGAGTGGTTGCTCGGGAGCTGCGCTGCATTTGCAGCACTTGCGCTATTCAATCGGTGGCGCGTGTACGCAATGTGGCCTTACCTGGCCGCAACTGTGGGTCTGTGGCTTTCGTTGCATCTTGCAGGGGTGAGCGGAGCACTCAGCGGCATCGCGCTCGCCGCGTTCCTGCCACGGTGGTCCGCACCCAAGCCGGCACCTCTGTTGGGACAGGCTGCGACGGCGCTCGCGGCGCTTGAGTACGCCGAGCGTGAACTCATCCAGGCCGGAGATGGAGCGGCCCGGTTGGAACAAGAGCCGGTTTGGACGTGGGCGAGCCGTAACCTGTCGGCGGCAGCGGAAAGGCTTCTCTCCCCGGCGGAGCGAATGGAACGCGCGGTGGGACCCTGGTCAACCTATTTCGTCCTCCCGGTGTTCGCCTTTACGGCCACAGGTATCTCACTGAAGGCGGATTTGAGGGCTCCTCACGCCACCGCGGTCTTCCTCGGCATCGCGCTTGGGTTCGCAATCGCCAAGCCAATCGGCATTGCCTTGACCAGCTGGGTCGCAGTGAAGGCTCGATTCGGGACGATGCCAGCCGATGCCGCCCCGCTGGCATTTCTCAGTTCGTGCTTCCTCTGCGGCATCGGAGATCCCCTCGCCTTGGTGATGGCCGATCAGGCGTTTCAGGGTAATGTCTACGCGGCCATCGCGAAGGTTGCCGTCCTCGCGGGCTCGGCCGGGGCTGCGGCACTCGGCGGCGCCTTGCTTTCTCTGTGCCCGATTTCCGAGGGCGCGTCCCAAGCCGTCAAAGCCAGTCCTCGCCGCCGGAACAGTGCCGTCGAGCCCTGGTGAAGCTGCGTTGCGGACCGCTGTGCGTGTATTTACGGAAGCTTGATCGACTGAGCCAAGCTCTCAAGGAGCTCTCTTTCGAGCGTAACGACATCCTGATCCGTTGCGACAGGTCCCCTAACTTGGATTTGCCTTTGCTCCCAGACTGGCGTCTGGATCCCCTCGCGCGAGATGATCCGCCACTGCGCCTCGAGAGAGGCGACACCCTGGCTGCTGACGTCCATCCGACTGATGTGAATCGAAATCCGATAATCCGCCGGGCTCGAGGATTCTCCCTCGCTCACGACGCTTTGCGGTGCGCGCATTGCGAGCTCAGCACTCATAAAGTGGGTTGTGAGCAGCGAGAAGCGTTCTACCCAGCGCCCCGTCATGCTGCGCTCGATCACATCACCCCGACGAACCGCGATGTCCTCCGTGTCGAGTTCACCAGGCATGCTCACCCGCTCGATCTCGATTACCGGCTCTGGCTCCTGGCTCGTCGTCGCCGGAGGGTCGGTGCTCGGATCTGGAGCTGCCAGGGTGTAAAGCCTCAAAGGTGCCTCGGCACACCCGCACGAAGCAAGAGCGACCGCGACCGTCCATGCAAAGACTCCAACTGCATGCCTCATCGGCGACGACCCGTGACGAGTAGGCGCGGGTTCTGCTCGATATCACCCGCAAAGCCCCGCAACGAAGCCGAAGCAGCCGACAGATCAGTCAGACTCTCCTCTAGCTCCATACGGTCCGGCGAATCGTCATCGGTCAGGTTCCTTAGATTACGCAGCGCCGCCTGCGCCTCGAGTACCGCCTGATTCGAGGACACGAGCAATTGATGAAGCTCGGCTCCCCGTCCGTCAATCTGCCGCTCGCCGCTGCCTGCAACTCCGTCGATTGCCGTAAGCGTGATGCTCATTCGTGCCTGTAACGCCACCACGGCCCTCTGCGTTGCATCCACCAAGCTCCTCATTCTGTTGGAACTACGAGTCGCGCTCTGCAGGAACGCCGGCATCCTCACCGAAAGCGAGTCGGCGAGCCGTTTGATGCTTTCAAGTGTTCTGGCAGCATTCGCCGCGAGTTGCTCAAGAGGCAGACCGCTCAGTTGCTGCACGAACGGCTGCGAGGACTCCCTCGCCAAAGGAATCTCGGGCAGCTCACCGAGCCTCTGATGCAGTAGAAGCGGCCCTGACGGGTCGAAGTCGAGGTTAATCTCTGACTCGCCTGATATGAGGTTAACGGGCGCGAGTCGCGCCCTAAGCCCCTCTGCCACCCACTGTGAGATCGGTTGACCGCGCCCGGTCAGATCACCGGAGATTCGAAGCTTACCGGCCTCAAGGGTGATGCGCACAGGGATGTAGGCCCGCCGATCCCGCGGATCGTACTCGATCCCGATGCGTGCCACTCGCCCGATCGGTACACCCCGAAAAGTCACCGGAGAGCCCACCGTCAGCCCGCTCACGGATCCGTCGAAGATGATCTCCGCACTTCGCGTGCGATGAAATAACTGCATGTGTCCGAAAGAGACGAGCGTGCACAAGCCCACGACGGTCGCGCAGACTACGAAGAGACCGAGCACAGTCAGCCGTGTGTCATTCATTCGGCACCTCGTGCATCGACCGACTATGCTTCGAGGTTCGTCCCCGACGCATGAACGCCTGCACCGCGGGATTCGAGCAGCGGTCGCGAAGCTCCGCGGGCGATCCATGGGCAATCGCCGTGCGAGTCTTTTCGTCGAGGAAGACACCATCATCAGCGATTGCAAACAGGCTCGCCAGGTCATGGCTCACCATCACGATGGTCGTCTCAAGGGCGGCCCTAAGATCAAGGATGAGGTCATCGAGGTGTCGCGCCGAGACCGGGTCAAGTCCGGAAGACGGCTCATCGAGGATCAACACATCCGGATCCAGAGCGAGCGCGCGTGCGAGACCTGCACGCTTGACCATGCCGCCGCTGAGCTGCGCGGGAAGAAGATCGATGGCGTCCTCCATCCCAACCAGGGCGAGTTTCAACTCGACGATCCCGCGAACGGTGCGCGAGTCGATGTGCGTGAACATCTGCATGGGCAGCGCCACATTCTCACCGACGGTCATGGAACTCCAGAGCGCTCCACCTTGAAAGAGCACCCCGAAACGACGCCCGATTCTCGCGCGTCCGTAGGCGCCGAGCGTCCAGTAATCTTCGCCGTTTACTCTGAAAGTCCCTGTCTGCGGCGGCAGCGATCCGGTCATCGCTCTGAGCACCGTGGTCTTGCCAACACCGCTCCCGCCCATGATCGCAAAGATACTTCCTCGTCGAACCTCGAACGATAAATGGCGCAAGACCGTCTGCTCGCCCTGTCGCAACGTCACATCCTCTAGTGAAAGGAAAGTCCCGCCCTCCGAGTGGGGACTTGCCGGTTGCGGGGAGATCACGAGCTATAAGCTCCGGCTATCGCCGCGAATACCGCATCGATGAGAATGATCCCGACGATGTTCGCGACTACGGCGCTGGTCGCGGCTTTGCCGACTCCAGCGGCACTACGGCTGGCGGTAAGACCCATACGGCAACTTACTACTCCGATGAGCGCGGCGAACGCAATGCTCTTGCCCGCACCGAAGGCAAAGTCACCGAGAGGGACGGCCTGGAAGGTGGC
>Ga0335075_10005977_pt1 | contig 18806 bp, 17 predicted proteins | sample Lox_Sample_24_FD_206723 | JGI IMG/M metagenome (GOLD analysis project Ga0335075, IMG submission 206723) | Soil microbial communities from Loxahatchee National Wildlife Refuge, Florida, United States - Lox_Sample_2.4 | ecosystem: Environmental > Terrestrial > Soil > Wetlands | place: USA... | reverse complement strand
AGTGCTCGCAGTGACAGTGCTCGCAGTGACAGTGCTCGCAGTGACAGTGCTCGCAGCCAAGGGGGCCGGCGGCGGCAATGAGCCCGTCAGTACACCGCATCACTTTGCTGACCAGGCCGGGCTGCCACCTATGCGATGAGGCCAGATCAGTGATCGCCAGAGTGGCGGGCGAGCTGGGCGTGAGCTGGGACGAACGGGATATTACGGCCTCGGCCGCCGATACCGAGCGTTACTCAGAGATGATCCCTGTGACGCTGATCGACGACGTCCAGCATGACTTCTGGCGAGTGAGCGAGGACCGGCTCCGCGCCGCACTCTGTTCCTAGTGCTATCGATGGGCGGCTGACCAGCCTCCCAGCGACTTTGTGCAAACGTTCACAAGGGCGTACCGTTTAAATCGTCCTGCCGCGCGGGTCGCCCCGCCTGCGTGTTCCCATCTCGAGCTTCCCAGGAGCCCCGGCGCATGTCCCGCCGTCCCACGCCGGCCAGTCGTTCCGCTAGCGCGTCCGCCGATCTGGCCGGTGCCCGACACGGTAGTGCCGGCCAGGACAGTGCAGGCCAGGACAGACGCAGCCAGGACACGGCTGGGCGGCGTGGGACCGGTCACGGGATCCCCGATGCCACCGTCGCCCGGCTGCCTGTTTACCTGCGCGCCCTGTTCGCGCTGGCCGATCATGGCGTTGCCACCGTTTCGAGCGAGGAGCTAGCGACCGCTGCCGGCGTGAACTCAGCGAAGCTGCGCAAGGACCTCTCGCATCTAGGCTCCTATGGCACCCGCGGTGTCGGCTACGACGTGGACTACCTCATCTACCAGGTGTCCAGGGAGCTCGGCCTGACCCAGGACTGGCCGGTACTGATCGTCGGCGCCGGAAACCTGGGCCGGGCACTGGCCAACTACGGCGGCTTTGCCTCCCGCGGCTTCCGCATTGCAGCTATGGTCGACGCCGATCCCGAGGTCGTGGGCACCGTGATTGCCCGGCATACCGTCCGGGATGCGGCGGACCTGGAGGACGTTATCGAGCGTTTTGACGTCTCGATCGGCGTGATTGCCACTCCGGCCGCAGCGGCCCAGGATGTCTGCGACAGGCTAGTGGCGGCAGGTGTCACGAGCATCCTGAACTTCGCCCCGGTCGTACTCAGCGTGCCTTCTGGCGTAGATGTGCGTAAGGTCGACCTGTCGATCGAGTTGCAGATCCTCGCTTTCCACGCGCAGCGACGCGCGGCGGTCACGCGACAGGGGGAGCGCGGCCGGGGGGTGACGCGCGCTGGTCGGCGGCTGGAAACGGTGCCGGGGGGAGATCTGGGATTGGACGTCGCCGCGGAGCTTGGCGCGGGGTCACGACTGGACGTGGCCGCCGGCCTTGCCGCCGTCGAGCCGTCTGACTACGGCGAGCCGCCTTATCCCGGTAACGGCAACGACTACCCAACCGGAGTGCAGGCGGTCGGCAGATGAGCGTGCTAGTCGTCGGGCTGAACTACCGGGGCGCGCCGCTGGAGACGCTCGAGCGGACGGCCCTGGCAGGAGACACCCTCGACAAGCTGCTGCACGACGTCGCGCGAGCCGACGACGTCGCCGGCGCGCTGGTGCTGAGCACCTGCAACCGCGTCGAGATCTACGCCGAGGTGGGAAAGTTCCACGGTGCTGTCTCGGCCATCGCCGAGCTGTTGTCGCGGCACTCGCATGTTCCGTCCGCTGAGCTGACCCCGTGCCTTTATGTCCACTATCAAGACCGTGCGGTCCAGCACCTGCTGGCCGTCGCCTGCGGCCTTGACTCGATGGTGGTGGGCGAGAGCCAGATTCTCGGCCAGCTGCGGCAGTCGCTGCGGCTCGCCAGGGAGCACGGCACGCTCGGGCCGGCCCTCGCAGCTGTCGGCTCGCTGGCCTTGCGCGCGGGCAAGCGCGCCCAGTCCGAGACCGCGATCGGACAGGCAGGAGCCAGCCTGGTGAGCGTCGGGCTGCGAGCGGCCGCCCGGCACCTGAACGTGGCTGATGAAGCTCAGACTGCACCGGCCGGAACCGGTCCGGCCACGCCCCGCCTGGCCGGACGGAGCGTGGTAGTGATCGGAGCCGGGGCTATGAGCGGCCTGGCGGTCGCCAGCGTGGCCAGGGAAGGCGCGGCCGACCTCGTGGTCGTCAACAGGACACGGGCCCGCGCCGAGCGGCTGGCCGCCTCTGCCGGCGGCCGGGCGGCAGACATGTCTGACCTGACCGATCTGATAGCGGCGGCCGACCTGGTGGTGACGTGCACGGGCGCGTCCGGGCACATCATCACGGCGGAGATGATGGATGCCGCACTGGGCAGGCGGGCCCAGCTCTCCGGAAAGGGCAGCTCGCCGGTGGTGCTTGTCGACCTGGCGATGCCGCGTGACGTCGAGCCCGCCATTGGCGCCATGCGCGGAGTTGCGCTGACCGATCTGGACACCCTCGCCGCGGCGGACGACTCTGGCTTGCAGCCGGCCGACCGGGACATCGAAGACGTCCGCCGGATCATGACTGAGGAACTCGCTGCCCACACGTCCGCGATCAGAGGTGCCGCGGTTGCGCCTACCGTGGTCGCTCTTCGGGCGAAGGCCGCAAGGGTGGTAGAAGCCGAGCTGGCCAGGCTTACCGGGCGGCTCGACGGACTGGACGCCGCGGCGCTTCAGGAGATTGCCAGGTCAATGCGCCGCATCACTGACAAACTGCTGCATGAGCCCACCGTGCGGGTCAAAGAGCTCGCGGGCGCGCCCGGTGCGGAGAGTTATGAGGACGCGCTGCGCGTGCTGTTTGATCTCGATCCCGCGGCCGTGCAGGCTGTGGCGCAGGCCGATGCGCAGCTGGCGGGCTGGCCGCAGCCCAGCGCGGAGGAGGAACGATGACAGACCTAAGGGCGCTGCGCCTCGGTACGCGCCGCAGCCCGATGGCCGTGGCGCAGTCCCTGATGGTCAGCCGGGCCATTACCGGCCGCACCGGTCGCGAGGTCGAACTGGTCGGCATCGAGTCGGCCGGCGACGCCAGCCGCGAGCTGCTGACCCAGATCGGCGGCACCGGAGTGTTCGTGAGCTCGCTGCGGGCCAGCCTGCTCGCGGGCGCGGTCGACCTGGCGGTGCATTCACTCAAGGACCTGCCGACCGGCGAGGCCGCCGGGATCGTGCTCGCCGCCGTTCCGGTCCGGGATGACCCGCGGGACGCGCTGGCGGCGCGCGACGGCGCCAAGCTGGCTGATCTGCCGCCTGGCGCCAAGGTCGGCACCGGCTCGCCGCGGCGGGCGGCTCAGCTGCTGCTGCTGCGGCCGGACATCAGGCCGGTCCCGGTGCGCGGTAATGCGGGTACCCGGCTGGCCAAGGTAGAGACCGGCGAGCTTGACGCCGTGGTGCTCGGCCATGCCGGGCTGGCGAGAATCGGGAGGCTCGACGCAGTGTCGCAAGTCTTTGACCCGGACGAGATGCTCCCGGCACCCGGCCAGGGTGCGCTGGCGGTTGAGTGCCGCGAGGGCCGGGAAGAGATGGTTGCGCTGCTCGGCTCGATCGACGATGCGTCCAGCCGGGCTGCGACGACGGCAGAACGCAGCCTGCTGGCCGGGCTGCAGGGCGGCTGTGCCGCGCCGGTCGGCGCGTATGCCGCCGGAACGGACATACTTCGGCTGCGCGGTGTGGTCGTGTCAGCCGACGGGGGTATGGCGCTTCGCGGCAGCGCGAGCGGCGCGCCTGAGCAGGCTCATCAGATCGGCCGCCAGCTAGCGGCCGATCTGCTCGCCAGGGGCGCGGGAGATTACATGGCAGTGTCCGGCGGACACCTCAGCAGCAGCGGGGACGATGACAAGTGAACCCCACACCAACCACCGGGAAAGCCACGAAACAGGTGCGGGCGGATAAGCACGGTACCGATAAGCACGGGACCGATAAGCACGTGAGCGACCGGCGTGGTAGCGAGAAGACCGGCACGGAGCGGCATGGCAGCAAGGCTGCGGGTCGCGCAGCGGATGCGCACGTCCCCGGCTGGGTTGCCTTCATCGGTGCCGGGCCTGGCGACGAGAACCTCCTGACGGTCAGGGCAGCCGCGCTGATCGGGCGAGCGGACCTGGTCGTCGCCGCCCAGTGGGTAGGCGAGCGGCTAGGTCACTTGCTGAAGCCGGGCGCGATCCTGGTGGACTCCGATGCCCAGCTCCAGGACCCGAAGATGCTGATCAAGGCAGCCAGGGCTGGCCAGCTGGCGGTGCGGCTGTTCGCGGGCGATCCGTTCGTATTTGCCAGTGCCGCAGCTGATGCCGCTGCCTGCGCCAAGGCGCGAGTGCCGTTCGAGGTCGTGCCGGGCGTCTCGCCCGCGACCGCGGTGCCGGAGTACGCGGGCATTCCGCTCACTACGGACGGAACTGGTGACGTCCGGATCATCCACGCCGCCGAGGTGAGCCGGGTGTCGGCGACAGACGGCACGCTGGTGATCCTCGGCGCCGAGACCGGGCCGGTTGACCTGGGCAAGATGCTGATCGCGGCGGGCTGGCAGGAAACCGCTCCGTTCGCGATCACGTGGAACGGAACGACCACGGATCAGCACACCGTGGTCGGCACGCTCGGGACGATCGCCGCCGACCTGAAGGCGGCGGGGGTGAGCTTGCTGACCGCGCACGGCCCGGCCGTCGCGGTCGTCGGGGAGGGCGTGGCGGCACAGCCGGCCCTGTCCTGGTTCGAGACCAAGCCACTGTTCGGCTGGCGGGTGCTGGTCCCGCGCACGAAGGAGCAGGCCGACGAGGTGTGCACGCTGCTGCGGGCCAGGGGAGCAGTGCCCGAGCAGGTCCCGACGATCGCAGTCGAGCCGCCGCGCACGCCGCAGCAGATGGAACGTGCGGTCAAGGGGCTGGTGACCGGGCGATACCAGTGGATCGGCTTCACGTCGGTCAACGCGGTCCGCGCGATCAGGGAGAAGTTCGAGGAGTACGGCCTTGATGCCCGCGCATTCGCCGGTGTCAAAGTCGCCGCTGTCGGCGAGCAGACCGCGAAGGCGCTGCGCGAGTTCGGCATTATGCCGGACCTCGTGCCCGACGGCGAGCAGTCAGCGGAGGGGCTGGCCGACGCCTGGCCGGCCTATGACGACATCCTCGATCCGATCAACCGGGTTCTCCTGCCGCGGGCGGACATCGCGACCGAGGGACTACTCGGGCGGCTGACAGAGCTCGGCTGGGAGGCCGAGGACGTCACCGCGTACCGGACCGTTCGGGCGGCGCCGCCGCCCGCGCCGATCCGCGAGGCGATCAAGGGCGGCGGCTTCGACGCTGTGCTCTTCACGTCGTCCTCCACCGTGCGCAACCTGATCGGCATCGCGGGTAAGCCGCACGCCGTCACGGTGATTGCGGTCATCGGCCCGCAGACGGCCAAGACCGCCGCCGAGTTCGGGCTGCGGGTGGACGTGGTAGCAGAGACGCCATCCGTCGCCTCGCTGGTCGATGCCCTGGCAGCGCACGGCGCCGAGATGCGGGACGCTGCCATCGAGGCCGGCGAGCCGGTCCGCAAGCCCAGCGAGCGCCGCCGGGGTGCCCGCCGCCGCATCAGATGAACTACCCCGTTTCCAGGCCGCGCCGCCTGCGCCGGACCCAGCCGTTGCGTCGGCTGGTCGGGCAGGTGACGGTCCGGCCGTCCAGCCTGGTGCTGCCGCTGTTCGTCAAGGAGGGCATCAGCGAGCCGCAGCCCGTCTCCTCGATGCCGGGCGTGGTCCAGCACACTCGGGAGAGCCTGCGCAAGGCCGCGGCCGAGGCAGTCGATGCTGGCGTCGGCGGCCTGATCCTCTTCGGCGTGCCCGCCGTGAAGGACGCTCGCGGCTCGGCGGCTGACGATCCGGCCGGCATCGTCCAGCTGGCGCTGGGCGACCTGGCCGGCGAGGTGGGCGGCGACACCGTGCTGATGGCCGACCTGTGCCTGGACGAGTACACCGACCACGGCCACTGCGGGCTGCTCACGGCAGCGGGCGAGGTGGACAACGATGCGACGCTGGAGCGGTACGCATCGATCGCGCTTGCGCAGGCGGCGGCGGGTGTCCAGGTGGTGGCGCCGAGCGGGATGATGGACGGCCAGGTCGGCGCGATCCGCGCGGCCCTGGACTCAGCCGGGTATCAGGACGTGGCCATCTGCGCCTACTCGGCCAAGTACGCCTCGGCCTTCTACGGGCCGTTCCGGGAGGCAGCCGAATGCGCGCCGCAGTTCGGCGACCGTGCGGCTTACCAGCAGGACCCGGCGGCCGCGAAGGATGGCCTGCGCGAAGCGCTGCTGGACGTCGCCGAGGGTGCAGACATCGTGATGGTCAAGCCCGCTCTGCCGTACCTGGACGTGATCAGCGAGCTGGCCTCTGCCGTGCAGTTGCCAGTGGCCGCCTACCAGGTGAGCGGCGAGTACGCGATGATCGAGGCAGCCGCGGCAAACGGCTGGCTGGACCGGGGCCGGGCCATCATGGAGTCGCTGACCGCGATCAGCCGGGCGGGGGCCGACATCATCCTGACCTACTGGGCTGCTGAGGTCGCTCGCAAGCTCAGCTGATCATCGCCAGCTGGATCACACTGTGCTGGATCACATTGTGCTGAACACACTGTGCCGGATCTCACAGGCCCAGGATCTCGGGGCACCGGCGACGCCGGGTAACGTCGCAATTGTCACTTTGCAGTCTCCCTTCTGCATCGGCACGGTCTCGCCGGTCGGGGCGGTCGCCAGGCACTGATTCCGGCCGGCCATCATCGAAGCAGCAGGACGAGATCGGGCGGGAAGGAAACCAGTTGGTCGAGGCTGTACTGCGGGGCCGGAGCCGTCGGACGGCAGGGCGGATGGCCGATGCCGCCGTCAGGTACGCCGCCATGGGCTGGCCCGTCTGTGCAGGCGTCTTCGCGCCCGGACGAGTCCAGCGGTCCGCCGAAGTCACCCGGTCATGCTCGTGCGACCGCCTCGGCTGCCCCTCGCCCGGCGCGCACCCGTTGTCACCGGCCTGGCAGCTCACTGCCACCACCGATCCTGAGCAAGTGGCACGCTGGTGGCAGGCGCTGCCAGACGCCAACATCGTGCTGGTGACCGGCCGGGTGTTCGATGTCCTGGACGTGCCGGCCGAGGTAGGGCAGATCGCGCTTGACCGGATGGAGCGGTCCGGCCTGCGGCCTGGTCCCGTCGCTATCAGCGCCGCGGACCGGGCCCAGTTCTTTGTCCGGACCAGGGGCGCGCCCGACGACGAGACCGAGTGGTGGTCCTGCCACCTGGACTGCGAGCCAGAACAGGTAGCCGACGTCACCGGGCTGCGCTGGCACTGCCGGGACAGTTACGTGCTTGCGCCGCCGTCGCGGCACGGCAACGGAACGGCGCGGTGGATCCGCGAGCCCCGCAGCTACCACCTACCCGATGGCGTGCGCCTCCTCGAGGTGCTGGCTGATGTGTGCGAGGAGACAGGTCGATGACTTCAGACAGCGGGCGCAGGCGGTCCGCGGAGTTGTTCGCGCTGGCCAGTGCTGTCCTTCCGGGCGGTGTCAACTCGCCAGTGCGCGCATTCGGCGCGGTCGGCGGCACTCCGGTGTTCATGGCCTCAGGCGAAGGCCCTTACCTCACCGACGTCGACGGCAACCGGTACGTGGACCTGGTCTGCTCCTGGGGCCCGATGGTGCTGGGTCATGCGCACCCCGCAGTGGTCGAGGCGGTCCGGACCGCGGCCGGCTTCGGTACCTCGTTCGGCACGGTCACAGCCCCGGAGGCGGAGCTCGGCGCCGAGCTGATCGAGCGGACGCCGGTGGAGCGGGTCCGGCTGGTTAACTCCGGCACCGAGGCCACTATGTCTGCCCTGAGGCTGGCCAGGGGCTTCACCGGCCGCCGTCTGGTGGTGAAATTCGCCGGGTGCTATCACGGCCACGTCGACGCGCTGCTCGCTGCGGCCGGATCTGGCGTCGCGACCTTCGGCCTGCCGGATTCGCCGGGCGTCACCGGCGCGGTGGCCGCCGATACCATCGTGCTGCCGTATAACGACCTGGAGGCCGTCCGCGCGGCGTTCGCCGCGCACGGGACCGAGATTGCCTGCGTGATCACCGAGGCATGCCCGGCCAACATGGGCGTCGTCCCGCCGGCCGCGGGGTTCAACGAACTGCTGGCGGCCCTGTGCGGCGAGTACGGCGCGCTGCTGATCATGGACGAGGTGCTGACGGGCTTCCGTGTCACCCGGTCCGGCTGGTACGGCCGTGAAGGGATTGCCGGCGATCTCATGACGTTCGGCAAGGTGATGGGCGGCGGGCTGCCCGCGGCCGCGTTCGGCGGCCGCGCCGAGATCATGGACAGGCTGGCGCCGTCCGGCCCGGTGTACCAGGCGGGCACGCTGTCCGGAAACCCGCTGGCCACCGCTGCGGGCCTGGCAACCCTGCGGGAGTGCACGGCCGAGGTGTACCGGCAGATCGACGCGGCGGCAGCGGCCGTCGCCAAGCTCACCGCGGGCGCGCTGGCCGACGCGGGCGTGCCGTTCAGGCTGCAGGAAGCGGGCAGCCTGTTCTCCTTCTTCCTCGGCGTCACCGAGCCGGTCCGTGACTTCGGCGCGGCTCGCGCACAGTCCAGCGCCGCCTATGCGGCGTTTTTCCACGCCATGCTGGACCGCGGCGTGTACCTGCCGCCCTCGCCGTTCGAAGCCTGGTTCCTGTCGGCAGCGCATGACGAAGCCGCGATCAGCGTCATCGCGGAGGCGCTCCCGGCAGCTGCGGCCGCCGCCGCTGCCGCGCTGGGTTGATCACGATATGTGCTGATCCCGATATCTGCGGTGCGGGTCTAGCGCCTGGCCTGGTGTTATCGCCAGGATTGCAGTGGGCGCCGGCACCGGCCGGCCCCGATACGGGAGGACCCTGCCATGGCCATGCGGAACATCATCAGTACGCTCAATACCGCCGACGGAACCGAGGTCATGGGACCCGGCATCCTGATGTGGCACTACCCCAGCGCCGACATCATGAACGGCAGTCTGCTCACCGTCGAGAGCAACCACTTCTGCGTGCTGAAGTCACGCGGCGCGATCCTGAACGTCTACGAGACCGGCCAGTACGCCGTGGAGACACCGCAGCGGCCGCTGCTCGGCAACTTCCAGCAGGCCTTTTACGGCGGCCAGTCACCGTGGCAGTACGAGGCCGTGTTCGTCGCCCGGGCGAAGAGCGTGGTGAAGGCGCAGGGCGTGGCGCTGTCCAGGGAACTGGCCGAGATGGTCTACGACGTCGACTACTACGTGCACGTCGACTCCAAGGAGGACGCGGTCAAGCTGGTCACGCACATGCCGTACAAGGGCCACGCGCTGACCACGGATGCGCTCAACGCCTACGCCGGGCCGGTCGTGGAGCAGGCGATCAACCAGCTCGTCCAGGTCACTCCGCTTGAGATGGTGAACGAGAAGATCCACGAGATCACCGAGCTAGTCCGCGGCCACCTGCAGGACTTCCTCAGCATCTACGGCGTCATGCTGAACGACGTCAAGGTGCTGATGCGGCCGCGGGACGAGCGGATGCGCGAGCTGATCTCGCTGCGCGCGTTCGGCCTGTCGGAGGTTGACGCGGTCAGGTACTACGTGGCACTGAAGATGGCTGAGCGCGGCCTCGTCTCTGCTCCGAACATGGCCGTCGGCGAGCCCTTCAACATCGGGGTCACGGCGGTCCAGCCCGGTCTTGGCGACGTTGGCGGCAACGGGGCGATGAGCGCCCTCGCGGCCCCTCCTGTAGCTGCCCCGGCCCAGGCTGCACCAGCCCGGCCCGCGACCGGCTATCAGCCCGCGAGCTGATCGCGTGGCCGACACTCTGGCCGACCGGCTGCGCGGGCTCCTGGCTACGGATCTCTACACCGAGAAAGGCAGGCTCCGGTCGGACGACCTGCTGGTGCGAGAGCGCGTCGGTCATGAGCTCAGCGCAGCCACGGCCACGATCAAGGGGCTGATCGGCCGCTGGCGCGCCGACCGGGTACCGCCGTCGACGCGGGAGCAGCCCTTCCCGCCGGCGGCGGCAATGGAGCCAATCCGCCGGGGCGAGCGGCTGGTGCGGGCGATCGAGGACACCGCGGCCTCAATTCGCGGGCTGCCAGTGCTGAGCCAGGACAGAGTCTGGGACCGGGTCCGCCGCGTCGGGCTCGACGAACTGCTGCAGTTCGACTGGACGCTGGTCGGCGAGGCGATGGCCCTGTCGGAAGGGCTGCAGAAGGTAGCGGCACTGGATGAGGTAGATGTGGCGGCGCAGGAAGCACGTTTGCGGACCATGCGCGAGGTCATGGCCGATCGCCAGCGCTACATCGAGGTCAGCTGACGGCCGGGACGGCGAGCCAGCCGTTCCCGGTAATCTGTGCCCGCTATGAGCGGAACGGATCAGGCCAGGCCAGCTGGCGCCACGACCATCGTTCACCTTGTCCGGCACGGGGAGGTGGAGAATCCGGCCGGCGTACTGTACGGCCGGATTCCCGGCTATCACCTGTCTGCGCGCGGGCAGCAGATGGCGGCGGCTGCTGCTGCCTTCCTCGCCGGGCGGGACGTGACGGTGGTCAGGTCGTCGCCGCTCGAGCGGGCGCTGGAGACGGCCGCGCCGATTGCGGCTGAGTTCGGCGTGGCGGTCGGGGTGGATGACCGGCTGATCGAGCCCTGGAATCATTTCGAGGGCCTGCGCTTCGGCGTCGGCGACGGAGCGCTGCTGCGGCCGCGCCACTGGGTGCAGCTGCGCAACCCGTTCCTGCCGTCCTGGGGCGAGCCGTACAAGCAGGTCGCCGCGCGGATGCTGGCTGCCATGACCAGCGCGGCCGCAGCAGCGCAGGGCCATGAGGCGGTGTGCGTCAGCCACCAGCTTCCGATCTGGGTTGCCAGGAAGGCGGTCGAGGGGAGCCACCTCTGGCATGACCCGCGTCGCAGGCAGTGTGCGCTCGGCAGCGTCACCAGCCTGACCTTCACCGGCGACAAGGTCACCGGCGTGCGGTACACGGCTCCCTCAGGAGACGGCCGGCACCAGGTGGCAGGCGCCTGAAAGACACCTGCCAGCTGCCTGAAATCCAGCAGAAACGCCGGCCCGGCGTCACGGAGCGCACGCACGTCCGGCACAATGGGCCCGGTACTACTCCCTGTAGGAGATCTCCTCGTGTCGCCGTTCCAGCATCCCGCGGCCATGGCCGCCCTCAGTGCTGCCGCGGCAGCACTCGCGGTGCTGGCCGTGGCGGGATGCGACGGCGGCGCGATCGGCGCAGATGTGCCGCAGAGTTCGGGCCAGAGTTTTGTGGGTCACAGCTACGAGTCGACCTTCTATGCCGTCGGGCATCGGCCGGCCGCCCCGCAGGTGTCCGGTACCACCGTGACTGGCCAGCACCTCAGCCTGGCGGCTTATAAGGGCGACACCATCGTGCTGAACTTCTGGGGCTCGTGGTGCGACCCGTGCCGGGCCGAGGCGCCGGCGCTCGGCTCGCTCGCCCGTCAGCTCGAGCCCGATCATGTGCGCTTCGTTGGTATCGACATCAGGGACCAGCCAGACAGTGCCCTGGCATTCATGCAGACCTTCAACGTCGGCTACCCGAGCCTGAGCGATCCGTCCGACGAGATCGCGCTGGAGTTCCACAACACAGTGCCGCCCGCAGCGATCCCGACCACACTGGTGATCGACAAGCGGGGCCGGATCGCCGTGCGGATCTTCGGCGAGTCCACTTACGCCAGTCTGGAGGCCCTGATCGATAAGGTGGCTGGCCTGAAGTGACGGCTGCTGAGCATGATGAGATGACCGGACTGGCGCCAGACCAGGCTGAGGAAACTGTCCTGGCTGCAGAGGCTGTTCAGGCCAGCCCGGCATGGCCGGACGAGCTGGAGACTAGCCACAGGCCGCGTACCGGCCGGCTCGGTGTCGTCGGCTGGCTGCGCTGGACCTGGCGGCAGCTGACCTCGATGCGCACGGCGCTCATCCTGCTCTTCCTGCTCGCGCTGGCCAGCGTGCCCGGTTCGGTACTCCCGCAGGAGGGAATCGACCCGGCTGCTGTCACGCAGTATTACCAGTCGCACCCGTCGCTGGCCCCGATCCTGAACCGCCTGTCGCTGTTCAGCGTCTTTGCAGCGCCCTGGTTCGCCGCCATCTACCTGCTGCTGTTCACCTCGCTAGCGGGCTGCGTGCTGCCGCGTACGTTCCGTCTCGTCGGGTCAGCCAGGCAAAAACCTCCGCGCGCGCCGAGTAATCTCGCCCGGCTGCCCGCCAGCACCAGTTACCAGACCGATCTGCCGCCTGCGCAGGCACTCGCCTCGGCCGCCGGGCTGCTCGGGGGGCGCCGCTTCCGGCTGAACACCGGCGACGGCTGGGTGTCGGCTGAGAAGGGGTACCTGCGCGAGGTCGGCAACCTGCTGTTCCACATCGCGCTGCTGGCCCTGCTCTTCTCGATCGGGCTCGGCGGGATCTTCGGCTATAAAGCGAACCGGCTGCTGGTCACTGGCCAGGGCTTCGCCGACACGCCGACAGCGCTGGACGTGTTCCATCCGGGCAAGCTGGTGACGCCCGGCGACCTCGCGCCGTTCTCTATCAACCTGCTGGGCTTCCGCGCGTCCTACGTCACATCCGGGCCTGAATTCGCCCAGCCCATCAGCTATAACGCGGCGCTGAGCTACTCCGCCGAGCCGGCCGGCCCGGTCCGCCACTACGACCTGCGGGTCAACCATCCGCTGGTGGTAGACAGCGTCAGCGTCTACCTGATCGGGCACGGCTACGCGCCGGTCTTCAGGGTTACCGACGGGACCGGCAAGGTGCGCTGGGACGGCCCGGTGCCGTTCATCCCGGTCGACAATACGACGCTGACCTCTGAGGGCGTGATCAAGGTCCCGGACGCGAAGCCGTACCAGCTGGGTTTCGCCGGAGTTTTCCTGCCTAGCGCCGAAGACGCTAGCGGACGCCTGGAGTCCGCGTTCCCGGCGGCACTGAACCCGCGGGTGAGCCTGGTCGCGTTCAAGGGCAACCTCGGGATGAACTCCGGCACGCCGCAGTCGGTGTACACGCTCGACACGAAGGACATGAAGCAGCTGCCCATCTCGCCGCGGCCGCTGGCGGCTGGCCAGTCGATGAAGCTGCCGGACGGCGCCGGGACTATCACCTACCTGGGCTACCAGCCCTGGGTCAGTCTGGCCATCACCTACGACCCGGGTCAGCTGCCCGCCCTGATCTCCGGCTTCACTGCCCTGGCCGGGCTGATCCTGTCGTTCCTTGTCCGCCGTCGCCGGGTCTTCGTGCGCGCGGTTCCGGCAGCGGACGGCAGCACGACTGTCATGGTCGGCGGCCTGGCTCGATCTGACGCCGCGGGCGGCTTCGAGACTGAGTTTGCTGACCTGTCCAGACTGCTGCGCACCGGGCAGGATGGCCGGGATGCGCCGGCCGGCCAGGCCGGCCCTGCTGCCAAGGCCGGCGAGAGCGCGGCCGACAGCGCCGATACACCACTTGAACAGGAACGAGGATTGCTCACCGTCCCGGCCGGACGTCAGGCCGCTGCCGGCGCGGTGACCGATAACCCGGAGACGCTCCGGGTCCGGGAGGACCCGAGCCGAGAGGTCCGGAGCCGAGAGGACCCGAGCCGAGAGGGAAAGTGAGGCTCGAATGCCCGTCAACGTCAGCCTGGCTGACCTGAGCAACGGCCTGCTGCTCAGCACACTGTTCCTGTACGCGCTCGCGATGCTGAGCTACGCGTGCGACTTCGCCTTCGCGCGGCACCGTGTGCAGGCGGGGCTTAGCGAGACCGAACTCGCCGTTCCCGAGCTTGTCGGCGCTGGCGCTGGTGCTGTATCCGCTGGTGCTGTATCCGCCGGTGCCGTATCCGCTGGTGCTGTGTCTGCCGGAGATAGGTCGGCCGGCGGTGCTCAGGCCGGGTCTGTGGCTGGCGCGTCGGCCCGGGCGACGGATCGCGGCCGGCCGCCCGCGGTCGGCCTCGACGGACCGTCAGCTAGCCGGTGGCCGTCTGGTTTGTGGCTCCGGCTCGCCTTCGGGCTGACCTGCACCGGGCTTGTCCTGCACCTGTTCGCCATCCTCACCCGCGGTCTTGCCGAGCACCGGGTGCCCTGGGGCAACATGTACGAGTTCATCGGCGCGTTCACCTGCATGGCGGTGATCGTGCTGGTGGTGGCGTCGGTCTGGTACCGCGCCTACTACATGGGCCTGTTCGTGCTGCTGCCGGTCGTGCTTGCGCTCGGCATCGACCTGACCCTCATCTACACGCCAGCCGGCTCGCTGGTCCCGGCGCTGCAGTCGTACTGGATCGCCATCCATGTCACCGCCATGATCGTGGCGATCGGCCTGTTCGTCTTCGGAGCCGTGGTGACAACGCTGTACCTGCTAGTTGATCGCAGTCAGCGGCGGCTCGCTGCCGGGCAGTCGTCCTGGTCGGCCGGGATCTGGCGCCACCTGCCGACGCCGGCCATCCTCGACCGGCTGTCTTACCGCAGCGTGCTGTTCGGCTTCCCGGTGTGGACATTCGGCGTCATGGCCGGGGCCATCTGGGCGGACCACGCCTGGGGACGCTACTGGGGCTGGGACCCGAAGGAGACCTGGTCGTTCATCACCTGGGTGGTCTACGCCATGTTCCTGCACGCCAGGGCAACAGCTGGGTGGCGTGGTCGCCGGGCCGCCTGGATTCACCTGATCGGGTTCGGCTGCCTGATGTTCAACGTCATTGGCGTCAACCTCTGGATCACCGGCCTGCACTCCTACGCGGGAATGAGCTGACCTCAGACTGCTCTGGCGAAGGACTGGGCTCCCATGACCCGGAGCAGGTCGAGGCGGGAGGCGTCTTCGGAGCCAGGCTCCACCGTGAACACGATGACGTAGAGCTCGCTATCAGGCGCGGCGAGAACGTCGCCGTCCACGGTGATGGACCCTGCTAGCGCTTGGTTCACGGTCTTGCGCACGTTGAGGTGCCATGGGACGTCGCCACTGTCCCATAGGTACGGCGCAGGTCGCAGACCACGTCGCGGTCGAACTCAGCGAGCGCGTCAGCTGTGTGGGTGAGCCGTGTCGGCAATCCGGTGAAGTGACGCCAGGCGAAGTTGCGTTCCCGTCCTTTCGCACTGGCGGGATCGCCCACGAGGGCGGCCCGCAACGGGTTCCAGTAGATCGTCTCCCAGGCCGACGTGCAGACATAGCGGCGGTGGAGTCCGCGAGCCGGTCGATGATGCGCATCACCCCGGCGGCGACGTGCCGCGGGACGAGCTTGCGGTCCGGCGGCGCTACTCCGGCAAGGTGGAACAAGTGGCTGGTCTCGGGGCCGGAGTAGCGCCGCCAGGCTGATCGCCGACAGGATTTGCGGGAGGGGCGCGCGGCGCGGCCCTGCTCGAGCCTGACGATGTATTCAGCCGAAACCTCAGGCCAGTCCGGCGAGCTCCGCCCGGCGCAGCCCTGGCGTCCTGCGCCGCAGTGTGCTAAGGCAGGCCGACGGTCGCGGGCCTGACGCGCTCGCGCCAGACTTGCGAGTTACCCGCCAGCGGCTGTTTGTCAATGTCTCCAGTGTGACCGCGTCTAGATTCTTCATCGTGGTACTGGCGTTGTCTGGATCCGGTTCCGCTGCGGCGGTCGGCGAGGCGTCAGGGCCAACTTGACGTCCTGGTGAACAACGCCGGCATCGGCGGCGGGTTCGTGCCCGCGGCCCTGGTTGACGCGGCCGAGATGGAACGCGTTTTCGCCACCAACGTATTCGGGATTGTTCGCGTGACCAAGGCCTTCCTGCCGCTGCTCGCGGTGTCGCAAAACCCGGGCATCGTGAATGTGGGCAGCGCCCTGGGCTCAGAAGGTGTTATCACCGATCCAGCCAGGATCGAGTCCGGCGTCCCGGCCCTGGATTACGCCTCGTCCAAGGCAGCCGTGATCATGCTGACCTCCAGTACGGCAAGGCGCTCGCCAACATCAAAGTCAACGTGGTCGAGCCCGGCTTCGCTGCCGCCGACCTCAACGGCAACCGAGGCCACCAGTCCGTTGCCGAGATCATCGTCGGAATGGCGACAATCGGAGCGGACGGTCTGACTGGCACGTTCGTCGACCGGACCGGCACGATGCCATGGTGAGCAGCTGCGGAGCACTTGGCCTGCGCACGAGCTAGTGGCGGCTCGTCAATGCCAGCACCGCCAGGGTGACGACCGCCACGAGGGCCAGGCTTATAACGATCACACCGACGTGAAACAAGCCGATCACGTGGAACCGGGCCACGCTGGCTTCGCCGCGCAGTTCCTGTTCGTGCTCCAGTTCGCGCTCAGCCTTACTCGGCTTGGGCGGCGGCCCTGGTGGTAGCGGAATGCGATATGAGCCACCGATAAATCGGATGAATCGCCACCGCTGGCCGGTTGGCTCCTGCAAGCCGTTCGGCAAGGTCCTCCGGTTGTTGAAGTCGTTCATCGGCGCCTCCCGCCCGGTAGCCAGCTGACTGTCAGTATGACCGGCGGGAAGGCCGCTGGCGTGAACGCTGCAGGCGGCGGGTCGCTTGTGCTGACGGAGGCGTGAGGACGACGAACTTGCTCGTCAGCCAACCGCCAGAGATCAAGCGTCGGAGCGGCTAAGCAGCCGAGACGTTATCGCGAGGCAAGCGGCCAGAGTGGCTGGGCGGCCAGAGTGGCTGGGCGGCCAGAGCACTGAGCGGCTAACGAGCCTTCGCGGGCCTCGCGGATGCGGCGGTCAAGCTCGAGCAAGAAGTCCGGGTCGTCGTCAGGGCCGAGCGGGCGTGGCGCCGCGACGAACGCGATCGAGCCGCCGAACTCGCCATAGTTGCCTGTCGCCTGAGCGGCCGGGTGCCGCTGGAGAGCCTCCATAGCGCCGTAACCCTGACCGGCATAGGGATCGGACCAGCGTCGCATCGACGGGCGCCGCGGCCGGCCGGCAATCAGCCAGGCGGTCGCGCCGAAGACCCAGAAGGCGCCGGCGATCAGCAGCCACGTGCCTTTGCTGAGGGTAGTGAACTCACTATCTGGCGTAGTCGTGATGTCGAGCATGCACGGCAGAACGAAGCCCACGCTAAATAGGATGATAAGAGCACAAGCCAGCCACATGGATCGCAGCCTAGCTGCTACAACGCGGTGCTCGGTGATGAAATGCAACATCTGTTCTTCGGGTCTCTGCGCGGTAGTTGGTGACGTTCCGTCACATCCGGCTGACACACAGGCGAAGTCGGGCATAGCCTGACGACACCGGGCGGCCCTGTCGGCCCGTTCGTGATATTCGGCACAGCGGGAGTTGACGCATGCGGCTTCGGTTATCTGGCAGCCGCATCCGGCGGTCGACCCCTCGCTGGCTGCGCCGGCTGGCTTTCCGCCCGAGCAGCGCGGAGGCCGACTCAGCCGACCGCGCGCCACTGGCACCTGCTAACAGCACAGGCGAAGCTGCACCGGGCGCACGCCCGAGGCCGCGCGGCGGCGGAACGGCAGGCACCCACCGTCGACCTAAGCCCCGGCGGGCGAGCCTCGGGCGGCCGGGCCCGGTGACTCCGGAGTCCGGGTCGGCGAGCCGGGACCGGCGCATGGCCGGTCAGCCAGGTCCATCGGGTGGGCAGCCAGGAAAGCCGAGTCGGCCGGCGAGCCCGGCCGGCAAGCCGGCCCATGCGCGCGGCACTCGGGTGAGCCCGCCACCTCGCGAAAAGGCCGAGCGTCCAGGCCTAGCGTGGCCGCGCCAGGATCCCGAAGTCCCTGAACATCCGGCTGGGAACGGGGTGGGCACGGGCGGCCCGGCTGGCGAGCGGACGGCTAGCGGCGGGACCGCAGGCGGCGGGGCTGGAAACGGCCGCACAGGAAACGGCCGCACAGTAAACGGCAGAGCTGGGGCCGGCGACGGGGCTCCTATCGCGGCACGCAGCGGCCAGGCTGCGGTTCGGATCGCCACAAGAGCCAGGCCGGACACGGCAGCGCAGGATGCCATGGCCAGCCCCGCGGCTGCGAAGCAGCGGGCGAACACCAGGACCTCGGACGGTCGGGCAAGCGACGGGCAGCCCTGGTACGCGGAGGCGCAGGCCCGCCCTTCAGCCACCGGCCAACGGGACTGTGGCGTACTGGAGAACGTGCTCACTCGCGAGTGGTCTGCCGGCGAGGAGCCGGTGCCTGAAGCGGTAGCCGCCGTCAACCGGCTGGCCGAACTTCCGTTGCTGATCAAGCAGAAGCTTGCGGCCGGCCTGGAGGCCATCTACGTGGGCGCGGGTGGCGTCCCTGACCTCGATCACATGGCATCTCTACGCGGCGTACCGCTCCCGTCTGGCCGGGCAACGTGGGACGCGTGCGCGGGAGCCTACGGGGACCGGAAGATCATCATCGGCTCGCGACCGTCTCCGACACCGGACGTCACGTGCCATGAGGTGGGGCACGCACTCGACGACCTTGATGGCTCCGGTGGCAGCTGGCAGTCAGACTCGCCAGACTTCCAGGCTCTTTATGGCCGGTGCAGGGCCCACCTGGCCAGTGAGTTCCACCAGCGCGGCGAACTCGGCCGCCGCGAATTCTTCGCCGATGCATTCGCGGCCATCGCTTCGAGCCAGCGGCCGGCCCTGGTGGAGATGCTCTCTGGCGACACCAGGGCGGCTCTCGACGTGATGCTTTACTTCAACGTGCGGTACGGCGTGTAGCGAGGTACGCAGCGATGTTCGTGATCCGGCTAGACAGCGGCAACTTGCTGGTCCCCGAGTACGCGATCGCGGAGGACGAGCGCATCATCGGCGACGCCTATGTGGAGATCGGGCCAGACCACGCCGACTACGTGCGGCTCGCCGCAGTAGCTCTGTCCCCCGAAGATGACGCGGTACGGCGCCAGGGCTGGCGCGACGGCGATGAGTCGCTTCGCCGTGAGTTCCTCGACTACCTAGCCCGGCACGGCGCTGCCGGCGGCTGGCAGGACGATCCG
>Ga0335075_10005975_pt1 | contig 18809 bp, 12 predicted proteins | sample Lox_Sample_24_FD_206723 | JGI IMG/M metagenome (GOLD analysis project Ga0335075, IMG submission 206723) | Soil microbial communities from Loxahatchee National Wildlife Refuge, Florida, United States - Lox_Sample_2.4 | ecosystem: Environmental > Terrestrial > Soil > Wetlands | place: USA... | reverse complement strand
GAAGGGGACCACCGTCACGGCGGCGAAACTGGTGTGACGCCGGTGCTGGGCATCGAACGGTGACATCCGGACCAGCCGGTGGACGCCGCGCTCCGAGGACATGAGGCCGAAGGCGTACCGGCCCTTGATTATGAACGTGGCCGACAGTATCCCCGCCTCCTGGCCCGGGCTGATGTCGTCGATCTCCATCGAGAAGCCGCGCCGCTCCACCCAGCGCTGGTACATCCGCAGCAGCATCTCGGCCCAGTCCTGGGCATCGGTCCCGCCGTCTTTGGCATGCACCTCGACCACGGCGTCGCCTTCGTCATGCTCGCCGGTGAACAACGAGCGCAGTTCGAGGTCGTCGAGCGACTGGCCCAGACCGGCGACCATGCCTTCGAGCTCGCCTTCTACGCTGCCGTCGGCCTCCTGGCGGGCCAGCTCGTAGAGCACCTCGGCATCCGACAGCCGCGACTCCAGCGTGCCGAGCAGGTCGACGTCCTCTTTCAGACCGGCGTACTCGCGCGTGATCCTCTGAGCGGCCTCGGGGTTGTCCCACAGGTTGGGGCGGGCCAGCTCGGGCTCGATGTCCGCCAGACGCTTCCGGCTCGTCTCGATGTCCAGGTACTGACTGGCCTCGTCAAGGCGCCGTCGGAGGGCCCGCAGGTCCTCGGAAAAATCCCGCACAGGCTAAGTCCCTACCGCCCGTGGCAGAACTTGTACTTCTTGCCGCTGCCGCACGGGCAAGGGTCGTTACGGCCCACCCGGTCGAACTCAGACCCTTGCGACGGGGCCTGGGAGACGGCCCTGGCCGCGGCCGGGACGGCCGCCATGCTCCGCTCGGCGGCGGCACCTCCGTTGGCCATGACACCGGCTTCCTCCGCGGAGGCGAAGACCACCTCCTCGCCCGGGGCAGGGCCGGCGGCCAATGCCCCCGCGATGGCCTGGCTGCCGAGCACGGGGCCCTCCGGCGCGATGTACTGGGCTCCGGCCAGACCCGGCTCCAGGGCCGGACGAGGCAGCACCTGCACCTGGGAGTGCATCACGTACTTGACATAGTCGTCGTCAATGCTGGCCATCATCTGCCCGAACATCTCGTAACCGTCCCGCTGCCACTCGACCAGGGGGTCGCGCTGGCCGATGGCCCGCAGCTGGATCCCCTCTCGCAAGTAGTCCATTTCCGACAGGTGCTCCCGCCAGCGCTGGTCGATCAGCTGGAGCATTATCTCCCGTTCCAGCTGGCGCATGGTGTCTTCGGGCTGGGTCTCGGGCGCCCCCGCCGGCATTGACTGCTCTCGCTTCTCGTAGTACTCGATGGCCTCTCCCACCAGGGCTTCATAGAGAGCGTCAGTACTGGCCACGTCCTTTAGGCCATCAATGCTCTGCTGTGTGGGGAAATACGTCCGCAGCTCGGTCAGCAGCCCGTCAAGGTCCCATTCCTCGTGGAAATCCGACGGGCAATGGGCACGGATCATCGAGTCAATGGCTGACGTCATGACGTCGATAGTGCGCTGGCGCAGGTCCTCGCCTTCCATCACCTGGATCCGGCGGGCATAAATTACTTTGCGCTGCTCGTTCATTACCTCGTCGTACTTCAGCACGTCTTTACGGATTTCGGCATTACGGATCTCGACGTTGTGCTGAGCCCGCTCGATGGCCTTTGTGACCATGCGGTTTTCGATGGGCAGATCTTCGGGGAACCGGCCCATGGCCCATTGCAAAATGCCCTGGGCGAAAAGGCGCATGAGCTCGTCTTCGAGAGACAGGTAAAAGCGGCTTTCACCCGGGTCGCCCTGGCGGCCGCTGCGGCCACGGAGCTGGTCGTCGACCCGGCGGGCTTCGTGACGCTCCGAGCCGATCACGTAAAGGCCGCCCAGCTCCCGTATCTGGTCACCTTCGGCGGCACATTCTTCTTTGAACTTGGCCAGGAGTTCCTCGAAACGAGGCGCGGCATCCTCCGACGACGGGTCGAGCCCTTCGGCCAATAAAGCTTCCAGAGCGAGGCCCTCGGGGTTGCCACCGAGCAATATGTCGACACCGCGGCCAGCCATGTTGGTGGCCACCGTGACCGCCTGCAGCCGGCCGGCCTGGGCGATTATGGCCGCCTCTTTGGCGTGTTGCTTGGCGTTCAGGACCTGGTGGGGGACCCCGCGCTTGGTGAACATTTTCGACAGCACCTCGGATTTCTCCACCGAGGCGGTGCCCACGAGTACAGGCTGTCCTTTTTCGTAGCGTTCGACGACATCGTCGACAACCGCCGCGAACTTGCCCTTTTCGGAGCGGTATATGAGGTCAGGGAGATCCTCGCGGACCATTGGCAAGTTGGTCGGGATGGGTACGACCTGGATCTTGTACGTGGAGCCGAACTCTCCCGCTTCGGTAAGTGCCGTACCGGTCATGCCGGACAATTTGTCGTACAGCCGGAAATAGTTCTGCAGCGTGACGGTGGCCCAGGTGTGGTTTTCCTCTTTGATCGGCACCCGCTCTTTTGCTTCCACCGCTTGGTGGAGGCCGTCCGACCACCGCCGCCCCTCGAGGATCCGCCCGGTGAACTCGTCGACGATCTTCACTTCGCCGTCAGCCACGAGGTAGTCCTTGTCCCGCTTGTACAGCTCCTTGGCCTGCAATGCCTTGGTCAGCTGATGGACCAGGTTGGAAGTGCCCAGGTCGTACAGGTTGTCGATCCCGAGCAGCGCCTCGACCTTTTCGATCCCGTCTTCAGTGGGGGCGATGGTGCGCTTTTCCTCGTCGACCTCGTAGTCCGTCTCCCGGCTCAGGCTTCTGGCCACGCCGGCGAACTGGTAATAAAGGCGGGCCGACTCGCTGGACGGGCCGGAGATGATGAGAGGGGTCCTCGCCTCGTCGATGAGGATCGAGTCCACCTCGTCCACGATGGCGAAGTTGTGGCCCCGCTGGACCATGTGGTCGAGACTGCGGGCCATGTTGTCACGCAGGTAGTCGAAGCCCAGCTCGGTGTTGGTGCCATAGGTGACGTCGCAGTTGTAGGCGTCCTTCTTGTCCTGCCATTCGGGTATCTCGGGCGACACCCGGCCGACAGTGAGGCCCAAGAACTGGTGCACCTGCCCCATCCACCCGGCGTCGCGACTAGCCAGGTAGTCGTTGACGGTGACGACGTGGACGCCCTTTCCCTCCAGGGCGTTCAGGTACACGGGCAGGGTCGAGACGAGGGTTTTACCTTCGCCTGTCTTCATCTCGGCGATCCAGCCGAAGTGGAGCGAGGCCCCCCCCATCAGCTGGACGTCGAAGTGGCGCTGGCCGATGGTCCGTTTGGCGGCCTCGCGCGTTACGGCGAAGGCCTCGACCAGGAGGTCGTTGAGATCCTCCCCGTTGGCCAGCCTCTCTTTGAACTCGACCGTCTTATGAGCCAGCTCTTCGTCGGAGAGGGCTTCGAACTCTGGCTCCATAGCATTTATGTCCGGCACCAGGGACTGAAGCGCCCGCTGCTTCTTGCCCTCGCCGATACGCAGGAACTTTGAAAGAACGCTCATCGCGTAGACCAAGGTACCAGCAGGCACCGCCCGATGTGCCCTCGGGTGCCCTGTGCTGTGGGCCTTTCCTGGGCCTCCATTTCGGTGCCCGCCTCCCAACCCCGCTCGAGGGGGCCTATTCGTGTTCCCGGTCATGTTCCCGGGGGTCGAGCAGCCGCTTGCGCCATGCGTAGGTCACGGCTTCCATCCTCGAGTGGAGGTGGAGCTTCTCCAGGATGTTACGGACGTGGTTCTTGACCGTGTTCTCGGAGATGAACAGGTCGGCGGCGATGTCCTTGTTGCTCTTGGAGTGGGCCATGAGCCGCAGGACCTGCATCTCCCGCTCGGTCAGCCCGGGTGGCGGCAGCTCCTCCCGCTCCGCCGCCCGCCTGGCCAGCACCCTGAACTCGGCGATCAGTTTCAGCGTCATGGAGGGCGAGATCACGCCCTGGTGCCGGACGATGGCCCGCACCGTCTCTCCTATCTCCTCTATGGCGATCTCTTTCAGCAGGTAGCCGTTGGCGCCCGCCTTCACCGACTCGTAAAGGTCCTCCTCCTCGTCACTGACCGTGAGCATGAGCACCTCCGTCGCGGGCAGGGCACGCCTGATCTGGCGAGTCGCCTCTATGCCGGACAACCTGGGCATACGGACGTCCATGAGGACCACGTCCGGCGCAAGCTCCTTGGCCTTGGCCACCGCCTCTTCCCCGTCGGCCGCCTCGCCCACCACCTCGATGTCGGCGCTGGCAGAAAGCACCACCGACAGGCCCCGCCGGAACAGCGCCTGGTCGTCGGCCACGAGCACCCGCACCTGAGCACCGCCGGACGGCCCCACCCGGTCGCTCGTCGAGCTCACAGGGGCCGGTATCCTTCAGGCCCGCCCGGGAACGTGTCTCCCAGGCCGCCCGGGACTGTGCTTTCTGGCCCGTCCTGGGCAGTGCTTTCTGGCCTGTCCGGGGCTGTGCTTTCTGGCCCGCCCGGGGCTGTGCTTTCTGGCCCGTCCGGGGGCCCCATCTCCGGGCTCCTCCCCGAAGCGGGGACCCCAGCTCCGCTCGGGGCTGTCATCGCCCCTGACCCTCCTGGTCCGCATGGGGCCCGCCGGCCTTTTCCCTGCTCATAAGCCGAAAGTCAGTGGTCCTCCGTGCCTAGCCCGCCGGGGCGGAGCAGAACTTGTGGTGCCGAGGTCCCGGGTCCCGACCAACCCAGTATCTCTCTCGCCTTGGCGCCGGGCTGCCCTCTTTTTCGTCTCTGCCTCGTGGTTTTTGGTCTATGTCCTGGGTTGTGTCCAGCTCGTCGTTTGGCCGCCCCGGGACTTCGAGCCCGGTGGTGGCTTGGGTGAGAAGCCCCGGCGGCTGACCTGGTCTTTGCCCCCACACTCGCCTGCTGCGACGCTCGGTAGGCCGGTGGTGGCGGCTGGACGCCCGGCACCACCGTCACCCCACTTCTCGTCGTCTCCGTCCCGGGCCGACAGCCGGCCCGTCGACGGGCAGGACTTACTTCTAAGCCGCACCATGCTCGGCAACCACGGGTTACCTTACGTGGGTCGTTTCGCCTGCGGCTGGCCTCGACTTTCAACCACAGACCCGTCGGGGTCTCACCCGAGACCCGTCGGGGTCCCACACAGCAGGCTAGCGCCGGCTGTGGTCGTGCACGTAAAGGAACAGGCCCAGAACAGCTGCGACGGCCCCGTTGTCCCCGGTCTTCGACCCTCGGTCTGGTCCTTGCCGGGGACCGGGCACGTGGGAAAGTGCCGGAGGCTTGGGGAACTTATGGTAGGCATAGGCAGCGAAGCGGACGGGCGGGACCGCGGCCTTGGGCGTGAGTGGCGAATCCCGGTGCAGGACGTGGAACTTGTTGCGATTCGATGCAAATACAACATCGAAGCGCGACGAGAAGGCTCCCGTGCACCGAGATTGGGGTTCCAGTGAGGGGACTGGCGGCCGGTTTGACGCTGTGGGTGGGGCTGACCCGACATCAGGTCCAAAACCTCACTCCCAGCGGTAAACCGCTACGCCGCGTTCGGATTAGGCCCTACGACTCCCCACCACTCCCCGAAACCAGGCCGAGGCGGCGGGCGGCTGCCAAACCGAACGCCTCCGGCCACCCGGCCACCGGCCGACGCCGGCGACTCAACCAACGCCGGCGGCCCGACCGACGCCGGCGGCCCGGCCGGCGCCGGCGGCCTGGCGAGCCCTAGCGCCCCGCCAACTGTTGCTTCAGCCACATGAGGACGTCTATCGGCCCCGGGTCTATGCCCGCGTCCGCCGCCAACCACAACGAGACGTAATCGCCGAAATAGGTGAGGTCGAAGAGCTGGGCCAGATCGCCTTCACCCTGGGCCCGGACCTCGACCACGGCGGCGACATAGCGGCGGATGAGGTCGGCGGTGATGTCGAAGCGGCGAGCAATCTGGGGATGCTCACTGTCGTGGCGGAGCATCACCAGGCTCATGAGGGCGCCGATCTCCTTCGAGCTGTCGGCCCAGCCGCAGATCTCGTTGTGGCACAGCTCGGGCTGCGAGCCCCAGAACGCCAGCCTCTTGGCGTTCTCGTTCACTTGCGCCTTCCACCTCTGGGCGGCAACGGCGCCCACTTCGCCCCCGCCGTGGATGGCCGGGATGCTCGGGCCGATGCGGCGGGCCAATTCAGCCGGCTCCGAGGCGGCGCCGGCGCTGACGAACTTGTCCCGCCTGTACCTCAGCTGCTCTACCGCCCTCTCCACCCATAGGTCGGCGCCGGGCAGGAAGCCCATCCGCCACAAGACGCCTATGAGTGGCACGGCCATCGAACCCAGGGCGGCCCGGGGCCAGACGATGTCGGGCACAGGGACGAGCGGCGCCTTCCATGCCTCGGCCAGGCGGCCCAGCTCGCCGCCGTTCGTGACGACGACCATCTTTGCCCCGGCCAGCGCGGCGTCCGACGCCGCCTCGATCGTCTCCTCGGTATTGCCCGAACAAGACACAGCGAAGACAAGCGTGGTCTCGTCCACGAAGTGGGGGCACTCGTACCCTTTGACCACGGTGACCGGCACCGGGAGGAGCGGCGAGGCCACGGCATGCAGGACGTCGCCGGCTATCCCACTGCCACCCATGCCTACGACGACGACGCTCTCAATGTCCTCTCGCCTGGGGAGCCCGGTAAGGAAGGCGCAGTCACGAAAGGCCGTCTCCACTTGCTCCGGGAAACCTTCCGCCAGTTCGAACATCCCGTCGCTGTCAATTAAGGGCACTTACGTCTCCTGTCCCTCTGGCGCCTCGAAATTGAGCTTGATGCCCTCCGCATCGGCTTTGGCCAGCAACCTCGAGTGCTCGTCCTCGCCGACGTCCTCGGCGTCTTCGATAAGCATGTCGGGGATGCCGTCCTTGATGGCGTAACGGCGCCGCAACCGCGGGTTGTACAACGCCGCTTCGTCGGGGAAATACAGTAGGGGGCCTTTGTCCTGCGGGCAGGCCAAGATCTCCAGGAGCAGCGGGTCAAGAGTCATAGTTATGAGGGGTCCCTTATTAGTGCCAGCAACTCTTCCGTATGGGCCTCGCAGCTGGCCCGGTCGGGCGCCTCCACGTTGAGCCTGACCAGCGGCTCGGTGTTGGAGGGCCGGACGTTGAACCACCAGTCCCCGAGGTCGACCGTCAACCCGTCGAGGCGCTCCTGAGCGGCACCGGGGTGCTTGGCGGCGAAGACACTTCCAACGGAGTCCACCACAGCCTGGGGTTGCTCGGCTTCCGTATTGATCTCGCCCGACTGTGCGTAACGGTCGAAAGGTTTACGCAATTCGGACAGCGCGACGCCCGCTTTGGAAATGAGCTCCAGGACCACCAGCGCCGCGATCGAACCGGAATCGGCCCGGTAATTGTCACGAAAATAATAGTGGCCCGAGTGCTCGCCGCCGAAAACGGCGCCCGTCTCAGCCATTACACCCTTTATGAACGAATGGCCCACTCTGGTAACGACCGGAGTACCACCGTTTTCACGGATGATTTCCGGCACCGCCTTGGAACAAATGAGGTTGTACAGGACTTTTTCGCTCGGGTACTTCTCGAGCATGGCCTTGGCCACCATTGCCGTCGTCGTGGAGCCGCTGACGGGCTCGGCCTTGTCGTCTACGACGAAGCACCGGTCGGCGTCGCCGTCAAAGGCCAGGCCTACATCGGCACCTCTCTCGAGGACCCGGGCGCGCAGGTCGGCCAGGTTGGCCGGCTGGATGGGGTCGGCAGGATGGTTCGGAAAATTGCCGTCCAACTCGCCGTACATGATCTCGAGGTCGAAGGGCAAGCCTTCGAAGACAGCCGGGATGACCAAACCCCCCATCCCGTTGGCGGTGTCGGCGATAACGCGCAACGGCTTCAACGCGTCCAGGTCGACGAAGCTCCTCACCTGAGCGGCGTAGTTGGCCAAGACGTCGCGGTGGCTGACCGTACCCCGCTCGTCCTCTGAGACCACGGGCAGGTTACCGGTCTCGATGGCCCGGCGGATCTCCTGCAAGCCGGACTGGACGCCTACCGGCTTGGCCCCCGCCAGGCAGAGCTTGATGCCGTTGTAGCGGGCCGGGTTGTGGGAGGCGGTGAACATCGCCCCGGGGGCGTCGAGGGCTCCGGTCGCATAAAACAACTCGTCCGTCGAGACCAGCCCGAGCAGGACCACGTCGACTCCGGCCGATGTGACGCCGTCGGCAAACGCGGCCACCAGTTCCGGGCCCGAGGGCCGCATATCGTTGCCGATCAGGATCCTGGGGCTCTTGGCAAAGGCGGCGAAGGCGGTGCCGACTTTGCGCGCCAGCTCCGCGTCAAGTTGGTCGGGCACGACGGCCCGGATGTCGTAGGCCTTGAAGATCTCGTCGAGTGGGCTCATGTTCGCTCATGGACAAGCTAACAAACCCGCCCGCGCCGTTCATCTTCTGTCAGCCGGCTACTGGCCACGTCCGGTGGACCGGCGGCTTCCGGTCCGCCAGACAGGCGCTTAGGAGCGCCCCCCACCCCCGGGTTGTTCGCCGGCCAGGTCCTGTTCCCCGGCTTGGTCCATACCCGGCGCGGAGCGCGCACCCGGGCCCGTCGTCCCCGGGTCGGCCGACGTTGCCTCCCGGATCTCTTGCCGCTCGTGTTCCGGCTCGTGGCCATGGTCAGGGGCCGGGCTGCCGTTGGGCGCTCCATCCGGGCCGGTGGCCTTCGCTCCGTTAGTGGGCCCGTCCGCAGCGGTGGGCCACGGTGGGCGCGGCTGTTCGGGCCCACGAACGTGGCCCCAAAGGTCTTTCACGGTCCCCACCATTGCGGCTTCGGCAGGGCCCGGGGGCTCACGCCGGCCGAGCCCCGGCCTGCGCACGGCCACTACAGGTGCGACGGGGCGCCTAATAAGGAGGAACAACCCCAGCAGCGCCAGGATCGTCAGGCCCCAGCCCTCGTAGTCGACCGGCGTATAGCCGTACGACAGGCTCACGTGGTGCGAGGTGGGCACCACCACCATGAGGTTGGGGCTTATGCGGTACACCCCCTCCGCGCCCGAAACTTGCCAGTTGGGGAAATAGGAGATAGACACCACCACCGGCACGCCGGTACGTGACACGTCGAAGCTGATGGATGCATTGTGCTCGACGACGTTGCTCACATTGGTGGTCGGCTCCGGTTTTACCGGCACGTTGGTGTCGCCGTACGGCACCCTGGCCCAGCTGGACGGGCCGCTCGAGGCCAGGTAGACGTCCCACGCACTGGGGTCGTCGTACCAGGTGGTCATGACCTTCAGGTACTTCGGCTGGCTCGAATTGTTGAGGCCCTTCATGACCACCGGCTGGTTCGCCAGAGGCCGGACCCGGGGCGAGCCCTGCACCAGGTAGAGCTTCCAGTACTGCTTCTGGGTCCCGGTCGGCCCGCCGCTCCCGCTGCCGGAATAGTTGATGTAATAAGGGCCGAAGGTCGAGATGAGCTTCAACGACGGGTCGGCCGCCGCTTGCTGCTGAAGCTCGGTGTTGAGGGCCATGTAGTACCTGACGCCCAGCATCTGAAGGTGCTGGACCCCCAGAGCCACGTCGGGCGAGCTGGCGTAAGGGATACCGACCATCGGGTCGGACGGCTGCAGGGAAAGCTCCGACTGGTTTATGAAATGGAAAGGCGTCGTGGCCGACGCCTCGTAGTAGAGGCCTTCCATCGAGCCGATGCAACCATTGGTCCAATAAGGCAGGATGGTCAGGGCGTCGGGAGTGCCATAGTCGTTCATTTCCGACTGGTACTCCCACATCACACTGCCGCACCCGTAGGTTTTGGACGCCTTTTCCAGCTGGGCCACAATCTCCTGGTACTCGGGCCATCGGGTCTTGGCGCAGGACTGCGGGCACCCCGACTGGTACCCGCTGTAGTTCCACGTGATCCAACTGGGGACAAAAGACTCGCTCTTTTGCGGTATGCCCAGGAACTCGTAATCGCCATTAGCTATGGCGTGCTCGCCAGGAAGGATGCGGAGCGGGAAACCGACCCAGATAAAGACGAGCACCAATACGATCAGCGGGGCCGGTAAGAGGGCGGCCCGCAACGTGACCATGAAATTCGTGGTCCGTTCCGCCATTATGGCGTACGCCTCGGCGACGGCCAGCCCTCCCAGCAGGTACAGGGTCAGGAACCAGAAAGGCAACACGCGCGCGTTCCACAGGATGCTTTGCGGCATGAAGCGGAAGGCGAGAGCGGCCAGGACCGCCATCACTGCGAGGAACTCCCCCACCCGTCGCCGGCGGCTGATGGAAAGGGCGGCCCCGATACCCGCCAGTATGAACAGCCACGTATCGCCCGTCGGGAACAGCGTGGTGATGTACGTGGTGATCCGCTGGTAACCCATGTTGGTGACGTACGGGAACCGGACCTCGAACGGGAGAGCCCACCAGGCGGCCAGCAATCCTCCCACGACGAGCGTAGGTAGGGCCCACCTCAAAGCCCCGCGCCAGTCGCGATTGCGGGTGGCGTAAAGAACGATGAGGACGACCGCGCCCACCCCGGCGAACAACGTCGGGTCGATATGGGACATAAAGGCACAGGCAAAGATGACCGCCCCCCATGCCCGGTAACGCCCGGTTTGCAAGCCTCTCATGACGATGCCGAAAAACACGAGCGCGAACCAAAGGCTCCACCCGAAGGCAAATTCGCCGGCCAGCGTGGAAGCGATGTTCCCGCCGTAGATCGTGAACTCAGTACCGAAGATGTACGGCAAGGTGGCTGCGGCCAGCACGGCCGGCACCGGGAAGGGGGCTTTGGCAATCCGGCCCATGAGCCAGGCGGCCACGGGCATTAGGATCATGGGCGCTGCCGTCAGCACCTTGAAGGCGATGTTATAGGGGATGACCTGGGCCAGGGCGACGATCGAATAGATCGGGAGCGGGAAATAGAACGTCACCGCTGGGAAACCGTCCCAGTTCGACGACGTCCACCCGGTGAGGCGCAGGTGCGACAGCAATTGGTGCTCGGCCACCCAGGGGAGGAGGACGTGAGCGCCGGTGTCGCCACCCGAGATGGTGGTATTGCGGAACAGGTTGGACGGCTGGAACTGGACGAAAGTGAAAACGACGCAGGCCACGACAACCACGAAGGTGACGATCGCCTCCGGGCGCAAGAGCCTCAAGGTACGAGGCCGCAGCCATTCGTTCACGCTGGCGAGGGCGGCGTAGCCCTTCCGGTCCGGGTACACAATGGCCGTTTCGTCCTCGCCGGCTCGGCCCTGTCCCTCTTGACCTGGTCCCTCTCTACGGGGTCCCTCTTGACCTGATCCCTCAGGAGCTGGCTCCTCTTGGCCTGGCTCCAGGTCGGCTCCGGGCACCGAGCTGCTTTCTTCAGCTGGCGCCGCCGTACCCTGCCGCGGCCCCGATGCCTCTTCGATCCCAGGTGGGCCGGCTCCAACGCCGGACGGCATTTTCTGCGGCTGGCCCGGTTCCGCGGGTTCGAGTGAGGGCGAGCCCGTTCCCTCGCCTGTGTACGCCATTGCTAGCCATTGTTACGTGCCGGCGGGCGCCGCGGGGGCCATGCCGGCTGAATAAGCGCTGAGCAGCGCCTCAGCCGGGGTGCGTCAGCTGCCGACGGCGGCGAGGTCGAGCACGCCCGACAGAGACAGCATGCCCTCCTGCGATTGCCACCAGCGCAAGTCGCATGGAGAGCAGCTGTTCAACACCACTGGCTCTCCGCTTACGACCATTTGTATTACCACCAGTTCCCGCGTTTGACAGTTCGGGCACTTCATCGAGCCCAGCTCCCTTCTCACGTGTGACCTTGTCCTGCCCCCCGGCGCGCGCGAGCACAGCCGGCGGAAAGGAGGGTAAGTCCGGCCGCAGAGAACTTTGCGCGTTTCGAACCCAGAGCCAACCTGGCTTCGATCGGGAGAGACGCCTCCCGCCCGCAAGTACTCTTTCGGCGTTTCTAATAGTTGCCTGATAACCAGCATCGGCACGACGCGCCGAAGGACTTTAGTGAATTCGTGAAGAAACCCGGGCCAGGCTGAAATGGCTCACGTCATGGTCATCCTCATCACCGGCATTACCGCCGTCATCACGGAGGCTGGCATCACGGAGGCCGGCATCAGGGTGGCCGGCATCAAGATGGCCGGCATCGAAACCCGGCCCGCCGAGCCTTTGCTGCCCGAGAGGGGCCCTGCGGTCGACCCGGGACCAACCTCTTGGCACTTGGAGCGTATTGGCGTGGTGCGTGCACAGTGGCCACCGGCTGGACCGGTCGACCGGCCCTTCGATGGGATCGTTGACCGGATCATCAATCCAGGCACAGCGGGCACGGTAGTCATAGGCGAGCCAGGCGGCGGGCTTACCCGCGCAAGTGGGCCGCGAACAGCTCGCTAAGTTCATGAATTAACGAGGGTACACCAGTGCGATCGCGCTACCGGCGACCCCGCGGGCAACCGACAAAAGCAGGCTCATCAGAGCCCGCCCGGTGGTAACCCCGCTCAGGGGCGTAGGATTGAGGGCCTATGAGCAGGCAACCCGGGGATCTGCGACCGCGCTCCCCAGACCGCCAAAACGGCGGGCAACCCGGAACCGGCCCCGACCGCTCCTGGCGGTGGGTGCTGATGGTACTGATCGCCGTCGTTGCCCTCGCGGTCCTGGTCTCCAATGTAATGTCCGCCACGTCGCCTCCTACGGTCAAGTACAGCCAGTTCCTGACCGAGCTGCAGGCCGGCCAGGTCACCAGCGCCCAGGTCAACGCCAACACGGGCGGGATCCAGTTCCAGGACACCAACGGCAACGTCTACGAGACGCAGGGCCCGGCACCACTGCAAGACCCGACCCAAGTGGCGATGCTGGAGAAGTACCTGAGCGGCAAAGAGCTGTCGTTCACGACGCCCGGGACCAACTGGTTCATCAGTCTGCTGCCGGACATCGTGCTCGGGGCCGCGTTCATCATCCTGATCATCTGGATGGCCCGGCGCGCCCAGGGACAGATGGGCGGCATCATGTCGATCGGCCGAAGTAGGGCCAAGGTCTATACGACCGAGCGGCCGCGTACCACGTTCGCCGATGTGGCCGGTTATGAGGGCGTGAAAATGGAGATCCGGGAGGTCGTCGATTTTCTTCGCTCCTCCAACCGGTTCAAGGACATCGGCGCCAAGATCCCGAAGGGCGTGTTGCTGGTCGGGCCGCCAGGTACCGGCAAGACCCTGTTGGCGAGGGCGGTGGCCGGCGAAGCGGGCGTGCCTTTCATGTCTGTGACGGGCTCGGACTTCATGGAGATGTTTGTCGGCGTCGGCGCCTCTAGAGTGCGCGACCTGTTCCAGAGCGCCCGTAAGCAGGCACCGGCGATCATTTTCATCGACGAGATCGACTCCATCGGCCGTAAGCGGGGCGCCGGTCTCGGTGGCGGCCACGACGAGCGGGAGCAAACCCTCAACCAGATGCTGGCCGAAATGGACGGCTTCGAAGCGACTGAGGGCATCGTGATGATGGCCGCCACCAACCGGCCGGACATCCTCGACCCGGCGCTGCTGCGCCCGGGCCGGTTCGACCGCCAGATCGTCGTCCCCCTACCCGATCTCGACGAGCGGTTGCCGATCCTCAAGGTGCACTGCAAAGACAAGCGCATCGGTCCTGACGTCGACCTTATGGTCGTGGCCCGGGGCACACCGGGGATGAGCGGTGCCGACCTGGCCAACCTGGTCAACGAGTCCGCCCTGCACGCTGTGCGCCGGGGCGCCTCCTTCATCGGGATGGGGGACTTCGACGCGGCCAGGGACCGAGTGCTCATGGGCCAGCGCCGGGAGTCGACGGTCCTGTCCGACCGGGAAAAACAGGCCACCGCTTATCACGAGGGCGGCCATGCCTTACTGGCATACGTCCTGCCGGACGCGGACCCGGTCCACAAGGTGACAATCCTTCCCACCGGCATGGCTCTGGGCGTCACCCAGCAGTTGCCGATCGAAGAGCGCCACACCTACTGGCGGGAGTACATCGAAGATTCGCTCTGCGTCATGATGGGCGGCCGTTGCGCCGAGCAGCTGATCTTCGGGACGCTCTCCACCGGGGGCTCGAACGACCTCCAGCGGGCGACGGAGATGGCCCGGAAAATGGTGCGTGAGTTCGGTATGTCCGAGCGCGTCGGGCCGATGGCCTGGGGCAATGGTGGCGAGGTCTTCCTCGGTGAAGATCTGATGCACTCCCGCGATTACAGCGACGAGACCGCCAGGGTGGTCGACGAAGAGGTGGAACGGATCCTGCGGGAACAAGAAGCCCGCGCTTTGCGGCTCCTGCGAGAGCACCAGCGGGGCCTGGCTTCTGTGGCCCAGGCTCTGATACAGCGCGAGACCATCGACGGCGCCGAGGTTTCCCGCCTCGTTGACCAGGCGTACGGGCGCCCGGTGCACGACCAGTTGGTGGTGCCGAGCTTTGCCACCGCCCTGGTGAACGGGCACGGCGACCCGGAGGCATTGCCTGGCGAGGCGCCCGCCGGCGGCCTGTCCGGCCCCACGTCGCTCCAGTAACGTTTCGTTTGTCGCAGGAGGAGGGCCCGGACCTCCTCCTGTGGGTTGCGCTAATTACCGAGGGCCACTACCGGCGAGAGGTTGACCCCGGTTTGGGGCCGGACCCCCCAGGCGTCGTCTTCGACCAGGACGGGCTGGGAGCTTTTCACCACCAGGGCAACGTCAGCCATGCCGGCGGGCAGTTCGACGGCGGTCCGGTCGCCGGCGCGCAGGGCCAGGGGCGGTATGCCGACTGTTTGCGCCAAGCGCCCTCCCCTCAGGGCCTCCAGGTTGAGCACGGCTCCCTTCGAACCCGGGTCCACGAACTCCAGCCATACCTGGCCCCGGTGCTTGGTCGGTGCCATCGCCGATGTCCCGGGCAGGAGCCAGTAGTCCGCCGGCTGGGCCTGGCCGAGCAACGTCCCGAGCCCTCGCATGGATGACGGCGCTGTGGCGGTGACCGAGCGTTCGGCGACGACGGGCACGCCGTTGGTGCTAATGAGGTGGGCGGCGTACGTAATACCTGGCAACGCCCAGGGTTGGCCATTGGTCTTCACGAAGGCCGTGCCGTACGGGGCCACAGTGACCTGAGACGAGGCGCCCGGGCCACTTTGCGTACCCTGCGACAGGAGCACGAGGGAGAGGCGCGCCGGCACCGGCCCGGGGTTGTAAGCGATGTAGCTTTCCGAGACCCCGTTGCCGTCGGCGCCGGCCGGCCACCACCACGAGGTCGAGAGCCCGCTGGCGCCCAGTTCCAGAGCCGCACCGCTGATGGGCGCGGCGGGGTTGAGCCCCTGATGGGGCCCCTCGAATTCGGCATGGGCCGGAGGCTTGCTCACCAGTTCGGTCTCGTAGGCCACGACCTGGCCGGTGCGAGCGGTCACCGTTACCGCGATGTGCTCGCGGATGCGGAGATGGCTCCCGAGGTTGAGGACGGTAAGGCCGTCGGCGGGGACGAACACGCCCTCGAAGGCGGACGGGTCCTCCTGTCCTTCATCAGTCGTGAACGAGAGGTCGGCAATGGCGTCGACCGGGTACGGGTTGAGCAGCGAAATGTGGTCCGAGGCGTTGCGCAGTGTCGCCCCGTCGACGAAGTACCAGCTTTTCGACGCGGCCGAGGCGCACGGCTGGCTGGCCGGGCCCTCAGGGGTGGAAATGGACTGGCTCACCGTCGCCATGCCGCCGTAAAGCGTCACGAGGGCACCTACCCAGGGCTTGGGCGCCTTCTTTGACAGGCCGAGGAACTCCTCGGGCACTGTGCTCGTGGAACCGGCCGGGACCGTGATGCTCATCTTGCGGAAGTAACCGATGGGCGACACGAGCCGGATCGTCCCTTTGACCGGGGCGTGCCCGGCGTTGGCGAAAACAAGTTCCCCGGCGGCGACACTGCCGGGCGCCTCGGTGGCGCCGGCGCAGAACCACGAACCCGAAAGGGCCACCGCCGGCGCCCCAACGGCCTCTTCGGCCTGGGCCACGGGGACAGCGGCGTGCCCGGTCCCGAGCTGGCTCAGCGAGACCCCGGCCACGACGGCGGCACCCAGGGAAATGATCACCGGCCAGCGACGGACCTTAGCCAACGGTCTCCTCTTCCCAGACCGAAGACCAGTCGATCTCCGGTAGTTCGGCGCCGGACATGGTCAACTCGACGCTCGTCTTGTTCAGCTGGGCCCGCAGCCGCGCGCGCAGGCGTACAAGCGCCACGAGTAGAACCAACGCCCAGGCCAGGACCATGACGGTGTCGGCCACGTGCTGGCCGCCGGCGCCACGCTGGCTGAGGGCCACCGTCCGCGTCCCGCGGGGTACCACCCAGGTACTGGCCCACCCGACGGCGCCGGCAGCCGTCAGGGCGCGGCCGCCGGCTTGCAGGTGCCAAGACCCGTCCTCGACGGCACCGTAAATGTGGCTCGGCGTCGGACGGGCCCGTACGTCGAAGGAGGCACTGGCCGAACCGATCACGGGCAGAGGTTGAGCCGACGCCAGGTCAGTCTGCTGGAGCCGGGCCGCCGTCGCCCACTGTCCTCCGCCGGTGGGGAGGTTCGTCCCCTTGGCCAGCACCGAAAAAAGTGGCAGCCACGACTCATTGGTGAAGACCCGGTAGCTCGGGTCCGTGCCCACCGGCACCAGGTCGAGCTGGCGGGCCAAAGCCCCTGCTACCCGGTTCTCGGCGGCTCCAACAGCACCTTCCCCGACGGGGACGACGACGTAGCGGATGGCCAGCGGCGCAAACAGGCTGCCCAGATATGTCGTCTCCCGGTTCTCGGCCCAACCCAGGTCCTCCGCCACCAGCGGCGCTTGGCCCGAGCTGAGAGGCGCCCAGAGCTCACCGGCCGAGGGCAGGCCGTCCAATGAGGTGGCAAAGGCCAGGTCGCCTACGGACCCTTGCGCCGCCGACGGGAGGGACCCGAGGCTGCCGACCCAAAGGACCCGGTAGTCGCCGCTAGGCGCCGCCGACGGGAACGCGTACGCACTCTCGGCCCCAGACGCGGGCAGGTCCCACTGGCCTCCGCCGACCCACGCCAGGAACGGCAGCGTAGCTGCGACTACGGCCGCGGCGCCGAAGGCGGGGGCGAACTGGCGCCAACCGAAACGGTAACCGGGCAGGTCTCGTTCGATCGCACTGGCCCCAAGGGCAACGGAGAGAGCCATCGCTGCACCCGCAGGGGCAAGGACGAGCTCGAGGGGCGGGACGGGCACCCAGCCTCTCGACCCGGCCCACGCCAGGCCAAAGAAGGCGAACGCAACTACCCACAGCCGGGCTGCCCACGCCAGTCGCCACGAACGGCCGATGAAAAGCGGGATGGCAGCCGCAGCCACCAATGCCCAGCCGAGCACGCCGCCATAGGGGCCGGTGTCCATCCGCAAGACCGAGCCCAGCGGGAGCGCCCCCGACTGGCCCGATGTCAGGGCAAAGAAATCATGGAAGGAGCGGAAGGCGCCGAGCGACCACGGCAGGAGGGCCACGAAACCGGTGGCGGTAGCGATGAGCGAGGCCAGCAGGAACTTCGCCGCCCCGGCGCCTCTGCCCGTCAGCAGCGAGCCAACGAAGAGGGCCAGACCGGCGATGGGGACGAGGAGGAAAGTTGCCGGCGCCAAAGACGCCGTCACCGCCACCAACAGGCCCAGGGCGACGAACCTCACCCATAGGCCGCCCGTTGCTCTGGTCCAGCTCAAAGCCGGGTAGGGGGCTTCGCCACCCAGCCGGCCGAGACAAGCGAGCACCCAGGGGGCCGCCGCGTAACCAACGAGGCCGGCCCAGTGGCCCTGCGAAAGAGCGTTGTACGGGACCGGCAAGGCGGCGTACAAGACCGTGGCCGCGGCTCGGCCTTTCTGCGAACCGAACTGTCGTGTGGTCATGTAGACGCCTAACGGGCCTAGCGCTAACGGCACCAGGACGAGCAGGTGCACGGCCACATTGACCGAACCGAACGACAGCGCGCCGACCAGGGCCATGACAAGCAGGCCCGGGGGGGCGAACGACGAAGTGGCCAGCGGCCCGGGACCCGTACCGGACCACCACTCGTGCCACCATGAGGCCACTCCGCCTCCGGGGGAAGGGAGCTGGCCCAGAATAGGTAGAGGCTGGCTGAGAATGTTGCGGGAACCAATGAGGAGGAGCACCACCACGACAGTGGCCGTGCCGGCACCCAGCCTCCAGCTGGCCTTCGCCGGGGCTGAGAGCCGGCCCGCCGGCGCCGGGCCGGACTGGCCGGTAAGTTCGCTAAGGTCCCAGCTGCCGCTCGGGTCTCCGTCATGCAACCCGGTCCCGGTGCCGTCGCCAGAAGTGGCATGGGACCTGTGAACGGAGCCGGCCCCGGCCTCGCCATCCCACTGAGACACGCCGTTTTGCAGTCTGCCGGTGCCCGCCATGCGAGCCGCACGGGGCATCACGGCGGCAGTGTCGTCGTCTTCAGCCCGCGGCCCATCGTGGGCCGACATCCCTCGAGAGGCGGCCCAGGCGAGCTCGTGGCTACGTTCCAGGCTGGGCCTGACAAGGGCCCGTAGGCGGGCACTCCCCCGGGTCTGAGCTTTCCATATGGCCAGGTCGCTGACTCGCCTCGTCCTCTGAGCGTGACGTCTGGCCGCCCATAACTCCTTCGGCCGGCTGACGGAGCGGGTCAGCGAGCGAAGGGGAGAAAGGACACCGCTTCTTTTTCCGGGGTGGAAAATGGCCCAGAAAGACTCTGCGAAGGCAAACAGGACGGCGATCGGCGCCACCAGCACCAAGCCGGCGGCGCCATAACAGGTCCATAGCACCCGTAGCCTCTGCTCGTCGGCTGTGGCCTTGTTCCTGGTGCGCGCCCTCGGGCCACGTGCTGCCCCGTTGGTCCCCTTCAGGCCACCGTTTGCCGGAGCGGCATGGGCCGGCCCGCTGCTCATCGAGACGCCATTTGGGGGGCCGCTGTTTGCCGGCCCACCA
>Ga0335075_10005974_pt1 | contig 18813 bp, 16 predicted proteins | sample Lox_Sample_24_FD_206723 | JGI IMG/M metagenome (GOLD analysis project Ga0335075, IMG submission 206723) | Soil microbial communities from Loxahatchee National Wildlife Refuge, Florida, United States - Lox_Sample_2.4 | ecosystem: Environmental > Terrestrial > Soil > Wetlands | place: USA... | reverse complement strand
TCCTGGCCGGCGGCCAGGTCATCAGCGAGGAAGTCGGTCTCAAGCTGGAGAACGCCGACCTGGACCTGCTCGGGCGGGCCCGCAAGGTCGTCGTGACCAAGGACGAGACCACGATCGTCGATGGTGCTGGTGACGCCGAGCAGATCTCCGGGCGGGTGAACCAGATCCGCGCCGAGATCGAGAACACCGATTCCGACTACGACCGCGAGAAGCTGCAGGAGCGGCTTGCCAAGCTGGCCGGCGGCGTGGCCGTCATCAAGGCCGGTGCAGCGACTGAGGTCGAGCTGAAGGAGCGCAAGCACCGGATCGAGGACGCGGTGCGCAACGCCAAGGCTGCGGTCGAGGAGGGCATCGTCCCCGGTGGCGGAGTCGCCCTGATCCAGGCCGGCAAGAGCGCGTTCGAGAAGCTCGAGCTGCCGGGCGACGAGGCGACTGGCGCGCAGATCGTGCGCCGGGCGCTGGAGGAGCCGCTGAAGCAGATCGCCATCAACGCTGGCCTCGAGGGCGGCGTGGTTGTCGAGAAGGTGCGCTCGCTGAGCCCGGGCCACGGCCTGAACGCCGCCGACGGGGAGTACGTCGACATGTTCAAGGCCGGCATCATCGATCCCGCCAAGGTGACGCGCTCTGCCCTGCAGAACGCCGCTTCGATCGCCGGGCTGTTCCTGACGACCGAGGCAGTGATCGCCGAGAAGCCGGAGAAGGAGAAGGCTCCGGCGGCTCCTGGCGGCGGTGACATGGACTTCTGATCCTGTCGCGCCCCGCGGGGTGCCAGGGAGCGAAGTCAGCACAGCTGATCAAGCTGAGCACAGCAGGAGGCGGTCCCGGTTCGACCGGGGCCGCCTTCGGCTGTCAGCGGCCGCCGCCCGTCAGGAGACGACGCGGCCCTGGATGCGCCAACTGTTCTGAAGGCTCATCACCAGTTCGCCGTACCAGTTAATTTTCGCGCGCGCCGACTCCACAATGCCGGGCCGGCGAGAGATTATCAGCGCATGAGCTCCTCGACGGAACAGCTCATCCGCGACTACCTGAACCGTTTGTCGGGTGCCGCTCGCGGGCAGCTGGGCGCAGGCGATCGCCGTGCGCTGGTCGACCGCACCCGTGAGTTCATCGAGCGGAAGACCGACCTGGGCAGTCGTCCTACGGCTCTTGAGGTAGGCAAGCTGCTATCCGGGCTCGGTGATCCGGCCCGCCTCGTCAGTCAGGAGCGTGAGCGGCTCGCCACGCTGCGCGGCGAGCCGCCGGAGCCCGTCAGCCGGGGACACCTGGTGCGTGTCCTGCGCGGCGAGCCGGGCAAGGCACGAGGCGGGAGCTGGCATTGGCCAGTGCAGCCTGGCAGCCGGACCGGCTCCCTGTTCGCGATCTTCGATGGCGGCGGACCGCCGGCCGGCCGTGAGGCCACCGCCGGAGCGGCCGCGGGGCGCGAAGCAGGCCGGCCTGTCGCTGCCGAGGCGCCAGCGCAACTGGTGCCGGGCGGCCAGGCGCCATCCCCCGATCCTGCCCAAGCCCGGCCGGTCTGGCCGACCTTAACGGCCGGAACTGCCGAAGCCGAGGCTGTTGACCCCGGCACGGCTGAGCGGGAAGGCGGTCAGCACGAGATCGTCGACGGCGAGGTCGTTGATAGCGACGCCGGGGAGCGCGGTGCCGGGCAGCCGGAGGCCGACCACCAAGCATTCGATGACCAGGCACTGGATCAGCAGGCACTGGATCAACAAGCACTGGGGCCCGACGCCCCGGCACCGGCGCCAGATGCACGTCCGGTCGGCCTGGCGGGCATGAACTGGCAGCTGGTGACGCTTGCGCCGCGGCGGTCGTCGCGGTCTCGGCAGCGGCTAGCGAGCGCGGGCGAGTGGTCGCGGGATCACAAGCTGGAGACCGCCGCCATTACGCTGCTCGGTCTTGGCGGCGCGATTTTCCCGCTCATCTGGCTGCTGGGCGCCGCGGTGGCGCTTGCCTCCCGGTTCTGGGACCACCGGGACAAGTGGCTTGGTCTGGGGCTGCCAGTCCTGGTGACGGTGGTCGGCACCGCGGTCGGCATCTCGGTAGGCGGCCAGGTGTCATTCGGCCACAGCATGCACGAGGGCTGGGCGTTCGCCGTCGACGTCAGCCGCGCCACGGCGGTGCTGAGCGCCTGCTACCTGGCGTGGCGGGCAGCGCGAGGTCCGCGTCCGCCGGCTGTCCCGCCGTGGGACAGGCCGCACCGGGCCAAGTAGCCAGCGGTCTGCTGCCCCGGCCCGCCGCGCGACCTGGGCCCTGCCTGCTGGGGGTGGTTGGCGACGTCCTGGGCTGGGTATCAACGCACCGGTCTTGCTGGCGGCAGTCGCTAGCCAGCCAATTTCCCGGCCTCGCGCGCGATCCCGTCCCAGCAGCATCTGACGTGTGAGGCCGTGGAGAACGTGGTCCCGGCAACAGCTGGGGCCACGTCTATGTGCCAGGCCGCGGGCCGGGCCGACGTCGGTCACTGGCTGCCGGCAGCGCGCGGGAGGCCGCCAGAAACCGATAGGCTTGAATAGCGCAAGTGCTCGGCACGTGCGCCAACATTGTTCCTCCTCCCGTAAGGTCCCGCTAGTGCCTACTGGCAAGGTCAAGTGGTATGACGCCGGCAAGGGCTTCGGCTTCCTCACCCGTGACGACGGGGGCGAAGTCTTCGTGCACTCGACGGCGCTGGATGCCGGCGCGACGCCGTTGAAGCCTGGCCAGCGCGTCGAATTCGGTGTTGCCGAAGGCAGGCGCGGGACTCAGGCGCTTCAGGTACGGGTGCTTGAGCCGCCGCCGACCGTGGCGAAGGTAGTGCGCAAGGACCCGGATGAGATGGTGCTGCTCATCGAGGATCTCATCAAGCTGCTGGACGGTGTGTCGAACACCTACCGCCGGTCGAAGCACCCGGACGTCCGCGACGCCAAGAAGATCGCTGCGGTGCTGCGCGCCGTGGCGGATGACCTCGAGACCTGAGAACTAGCGGGCCGGGCTGGCTGCCGCGGGCCGGGCACGCAGTATGCGCCGCCGCCGGCCGATCAGCAGCCACATCAGCGCGCAAAGCAGCCCGGCGGCGGCCACGGTGAGTCCTGCGAAGCCGCTGCCGGTTAGCGAGAGCAGCAAGCCGAGCAGGCCCCCTGCGACCAGGGCAAGCTGATGCAGAGTCTCGGAGAACGCGAATGCGGACGACCGCGTTTCCGCCGGAATCTCGCGCTGCAGGATCGAGTCGAGGCCGACCTTCACTAGTGTCGAAGCGATAGCGGCGGCCATGGCTACAGCTAGGACCGACCACAGGCTGAACAGAACGGCACCCGCGGTGCTCGCGGCGGTCGCGAGTCCGAGCACGGTGAAGATCATGCCCTGCGGTGCTCTGGACCGCACCGCCGAGCCGATTGCAGTTCCCAGCATGCCGCCTGCCGCGATCGCGATGGCAAGGCCGCCTAGCGCGATGGTGTCCTTGATATGGCCGAAGTGTTCGCTACGAAGAATGAATGCCAGGAAGAAGAGCATGAAGCCGTAGAAGATACGGATTGATGCGTTCGCCCGAATCGCCTCGGCCACGACCGGTCCCACGTGCGGTATGGCGAATAGCTTGCGCCGTGCCTGTGGCGGGCCAGCGGCCGGCCCGTGCCCGGCACCGTCATCCAAGCCCGCGCTGCTGGCGGGGAAGCCGTCGCCGGGAAAGCCAGCGCCAGGAATGCGCGTGCCAGGAACGGTTGCGCGGATGGTGCCGCCAGGCCCGAACATGCTGGTGGCAGCCGATCCGTCTGTGGTGGCGTTGCCTGGCGCGGACCCGATAGGCTGCCCAGCCGCGTCGCTGGCGGGCTCGGCGCTGCTACCAGGAACGTCGACGGTATCCGGCAGCCTCAAAGCGAGCGCCATAGCCGCGAGATAGATCACGGTGCCGACTCGCAGCACCCAGGCGGCACCGTTCCCGTCACCGCCCATGATCTTGTCCACTCCGAGAGCGACGGCTGCCCCGGTGGACGTGGCGATCAGCGACGCCATGTTGGACCGTGCGTTCGCCGAGACCAGGGTGAGCTCGCTCGGAAGGAGTCGCGGCGTGACCGCGGCTCTGGTGACGACGTAAACCTTCTGGAGCACCAGCACGCCGAATGCAGCAGGCAGCAGCGTCAGCGTGTCCTTGACGGCGGCCGACATGCCCCAGCACAGCAGGCCGCGCGCAAGCAGGGTGCCCGCGAGGATGAACTTGTTGCCTTGCTTGACGCGGTCAAGCAGCGGACCGATCAGCGGCGCAAGAATCGCATACGGTGCAATCGTTATGAGCAGCGCGAATGCCACGCGACTCCGCGCCTGGTCGACCGAAGTGCTGAAAAACAGGCTGCCGGCCAGCGCGATGGTGACGAATGCGTCGCCGATTCCGCCGGCCGCCGTCAGCTCAAGCAATGTGGCGAAACCGGTGCGGCCCGCGCCGCGCGCACCGGTCAGCCGGTGCACGAACCGCCCCGCACCGCCGGCCGCAGCGGCGCCGACCCTGCCTGCGGTCTGTGAGGCCGAATACACCGAACGACCGGCCCGCCGCACGCGCGCTCCGGTGCCGGTGTTTCCCATGGCTCAAGTATTCTTCCTCTGCGAGCCTGCACAACACAGCCAGGGCCGTCAGGTCGGCAGGTATTTGACCTGAGCAGGCGTGATTACCCACGGAACAGGAAACAAGTACTAAACGTGAGTCCTACTCGTGCCCGAACCGCCGTACTGGATCAGGCCTGCGTCGAGGCGGCTGACCTGGCCCGCTCCGCGGCAGAGGAGCTGGCTGGCGCCGGATGCGTCGGCGACCATGTCGGCGTCGTGGCCGATGACGAGCGCGTGGTGACGCACCTGTTCAGCAATACCGATCGGGCTTACCTCGGCTGGCGCTGGGCGGTCACAGTCAGCCGGGCCTCCCGTGCGAAGAATGTCACGGTGAATGAGGCTGTGCTGCTGCCTGGCCCGGACTCCCTGCTGGCGCCGGACTGGGTGCCGTGGAGTGAGCGCGTCCGCCCTGGGGACCTCGGCGTCGGCGACCTCATGCCGACCGCCACCAACGATGAGCGCCTGGTCTCGGTGAGCATGCTCGAGGGCGACGACGGGGTGCTCGACTGGGATGACAGCGCGAGCTGGGATCAGGGCAGGGAGCTGGCAGCGTCGCTCGGTATGAGCGCCGACGCCACGGGTGCCGCCCAGGCCCAGCCTGGCACGAGCCCGGCCGGTGCGAGCGTGGCCAGCGCAGGTCCGCTGACAGCCGGGGATGGCGAGGCTGCCGGTAGCGGCGGGACGCCCGGCCGGCGGACCAGGGTCCTGTCTGCGATCGGCCGGGACGAGGCCGCGATCAGGTGGTACTCAAGCGAGCACGGGCCAGGTACGCCACTCGCCCGCGCAGCGCCCGGCCCGTGCGTCACCTGCGGCTTCCTGGTCCCGCTTGCCGGACCGCTAGGCCGTGTTTTCGGCGTGTGCGCCAATGAGTACGCCCCGGATGACGGGCGCGTGGTTTCGCTGGACCACGGCTGCGGCGCGCACTCTGAGGCCATGTTCGCGCCGGCCGGTGCAGGGTCGATCGTGCCCGTGATCGACGAAGTGGGCTACGACCTGGTTGACATGCCAGGGGTCGCGCTGGCCGATACCGTCTTCGAGTCACTCGATCACGACTCCTGATCTCGCGGGCGATAGCGCAGGTGTCAGATGCCCCCGCCGCGGTGATTTCGGGTCAGGGTGATCCCGGTTACGCCTGGTAGTCCCGGTCGCTGCGGCTGGCCGCGTCCCGGCGGTCCATGCTGGCCCGGCCGTCACCGTCCTGCGCCGCCTGCCGCCGTTGCGCGGCTCTGCTACGCGAGCGCTTGAGGTGCGGCACGTACGCGAAGCCGAACAGGCCCATTCCTGTCCCGACCGCCGCGACCCACACCCACCAGCGGTCCGCCGGTGCCAGCTCGTTCCGCACAATCAACAGGACGATCAAGGCCACACCGAATCCCGCCGTGATGACGGCGGTGATCAGCCGGTCATCGCCTTCCAGCGGGGGCGGGACCGGGCGCTGCTGACGGCCCACCGGCCCAGGCTAGCCGATGGCCGGGCCCTGCATTCGCACCATTACCTGCAGCAAGGGGACCCTAGCGGCTGCGCGAGCGCCGCCGTCGTGCGACGATGCTGACCTCACCCCGCACACCAAGCTGCTGAGGCGGAATGCACAAGCGCCGCCTATAGTTAGCAAGAGTAATGACTCAGGTTAATGAAAATGACGACGCCACAGGAGACCAGGTCGGACGCGGGCCTGGCGAGCGCACTGCGGATCTCGGTGACCCGGCTGGCTCGCCGGCTCCGGGCCGAGCGACAGAGCGAAGGCCTAGAGCCCGACCTCTCAGACACCCAGCTGGCCGCGCTCGCAGCGCTGGAGCGGCACTCGGCGATGACGCCCGGCGAGCTCGCCGATCACGAGAAGGTACAGCCGCCGTCGATGACGCGAGTCATCGCGGTACTCGAAGAGCGAGCATTGGTCATGCGGGCGCCGCACGCTTCCGACCGGCGTCAAGTGGTGCTGACCGTGACCGACTACGGCAGGGAAGTCGTCCACCAGTCGCGCAGGCTGCGGGAGGCGTGGCTAGCCAAGCAGCTGCGGGGCCTGAGTCCGCAGGAACGGGCGGCGCTGCGGGCGGCAGCACCGGTCCTGGAGAAGCTCAGCCAGTCCTGACCGGCGTCCGCCGCTGGAGCGCTGCGACTTTCGGCTCCCTGCAGACGAGGAATTACCGGCTTTTCGCGGCCGGTCAGGTTGTCTCCAATACCGGCAGCTGGATGCAGCGGGTAGCGCAGGACTGGCTCGTCCTGCAGCTGACGCATAACAGCGGAACTGCGCTCGGCATCACCACCGGCCTCCAGTTCTTGCCAATGCTGCTGTTCAGCCTGTGGGGCGGCGTGATCGCCGACCGTTACTCCAAGCGCGGCATCCTGATGCTGACGCAGGCGGCCATGGGCGGGCTGGCGCTCCTGCTCGGCGTGCTGGCGCTGACCGGATCGGTGCAGATCTGGCAGGTTTACCTGCTGGCGTTCGCGCTCGGCATGGTGACCGTCGTGGACAATCCGACCCGGCAGGCGTTCGCTGTCGAGATGGTCGGCGCCGACGGAATGGCAAACGCAATCGCCCTGAACAGCGCGGTTTTCAATCTGGCCAGGATTGCCGGCCCTGCTGTGGCCGGCATCGTGATTGGCTTCGCTGGCACGCCGACTGCCTTCCTGATCAACGCTGCCTCGTACGGCGCAGTGCTTATCGGACTGAAGCTGATGCGGCCTGACGAACTGCACCAGGCCCGCCGGGCACCACGGGGCAGCGGGCAGCTCCGCGAGGCCCTGTCGTACGTGCGCGCCCGGCCGGGGCTGTGGATGCCGCTCATCCTGCTGTTCTTTGTCTCCACCTTCGGCATGAACTTCCAGGTAACTACCGCACTGATGTCGCGTACGGTGTTCCACACCGGCGCGAGCGCATTCGGGCTGGCGTCAGCTGTATTCGCGCTAGGGGCGCTTGGCGGCGCGCTGGTGGCCGCCCGGCGGAGCCGGCCGACGCTGCGGCTGCTCCTGGTGACATCGTTCGCGTTCAGCCTCTTCGAGATCATCAGCGGCATGGTGCCCAGCTACCTGGCGTTCTTGTTCGCGCTCGTGCCGACCGGGGTCTTCATGCTCACGTTCACTACCGCGGCGAATTCCAGCACTCAGCTGAACACCGCGGCGGACATGCGAGGCCGCGTGATGGGCTTGTACATGCTCGTCTTCCTGGGCGGGACGCCGCTAGGCTCGCCGCTGGCCGGCTGGGTCGCCGAGGCAGCGGGGGTGCGGGTGAGCGTGATCGCCGGCGGGGTGATCTCGATGCTGGCCACGGTGGCCGTAGCCGCTCTTCTGGCCAGGAACGGCCTGGTCCGGGTAGGCAGTTACACCAGGTCCGCGGAGCTAGCGCGCAGCGCGACCTGAGCTTGGTGCGGCGGGAGCTCGGGCGAAGGCAGCGGCGCTTGTAGCCGTGCCCGGCAGCCAGCGGCGCAGCGTGAGCTGATACCAATGGCGACATGAGGCTGTTCGTGGCTATCGCGCCGCCTCCTGAAGCGCTCGACGAGCTTGCCGCCGCCGTGGAGCCGCTCCGGATTGCCGCACCTGAGCTGCGCTGGACGGGCCGTGAGTCCTGGCACCTGACCCTCGCCTTTCTGGGCGAGGTCGACGACAGTCTGCTGGCGGAGCTAAGCATCCGGCTGGAACGGGCTGCGATGCGGCATGCGCAGCAGCGGTTGTCGATCGCGGGCGGCGGCGCGTTCCCGTCGGCAGGCAGAGCACGAGTGGTGTGGGCCGGAATCAGGGCCGACAGCCGCGCGCTGGCCGCGCTGGCCGCGTCAGTGGCGGCAGGCGCCCGGCGGGCCGGCGCGCCCCCACCGGACGAGGGCAGGAAATACCACCCGCACCTGACGCTAGCCAGGTGCCGCCAGCCTGCCGATGTCAGGAACCTGACTGGGATGCTGCAGGATGCGAGCGGTCCTGACTGGACGGCCGACGCGATCCACCTCGTCCGTAGCTACCTGACGGGCAGTTCGCCACGGTATGAGCAGATGGGCTCATGGCCGCTCAGGGCGGAGACCGGACCGAAGTAGCCGACGTACTCGGCGGGCGCCGCGCAGCAAGCCGCTGCTCGGGCCGGAAGACGACGCTGGGGACGGGCCAAGCCCGTCCCCAGCGTCCTTTGCAGGAGTTCAGACGCGCCGCCGGGGGGACCCGGCGGCGCGTACCTCGGTCAGCTGCCGGTAATCAGTGCCGCCATCTTGGGCGTTCCGATGCCGGTAGCCATGTCGTAGCCGGGAGTGGACCGGAACAGGCCGTTGTTAGTCGCGGCCCGCTGTAGCGGCCCGATGCCGGTGATGTCGTGGAAATACCGGCTCGGGTCGGAGTTGAACAGCGAGTAAAGCAACGGGTTAGCGTTGCCGGTGCGCTGTCCCTGATACGCATCGCGGTCGGCGAAGATGGCCGAGATCAGCGGAGACGACAGGCTGGTGCCGCCGATTCCGAACCAGCCGGGTGCTGGCTCGCTGCCGCTGAACGTGGCGCAGTCGCTGTACGGCGTGCTGGCGTTGCCGGTGCAGTACTCGGCGTAGCCGGTGTACGGGTCCGCGTTCGCGGAGATATCGGGGCCCTGCCGGCACGGAGTCCCTGCGCGGGCGAGTACGCACTGAGTGCTGCCGTTGGCATAGGTCTCGTCGGGGTTGTTAACGCCGGGTCCGTGCTGGTAGAACGGCCGTCCCCAGAACTGGCTGGGGGCGCCGCCGCCGGAGCCGGTTTCGGCGCACCAGAAGAAGCCGCCCTCGTTGTCGTTGGCCGGTGCCGCGGCGCTGTCGCTGCACAGGTTGTCGACGTTCCAGACAGTCTCGGTGCCGTTAGCGGGGTAGCTCGGGTGCGGGTTGGTGCCTGGGTTGTCGCTCTCGAACGAGGTCCCGCCGACGCTGGTCACCCACGGTTGCTCCGCCGGATCGTTGGCGTCGACGATGGTGGTGCCGTCGGAGCGGATGCAGCCGAAGGCGCCGGTGTCGCCAGCTGAGCTGAACACGCTCTGGCCCTGCATGGCCATCTGCTCGAATATCGTGTTCTCCGCCTCCGCGTAGGAAGCGCCAGCGTCATTCTCGCACTCGCCCCAGCTGGAGCTGATCGTGCTGGCGACGTCCTGGTTCGCGATCGTTGAGTACTCGTCCAGTTCGGTCTGGCCGGTGTAGTCGTTTGGCGCGTTGTACACGATCAGATGGCTGATATCGGGTGCGATGGTCAGGCTCATCTCGATGTCCGCGTCCACCTCGATGTCGCCTGAGTACCCGTTGTACTGCGGCGGGCACGTGTCACCCACCGGGCAGACCGGGGACAGCGGGCCACCATCGACGTTGACGTTGACGAGCCTTGGGGTGTAGCGCGGGCCGTAGAACTGGTGCGCCCACGTGTCGATGTCGGACTGCTGGTAGGCAGACAGCTCGAAGACCGCAGCAGTGACTCCGCGGCCCTGAGCGCTAGCTCCGCCGTTCGGCGCTCCGTAGATCGAGTTGGTCTGCGACGGCGTCAGGCCGGCGCAACCCGGGCCACCGCCGTAGCCGTAGGGGAAGCCGTCGGCCCCGTCGCTGTTGACGTAGGTGAACAGTTCCTGCGAGGTCACGTAACCGGTCTCGCAGCTGGAGCCGCTGGAGCTGGAATGCGCTTTCGCTCCGAGGGGCCGGGCCGGGCCGGGAAGCGCGACCGACGGGTGCAGGCGAACGGTGTTGCTCAGCCCCACGACGCCGAGCACATGGCCGGCGATCGTCGCGGGCAGGCGCACCGCTGCGGAGTTGGAGAAGTACTTAACACCGCCCGAGCCCCGGTAGGTGCTGAGCGTCGTCCTGAAGGCCGACTGGATCTGACGGCTGGAGCCGGTGGCGCGGACCAGGAATGGCGAGGAGCTCGCGTCGACCTTCAGCCCTTCCGACCGCAGATAGCTGGCGACAGCGGACCGCTGTGCGCTGGTCGGCGCGTACCGGGCGGCAAACGCGCCCTTGGCCAGCCAGCGGTGGTACTCGCTGCTGCCCTTGGTGTACTCGGCCTGCAGCTGCCTGGTCAGCTCCGCTGAGTTCCGTGGCGAGAGCGCCACTTCAACCGACATCCGGGAGGTGCTATACCGCCCGGTGACCTTGTCGGTGGTAGCGGGGAGGCTGCCCCTGATGGCGGAGAAATGTGGTGTCTGAGACTGCGTCCCTGCAAACGCGACTCCACTCCCTCCTGCAGCGGCCATCGCCGCCGCGACACCTATCACCGCGACTGCGGCGGCGCGGCGCGGATTAAGCAAGCCCATAAACCCTCCTTAGTGGGGTCGCCCCGCCCGCGCCCTGCTCCGTCGCTGCTACCGGTCCTCGATCGGCTCGCCGCGTGCCACCGGGCTCCAGTGGACATGGCCTTATACGACAGATCAGATTAAACGGACAAAAGCGAAGCAAGATTTATGCTGGACTAAGGCTTGCCGAGAATGGATAAGCGTGTCAAGCAGGGACGATCACTAAATTTGCACGGCACAACTAACTGTTTCGCTGGCTGCGGGGCGGGTGATCCTTGACTGCGGCGCTAGCGGCAGCCGGTCTACAGGCGCTCGAGCACGTAGTCGATGCAGGCCGTCAGCGCCTCGACGTCGGCGGGCTCGACGGCAGGGTACGTACCGATCCGCAACTGGTTGCGGCCGAGCTTGCGGTAGGAGTCGGTGTCCACGACTCCGTTCGCGCGCAGCGTCCCTGACAGTGCGGTCGCATCCACCCGATCGGCGAAGTCGATTGTCGCTACCACCTGAGAGCGCTGCGCAGGGTCGGCCACGAACGGAGAGGCCAGCGGCGACTTGTCCGCCCAGTCGTACAGGATGCCGGACGACTTCGCGGTGCGCTGCGTCGTCCAGGTCATGCCGCCGTTGCCGAGCATCCAGTCCACCTGCTCGGCCAGCAGCACCAGCGTGGCCACCGCCGGCGTGTTATAGGTCTGCTGCAGCCTGGAGTTATCGATGGCGGCCTGCAGCGAAAGGAACTCCGGGATGTAACGCCCGCTGGCTGCAAGCCGGGCCGTCCGCTCGAGCGCGGCCGGGGACAGCAGCGCGATCCAGAGCCCGCCGTCCGAGCCGAAGCACTTCTGCGGCGCGAAGTAGTACACGTCGAACTCAGCCGGATGCACCGCGATGCCGCCCGCAGCGCTGGTCGCATCGACCAGCACAAGCGCGCCGTCGCCCGCACCGGGCACCCGGCGGATCGGCATGGCCACGCCCGTCGAGGTCTCGTTATGCGTCAGCGCGTAGGCGTCAATGCCAGCCTCGGCCCGCGGGACCGGGTACGTGCCAGGGTCAGCGGTTAGGACCGACGGGTCGGCCAGCCAGGGCGCTGCCTGCGAGACCCGGGCGAACTTAGCCGAGAACTCGCCGAAGCTAAGGTGTTGCGACCGGTGCGAGATCAGGCCGAACGCGAGCGAATCCCAGAATGCGGTCGTGCCGCCGTTGCCAAGCGCGACCAGATAGTCATCAGGCAGGCCGAACAGCGCGGCCAGGCCCTCCCGCACCCGCTGCACCAGGTTCCGTACCGGAGCCTGCCTGTGGGAGGTGCCGAGCAGCGTCCGTCCGGCCGCGCTCAGCGCCTCCACCTGGGCATCCCGGACTTTGCTCGGACCACTGCCGAAGCGGCCGTCCGACGGCAGCAACCCGGCCGGGATAACGATCTCGGCCCGGTCAGACATCCCCTTCAGACATCCTGGTCGAATACCTGCTCAGCGCCGGGGACATCGCGGACGGAGCGAGCCTTCGGCCCGACGTAGACCGCGCTCGGCCGGACTAGCCTGCCGGTCCGCTTCTGCTCGAGGATGTGGGCTGCCCAGCCCGCGGTACGCGCGCAGGTGAACATCGAGGTGAACATGTGAGAGGGGACTTCGGCGAAGTCCAGCATTATCGCTGCCCAGAACTCCACGTTCGTCGCCAGGACGCGATCAGGCCGGCGGGCGTGGAGTTCCTCCAGAGCCGCCTTCTCCAGCGCCTCGGCTACCTCGTAGCGCGGCGCGCCGAGTTCCCTGGCGGTCCGCCTGAGCACCCGTGCGCGCGGGTCCTCGGCCCGGTAGACCCGGTGCCCGAAGCCCATCAGCCGGTCACCCCGGTCCAGCGCCTGCTTGACGTAGGCAGTGGCGTCGCCGGTCTTCTCGACTTCCTCGATCATGCCAAGCACCCGCGCCGGCGCACCGCCGTGCAGCGGGCCGGACATGGCACCGACAGCGCCAGACAGCGAGGCCGCGACGTCCGCGCCAGTGGAGGCGATGACCCTGGCGGTGAATGTAGAGGCATTCATCCCGTGCTCGGCGGCAGAGACCCAGTAGGCATCGATGGCCTTGACATGCTTCGGGTCGGGCTCGCCGCGCCAGCGGATCATGAACCGCTCGGTGATCGTCCTGGCCTCGTCCACGCGCTTCTGCGGCACCATCGGCTGTCCGAGACCGCGGGCGGCCTGCGCGACGAAGGACAACGCCATGACCGAGGCGCGCGCCAGGTCATCCCTGGCCTGCTCGTCGCTTATGTCCAGCAGCTGGTGCATGCCCCACGCGGGGGCCAGCATCGCCAGCGCGCTCTGCACGTCGACCCGGATGTCACCGGAGTGAACCGGGATCGGATACGGCTCGGCGGGCGGAAGCCCCGGCGCGAACTCGTTGTCCACCAGGAGGCCCCACACGTGCCCGTACGAAACGTGGCCGACGAGTTCCTCGATGTCGACGCCTCGGTACCGGAGCGAGCCACCTGCTCTGTCGGGCTCGGCAATCTCCGTCTCGAATGCGACGACACCCTCCAGACCGGGCACAAAGTCGGACATTCGCACTTCCTCCGTCTTCTCAATCAGCGACAGGCCACGCGCTGGCCGAGCTCAGACCGGTTCTCAGGGGCGGCGGCGGGGGCCAACTTCGTGTTGCGGATGCTGCCTGCGTCCCTATTCAACCGCGTGCGGCCTACGGATCGGTAACCCGGCCGGCGGATCGGCACAAGGCGCAGGCCGGGCGATTGGGACACGGCGGAGGCTGAAGCTTGCGCTTCGCGGCCCGCCAGTGCCGCTATGCCCGTGCCAGGGCAGCCGCGCCGGCCCCCAGTGCTGCTGGCACTGTGCAGTGGCGGTCTGGCCGGTGAATGCGAGAGGATCACTTGCCGTGGAGCCCACCGCACAAGCAAGCGCGACCGACCCAGCTGCAGCTAGCGGAGGCAGCGTGCCGGGCGCCCCCGGACTGCTGGCCACGCTGGACGAGGCGATGCTGCCCGCCGATCCCATGGACCTGTTCGAGGCCTGGATGGCCGACGTGATCAGGGAGGGCCTGCCCGAGCCGACTGCGATGGTGCTGTCAACCGTCTCAGCCGATCAGCGGCCGCGTGGCCGGATGGTGCTGCTGAAGGCCCGCGATGTGACAGGATTCACGTTCTATACCAATCGCACCTCTCGCAAGGCCAGCGACCTAGCCGAGGTACCCCTGGCCAGTCTGCTGTTCCCCTGGCAGGCGCTTCACCGGCAGGTGATCATTGAAGGCCCGGTCACGCCGCTGTCGACCGCCGACAGCGAGCCGTATTTCCACAGCCGCCCGCGCGGCTCCCAGCTTGGCGCCTGGGCCAGCAGGCAATCGACGGAGCTGGCGTCACGGACCGAGCTCGAAGATCGTTACGCCGAGCTGGAGCGGCGCTGGCCGGACGGAACGCAGGTGCCGATGCCGGAATTCTGGGGTGGCTATCTGCTGCGCCCGGACCGGATGGAGTTCTGGCAGGGCCGGCCAAGCAGGCTGCACGACCGCTTCCGGTACAGCCGCCAGGGATCGTCGTGGAGCCTCGCCCGCCTGGCCCCCTGACCCCGGTATCTCCTAACACCTGGGCGGCGCAGTACGGATTGACCGTAAAGAGCGCGTTCCCGTTATTACGATCCGCTCGCTGATGGGTACGTTGCGCAGGCGGGCCGGCATAGCATCGGGGTGGAGGTAATCGCTTGTGACAGCGCACGGCCTAATCGACACCACCGAGATGTACCTTCGAACGGTCTTTGAGCTCGAAGAGGAAGGTATTGTCCCGCTGCGCGCGCGGATCGCCGAGCGGCTGTCACAGACCGGCCCGACAGTGAGCCAGACCGTTGCCCGGATGGAGCGCGACGGTTTGCTGCGGGTGGAGGGTGATCGCCAGCTTGCGCTGACCGCCGACGGCCGCGCGCAGGCGATGCGGGTAATGCGCAAGCACAGGCTGGCCGAGTGCCTGCTGGTCAGTGTTATCGGGCTGCCGTGGGAAGAAGTCCACATCGAGGCCTGCCGTTGGGAGCATGTCATTTCTGACAATGTGGAACGGCGCCTGGTGGAACTGCTCGATTATCCGGTGCGGTGCCCGCACGGAAATGTCATTCCCGGGCTAACTGAGCTCGGCGTGCCCGACGACGCCGGCAAGAAGGCGGATGCCGCAGCGGCCGAGTCCGATATAGCGATGACGGCCATGGCCATTCCCCGCGCCGAGCACGTCACGGTCAGCCGTATCAGCGAGCAAGTTCAAAGCGATGCGGCGCTAATGCTTAGACTCAAGAACATTGGGGTACAACCCGGACGCGAGGTGACGCTTGCGGCCACTGATAACGGTGTGCGGGTGACTGGTGCGGAGACAGCGGGCGAGGCCGGGGCAGTTTTGCCCGTCGATATTGCCGCGCACGTATTCGTCACCCGGTTGTGATGGTGACCAGGTGAATCCGGGATGAGGCCGCCAGGAAACCTGCCGCACCCGCCGCTCACCGCCGGTGACGTCCTTGACCAGGTGTCCACCGGCGTCGTGGTCATCGACCGGGACTGCGCGCTGTTGTACGCGAACTCGTTCGCCGTTACCTTGTTCGGCTTCCCTGACGACTCCGCGCACCTGGCGGGCCGGCCGCTGCTGTCACTTGGAATCGAGCAGTCGGACGCCGCGACGGTGCAGCACATGGCGGAGAACGTGCTGCGCGGCTGGCCGTGGGAAGGCACGTTCGCCAGTCAGCGCATCGACGGGTCGCGCGTGTTCGTGCGTGCGCACGCTGCGCCGCTGCGGTCCGCGGAAGGCGAGATCACCGGCATCGTGATCATGGCCAGGGAGGCGACCAGGCGCGGGGGCCAGCGCGCAAGCGACCGGATCGGCCTGCTGGAGCGGATTGGTGAGCGGCTGTCAAGCTCGCTGGAGCTGGACGTCACCCTGCGCCAGGTGGCGGAGACGCTGGTGCCCCAGTTCGCTGATCACTGCTTCATCGACCTGCTGCACGGAGACACCCTGATCAGGCGGGCTCAGCTGCACTCCAGGGGCTGGATGCCCGAGCCCGGCACATGGGCGCTGGTCGGCGAAGCTATCAGGTATCCCGATGGCCACTTCTGCCAGCTCGCGATGTCCCGGCAGGACACCGTGGTGGTCGCGGACCTCGGCGAGCAGCGGTTCCCGGCCCCGACGCCAGAGAGCATGCAGGCGTGTAATGACGTCAAGCTGACCTCGGTCATGGCCGCCCCGCTGATCGCGCGCGGGCAGTTGCTCGGTGTCATGAGCTTGGCGCTGTCCTTTCTGACGGAGCGGGAGGAGCGGCATTACGGCGCCGACGACCGTGATTTCCTCTCCGCGATCGCGAGTCGGGTGGCTATCGCCATCGACAACTCGCTGCTCTTCGAGGAGGAGCGGCGCACTGCGCTGGCCTTCCAGACCAGCCTGTTGCCGAAGGACCCGCCGTTCGCTGACGGACTCGAGGTCGCTTACAAATATGTCCCGGCCAAGCCGCTGGAGACGCACGGCCAGGGCATCCAGACGCAGGTAGGCGGCGACTGGTACGACATCATCCCGCTGTCGGCCGGGCGGGTCGGCATCGTGATCGGTGATGTCGAGGGGCGCGGCGCGAGAGCCGCGGCAGTCATGGGCCAGCTGCGCGCGGCGCTGCGCGCATTCGCCCAGGATGACAAGTCACCGGCCGAGATCCTGCGCAGGCTCGACGACTGGGTCCGGGCGCTTGGCCCGCCCGCGGCCGAGGCCCACGGCTTCGGCGAGAGCGACCCGCCGACGGTGAGCTGCACCTACCTTGTCTATGACGCCTGGGCACGCACGCTGTCGTTCTCCAACGCTGGCCACGTGCCGCCGCTGATCGTGCATGGCCACGACGTTAGCCAGCTGGAAATCCGGGACCGCGGGGTGCTGCTGGGCGTGCGCGGGAAGGGCGTGCCCGGCCTGCCTACCTACCGCGAGGAGATGCGCTACCTGGCGCCAGGCTCGACGCTGATCTTCTACACCGACGGACTGATCGACCGGCGGCAGCGAGCAGACGGTGGCGGGCATTACACCGAAGCCGAGGCGATGGAATTGCTGCGGCACGCCGTGCGCGCTGCGGCCGAGGGCACTGTTGAACATATCGCCGAAGCTGCTGAGCACGCAGTGCCGGGCGAGATCGACGACGACATGGCGGTCGTCGTCGTGCGCACGTCCGAGATCGACCTGGCCTCCTGGGAGGGGCAGTTCCCGGCGGAGCCGATCCGGGTGTCCGAAGCCAGGCGCCTGGCGCACGAGACATTCACGAGCTGGGGCATGGAGGTCGAGCAGGCGGACCTTGCCTGCCTGCTGGTCTCCGAGGTCGTTACCAACGTCGTCCTGCATGCGGCGGTCTCGCCCACGCCGCGGCATGAGCTAGTGCTCGAGGGAGCAGGACCCGGCCCGCTGGGGATACTCGGCGACTGGGAGATCCCGCCGTTCGACGAGAACTTCACGGGCGTGCCCGGCAAGGACTTCACGCTCCGGCTGCGCCGCGGGCATGAAGCGATCTGGGTCGAGGTGCTCGACTCCGACTTGCGCCTGCCCCGCATCAGGAGCGCGGGTGAGAGCGACGAGGGCGGCCGCGGCCTGTACCTGGTCGATCAGCTCGCGAGCCGGTGGGGCTCGAGGCCTACCAAGGACGGCAAGGCAGTCTGGTTCGAGATGCCGATCAAGGGCGGCATCGCCAGCGGTAAGCCGTAGGGGCCGGAGCGGGTCAGTGCGTTTCGGCGGCCCACAGTGTCAGGGCAACGATGATCACACCGAGCATGACCATCAGCCAGGTCCTGCCGGTGACCAGCAGCCCCATCCGCCGCCGCGTCCTGGCCACCACGTAAGCGATGATCAGCGCGATCACGACCAGCAGGATCAAGCCCTGACTCATGGCCGCCTCCCGTCTTCTAGCTCAGCATAGAACGGCGAGGCAAGATCGCTTGTCGTTTGCGGTTGTCAGCGAATGTCGCGGAGAAGTGCAAGCGATAACTGCTCACACGTCCGGCACAATGGCGAGAGTGGGCCGTCCGCCGGCTGTTCCCAGAACGGCCGACACCGGTAGCTCAGTGTCAGCAGCCCGCACCGATGCGTGCAGCCGCCTGAGCACGGTCACTTGCCGGGCAAGTGACTCGATCTTCTCCTCGACGAGCTGAGCGGCCGCATCGCGCTGGCCCTGGCTGACCGAGCGGCCGGCCGCAAGCCTGGCCAGCGGCCGTACCTCTTCCAGGCGGAAGCCGAGATCCTTCAGCGCGAGCGCTGCCGCGATGTAGCCGCCATACTCTCGCGGATACTTCCTGGTGCCACCTGGCGATCGCTTGGGCTCAGGCAGGATGCCCAGTTCCTCGTAGTAACGGATGGTCCGGCTGCTGACGCCGGTCTCCCTGGCCAGTTGACCGATGCTGACCAGGCTTGCTGTGTCGTCGCTGAGCTTCGTCATGAGCGGCCGTACCCCTGTCCGGGCGCTCGCGCCCAGTTGATCCTCGCCGTGCTGGCACACGCTGCGCCCGCCCCCAGGGCTCTATTACGGATAGTAGTCGTGTGACTACAGATGAAGCGTGGATATCAGGAATAGCTCGAAGATCACGAGCCAGGCGGCCTGGTCTTCGCGCCCATGCGATGCCCGGATGGGGCTATGGTGCCGGCCAAACGGCGCGGTAGCCTCGGGGGTAACGGCATGGGTCCGCGCGCGGCTTCCCTGCCTGCACGTAAACGCGGCTTCGGCGCGGCTGGGTCTTGGAAGGTGGGCATGGTGTCTGAGGCATACATCGTCGGGGCTGTTCGGAGCCCCATCGGAAAGCGGAATGGCGGCCTCTCGGCAGTCCACCCGGTAGACCTCGCGGCCCATGTGCTGCGGGAGTTGATCGCGAGGACGGCCGTTGACCCCGGAGCCGTCGAGGACGTGATCATGGGCTGCGTCTCTCAGGTTGGCCCGCAGGCCATCGATATTGCCAGGAACGCCTGGCTGTCGGCCGGACTGCCGGAGAGCGTGCCCGGAGTGACTATCGACCGGCAGTGCGGCTCGTCTCAGCAGGCAGTTCATTTCGCCGCGCAGGGTGTCC
>Ga0335075_10005973_pt1 | contig 18814 bp, 22 predicted proteins | sample Lox_Sample_24_FD_206723 | JGI IMG/M metagenome (GOLD analysis project Ga0335075, IMG submission 206723) | Soil microbial communities from Loxahatchee National Wildlife Refuge, Florida, United States - Lox_Sample_2.4 | ecosystem: Environmental > Terrestrial > Soil > Wetlands | place: USA... | reverse complement strand
AATCAGGAGAACTGGACCGCCAGGGCATAAGACATTCATTTTCATTGTCGTATTGTTGTCTATAGGACTTTTGGGTCTGCTTAGCGTCGTAAAACTGAATATTTCATTACTGAAAGCCTTTTCTATCGAGCATGTCGATGAAAAGACGTCTTATACTCCGAGGCAAGCGACTCTTGGAGATCAGTACCTCTTGGGAGTTGGGAAAGCCGACATCACAGGGTTCGTGCACCACCATCACTAGGTCTAATCTCTGTACTGACACTCCAAGACCGGTCGTAGAATTGAATTTCATGGGTTACGCCAGCTTGCCCCAGGTTGGAACAGGCCTACGCCAACGTATATATTCACGTGCTTTCATAATTGGAGATGTCGCAAATCCTAACGACCGCTTTATTTATCTCGTCCTCGATACAGCTACAGGAGACACAGCAATTCGATATGGGATTTTACAAGCACTTGCTGACTTGGGCTCCGACTATGCCATGTATGGACAACAGAACGTTGCTGTCACGGGAACTCATTCGCACTCCGGACCAGGAGCTTGGGTCAACTACCTTCTGCCTCAAGTCACGAGTCTGGGCTTTGACAAGCAGAGCTACCAAGCTATTGTTGATGGTGCTGTCCTTTCTATTCAAAGAGCCCACGAATCGCTGGCGCCCGGCTACCTCAACTTTGGAAGTACGAATATTACGGATGCAAATATTAGTCGAAGTCCTTATGCTTATCTCGCTAACCCAGCTTCTGAGAGAGCACAGTATGACTCAGATGTGGACAAGATCTTGACAATGCTCAGATTCCAGCGCGCATCTGATAGCAAAAACATCGGGGTGTTGACCTGGTTTCCTGTACATGGGACGTCAATGCTGGAAAACAATACCCATGTTACTGGTGATAACAAGGGTGTTGCTGAGTATCTATTTGAGCAGGCAGCAGCAAGTGACCCTACGGCAGCGGAGGGATTTGTTGCAGGCTTCTCCCAAGCCAATGTTGGTGATACCACGCCAAATATCCTAGGTGCTTGGTGTGATGACGGCTCCGGTCAGATGTGTACGTTTGAGGCCAGCACGTGTAATGGAACCACTGAAAATTGTCATGGGCGTGGACCTCTGTTTTACAAACTGGACTTGGGTGTCTCTAGTTGCTACGAAATCGGAACAAGGCAATATACAGGAGCACAATCTCTTTATGTGAGTATCTTCACAAAATGTTGTCTTCCATTCAGTTCTTGTGTTGTTTAGAAATCTGATCTGATCGCCTCGCATTGTCAATGTTACTTAAGCTAATAATGATGATCAGGATTCTTTTGATACAGTATCAACTCCTGTCACTGATTCAAGTGTTAAATTTTTCCACTTCTTCCAAGACATGTCATACTATACATTCCCATTAGCAAATGGTACCATGGTTCAGACATGTCCAGCAGCTCTCGGATACTCCTTCGCCGGAGGCACAACTGACGGTCCAGGAGCATTCGACTTTACTCAAAATGAAAATGATACGTCTACTGTAAATCCACTATGGGAGGCTGTTCGAGACGTCTTGAAAACTCCAGGGCCCGAACAAATCGCTTGCCAGTCGCCAAAGCCGATTCTCCTGGACGTGGGCGAAATGAGCGTGCCATACGAATGGACTCCAGATATTGTTGACATTCAGCTGCTCCGAGTAGGGCAATTCTTCATCATCGTAAGCCCCAGCGAGGCTACCACCATGTCAGGCCGAAGGTGGAAGGCCGCTGTCAAGAGTGCAGCCGTGGAGATGTCGCTGACAGCCGCCGAGCCTGAAGTGGTGCTAGGAGCTCCAGCCAACAGTTACGCTCACTACGTCGCCACAGAAGAAGAGTACGGCATCCAGCGTTACGAGGGTGCATCGACACTATACGGACCAAATACACTCAACGCTTACATTAATTTAACAGTAAGTAACATGGGATACCTATCATCAGCTTCCACAACCCAGCCACCCTCAGGCCCCTTCCCTCCAAACAACGTCAATAACTCCCTCGACTTCATTTCCCCCGTAGTTTACGACAACCCACCATTCTTCCAATCTTTCGGCGATGTGCTCACTCAGCCCGCTACCTCCTACACCCCCGGCGACGTCATCACCGCCGTCTTCGTAGGCGCGAATCCGCGCAACAACCTGAGACTCGAAGGGACTTTTACAGCCGTTGAGCAACTCAACGGTGGTGAGTGGACGCAGGTTAGGAGCGATGCTGATTGGAGCTTGGTGTATACGTGGACGAGTGATGATGAGTTGTTAGGGACGAGCTCTGTTACAATCGATTGGGAGAGCGAGCTGACGGCGGAGGCGGGGACGTATCGGATTCATTATTATGGGGATTCGAAGGCGTTAGGAGGGGCAATTACGTCGTTTGAGGGCATCAGTAGGAGTTTTACTTTGTCTTGAAGGGATATTTATAAGGATACACCATCTTGAAGGGCTTTTGGCTTATTGTAGTACTTGAAGGTTGTTCTGCTACTAGGAGATTATTGCTCCATATTGCAGTTGTCCTATCTCAGCCTCTATCGGTTGGCAAATACACGCCTCTATAATTATTCGAGGATTGGTCTGCCTGGCTTGCTGGCCTGAATATATCATCCCGTTATAAACCTCTGAGTCTGCATTCAGAAAGGAATTTAATTCTTACACAGAACAAGGACTCCGCATGCTAAGTTCAAAGATATGATAATTCAGACCATTCCCAGCAATGTGTAACACTGAGCTGTGCTTTTAGTTCTAGAGATTACAATATACTGCTTGTCAAGCTTTATAAAAAGCATATTGCCTACCGGGATCAGAAGGAAATGTCATAAATTTTATAGACTTTGCTTCTAAATCCACTATAAATATATTTGATAACTAAAATAGATCCTGTACAATCCTAAGTATGATGAGTTTCACGTAGTATAAGCGAGGAAACTTGGAGGAATCGGTGCGTTCCAGTCTCGTTTGCTTGCAGCTTTTTTTCCCAGTAATCGTGATGCTTACTTAACATTTTCGTGAATCACGATCCTTTCGGAGTTGATATACACCTCTCTCGTTGCTCCTAGATTCGGAGCGGGACAAGTCGTAGTATGGAAGTGAAATATTAGAAATCATTGAAATCACGGCAATAACATGATCTATTGCCGAGGACAAGAGATGCCGAGGCGACAAAGCCCCGTCCTTAACCCCACGTCTCCCCAGACACTCCTCCATAACTTTTTCTTCTCCAACAAACTTCCAATTCTTTATTTGAGATCAAAAGATCAATCAGTATTTGAGTTATTTAAAAATGGCAGGAGAAAGACTATCATCTATACTTAAGCACCTGACGCCAGGGTCATCTGCGTTGTCTTCTATGTTAGCCTTTCCCCGCGTTTCTCAACTTTTAATCACATGCTAATTGCCGCCTCACAGCACCTCAAAGAACGCAGACGATGTAGTGATTACTTGTGCTATTCGAACGCCCTTGACAAAGGCCTTGAAGGGTGGCATGAAGGACACATCACTCGACTTTATGGTCTACTTGCTCTTGAAGAAGGTCCTCGAAAAGTCACAGATTGACCCTAATGTGATTGAGGACGTCTGCCTGGGTAATGTAAGATCGAATGAGCTCTGAAAATATATTGAAGAACATTCTAACAGTCCTACAGGTCGGCAATGGCAAAGCAGCATACATTGTGCGTGCGGCCTCGCTCGCCGCCGGCATTCCCAACACTGCTGGTGCATCCTCTGCCAACAGGTTTTGCTCCTCCGGACTCAAAGCCACACAAGACATTGCAAACCAGATCGCAGAAGGCAGCATTGATGTTGGTATTGCGATTGGTGCTGAGTCGATGAGCGAAGGTGGTGACCGCCTCGACAAGCCCTTCCATCCCGAGGTCCTGAAGGTCCAGGAAGCCGCCGATTGCATGATGTCTATGGGTCAAACATCCGAGAATGTTGGCAAAGACTTCAACATTACGCGAGAAGTACAAGACAGATATGCGGCCGAGACATACCAACGAGCTGAGCGGGCCCAAAAAGCCGGCTGGTTTGACGATGAGATCGTCCCAATTGAGACTGAGATCAAGGACCCCAAGACTGGGGAGGTTCGCAAGATTACCTTGACTAAGGATGAGGGCATCCGCTATGGAACTACATATGAGAGCCTGAGCAAGATCCGCCCCGCCTTCCCAGCCTTCGGAGACAAGAGCACGGGCGGCAACTCCAGCCAAGTCACGGACGGAGGTACGTTCTCACTTCCCCACTTCCCAACTTCCCCTGATTCTCCCCCATCCCCACTCTACCATACTTACCCACTCCCAGCTGCCGCCGTCCTCCTCATGAAGCGCTCCCGCGCCATCGAGCTCGGCCAGCCCATCCTCGGCAAATTCGTCGGCGCAACCGTCGCCGGCCTTGCCCCGCGCATCATGGGCATCGGCCCCTCAATCGCCATCCCCAAGCTGCTCAACAAGTTCAACCTCAGCATCAGCGATATCGACGTCATCGAATTGAACGAGGCATTCGCGTCCATGGCCGTCTATTGCAAAAACAAGCTGCAGCTGCCTCACGAGAAGATGAACATCCGGGGCGGCGCTATTGCTTTGGGACATCCGCTCGGCTGCACGGGCACGAGACAGATCGTTACGGGTCTTAGTGAGTGTCGGAGGCAGAAGAAAAAGATTCTTTTGACGAGTATGTGTATTGGTACAGGGCAAGGCATGGCGGGGTTGTTTGTTAACGAGCAGCTGTAAGAAAATTTGAAAAAGTTGTCCCTGATGTAATGAAGTATATATATGGGCTAGGCTATACTGTCTCTGAACTCTCCCACTTTGTATACCAGCAATGTCCAATTAAACAGTTTAGAGGCTTAGCTCTACCCAAAAAGATTTGATTAGCATAGCCATGTGGGTTGACTTCATATATCTGAATCATTGGATTTCATAACTCCATATATGCGAAAAATGCCCTTCCAAAACAAAGCTCCATGCTTTTGACAGTCCAATTACCCAGATTAGGCACCTATCCAAACATTCATTTCACACGCTATGCAAAGATACAACAGATATCCTAGATATCCAGAGAGAGCAATGTCTTTCTCCAATAAACATCAGCAAAGTCCCATCAAACACTCAACCCCCGGCCTCATCCCCTGCAAGATTCTCATACGCAGCCCCATCCCCCAGCTCCTCTACCTCCGTAAGCCTCAACGCATCCTGCACATCTGGCACGAAGTGACTCGACCCACCACACTCCTTTAGAATCCCACTGCGGCAAAACAGCTCCCAGATAGGCGTGCCCTCAGACGGGCCTCGAGAAAAGAAGACGCGGACACCTCGCTCGCGGTAATTGCTTACGATCTCTTCGAGCACCTGCGTCCCGGAGCCATCCAAGCCAGTGACGCCATGAATATCAAAAATGATATTGCGATTAAGTTCCGCCGGGCGAACACGAGGGAGTGCAGGATGCGCAGCGGTCGTACCGTAGAGCTCTAAGCGCCTGAGGCGGTTCTTGAGGTCGCCGGTGTTCGCGAAGGTGAGCGGCTCAGGGATCTTGACGATCAAGCAGCCTTCGATGAACTCGAGTTTTTCAGGGTTATCTTCTGCATTTTCGAATCTGTTAGTCCCCGGGATGCGGCCGAGGATCTGAATGCGGGGGCGTGTGGAATGGCGGATGACGGAGAGGAGGGAGAGTCCGACGCCTATGGCGATACCGAGCTCGAGGGAGTAGAAGATGGTGGCGGCGAAGATTATTATCATGAGCCCAAGCTCGGTGTAGCCTCGAATGCGGATAAAGAATAGAATGTCATGAGGGGCTTCTTCAATGAGCGACCAGGCGACAACAGTTATCATTGACGAGAGGACGGCTTTCTGACTGATCGTTAGCGCTGTATAAATGAATGGTCGATTGCCCTAATCCGGCTGGACTAGAAGGTTCTTCACTACGGACGTGCTGATAGGAAGTAACTCACAGGCAGATAGTAAAAATACGGAAGCAGGAAAAGAACGCAGATGATAGTAATGATGCTCAAGAAGACACTGCTCATTGGGGTTTTTCCTCCTGTCGACGCGTTGACTTTGCTCCTCCCATACCCACCAAAGGCTGGTAATGCCATAAAGCACCCTCCAACTAGATTGGCAGTCCCCAGAGCTATTAATTCTCGATTCGCACTCAGCTGCATGCCCTGAATACCATCCACTCTGCTCTCTCCTCCACCAAGTGCCTTTGCAGCCACAGAGGACTCGAAAAATCCAAGTAACGCAATCAAAAATGACGTCCCCATTGCTTCCCTTATGTGCGTCATATGCGAAAATTGAAATGGCCAATGGAAGGGGAACGGATTGCTGCCAGAGACCGATTTGACCTCGCCTAAGATTTCTAGGCCTTTCCTGTCCCATCTGAACGTCCCTGCTAAGACCGCAGAGAGCACAACAACAAGGAATCGATCAGGTATGTAAGCCACAGCCGGATATCTAGGTTGTAGCCGCGTTTTTGCTTCACTAATATTATGTCAGCAGTCTTGGATGCAATGAAGTGTGGAAACAGAAGAATAAATGAGCTCCAGAGCTAATTTGACAGTCAAAGGGAAATAACGAGGCCAAGCTGTGGACAATTAGGCAAGACTGCCATTACTCATTCCACGATTCTCAACTCGCGCAAGAAAAGACACTAATCCAGACTACATTGAGATGGTGTGAAAGTTGGGCGTGGGCGTTATCAGAGCTGAATCTCCGCCAGTCAGACTGCTTCCATAACGGGCACTCATAAGACTTTGAGACAGCGAGATTGGGCTTCCATCTTCCTATCTCTCGGACCTCCTATTCTGAAAAGATTTCCGCTAAATAGCTCATAGACAATGCTGTCATATTTAGCAGCGTTTTGTAATTTCAGTGGCGCTTTCCAATTTGGCAGCAGGTTGTAGTTCAGCGACGGTTTGCATATACGACGACAATTTACGCATACAACGACGGTACGTATGTTCGACAACGATTTGCGGCAAGGAACCTCGCAGGACGGCGTGAGCTGCATGGCAGCAACGGACATGGAGACCACGAGCATTGAAGTAGCCTGAGCCGCGGAAATATTGGCCAGCATAATCGATAGCAAAACTCCAAAGACAACACAAACTCGACCGCGCGAATGGGGTAATAGCTGGCTAACCCATGACTAACATAAAAGCGTCTCAATTGAGACCAATTTTGGAAGAATATAACAATTGTAGCCACTTGAGGGGGAAATCCCCATAAATGAGACACTAGGAACTGCTCAACTTACCGAAATATCATTATAATCCCAAATGATACTGCAGATACAACGCATGTAAGCATATGAACGTCTCCCAGGTGACTGAAGATAAATCCCAACTTGTCAATGCTGCTACCATGGCTTACGCCTCCCACATGCGATGCAATCTTGATAAGTCCCAGTTCCGTTAACAGTTGGTCGACTATGATGATCACGCCGACCGAAGAGATGAAACCCCTCATGAACGGCCTGCTTAGCACGTTATCAAGAAAGCCAAGTCTTGCTAATCCTGCAACGAAGATGATCGCCCCAGCCAAGCCCGTCACGAGACCTGCTACTCGTGCGTGCGCCTCGTCATCTGTGTCACCTGCTTTTCCCTTATCCACGATTTCACGGACGACGGAGCCGAGCAAAAGCGAGCCCGCTGCTTCAGGCCCAACTACCAACTGTGGACAGCTGCCTAGCAATGCATATATAATGGGGTTGAAGACGAAAGAGTAGAGGCCATTGATAGGGGGTACATGACCGAGGTTCGAGGCGTAGGATAGGGCCATTGGGATGTAGAAGGAGGCCATCGTTACGGCTGCCACGAAATCACCATGAAGATATGACCACTTGTATTGTTTGATCCATGCCAAAAAGGGGATGTAGTAGGCGAAGTACCTGTTCATATACTCTGTCAGATACACATCCTACTGACGATACTACCAAACACGGTTTGTGGAGCGTGCCTTTAAACATGGCTTTTGAAAGTGGCTCAATAACTAGATATGAAACGTACATTATGCTTGAATTCTTTATTCCATGCTCTTCTGCCAGTCGTGCAGTCGTGCTCATCTTCTTCGGAGCATTGCTACCACTACCCGTGAGACTATTGGCAATGCTTCCAAATATGCCTCTCGACTCAGTACCATTCGCGCCGTTCTTGTTGCCATCAGAACTCCTTATACTTGCAGCACGACTGCGAGGTTGAGGTGAGAATGTGCCATGGTTACAAGGGCCAGGGTGTACGTGATCCGTAACGAATTCGATGGGCTTGCGTAATAACGATGTTGTTTCCCTTACTACATCATCCGCTCTTGCTCCAAATTGTGCTAGAAGCGATGTATTTTCATATGCAGGTCCTCCTTCATCACGCCGTTCATGGTCCTCATCGTCTTCATCCTCGCCCTCCGCTGGTATAGTCGGTAACTTGGATACCGAGTCTCTTCCGATATGCCCCACCTGCGCTGGACTGGTACCTGGAGAAATCTCTGATCCACTTGCTTCAGCATGTTCATCTCTTGTCTCATTCGGAGAAACAGATAATGTTTGTGTTTCACGAAGTCCGCTTGGCGTCAATGGCGCATGTTGGTGAACCGTTAAGCTGTTGACGGACGCGGGCCTAGAATGTGTGGAAGAAGAAGCTTCGGAGCTCGGATTCGGACCAGGTGGAGGTATGGAAGACATGTCAAGGATGAATTAAGAATGCGTCATATATATTACAGCTAGCGCGACAATGGTGCCGCAGCTAAATGTTGAGTTGCAATGTTGATAGTGATATGGACAAACCGATGTGAGACAAAAGATTGGCAGCTTGGAAATCGTCCGTTGCCGAGAACGGGCGAGCTCTGCAGACTTGCCGTCCGGCAGGTCGAGCTCTCAATGTCTACTCAAACTATCTCATGAAACTCGATCTAATAGAAATGTATACATACTATCACTAGATTTCCTATCATTGTTCAATGTGCAGGATGATTATTTTTGACAACCAAGGGTCCGATGTCCGCGTACGTCACATAACCTTAGCTGCGGCTACCCTTCCAGTGGCATTTCAGAGACTCGGGCATGGGTTGGCAGTGGCCTTATTTTGAGCCTCTCCACATGGTGCCCAACGTTCCACAGAGATTCTAGGTAACAATTTATGCCCAGGAATGCACAGATTCACTTAGAGCGATGCCAGAAATGATGCGTGTTGTGACTATTGCCATTACGTGGGAGATGTAGCATAAGCACCAATTGCAGGCCATATATACTGCCCCACAGCCAACAAGATGGCCTCCGGTTTCTTCAATAGACATCTACAAGGTTACAAAGTGAAAAGTGTGGCATGCTATTAATTTCATGGCGTTACGAAACTTTAGCTTTCTTTCTGATGTCGATGTTCTATATTTCCATGCTCTCATCATGTCATACAGTAAGCAAGCGAGGGAACCTTCTATGAAATACCTTCTTCTAATTGCGTGGGAAGTCAAGAATCTCAATGAGCTTTTTCCGAATATACTATGAGTATGGATGTACTTTGCCTATGCCTTTTGGGACTGTCAAGACATCAATCATAATCCAATATTGAATATCGTGCTTAATCATCTCTATCAATTGACATCAAAGCACATTGCGCATCATACACTCGGGCAAGCTATTTTATGAATAAACCACCGAGGCATCCCAATGATGGCTTGGACGGTTCTCCTGCCGCCCGAGTGAAAGCTAGAACTAGAGTCAGACGAAGACGGGCCAGTTCTAAGGACAGTGAGCTGCAAACTGCCACCAAACGTAGACATAACAAGAAAGAAACCATGGGAAGCGAAGCTCAGGGTTCAAGCGGGCGACCACCTCGGCGCCACTCGTCCCATACTGCTCTTCGGCCCCAAGGTTGAAGAAGCGGATACTAAGATCCCTCCACCACAAACATCTGTTTTCAGCTTGGGTTCTCCGCAGGAATCGTGACGGGAGGCTACAGAGAGTCTTTCACCAACAAAGCCGCCCGCATCCTTCAAATTTTAATTCATTAGCTGAACCATGTCTATCGGGCATACAAGCGAGGCAGATCCATTGCGAGAAGAGTATATCTTGGCCTCACTCATGTTTCCTCAATGCACCAAAAGACTTGATGGATAATCAAGATTCATGGGAAGTCAGGGGACAAAATCCCAGCCCTGCAACTCTTACTTGGAATGAATCGGGAAATGACGCAACGGACCCCCCCGAAGGCTCTTTTGCATCAAAAGCTGTGCTCTCTGGATTTAGTAATGACGTGCAATATGTGAATGAATCAACCAGAGGTTCCATGATGCAGATTCCAGTCAATGAGGAGCAGCACATGAATGGAATCTCATCTGGACAATCAAGTAGGCCATCATCGTCCACAACTGGACCTTTTATGTCTCCGGATCCGTTGTCAATACTGGTTAAAAACTCGCCTCAGACGAGAAATGACTCTACCAGGAGTTTGGAGATGGCCTTTGATGGATTACAAACTGCTGCTGTCACAGAGTGGGATCCCACGGGCCTTCTTTGCATGGATAACGAAGAGCCCGATAGCCAGTATGCTCTACTCGTCCTGAATCAACCGATCCAGAACTTAAACATGCTAAGGCTTATATGGAAGAAAGGTGTGTTTCTGCTGCTTCAATAGCGTCTTATCAATGACGAAAAATACCGTTTGCTCATGATATCTCAGCTTTCTTTCGAATCGCCGCTGACGGGGGTGCCAACCGCCTTTCAGAGGCTTTTAAAAACCCGTGTCTTAACGAAGATTTTGAAAAGATTGTAAGAACTCAAGACAAGTCACCGAGGACTCACACTGGAGGGTGCGGGCGCTCTCGATGAACTGACATCCTTTAGGGTCTGCAAGTTATTTGCGGTGATCTTGATTCCCTGTCCAATCGTGTGAAGGAAGATGCACTACGACGAGGGACTAAAATTATAGAAGACCCGGACCAGAATTCCACGGACTTCACGAAATGCGTCAAGTTTCTGCGGGAAAAGGTCTTCCCTAGACTTCGTCAGCCATCTAATATTTTGTGCCTTGGTGGTCTGGGTGGGAGAGTAGATCAGGGCCTTTCTCAGCTCCATCATCTCTACATGGAACAGCGGGACCCCCATTACAATAACGGCCGCGTCTATCTGCTCTCGACAGAAGCCATCACGTTTGTCCTCAAGAAAGGGAGGCATCGCATCCGAGTCCATGACCCAAATGCTGCAATCCTAGGGAAGCACATTGGCATCATCCCTCTCAGAGAACCATCCATTATCACCACGAAAGGCCTAGAATGGGACGTCACAGACTGGCCCACTGAATTCGGCGGACAAATTTCCACAAGCAATCATGTGCGAGAGGACGTAGTTGAGATCGCCACGACGGGCGATGTCCTGTTCACCGTTGAACTCAACTTCCCGGCGGGCAACCACGAGCACCCAGAGTTCAGGCGTGAATTAACACCTGTTATTAGTATGGAAGATGGCACGGTCTTTAGTACTAAAAGTAACCGTTATTCTTATTAGATTAGACCGAAGCCTAAACGGCCAGCCATCACATTGAGAATGACTGCTGTAACACTAGAGAGGAGCTCAATTGTATAATTATGCTGTCGGGAGCGGAGAGGTATTGTTATAGCAATAAATTGGTATTATCTGTTAGAATAGGAATAGAACTTTTCAGCGATGCACAGATTCATCAGTGATTGTGTGACTTCACTAATTTTGTTATCTCGTGTAAGCGCAAGATTGGATGTATGAACATCGTTTACAAAAGATAAACCCTATCAATATATCTTGGTTAAGTGGAAGCACTCCTCCATACGTTCATCATAGTTTTTGTTTCTAAAGGTACACATACTTCACGTCATTTTCATTCCTAGGCTTCTGTCGTACGTTCCAAAGGCCGTTACATCGTGTGCTCAAAATCCACCCCGTAGACAATCCATCAATAACGCCTTCGTCGTCCAATGTATACCTCGTGCAGAGCGAGCCAGCGCATCAATTCTTTGCATCATACTACTCGTAAGTCGTAAGTCGTAAGTCATAATATTATCTCCTCTTCACTCGATGGCTCCGTTGTACTATCCTCGATATGTTTGTCTTCTTTGCTCCGCTGCCCCGCACATTCATCATGCGCAGTTGGTGAATTTCCATTCATGGCGTTCTTGGTATATTGTGGAAAAGTGGTGTTCTGGGGGTTATCAGACTCTGATACATGACCATCTATCGTCGTTGTCCATGCTTGTAATGCTGCCTGTCGTTCCCGCTCTGCTTTTGCTGCTGCCCTTGCGCTCTTTTTTCTTACTCTGGTGTCATTAACTTTGCCATACGCCAATATCTGTACCAATACCATTAAGGCCGTGTAGCCCAAGCACAGCTGACCGTTGCTATGAACATCGAAGTAAGGTCTAAGAGAGGCAGTTGGTCCTAAATTCTCCAGCCATTGGTGGTTTGAAGTAGAATCGGGGAGTGTACTTGATATAAAGTGGGAACAGAAAGTGTTGAAGCCGTGTAGTATGACGATTGGATTAAGGAGGACGGCTGGAATGAGGTAGGTTGACGAGAGTGAGGTCATGTTGACAGGACGATGGGCTTTGAGGGTTTCTAGGACCAGGGTTAGCTTGAAGATATATTGGTAAGATCTCACTCCTTACATTGGAAGTAGTTACAACTTCAGTCGAGCTATCATGCAGTCCGCAATCGATTTAATCGTGGTTAGATAGGTCAATTTAAGTTCTAAACTTGGTGAGGTGCCTGAGAACAAAAGGTGACGAATTAGGTCGTTAAATCGTAATATCAAATTTCCTGTTGAGTTATGGTGCTAATCGACGTATGAAGTTGCGATAGCCAACGATATCAAGGACTCTTAGCTCTGTCTGACGTGGGCACTATTCCGCGGTCAAGCACCAGCAATTGACCACGTTATCCAACCGATGACGAGACCCTGTGTCACAGTTTTGCTGAAAGATTGTGCTCAGGAAAGTAAATAAAGAGAGATGATTGACACAAAGATGTCAATCAATGGAGATGTAGCCGGTAGGAAGAACGTGGTGGGGGAGGGGAAGAGAAAACGAGTAAGATAAGTAATGCCCCCAAAGTTTGACGTGAACTTTAGTCGTTGAGGAAGAAAAGCACATTCCATGCATTTCAGGAACTAGTGATGCATCGGTAAAGCGAGAAAGTCACCCGCATGAGAGGCAAACTCGACACAGCATTTACATCCACCGCTAGAGGCTTAGAAGCCCCGACTTTAGCCAGTGCCTAAGGTGCAACAGGCAGATCTGCGGGCCGCTGCAACTCGAGGTTTAGTAACCCCATCAAGATGCGTGCGAATAAAGAAAGTGTCTACCATGAAGCGTGGATGGGTTAATAGTAGTAAGGATTATGGCCGATGATTCTGTTGGCAAAGTTTTAGCTGTGCAGGGTCCTCATCTCCCGTTCCTGCGTCGAGATCGGCTTATCTTTATCAGGCAGGCGGTGAAGATCGAAAACGCCCCAATTCGTCGCCGTCGACGTTCTAGGCCACGTTTTATCAACATTTCGTCAACTGAAATGTCCACATGAAGCATCTATGGATTAATCAATGACTTTTACGAAATACCAGATCAAGTCATAAAAGATTTCCATACAGTCATCATGGTAAGCACCTAAGCCATCCACATACAAACACATTACATCAGCAACTAAACGTGCTTTCCCAGAACTCCGTCTTCAACTCCGCCCTCAAACAATCCTCCTCCATCCGCAAAGACCTCGACGCCTTCGCCGCCTCCCCCACTACAACCCCTCCCTCCCTACAAGGCCAAATCTCCGCTTCTCTAACCTCCTTCTCGCGCACCATAGACCAATATGCGGACCTCGCCAAGCACGAGCTCAACCCCTCCAAAGCAGACAAGGCTACCGATCGCATTAAGTCCTTCCGCGCCGACCTCACCTCCTACCGCGCCCAACTCGAGACCCTCAAAGCCGCCCGCGAAGATTCCCTCACAACCATTAACCGCACCGAGCTCCTGGGCCGCCGGCCCCACCACGCTTCCACGCCCGAAAATCCCTATTCAAACGCCAGCATCAGTTCCGCCTCAGCGACGAGCAGCCCCTGGGCCCCTTCGCATGCTTCTACCGGAAGCACGTCTCTCGGCCTAGGCAGCGGCGATGTAACGCGCGAAGCACACGCGTTGCGCGAGCAGAACTTCTTTGCTAATACGCACTCTGCGCTCGACGAGTACCTGGCGCGGGGACAGGCGGTGCTGGGGGATTTGGGGCAGCAGAGGGAGATGCTGAAGGGGACACAGAAGAAGCTTTATAGCGTGGCGAATACGCTGGGGGTGAGTGGGGATACGATACGGATGGTGGAAAGGCGGGCGAAGCAGGACAAGTGGATATTTTGGGTTGGGGTGGTGGTGTTCTTTGGGTTTTGTTGGTTGGTTTTGAGGTATCTGCGATGATGAGTTGCCGTTCTAGATGATAGTCGCCTTCTTGTGGGAATATGGATTCTGGTCTAGGGGGGCAGAAGGCTGTGAAAAATTATAGTAAACCTTACGGGCTTGGGAGCGAGGAGTTTGGAGTCATATTGTCAGGAGACAGGGTAAGGCAAGGCAAGGCAAGGCAGTGAGTAAATACAAATGGGCTGAGCCTCGAGGAAATCCACGAGAATAATCTTGCTTCTTGTATGGACTTTTTAGCATTCTGTGGCTACGGTACATAAGTACCTTAGCCAGCTAATAATGAGTATTCAACAAGTCTGCATCTGGAAACTGCGGTAGCCCTTTAATTGGCTGCCCTAGCGCCTTGCTGCTTGATCGAGTGGTGTGGAAATAAAAAGTCGAAGTATATGCAACTTATGCTGGGCACTGTTCATCCTGCCTTAACGTCACGTTTTAGTTAAGTCAGCGCTATTCTCTTCTTTGTCTTATCTTTCGGTAATGGACAGATAATGGCGTCATTCCAGGCCCAGCCTTTGCAAGCTCTCCTCGATGGTGACCCTTACAAATCAATCGGTCTCCTCGGTCACGGCGCTTATGGGATCGTCGACAAAGTCGAGAGGAGAAGTAAACCAGGTGTTATTTTCGCTAGGAAGACAGTTCGAGTCTCTGGTCCAAATGGCCCATCCAACCTGCAGACAGCACAGAATGAAGCACGAGTGATTCGTCGTTTAAAGCATCAGCACATCATCAGCATATTAGAGTTATACACACATCGGAACGAGCTCTCTATCATTATGCTTCAAGTGGCAGACCTTGATATGGAAAAATATCTGGACTTAGCAGACTCTGTGACAGAAAAAAAACAAAGATATGCCATCAGATTGCCAATGCAGATGTGGCCTGGTTGTCTCATTCAAGCAATTGACTACCTGCATGAGATGCGAGTCAAACATAAAGACCTTAAGCCCTCTAATATTCTCGTCAAGGACAATCACGTGCTTATAGCAGACTTTGGCATTTCAAAAGATCTTGTCGATGAAGAGACTACAGCGAGTTTGATCACACATAGACCTAGCGGAACACCAATGTATATGGCACCTGAGGTTACTAGAAGCTCTAGCCGTGGCCGTGCTGTGGACATATTCTCCCTAGGTTGTATATTCCTCGAAATAGCAACGGTTATAATGGCAGCACCGGGGTCCTTGAAGAGGTTTTCTGAATTTAGAGAGATTGACGGTCATCGAGCATATTCAGGTTGCCCTATGAAACTTGTGCAATGGATATGGCATCTCTGGGGTTATTGGGATCAGTACTGCCAGCTCAGAAGGCGGCGACAACTTCCTTATGATGATTTCCTCGAGCATGGCGCAGCTGTTTATGACCTTGCATTTCTAATGCTCGATCCTGAGCCTAAGACACGAATTACATCTCGACAATTGGTTTCAATGATGCATGCTCGGGAGCTCTATTATCGTGGCAGCATTAAGAGTAAAGCTTGCGAGGATTGTGGGGAAGGTCCAGTTATAGTGCAGTCAAACTTACCATTGCATTCGGTCTACAAGGCAACGGATAATCTGCTACACCCAGAGACTCCAGAAGCCGCTCTGGAGACTAACATCGCAGCTAACTGGGATGAAGTGAAAAGGCTTTGGCTGGAGCACCACATGTGGTGGGATTCACAGGAATTGGCAGAATGATTCGCATGCAATATCCGACAGATGACAGGCATAACAGAGTTTGCGAGATGAAGGCCTGTTCATAGGAATGACGGTCTTAAAATTTAGTATGTGGAATTGAACAGTGTATTCGTATTAGTAGGTGAACGGTTTTAAATAACTAGGTGCTGAAAAATTCGGATATTTTACACTCGAGTGAATTCACTCTGATTAGTCTGGCTTCGAGTGATTTCAAGTATACCACTTGAAACAGCGTTTAAACCGATTTGAAAAATAGCAGTCAATTTGTCGTTTGAGTAATAACAATATTCTTCGAAAGGAATTTAATACAGAATCACCATCTATAACGGAAAATACTCTCACCAATCTCTCTATCCCTAGGAACAGCCTCGTAACTCCTAGTCATATCTTCGACTCGGAGATGGCAAGACTGTAACCCCGATCTGCTCCTAATTCGTCCGCATCCACCTCGTCTGACCCTATCCACACCCCCCTTTCACACCACGCCTACTAAGCCACGTTCTTTATGCCTCAGCGCCGTGTAAGTATGAGAAGGGCTACAGGAATTGTGGGATGGTGGCGGAATTGTGGGGTTGTTTGGCTTATGATAAGAAGTTCTTGTGTGTACTACTAGGTTAATGGTATTTGAAGAAATAGCGTGCTAGCTCCCGTCTACAGACGGGTTATAAAAGGCCTGGCATCGAGATTATCCATCTATGAATTTTGGGGCTGGGAGCATTATTGAGAAGCCCTTTTCCCGCCGTAAGTATATTCATGTGCCATTCAGGGTACGGGAACTTGAACAGCTTCCCCGGAAAAGCTGGACACGAGGTTGATTGTTGTCATCGTTCAATGTTTGGGTAAGAGGTCTAAGAAGGTATCATAGAAGGACTATTTCGAGATGTTGTTAGCTACGGCCGTTAGTCGGAGTGAATACATGATCAAATTCATATATCACCGTCTTACGGGTAACGTGATTATGAACTTGACAAGGGAGGGGCTTGTACGGCCGTACTTTCCCCACACATCGGGCTGTGAGTGGTGTGCGGTCTTTTGGCCTCCACCTTTGTGTTACGAGTATTCAGCCGGCCAAGTTGCCTCTCCTAGAGCAGTGTTGTATGTACGCTATTTGGAGATGAGGTTATATAAACTTATAAAGTTGAGATGATTTCCTGCTCGTTCTAAGATATCATGTATATTATAACTACTAGCCATAGCGCGCCGATTGTATTTTAATATTTTACGCTCCAACGTATTTTCCGCAGTTTAAAAAATGGGGGGCGTTGAAGCCAAGAGCAAGGTGGATGAGGCCAAAAGACCTTTCAAGGACTGGCCTAATGATGCCGGCGTAAGTAAATCTCTAGCAAGTCAGTATCGCTCGGAATCTACTCTACTCAACCCTATAACAGTTCGACGCATCCATCGAGCAACGTGAACCCATTGAATTAGCTATTAAAGGATCCATTCCAGCAGCGGTCGCAGGGACATTGTACCGCACAGGTCCGGGCAACCACCGCATCAAAGATACTGCCGTTGGAGAATTCAGCTGTAGCCACTGGTTTGATGGCTTCTCACACGTCTACCGCTTCGAAGTCATTCCCACCGCAGACGGTACTTGCAAGGTAGTATACAGCTCTCGGAGACAGGTGGATGGCCTCATAGAGAAGGTGCGCAAGACAGGAAAGCTCGATGGCATAACTTTTGGTCAGAAAAGAGATCCTTGCGAAAGCGTCTTTAAAAAGATGAAGACGACATTCGCACCCATACTGTTTCCTTCTCAAAGGGATGAAACAATTCCGGATCGTTCGAATATTGGAGTGACTATTGTGCCTAACGTTCCTGGTGTTGGGAATACGGAAAAGTCGAAGGCAATAAACGGGGATAAGGGGCCGCAGGTCAATAATCTTGTCTGTTTCACTGACGCCACTGGCATCAAGAGAATAGACCCGGAAACTTTGGAGCCCATTGGTGTGACAAACCAGCGCTCGCTCCATCCGGAACTGACAGGGCCGATATCTTGTGCGCACGCGCACTTTGATCCTGTTAATGGAGACGTATACAATGTTAATCTTGCTTTGGGAGTCTCAGCTACCTACCGGCTATTCAGGACCGTGAGAGCCACTGGACAGACCGAGATATTGGCAACAATTAGCAAGGATCTTAAGGCAGCATATCTCCATTCGTTCTTCCTCACAGAGGATTATGTGATCCTTGCTATCTGGCCATCATATTTCGCTGGCAGTGGGGTCAAGATACTGTGGGAGCAAAACATCGTTGCTGCCATACAGCCTTGGGATCCCACTAATAAGACAAAATGGCTCGTCATTGATCGGAAGCATGGCCGGGGCCTGGTCGCCAAATTTAGCAGTCCCGCTGCATTCTCCTTTCACACTGTCAATGCGTGGCAGGAAGGACATGACGGCAAGACAGATATCTATTGCGATGTGGTTGACTATCAGAACTTGGATATCATTCACCGTTTCTATTATGAGAACATTCTCTCCACAGGTGAAGGTGTGATAAAGTATGCTGCCGGTGCCAATTCAATGGTCGCGCCCAAACTCACCAGATATCGCCTACCTGGGATCCCATCAGGTAGCATGAAGCCCTCCCTTCGACGGGTTCCTGGAGAGGCGGAAGTCCTATTCCATATTCGAAGCCCTGCCGTAGGGGAACTCCCCACTATCAACCCTGATTATGCAACAAAGAAGACACGATATATGTATTCAATAGTTGATCGTGGTAAGTCGTCATGGATGGACT
>Ga0335075_10005972_pt1 | contig 18815 bp, 26 predicted proteins | sample Lox_Sample_24_FD_206723 | JGI IMG/M metagenome (GOLD analysis project Ga0335075, IMG submission 206723) | Soil microbial communities from Loxahatchee National Wildlife Refuge, Florida, United States - Lox_Sample_2.4 | ecosystem: Environmental > Terrestrial > Soil > Wetlands | place: USA... | reverse complement strand
GAATTATGCACGGACGCGCCGACCCTCGTGGACCCATTTATAATGGGGCCAGCGAGGGCAGCAGCATGGCGACGAACTTGAACGAGATCCTCAAACACATCCATCGCATTCTCGCGCCGCCGGGCGGCAGCCAGACGGACGGCGAGCTGCTGGCGCGTTTCGTGGCCACGCGCGATGAGGAAGCGTTCGCGGCGTTGGTGCGGCGGCATGGGCCGATGGTCCTGGCCGTGTGCCGGCGGCTGCTGCGCCACGAACAGGACGCCGAGGATTGTTTTCAGGCCACTTTCATGGTGCTGGCGCGCAAGGCGGCGACGGTGAAACGCGAATCGGTCGGCAGCTGGTTGTACGCCGTCGCCTATCGCACTTCGCTGGAGGCGCGGGCGGTCAACGCTCGGCGGCGGAAGCGCGAGAAACAGGTAGAAAACATGCCGCACCCCGAAGTCATGCCCTCCGAGGTTCAGGATTGGCGGCCCTGGCTCGACCGGGAATTGAATCGCTTGCCAGAGAAATACCGGGCCGCGATCGTGGCCTGCGACCTGGAGGGCCGATCGCGCAAGGAAGCCGCTCGGCAGCTCGGCATCGCCGAGGGCACGCTTTCCAGCCGGCTGGCGCGCGGGCGGCATCTGCTGGCCCAACGTCTCGCCCCTTACGGCTTGTCGCTGTCGGCCGCTACCCTGGCGGCAGCGCTCGGCGAAGGCGCCGCCGCGGCCCAGGTGCCGGCGGCATTGTTATCGGCCACAACGAAAGCAGCGGTGCTGGTGGCGGCGGGCGAATTATCCGCCGTCTCCGTCTCCAGCGCTATTCTGATGAAAGGAGTGCTGAAATCCATGTTTCTGACAAAACTCAAAGCAATGGTCGGTGCGGTGATGATCGTGACCGCCCTCGGCGCCAGCGGCTTGGTCTACCGCGCCACGGGGCAAACGGGGCAATCCGCCGCTCTCGCGGAGAAACAAAGCGACGGCAAGCCCAAAAGCGAATTGGAGCGCCTGCGCCATGAGAATGAGTTGCTCAAGCTGAATCTGGACATCGTGCTGGAAAAAGTGCGCGCCCAGGAAGTCGAGTTGCGCGCTCTTCGGGTGTACGGGGAATTGCAGAACAGAAGTAAGCAAGAAAGCGGGCGGGAAAAACAGATGCAAGGGGCAATGCAGCAACAAATGCAGCGGCAACTGCAAATGCAGAGGAAAATGCAGCAATCGGGACAATCTTCCCAATCGGCGGAGCGCCAGCTCCCCAGCGCCGTTTTGCTCCCCAGCGCCGTTTTAGCGCGGGAGGAAATAGACAAGTTGAAAGCGCTCCTTGAAAAGCTCGATATGGCGCAATCGGACCTGTCCATGTGGGAAGAGCGGGCCCACTGGTCCGAGCGCATGTCCCGGCCCGGCAATAAGTATGTCACCGTTAGCCAGGCGGAAGCAGATGAAGCCCGTCGTAAGGCCGCGGAACTCACTGTATACGAAACAGCTGTGAAAGTGCAGAAGGCAATAGACGATCTCGAAAAGGCGCTGAAGCAGTTAAGGAGCTTAGTCGAGAAGTCGAAACCGGAACAACCAGAGAGCGGCAAAAAATAAGCGCTTTCACACCTCCACCAGCCCGCAGCGCCAGCAAGGGCTTCGTCTCCCTTGCTGGCGCTGCGGGCTGTTATTATTTCATGACACATTTGCACTGACGTTTCCGGCGCTTACAATAGGGTGACAGTAACAAGGAGGACCAAACCCATGAAGTTGAAAGTCATTTTGTCGCCGGAAGCAGAGGGAGGCTTTTCCGTGGCGGTGCCGGCGTTGCCGGGTTGCTATACGCAAGGGGAAACGGAGGCCGAGGCGCTGGCCAATGCCCGCGAAGCGGCGGAGGGGTGGCTGGAAGCGGCCAACGACAACGCCAGTCCCTTCGCGGATGGCGGCACCGCCGTCAAGGAAGTCGTGCGGGAGATCGAGTTGTGAAAAGGGTCTCCGGCAAGGAAATGTGCCGCGCTCTGGAGCGCCAGGGGTGGCACTTAGACCGCATCCGGGGCAGTCATCACGTCTACAAGAACGCATCAGGCAGTCTTGTCAGCGTTCCCGTTCATGGGAGCAAAACGCTCAAGCCCGGCACACAACGAGGGATCATGAAGGACGCTGGATTGACAGAAGCGGATCTGTAAAGGCGCGGACTCCTGGGCGATGGCGCGTCCGCCGCGTATAATGCCTGCCGTGTTTGACCTTGCCGACACCTCGAAGGACCAGCCCCATGGATGCGGCACCGTCGCCGGTGGGTGTCGCCGCCGCTTCGCCAACGCCGCCGCAATGGCCGGCCGAATCGCGGTGGATTGAACCGCCGAGCGATCTTTCTGTTCGTCTGCCAACCGAACCCGCGCCGGCTTGGTCGCGGCCGGCCCAGGGAGCGGCCATGCTGTTTCTCTTGCTGGCGCTGGCGCTGCTCGGTTGGCACGCTTGGGCCGCGCAGCGCTGGGGCTGCCGGCCGGCAACTCTCGAAGCCGACGCGCTTAATTCCCCCTCTCTGGATCTGAATCAAGCGGATCACGTTCAGCTCCTGCAACTGCCCGGCGTCGGCGAGAACATGGCCCGGCGCATCGAAGCATATCGGGTCGAGCATCACGGCTTCCGCGCCGTGGACGAGCTGCGCCAGGTAGAGGGCATCGGCCCGAAAATGCTGGAAAAAGTGCGGCCCTATGTCTACGTCGAAACGCCGGCCGGCGACGAGGAAGACGAGCCGGCGCCGAGAGTCGAAAAACAAAAGAAGCCGTCCGCCGTAAGCAAGAAGGAACCGTTGACCGAGCCTATCGACGTGAACCGCGCCACGGCCGCGGAGCTACGGCGTCTGCCCGGCATCGGCCCAACACTGTCGCAACGCATCGTCGAGACGCGCGAGCAACAACCCTTCCGCTCGGTGGAGGAGCTGCGGCGTGTGCGCGGCATCGGCGCGAAAACGCTGGAAAAATTGCGGCCGTTCGTCACGGTAGGAGAGAAATCGTCCTGATCGCTTTCAAGACACCATCCAAAGGAACGCCAAGAAAAGAAGAGAGTCACCACGAATAACACGAATAACACGAATAAGAATACAAAAAGACATCAAAAACGAAAAGCAAATCCAGACCGCAGAGCAGCTTCCATTTTTTCTTTTTGTTTTATTCGTGTTATTCGTGTGATTCGTGGTGACGCTCTTCATTTCTTGGCGTTCTTGGCGCCTTGGCGGTTTCTTTCGTTACAGGTTCTTACGAGTCCGCGCCTACCGTTTGTAGAGTTTTTCCATCGATTTTCGATATTCGTCCAAGCTGGGCAAGCCGACTTCCTTACGCCGCCGATCCACGTTTTTCTCGTCTTCGATGGGATATGGCTCCATTTTGCCGTCTTTTTCCCGAAATTGTGTCCCGTAAATCTGCTTTTTGTTCTCGCCGACAAGGACGCGATCGGTCAGAAAGGCGAGATCGACGGCGGCAGCCTGCTTCGCTTTCACCGCTTTTTCCAGCAACGTCAAACAGCGCTTCTGAAACGCACGGTCCTTGTCGGCGTGTTGGACCAAGAGCCACGCGGCGCGCGCCCCATCGTCGTCCACCAGATCCTTGCCCGGCCAACCGTGTTTGTCGATGATCTCTTTCATGCGGGCCGTGTTCTTGCGATCGATGTTGTCAACCTTGCGGCGAACGGCCGCATCGGAAGGAGTCTTGACGAACTCCTTGCGCGCGTCCTGATCTTCCTTGACCATCTTGAGGAGTTCCTGCCGCAATGCCTCATCTCGTTTCGGCTTGGCTTTACCGTCCTGACCGAAAGCCGCCAGGGCAATGAACAACCAACAAGCACCTGTCATACGAACCATCTTTCGTTCCTCCGTTTATTTTTAACCGCGGATAACACGGATAAAAGAAGAGAGTCACCACGAATCACACGAATAACACGAATAAGAATTCAAAAAAAACAAAAACCGAAAAGCAAATCCAGACCGCAGAGCAGCTTTCTTTTTTTGCATTTGTTTTTATTCGTGTTATTCGTGTGATTCGTGGTGACTCTCTTCTTTTATCCGTGTTATCCGTGTTATCCGTGGTTAAGTATTGTTCGCATAGCCGTATTGCCGGATGACGTGTCCCCAGCGGCGTTCGATCGCCGCTCGCAGCTGTGGGTCAAGGTCCGGGTAATGGTTCGTCTTGTAGCCGGCGTTGGCGTCCCGGTACGATTTCAGCCGCGGCAGAAACTCCGCAAAGCCTCCCAATTCCAGACGCTCGTACAGCAGCCGCATCTGTCCCACCGGATCGGCAATCAAATCCTCATAGCGCAATTCGTGGAAACGATTGCCGGCCAGCAGCGGCTTGCTCTGTTCCAGACGATTGTACAAATGCGTGAAGTTGTCGAAGACGTGCTCTTCCAGGCCGGCGAACGTCGGCCGTTGCAGACCGTGCGCAAGATACAGCGCTTTCCACATGTTGATCGTCGAGGCAAAGACGGCGAACGGATCGCGGACAATGTGGACGAAACGAGCATTGGGAAACAGCTCCAGCAAGGCCGGGATGCGGCACATGTGCGTCGGCGACTTGAGAACCAGGCGGCGCGGATCTTTGAAGGTGAGATGTCTCAGGAAGCGCAGGAACGCATTTTTCCAGGCTTGTCGTTGGCGCGGCGGCAAGCCGTCGAGATCGAGCGCCGCGGCATCTTGCGGCGGATGATTGGGAAAGGCGATGGTCAGGTACGGCGACGGTTGCCCCATCATGCACAGGGCGAACTCGTCTTCTTGCGGCCGTTCCCAGCCGGCCGGCATATTGTCCATCGGCCGCCGCGACGGCAGCAGAAAGCGGAACCAGCGCTTGAACCGCGTCTCGGTCAAGAGAAAATGGTTTGGCTCCAGGCATTGATAGGTGTTGGGATAGGTATGGCGCGGATCGAGGATGAGCAATTCGTGCAGCAGCGTGGTGCCGGTGCGCCAGTGGCCGATGATAAACAGGGGAGCATGGGCAATCGGCACATGATCGAGCCGGCTGCCGTACCACGCTTCCTGCACCCAGCGCAACAGCGTATGGCCGAGGCTGACGAAAGTGACGATGAAGGCGACGTACCACTTGGCCGGCGTGACGGCCAGGCGATTGCGGAGGAGGATGCGGAGCCAGGCGAAGAAATCGCAGCCCTCCCAAACGTGCGGCGTCCATTCGCGCGGTCGCGCTGGCGTCGAAGCGTGGCCGCGGCTGGATGTGGTCATGTTCGGCGTCTCGGAAGCAAATCTCAGCCGTTCTATTTTGCCACAGTTATCCAGACGGACAAGAGGAGTTTGCCGATTGCTGTTCCGTTTCTTGACTTGTCGGGTATAATAGTAAGTGAAGGGCCGCTCCACCCTGTTGAGCAACATCAGCGCGGCGGAGCGGCCCTCACAAGGCGCGGCGTGGAGCAGTGGCAGCTCGCCAGGCTCATAACCTGGAGGTCAGTGGTTCGAATCCACTCGCCGCAATTTTCCGCGGCTCTTCGTTCTCTTGCCGGTAAAGCAGAGGCAGAGTACCCACCTGCCATCCGCTCGAACCCGACGGATTTTTTTATTTTTCTCTTGCTTCCCCTCCCCCCCATGTTATCGTCTAAATCGATATTTCTACTCCAACCGGCAGTGTTGACGAGTCGCTCGATTCGCCCACTGCCACGGATACCCTCCAACGACGAAGGGAGTGAGACGGTGAAGCATGCAACTTGGATACTGGGGGCTTTGGCTCTGTTGCTCGGCGGCGTGGGGCAGGCGAGGGCGGAATTCATCATCACGTTCTCCCAAGTGGGCGACAACGTCGAAGCAGACGGTAGCGGCTCCATCGACACAACGGCGCTCACTGGCCCGTTCGGTGTCTCCTCCGTAGATCCCCCTCGGGTGAACGCAAACCAAGGCGTTGTGGCGCTCGGTCCAAGTCCAGCGCCAAGCCAACTCGATCTATTCGTAGGTTTTAGTGGCCCGGCCTCGTTCGGCTCCGGAACCGAATACGACGCCTCTACATCATCGGGTCCTCGGATCTCCATCGAAGGTGCAGCCGGCGGCCTTTTCCTCCCCGCCGGATATGTTTCGGGCACAAGCCTATCCGATAGCAACACCTGGGACAACACGACCATCAGCGGCCTCGGCCTAACCACCGGCACCTACACATGGACCTGGGGAACTGGGGCCAATGCAGATTCGCTCGAAGTGATTATTCCCTCCGCCTCCGCCACTCCCGAACCCGCCTCCCTCACTCTGCTTGGCATCGGTGCCCTCTGCTCGCTCGGCTACGGCTGGCGACGGCGGCGACAGAGTGCTTGAGAGTGCCTTTACGGAGCGCTCAGAAAAGCGACAGGATATGTCCACAACCGAAAGCCCCTGCTGATACGCTCGGCGGGGGCTTCGCTTTTACAGCCGGCCGCATAGTATGATGAGTAAGGAGATTTCGCTTGACGGTGGACTGCCCGGCACTTAAAAGATACGAGACCGCCGGTTTGGAGGACGGACAATTATGATGACGACGGCAATTCCTTCTCTTGTGCTGGAAATGAGCCGTGAGAACACGGCGCGTTTGAAGGACGCCGTTGACCGGGAGCTTCCGAAAGATCCTAATCCCGAAAGCGCAGCAGAAGTCGCATACTTGATCTTTCGGAACTTTGAGGACATCGCCTGGAGTTGGAATCGTATCCACGAGGAGCTAGGCGCAGGGATGCCGGGACCGAGGGTCCGGCAGGCGCTCTCCCTCATCCTCAGAAGGTTCGGCGAATGGCTCCAGTTGGCGGGCAGTTTTAAGATGGAAGCCGCCTCTATACAATCCCTATCGGATATTCCGGACAAGCTTCGGAAGGAATTGGTTGCGGCCGTCGCGAAGATTGAAGCGGCCGCGGAGAAGATCAGCGCCGCGCGCGAAGACGCCAAGGGCATCGAGAAAATGATGGATGTTCCGATGCCCGATTTAGAACCGGCGCGACTTGCCGAAGTTGAGGAGCTTTACAAACAAGGCCGATTCGTGGACTTCAAGGAAGCTAATGCTCGGCGAAAGGCAGGGCGACAGTAAGGAGACTGCCTTGCCTTATCACGTTCAACTCCTGGAACGCGACGAGAACTACCTCGCAACTTGTAGTGACATTGCCGATGCGCGGAGAGACGAGATACGGGCGCGGTGTGAAGAAGGTCTCGCCAACATCTCGGACGAAGCTCGTTGCGACCCGATAGATCGAATTGCCCCAAATCGCTTCCGTTACGTGTACGTCTTCCGGGGCGAAGATGGAGTGGGGCGCACTCTCCGCTTCATCGTCGATGAATCGGCGATGTCCTACAGTGTGCTGCGGGTGCTTTACGTTGACGTAATCGAGGGCAAGCAAATTCGCCGCCTCGACGCTCCGCCGAGCAATACGGGATGACGCGCGCTGGCCCGGCCAAGCTCAGGGCGAGCCTTACCCTAACTCCGCGTCGCCGCTCGCCTCCGGCTCGTGGCGACACGATGAACGTTCCCGGCAACGACAATGAAAATACGGCCCGTCGCGTCCCATGCGCGCGATCAGCGGAGCGCGGCAGCAGGGACAGCGCGCCGTGTCGAGCAGCTCCGGATCGAGGCGGCAGCGTTGGCCGTTGCGCTCCGACCGGGTATGTTCGGGACCAAGGGCACCGGGCGAGACGTGGCAGGGATAGGAATGGCGCATGACGAGGCTCCTCGTGGAAGGATCAATCGGCGGATGGTTCGCGGGGGAAGAGCGGGAGGCGCAGTTTGGCGCGGGCGGCGAGACGGCGGAGGTGCAGCTCCCATTCGGGCGTCCAACCGCGGCGGCGCAGGTACAGCACACGGATACTTTTGACCGCGTGGCAGACCGAACACAGATCAAGCTCCGTCGCGGACGGACGCTGTTCGCAATGGACGCACAGAGGTTCGGTGGACGAGATCATGATGACAAGCCCGGAGCGCTAGCGACGAGAGACGGAGGGTCAGTTCTGTTCGAGGATACGGGTTTGGATCTGCCGTGCTTCGGGAAGGATGCTGCGCAGGGCGAGCGCGAGAGCGGCAGCGTCGGCGAGAGTCAGGGCCAAGCCGCACGGACGGCCCAGCTTGGCGCTTTCGACAAAAAGGAGGACGTGTTCCTCGCCGTTGAGGACGCCATCGGTGAGCGCGACGAACTGCACGGGCATGGCTTCAAGGTGCATGGGATCTCCTCGGAACTGGTAGGGACAAGAGCAGGGGTATATATACTATTGTTCACTACACGAAGCGAATAATCAAGAGCTTGTTGATACGTCAATTCGTGCCAAATCGTGCCATTTTCGATTATTTTTCAGCGGTCGGCAGCGCGGCAAGCCAGGCGGATAGGGCGGCGCGAGCGTCGGGGTAGGCGGCGAGTTGTTCGACACAGCGGCCGAACAGATGCAGCATTTCGCTCCACACCGGGGCGGCATCGATCTTGTCCGCGGTTGTCGTGCCGCCGGCTTTGCCGGGATTGCCCCAGCCGGGGTTGTCGGCGCTGGCCTTGCCGGGTCCGGCCTTGAGCCAATCGAGCGGCTTGTCGCTGCGAACGTTCAGCTCCGCTTGCAGCCGGCCCTGCGCCTCAGCCTCGCGGATGGCCCGCGCGAAGGCGCGATAGTTAGCCGGTGCGCCGGGGCGTTCGCCGCGCTCCAGCCAGCGCGCGAACACCTCGCGCGGCAGACCGGCCGCCTCCGCCGCGACGTGGGCGAACCCGCCGGCGCGGATGAAAGCGGCGATCTTTTCCTGAAGGGCAAGCGTCAAACGATAGCGGGCGCGAGCCATGCGGGGCAACTCACGAGGCCAGCAACAGGCGATCTTCAATCATTGGAGGCAACGCCATGCGATCAACAAGGCCAAGGCAAGGGTTCATATTTTCGAGCGTGGTGAGGGCAAACACCGCCGTTTTGCGACTTTCCTAGATTGCAGTTGTAACACAAGACCTGAAAGCCAGCCGGGAAATTGTTATCGCGCAACCAATAATAGAAACGGCCTATACCGATCGCCCGCCGATGCTTGTTGCCGCCGCCATTCACATGATCGATGGTTAGGAACCGTGACTCTGTTTCCCCGCAACAGGTGCAACGATAACCTCCGTACTTCTGGAAAATCTGATCGCGTAATTTGGTGAGATGCTTGGCTTGACTTCTGCTTAATCGTTCTCGACAAACTTGACAAAGTATCTTCCCGGATCGCGCAGGATTCTGGCCGCAAGCAACGCAGATTCCTTTGGTCTTGCGTTCTAGATACCGCCGTTTGTTGATACGACGAATGGTTTCCTGGTACTTTGGGTTCGATTTCTTTCTGGCACGGATCTCTTCTTTGTGCAGGGCATGATAAGCCCGACAGTACGCTCGATTCTTCTGTGGATCTCTGGGGGGCATGCTTGATTCCTTTCATCGTAAGAGCGCCAGTGCCAGTTGCCGAGAAAGCGCCGGACCAATGTAGCGAAAACCCGCAGTCAATCGAAGCACTGCATGTCTAATCTTACGCTCATGGCCAGCCGCGAGCGAGGGTTTCCGGACCATTGCCCAGTGCGGCGATTTACTGCGCGCCCGAATCATCGCCGGGTGAGTCGTGGTTGAACGCGCTTCATAACCAAGTCCTTTCCAAATGCTTGCGCAAAAGTCGCTCACGGCGTTTCCGAGGCCAATGCCTTGATAATCCGGCAGTGTTACCGTGCGGTGCTCGCGTCGGGCAGGAGGGCCACCACCGAGAAAAGGAAGCCAAGCGCTGAAGACGACAGGTCGTTCTTGCCAGGTTGCGAGGAAACATACGGCAGACCGATTTAACGAACTGGTCAGGTAATGATGCGGAGCGAATAGCCGCCACGACGATGCTTGGCAACGAACGATGGCGAGAGAGATGGCCGGCCGTCGTTGAAGACACCTCCAGGTAAAGACGTTCTCGGCGGGACGATACACCCAATCGGGCTGGAGCCAGGGTTCGACATCTTCGTGGCAGGTCACAGCGATGAAACGTTGGCCGCGCTGGCGGATGACCTTCGCCAGCGCCGCCGAGCCGATTTGCGCCACGGTGCGATCGACAACGCTGGTATACTCATCCATGACGGCCAGCTCCGGCGCTTCGGCGAGCAGGCGAGCGAGTGTGACGCGGAACTGCTGCCCGGTCGAGAGGACGTGGAAGGGCCGCAGCCATGCCGGCGGCGACGAGAAGCCAACAGCAGATAGCAGAGCCGTTATGTCCTTGATCGATAGGCCAGCCGGGAAACCGTCCAGGAGCGCGGCGTCTCGCGGCCAGGCGAAATCGCGGTGTAGATGATCCGGCCAGAAGTGCCGGGCGATGGTGCTTTTGCCGCAGCCGGACGGGCCTGCGATAAGGCCGATGTTCCACGAGCGTTCGTCCAGCGGCAGCGATACGTTCCACTGAAGGCGCGCGGTTTTCTCGGCGGCGAGATCGAACATGCCGCGCAATTGGGCAACACGGGCCGATTCGGCGATGGCGGATTCAACGGTGATGGTTGCGTGCATGGTGAAAATAATTCGTTGAATGTCCGAGCCTGAAGCGTAAGCGAAGAGCAAAGCAGCCCTTCGCTTACGCTTCAGGCTCGGATCGGATTGCGCCCTCACGACACCAGCGCTTTGCACTTCAATCCCTCGTCCTGGAAGCGCTGCAACAACTCTGTCTGCGTCGCTTCATCCCCGCATTCGACGAGGATGAGAAACTGTTCGGGAATGTCGCGGTCCTTGTCGCACGATGAACGAGCAGCAGCGAGCGCTTCCTCGACTTCGGCGTTGGCACGGCCGACGGACGCCCACAAGTTGGCGATGGCGTCCGAGTCCGTGCTGGTCACGGCCCGCAAGCGATCGAGCGTCGTTCGATCGTAGTCGGCCAGCTGGGCCAGCGGATCGAGCGACAACAGCAAGGCGCGGGCCTCGGCGTCGCTGACATCCAACACTTCGACATCGACTTCCAGTTCCGGCGCCACATCCTGACGCAGATGGCCGTCGATGAGCTTCAAGCGCCCGTCCGGCAGCTCATAGGCCAAGAGCGAGCGGGCGAAACCGATCTCGGCGTAGAGCGCGGCCAGCGCCGCGCGCTGCGCCTCCGTGTGCAGGCGCGGATTCAGCTCGTGCGGCACCAGGTCGCCGGCCCGGACGCGGCGATGCCCCTTGATGCGATTGCGAATCGCTTTCATGACGGCTGCCTCGGCGTTTGTGGGACTGCTGCGCTCTTAATATCGTCGATGGACTGTTTCACGGCCGATTCGACGGCCGACTTGACGATCTGATCGATGTCGGCCTTGAGCGTGGTCATCACCGGCAGCGGGGCGGTCGATGCGGTCGATGCCGCCGCTGCCGTCGATGCCGCCGGGGCCGCCGGGGACAAACCCGGAATCTTGACGCCGCTGCCGACGCCCAGGTGGCGCAGCAGCCAGCCGCCGGCCGCCGCCAGTCCATACACCAACAAAGGTTCCAGATTCATTTGTCATCGCCTTTCCAAAGGAAGACCAAGAGGATGCCGCCGCTGATCCACACCCAGAGCGGCACGCTCGCCAGGGACTTGTTCAGGTCGGGGTCTCGTTCCGGTTGGTAGGCCGGGTCGGCCTTGCGGAGGACTTCGGCCAGGGCTTCCGGGCCGCGGTACTCATCCTGCCGGTGCAGCACGGTGCCGTCCGGCGCTTGAGAGTAGATAGTCGGCTGGCCGGTCGTGACGAAGCCGGCGTCCTTGACGGCCCAGTGGTCCGGCGGATAGTCCCGCACCTTGATGCGGTCCTTCCAGGCCGCCAGATATGGCGAACTTTGCAGATCGCTCAACACTTTTTGTCGCGCCGCCTCGGGGCCGATAATGGTGAGCGACGGCCATTTGCTGTCATCGGGGAGACACAGTTTGCCGAGCGCTTGCAGCAATTCGTCCTTGCCGACTTCCTTGCCGTCCAACAGGTGCTTGCCCGCGGCCTGCAAATGAGCGCGATCGAGTCCGAAATTGATCGTGCCGTCCGAGTCGATCTTTCCCGGCGCCGGCTCTTGAGGCGGCGGATAGGGCGACGGGCACGGATCGCCCCAGACGCCCGGGGTCAGCTGCGGATAGTACTTTCTCTCGCTGATTCGGTAGTTGCCGAGCTGCACGCCTTCCTTCCACAAGGACAGCTGATCCATGTCATCCGGGAAGGAGCGCCATTCGTATCCGGCCAAGGCGGCGCGAGCCAGGAGCAAGAGGACAAGGGGAACGAACAAAAATCGCATGGTCAACCTCGCTAATTGTGCGGGGGAAGAGGGGGCGGCACGGCCAAGAGCGCGACCACCCAACCGCCGCCGCCGCCACTTTTCCAACGCTTCAGGAACTCATCGGAGGACATCCAGACAAACTGATCCTCGTCGGGGAAATTGTTGTCGGCCACGCCGGCCCAGCCGGTTTGCCGATCGAAATAGGGAAGGCAAACCATGTGGGAGATGCCCTGTCCCATCCCGTAATGGCAGTCATGACCGTTGTAGGTCACGCAGGGCATGCGCCGGGTTTTGAGGATCGCCTCCAGGATGTCGGCATCGCCGCTGGTGTCTTGGATGTAGGAGGCTCCCGGAGCAAACTGTTTCATGACCTCATCGACCTTGTGGGGATAGCCGCCGCCGGGGATGCCGGCCTCCACCAGCTGCTCCGGCAGGTCGAACAGCTCCGGCACCTGCTGCCAACGAGCGGCGTAGTCGATGGAGCGAAAAACACAGCACCCCAGTCCCTGGCTGGCGATGTTCCGTTTCCGCTCGGAGGCCGGCAAATCGCACACCAACTCGACAGCGCCGTCCGGAGAAACGCGTCCCCCCTCAGCCGGCCGACCGCCGGCCTCCTTGTCCTCCAGGGGACAAGGGCCAGGGCCGGGACAAGGACAGCGGGGCTTTTTCGGCTCCGGCGTTTTCGGCTTGGGCTTGGTCGGCGGGGCCGGCGCAGGCAGCGGCGCTACGGGAAGCGAAGACGGGCGGTCATGGCTCCACCACAACAGCGCCCCGCCGATGAGAAGCAACAAAACCAAACGACGATTCATGTCTTCTCCTTGTCAAAAAGCTGTTTGAGGCAAAGCACCACAGCACAGCCAACGAGGATGATGCCGCCGGCAGCAATGCCCTGGCGATCCTGATGCAAATCGTTCATCAGCTGCAACGCCTCCGGCGGCAGGACCAGTTTGACGGTAACATCGCCCTTGAGAGGCTGGGGAATAAGCTCTTTCTTCTCCACGATCAATCCCTCCGGAACAACACCACCAAGATGCTGAAAACGGCCACGGCACTGAGCAGGCCGTCCTTGAATCCAGCCAGGTAGGCGTGTTGCAGCGCCATCTGACCGGCCTGGACGGCGTTGTCCACGCTGGCCGGTACTGCATGCGGAAGCCACGGCCAATGAATCATTGCTCTCAGGTCGCCTCGTAATCGGGACAGCTTTTGCACTGATCGAGAGTGCAAATGGTGTGAATCGCACATTTTCGCAGCCACTTGGCCGGACAAGCGCAGCCCGCTTTGTCCACAACCTCACCCAGGAACCAACAAGGAGCTGAACGCGGCGGCGGGCTGGGCGCGGATGGCGGCTTGTTCAGACGCAGCCAACAGACGCGGCACTGGGTAGGGTCGCCGGGTTTGCCGGGTCCGGCAAGATCGCAATGCGATGAATCGCAGCGAATGTCCGAACGATTGCTACACAGACACTTCATGGCGTTATGCTCACGTTCACGGTGCCGTTGCAACAACTCTGCGGCGGCGGCGGCTGCCCGCAATTGGCAAATTCCACCTGGAAGGGAGCACACGAAAAATTAGTGGAGTAATAGGCTCCGCCGATCGAACCGCACGATAAATCCAAGATGAAGCCGCCCTCATAGCACTGCAAAACAATCGCCAACGGCAACGGATACACGATTCCAAATTCGTCGTAGCTGCACGGCCCCGGAGCCGCCCTGTAATTCCAGCCGCCATAGAGCGGGTTCCAAACCAGAGGATACGTCCCCGCCACACACGAACAGCCGCCCGCATCGCTGATGGTGGCGTATATCGTCTTGGGGATCGTGAACCCTTGCGGACACGTTATGCACGGCACTCCGCACTGCACTGTAAAGCTCGTGGCACAACTCGTCGGAGCAAAGTCCGGCTCCGAAGGCGTGTACATTGCCTCGATGGTGTGCGTGTCCTGCGGCTCGCACGTGGCCGTCCAGCCGATGCTACACGACTCCCAATTTTGTGTGTACGGCTCCGGCACGTCCGGCAAGGTGCAGGTGCCGATAGCAACGCCATCGACGTAGAACGTCACGGTCCCCGCCGGCGCTTGTCCTTTTGTGGGGCTGCCGTCCGTGTTGGTCACGGTGCAGGTGATGGTAACGGCTTGACCATCCGTGGGATCGGCCGGGTTGATAGTCAGCGAGCAGGACGTGTTACAGTCGCCGCATTGGTTCGGCGCGGCCACCAACTGATAGCCGAACTTCTTGTACAAAAACGCATGCACCCACTCGCCGCCGTAGCTCCAAACCTGAGCGAGCTGATAAAGCGTCTCGGCCAATTCCCCCTGAGTCCCCGGATAGAGGCAAGTGACGTGCGGCACGCCGCCCTGACCCAAGTAAGCGCCCGGCCCATAAGGATGCACTTTCTTGACGTGTTGGCCGCGGCGGAATTGCACGGCGAGCATGTTATCGCAGGTCAAAAATACTTTGGACACCCAGCGCGAGGGCGACATCGGGATGAAACATTTTCGCGCCTTGATCGTCATGGTCCTTACCCTTGGTTCGTGGCAACGGTATGGCGGCGGTAAGGCGCAAGCAATGCTTGGACGTGCGGCGGCGGCGTGTTCCCCGGTGCAGCGACCGGCCCCCAGCCGCTCGCCGTGCCGGAAGAGGGCACTTGATGCAGCAAAGCCGGATCGCGTTGAGTCAGCCAGTACAGGGCCGACACCCACTCGGCGCAGGCTTCCTGCACCGCCTCTGGGACCGTGGAATATCCCGCCGTGTACTGGATGCGGAAATTGTTCACCCCCACGGGCCAAATCAAATCTTCGGGATGCCGTAGCTCGGGGTCGGTGTAGGGGATGGCACGCAGCAGCCAACCGCGCCCATCCCACTGGTAGCCCTGAAGCTCGTAGGTGTGCATCAAAAGAGCGGCCCAGCAACCCCTGGCATTCAGATTGCCCTGGGAGGTTTGCGTCCCAACTCCCTCCAAGGGGTCGCCATACGAACCGGGCACGTAGAGGTCGGCCGAGGGCCAATTGCCGTAATCGCCTGCAAATTGCGATGTCGCGCTGGAAACCACTTGGCCCTGCCAGCCGTTGCCCAAGGCGCTGACGGCGTTCATCAGGCTTTGCAAGGTCGTATAGGACGCCCAGGTGAGAAGCGTCTCCTGGTAAGCCGTTCCACTGGCGGAGCGCCAACATTGGAGTCCCGCGTTGGTAACGCTGACCCTGGCCTGTTGGTTCAGCATCGTGTCGAAGTTGCCCACTCGGCACACGAACACGGGCATGTAGCGCACGCTTTGCACGCTCTGAAGGGGGTATTGGCGCAGGAGAAGCCGTTTGTCCCCAGAGCCGTTGTACAACTCATCATAGAAGTGGGTCAGGAAGCGCCGCCGGCAATACTTCTCGATGGCGTCCGATACGCTGGTGATGAGCGTTGCAACCAGCGGATCGACGCCGCTGGCGCCAGCAAGGTTCTGGTAAGCCCGCGGCAGAGTTATCAAGTCCTTGCTTGCCATGTCACTCATCCTCCACCAACAGGTAGCCGAACTCTTCCAACACCGTGCCGCCGGCCATCGTTACCGTGAAAGCAATCTGGTAGCTTGCCCCCGGCTGGCCGCCGCTGATCCATACCGTTGCCATTTTGCCGTTGGCGCCCACGGCAGGGCTGCTCAAGGTCAGGTTGCTCGCGTCTATCGTTAGCACGTTGCTGACCACGCTGGAGACGCCGGCCAAGTACCCGCTCGCCAACTCCGGCAACTCGCTGAAATCCATCGTGTACTGCCGCGTCTCGCCGGAGCGTTTGGTCAAGTACGTCGCCATGCCAGGCTCCCATACAGATAAGCGATCCCAGTTGTACCAAACCAAATTGCGGACCTCGGAGTAGAACGAGATCCAGGTCGTGCCCTCAAGGACGAGCGGCGGCGGCGCCAACAGGGGCCGCACGACGAAGACAAGGGCCGATCTTTCGCAGTCGAAGCGAATCACCAACGGGTTGCACACACTGCCGGCCACGGGCGGCGGCGGTAGTTTCAGAAACGGGCGCTCCGAAAATACCAACGCTCCGCGCTCGAAATCCCTTCGCAGCACCCTGGGGCACAACACACCGCCGGCCACGTTGATCTTGGCCGCTATCAACGGCGTGCGGAACACCGTGCCCTCACGCCGCCCGTCCGAGCGGATCACCTGCGGCTGTATTACCAGCCGGTTGATCGCTGTTGCCGTCTGCCTCGGCACGCGGCTGAGGACCACGAGCGCTCGCCCCATCCCTGCGGCCCTATCCACCCCGCCCGGACCAACAACCCGCGCTGCCGCCGGCGCTCCGCCGATGCCCTGGGTTTGCGTCCCACCGCTTCCAGGCAGCGGGGTAAGGATCGGCAAACGCCGTTTGTACCAACCCGCCTCGAGCGGACGGGGCACCCCGCCGCTTGCCGCCTTCCGTGGCAGACGGGGTAGGTACACGCTGACCGGCGAAGCAATGGTCAACGACCCGACTATGAGGTAGTGGCCGCAGCCCCCTGGCAAGCCCCCGCGCGCGCCCCCGCCTGTCGTCCGCCCGGTCTCGGTAGGCATCGCCTATTCCTCGCAAATGAGATTCACGCTCATCGTCTCGTTCTGGTTAGTAGTGAGCCGGACAGCGAAACCAGTCCCGCCTTTCAGCAGAATCTCATCGTGCAGCGGGAAGTAAACGGCAATGCCGGTCTGCGGATGCACGTTCCACACGCGCACCGTGACGCTACTGGTATACGTCGGCTCCGCTGAGTAGTTGCCGGCCACGGTGGACTGGATCGTCTCCTGCATGTCGCCGTCTTGCTTGGACGTTGTGACCGTGCCCGCCGTGCCGCCGGAGATGGAGGCGAAGGTCATCAATTCGACTTTGACAGGCGTATCGGTGTTGGACGTGCCTTGTCCGAATACTTCGAGCCCTTTTACCTTGACCCGTTGGTTGCTGGGAGCAACCAACGTGATCGCGGTCTTAGCGGTGGAGGTAAAAGAGGACTCGCCGGTTGCTACCTGGAAATTCAAGGCGGACATCATAGCTCCTTATTCAAAGTAGGCCGGCTCGAAACGCGGCCGGCTGACAAGGGGTGGAAACAGAGTGCCGATGGGCGTGTCGAAGAACAAGCCGCTCACAGCGGCGCTGTGGCCGCCGCCTGTCAGCGAAATCGTGAACGTCACGCTGCCCGAAACGTTCCAGACCATCCACAGGCCGCTCTGGAAGCTGCTGATGGTGCGAGTATCGAGAACCGCGTTGTCGTTGTTGTTGTCCGTTATCTGGATCTGCTGCTCGCGGCCTTCGGCGTCCCAATCGAGGAAGTAGAGGGCGATTTGATGGCTGCTGCCGTCCGTGACCTCAATAGTGAAGCTCAGCGATTCGTACCAGGCAGCGGCGACCCGTTTGGAATCGCTGCCGTTGCTCGTCCCCGGCGGGCCGTATTCCAGAGCGCTGGCTGTACTGGTTGAGCCAGCCCAGCAATAGCCCGAAGTGCCGGAACCGAGCGTGACGCTTGCATAGCTGGGGTAGTTGAAATCGCCCTCGGTAGTGGGGATGGAGACATCGGTTCCGCTGGCCCCCTGGCCAATGACGGCGTAGCCGTCGTGGCCGTAGACAGTGGTGGACCCAGAGTACCAGGCGCCCTGGGTGGCGCTGTCGGACTTGAGGAAGATGGCCGTACTCATAGCGAGACTGTCTCGTAGTTACCACAATGAATCCACCACTCGGCGAAATCCGTGCAATCCGTGCCATCTGTGGATCAATTGACCACGGTTTGACTGACCACGCTGGTATCGTTCTGCTCGCTGCCCGGCTTGTGGTTGGCCTCGTCGCCGAAGCCGATGACGGCGATGGGGATAGTGGGGCTAGTGCCGCCGATGGTGCAGACGGCCTGGAGGCGGACGTAACGCTTGCCGGTGCCGACCTGGTCGGCGCGAATTTCCAGCGTCGCCTGACTGCTGGCCGTCGTCACGGTGGCGTTGGGGATGGTGGCGTTGTTGCTCCAGGTCGAGTTATCGGGACTCTCTTGGATTTGCAGCACCGCCGACAGCGTCGGACTGGTGCCGCCGAAAGCCCCGGTCTCGAAGAGGAAGAGGGCACGATGGAACTTGCTCATGTCCACGCTGCCCGAATTGGCGGTCGCGGTCCCGGTCAGCGTCTGCGGCGCCACCGGCGCGGCGATGCCCAGACGTTGCGTGAGTTGCTCGGTATACATGGATACTCCTGAAAAAGGTCAAAGCTCGTAGGGTGGGTCGAGCTCCGCTCGACCCACCCTACAATTCACTCGATCAATCAAGTGCCACAAAAGGCGAAACTTGCGTGGAACCATCCTGGAGGGTAATGGGCTTTTCGATCCACGGCTGCCCATCGACGCGCTCGACGACGCGCCAGGTCATCTGATTTTTGAGGAAATTCACGTGTTCTGATGCGGCGATCTCGATCTGCATGCGGTCGCCAATGACGTAGAGCGACGGATCGAGCAGCATCAAATCGCCCTTGGTCCCCAGAGGCGGCAGCTTCTCGCTGGGGAAGGCCGGCCGGCCCAACAGCGACCAGACCGGCGATTTCGTGGCGCCCTGATCGATGCTGATGAAGATGGCCCGGTTGGCCCCGTCCTTGAGCTGCAACAGCTGCGGCACCACGCTGGGAGAGAACACCCAGATGGCCGTGCTCCACGACGATGGCAGTAATTTAGACCACATCGTCGCCACATCGTTGAAATCGACCTGATCGGCGTAGTCGCGCGTC
>Ga0335075_10005971_pt1 | contig 18816 bp, 16 predicted proteins | sample Lox_Sample_24_FD_206723 | JGI IMG/M metagenome (GOLD analysis project Ga0335075, IMG submission 206723) | Soil microbial communities from Loxahatchee National Wildlife Refuge, Florida, United States - Lox_Sample_2.4 | ecosystem: Environmental > Terrestrial > Soil > Wetlands | place: USA... | reverse complement strand
CGGGCGGCGGCGCGTTGTCCGGGTCCTCGTACTCGTCCGGGTCGCCGGGGTCCTCGTCGTCCAGGAGCGCGGTCTCGTCCATCCAGTCCGGCCAGTCCGCGCTTTGCGGCACCAAGGTCCAGTCCGGAGATCCCGGCCACGGCAGGTCACCGGGGCCCGGCGGCGTGCCGGGCGGGTCATCGTCCCGCCCGGAGCCTGGGGAAACCGGTGTTTCGCTCATGAACCACAGCCCATTCTGAATATTTGATCTTATATCAAACATGATAGCGAACTGGCGCACGCCGCGATCCACGCACGCGCTCGAGCCCTCTGCCGGGGCCGCGGCACACGCACCGGGTTTACCAGGTGAAGTCGTCCTCCCAGAACTCGGTGACGCCGCGGACCGGTTCGCGCGGTGCGGTCTCCTGGGCGCGCAATTCCACCCGGCGGATCTTGCCGGAGATCGTCTTGGGCAGGTCGGCGAACTCGACCCGGCGGATCCGCTTGTAGGGCGCGACCCGCCCGCGGCAGAACTCCATGATCGACCGGGCCAGCTCAGGCGATGGCTCGCGGCCGGCCGCCAGCAGCACGTACGCCTTCGGCACGGCCAGCCGCAGCTCATCAGGCGACGGGATCACCGCGGCCTCGGCCACCGCCTCGTGCTCGATCAGGACGCTCTCAAGCTCGAACGGCGAGATGCGGTAGTCCGACGCCTTGAAGACGTCGTCGGTCCGGCCGACATAGGTGATGAAGCCATCGAGATCGGAGGTGGCGACGTCGCCGGTGTGGTAGTAGCCGCCCCGCATGGCCTGGGCGTTCAGCTCAGGGTCGTCCAGGTAGCCGGTCATCAGCCCCAATGGCCGCCGCGACAGGTCCAGGCAGATCTCCCCGTCCCTGGCCGGCTCCCCGGTGACCGGATCGACCAGCACCACCTCGTAACCCGGCAGCGGCCGGCCCATGGAACCCGGGCGCAGCGGCTGCCCCGGCGTGTTGCCGACCTGCGCGGTGGTCTCGGTCTGGCCGAACCCGTCGCGGACGGTGATGCCCCAGGCCTTCCGCACCTGCTCGATCACCTCGGGGTTGAGCGGTTCGCCGGCCGCCACGCACTCGCGCAGCGCAGAGACATCCGCCGCGGCCAGGTCGGCCTGTAGCAGCATCCGCCACACCGTCGGCGGCGCGCAGAACGTGCTCACCTGGCAGCGGCCGAGCGCGGCGAGCAGCCCGGGCGCGGAGAACCGCGCCTGGTTCAGGATCAGGATGGTGGCCCCCGCGTTCCACGGGGCGAACACGTTGCTCCAGGCGTGCTTGGCCCATCCGGGGGAGGACAGGTTCAGGTGCACGTCGCCCGGCTCGATGCCGATCCAGTACATCGTGGACAGGTGCCCGGCCGGGTAGCTGGCCTGGGTGTGACCGACCAGCTTGGGCTGGGCCGTGGTGCCCGAGGTGAAGTACAGCAGTAGCGGATCGCCGGCCCTGGTGACGCCGTCCGGCGTGAACGCCTCGGCCGCGCCATAAGAGTCTGCGTAGTCATGCCATCCCGCCGCAACCTGCCCATCTCCGACCGCGATCGGGGTCCAGTCGCCTTCGAGCCCGCCGAACTTCGCCGTGAGGGCGGCCTCGGCGACCACGTGCCGGACGTGCCCGCGGGCCAGCCGGTCGGCCAGGTCGGCCGGCTGCAGCAGCGTCGACGCCGGGATGATCACCACGCCGAGCTTCATCGCGGCCAGGATGACCTCCCACAGCGGCGCCACGTTGCCGAGCATAAGCAGCACCCGGTCGTCGCGCCTGACCCCCAGCCCGTGCAGCCAGTTCGCTACCTGCGCGGACCGCGCGGCCAGTTCGGCGTAGGACATGCTGACGTCGGAGTCCTCGGCGACGATCCGCAGCGCGGCCCGGTCCGGGTGCTCGGCCGCGATCACGTCGAACCAGTCAAGCGCCCAGTTGAACTGGTCAAGCTCGGGCCAGGCGAACTCCCGCCGCGCGGAGTCGTAGTCCTCCCTGTGCCGCAGGAGCAGATCGCGCGCCGCCCGGAACGCGCCGGAAGCGGGGCCAGCTGAGGGTACAGCCTCGGTCATCTTGTCATCCTCCCAGTCCATTCACCATTTCTCCACCCGGCCCGAGGGCTCGTTCACCACGTGGTCACCGTCCGGCCGGCAAGCTGAGGGCATGGCTGATTTCCTCGTCGTGGTCGGAATCGTGGTCTTCGTGGTCGCCATGCTGGGCCTGGTCAAGGGTCTGGAGCGGATATGACGATCACCGAGTTCATTCTGCTTGTGGCTTCCGTCGCCGTGTTCGTCTACCTGGGCGTCGCCTTGTTCAAGGCGGAGTGGTTCTGATGACGTTCTTCTGGACCATCGTTGCCCTGGTCGTCGTCCTGGCGATCGCCTGGCGCTTCCTCGGCTCCTACATGGCGGCGGTCTTCCAGGGGCGGGTAAGGTGGCTCGGCCTGGTCGAGCGCCCCATCTACCGGATCCTCGGCGTGGACCAGGACGCCGAGCAGTCCTGGCAGCGCTACGGCGTCTCGCTGATCATCTTCTCCGCGTTCGCGCTGGCCGTGACGTACGCGATCTTCAGGCTGCAGCATGTCCTGCCGCTCAACCCGCAGCACCTGCCCGCGGTTACCCCGGCGCTGGCCTGGAACACGTCCGTATCGTTCGTGACCAACACCAACTGGCAGGCCTACTCCGGCGAGACGACGATGTCTTACCTGTCGCAGATGGGTGCGCTGGCGGTGCAGAACTTCGTAAGCGCGGCCGTCGGTATCGCCGTGGCGGTGGCTCTCATCCGCGGATTCAGCCGCCATGGGGCCAAGACAATAGGAAACTTCTGGGTCGACATCGTCCGCGGCACCCTTTACGTCCTGCTGCCGATCGCGTTCGTGGCGGCGATCATCTTCATGGGTCAGGGCGCGCTGCAGACGCTGGCCGGGCCCGTGCACATCCACGACGTGCTCAACGGTGTCAGCCAGCTCATCCCGCGCGGCCCGGTGGCTTCGCAGGAAGTGATCAAGCAGCTGGGCACCAATGGCGGCGGTTTCTTCAACGCCAACGGCGCGGACCCGTTCGAGAACCCGACGGGGCTGACCAACTTCCTGTCCTTCGCGCTCATCCTGTGCATCCCGGTGGCTTTGACCTACACCTTCGGCAAGATGGTGGGCAGCGTCCGCCAGGGCGCCGCCATCCTCGGCGTGATGGCGATCCTGTTCGGCAGCTGGCTGGCCATCGCCTCGGTTTCCGAGCACCAGGCCAACCCGGCGGTAGCCGCCGCGGGCGTGACGTATCAGCCCACCGGCAACATGGAGGGCAAGGAGGTCCGCTTCGGCGACACCTCGTCCGCGCTGTACGCGACGGCCTCCACTCAGACCTCCACCGGCAGCGTTGACGGCGCCGAGGACTCCTACACGCCGATGGGCGGCTTCGCCGTGCTGACCGGGATGATGCTCGGCGAGGTATCACCGGGCGGCGTCGGCAGCGGCTTGTACACCATCTTGCTCTTCGCCATCATCACCGTGTTCATCGGCGGGTTGATGGTCGGCCGAACACCGGAGTACCTGGGGAAGAAGATCCAGGCCAGGGAGGTGAAACTGGCCGCGTTCGGCGTGCTGGTGATGCCGGTTACCGTGCTGATCCTGACCGCCATAGCGGTCTCATTCCACGCCGGCCGGATCGCGCCGCTCAACGTCGGCCCGCACGCGTTCTCAGAAATCCTGTACGACTTCACGTCGGTCACCAACAACAACGGCTCGGCCTTCGCCGGCATCAGCGTCAACACGCCCTTCTACAACGTCATCAACACGTTCGGGCTGCTGCTTGGCCGGTTCGCCATCATGGTGCCGGTGCTCGCGCTGGCCGGGTCGCTGGCGGCCAAGGAGCCTGTGGCCAAGTCGGCGGGCACCTTCCGCACCGACGCGCCGATGTTCGTCGGTCTGACCACCGGTGTGGTGCTGATCGTCGGCGCGCTGACGTTCTTCCCCGCCGTGTCGCTCGGCCCGATCGTGGAGCAACTCAGTCATGGGAGGTTCTTCTGATGTCCGCTGTGGGCAAGCTCGACGTTCGCCCCGCCGCCCCGCCGCCCGTAGCACCGTCCCCCCGGCGCAACCGCGGGCTGTTCGACCGGAAGATCCTGGCCCGTGCCTCGGTGGACGCGGTCAAGAAGCTCGACCCCAGGGTCCAGGCGCGCAACCCAGTGATGTTCGTGGTGCTCATAGGCACGGTGGTGACCCTGGCCGAGTCGATCGCCCACCCTGGCATCTTCGACTGGTCGGTGACCGTCTGGCTGGCCCTCACCGTGCTGTTCGCGAACTTGGCCGAGGCCGTCGCCGAGGGGCGCGGCAAGGCGCAGGCCGACACGCTGCGCCGGATGCGCTCGGACACCGAGGCGCGCCGGCTCGGCCCCGACGGCGAGCAGCGCGTCCCGGCCGCCGAGCTGCAAAAGGGCGACCTGGTCGTATGCGAGGCCGGTGACCTGATCCCGTCCGACGGCGAGATCGTCGAGGGAGTCGCGTCGGTCGACGAGTCCGCCATCACCGGCGAATCCGCCCCGGTGATCCGCGAGGCAGGCGGCGACCGTTCCGCGGTCACCGGCGGGACCATGGTGCTGTCGGACCGGATCGAGGTCCGGATCACGGCCGAGCGAGGCAAGACGTTCCTTGACCGCATGATCTCCCTGGTGGAGGGGGCCAACCGGAAGAAAACGCCCAACGAGATCGCGCTGACGATCCTGCTCGCGGCGCTGACTATCGTATTCGTGCCTGTGGTCGTCACGCTCGAGCCCTACGGGCGGTTCGCGGGCGGGAGCGTGTCGGTGGTGATCCTCATCGCGCTGCTGGTCTGCCTGATCCCGACCACGATCGGGGCGCTGCTTTCGGCCATCGGCATCGCGGGCATGGACCGGCTGGTCCAGCGGAACGTCCTGGCCATGTCCGGCCGGGCCGTCGAGGCGGCCGGGGACGTGCAGACGCTGCTGCTGGACAAGACAGGCACGATCACCCTCGGTAACCGGATGGCGTCGGCCTTCTATCCCGTCGGCGGCTACAGCGAGCGGGACCTGGCGGACGCGGCGCAGCTGGCCTCGCTGTCCGACGAGACCCCGGAGGGCCGCTCCATAGTCGTGCTGGCGAAGGAGCGGTTCGGCCTGCGCGGACGCGAGCTCGGTGACGGGCACGCCTTCGTGCCGTTCAGTGCGCAGACCAGGATGTCCGGACTGGACTTCGACGGGCGCCGGATCCGCAAGGGCGCGGTCGACGCGGTGCGGCGCTGGGTCGGCGAGCAGGGCGGGCAGGCATCACCGGAGATGGATCGCATCGCGGAGCGGATCGCGCGGTCCGGCGCGACGCCGCTGGCCGTCGCGGACAGTGCCGTCGGGGATGGGGCCATCGGCGAGAGGCCGCAGCTGCTCGGCGTCATCGAGCTCAAGGACATGGTCAAGACCGGCATCAGGGAGCGTTTCAAGGAGCTGCGGGCGGCCGGCATACACACGGTCATGATCACCGGCGACAACCCGCTCACCGCCGCGGCCATCGCCCAGGAGGCCGGGGTGGACGACTACCTGGCCGAGGCCACGCCGGAAGCGAAGATGAACCTGATCAAGGCCGAACAGCAGGGCGGCAAGCTCGTGGCCATGACCGGCGACGGCACCAACGACGCGCCGGCGCTGGCCCAGGCCGACGTGGGCGTGGCCATGAACACCGGGACCACCGCGGCCAAGGATGCCGGCAACATGGTGGACCTGGACTCCAGCCCGACCAAGCTCATCGACATCGTGGAGATCGGCAAGCAGTTGCTGATCACCCGGGGGGCGCTGACCACGTTCTCCATCGCCAACGACGTGGCCAAGTACTTCGCGATCATCCCGGCGCTGTTCTATGCGACCTATCCGCAGCTCAAGGCGCTCAACATCATGGACCTGCACAGCGCACAGTCCGCGGTGCTGTCCGCGGTGATCTTCAACGCCCTGGTCATCGTGGCCATGATCCCGCTGGCCCTGCGCGGCGTCCGGTTCCGCCCGTCGGGCGCGGCCGCCATCCTGCGCCGCAACGTCTTCATCTACGGGATCTGGGGGCTCATCGCGCCGTTCATCTTCATCAAGCTCATCGACCTCATCCTCACCGCAACGGGACTGTTCTGATGCTCAGTAACCTGCGCCCAGCCCTGGGCGCCTGCCTCGTCTTCTTCGTCCTGCTCGGCCTGGCCTATCCGCTGGCGGAGACCGGCATCGGGCAGGCACTCTTCAGCCACCAGGCCAACGGCTCCCTGACCAGCAACGGGTCCACGCTGGTGGGCCAGAACTGGAAGGGCCCGCGGTGGTTCCAGGGTCGGCCCGATGCCGACAACCCGATGGCCACCGGCGGCACCAACCTCGGGCCCAGGTCCAAGGCCCTTGTCAACGCGGTGGAGCAGCAGATCACGAAGCTGAAGCAGGAGGGGATCATGCCGACGCCCGACCTGGTCACCACCTCGGGCAGCGGCGTAGACCCCGACATCGCTCCGGTCGACGCCTACGCCCAGGTCAACGCCGTGGCCAAGGCCAATGGCCTGTCCGTCGCCGCGGTCCGCAACCTGGTGGCGGAGCATATACAGCAGCCGCAGTTCGGCTTCCTTGGCTCCTCCTACATCAACGTCCTGCAGCTCAACGAAGTATTGGCGAAGATGCGATGACCACGATCAGCACTCCCACCATCCGCCTGATCCCAGGGGAACGCGTCAGCCTGACCGGGGTGATCCGCGACACCAGCACGGTCAGCCTCGGCGCCAGCCCCGTCTATCGCTGCGTGCTTGCCAGCTCCGGCGGGGACGTCGACCTGCTCTTCCTCGGCCGCGGCACCATCGCCGGAATCACTGTAGGCACCCGGTGCGTCATCCAGGGAACCGTCGTAATCCACTGCGGAAGGCTCGCCGTATGGAACCCAAGGTATCGGCTACTGCCATGACCGGCGACCCGGCCGCGGGTCACCTCAGCGTCTACCTCGGGGTGGCCCCGGCAGCCGGGAAGACCGCGGCCATGCTGAATGAAGGCCGGCGCCGCCGGGAGCAGGGCGCCGACGTCGTGATTGCCTTCGTGGAGTCCCACGGACGGACGGTGACACAGTGGCGGATGGCGGGCCTTGAGGCCGTTGCGCGACAGGCCGTTGACTACCGCGGCGGCACGTTCGAGGAGATGGATCTCGACGCCGTGCTGCGACGTCACCCTCAGGTCGCCCTGGTCGACGAGCTGGCCCACACCAACGTCCCCGGGTCGGGGCGGAACGGCAAGCGCTGGCAGGACGTCCTTGAACTGCTCGAGGCCGGCATCGACGTGATCACCAACGTCAACATCCAGCACCTGGGCAGCGTAGCGGACACCGTTGAGCACATCGTGGGAGCGCCGGTGCGCGAGCGCATCCCGGACTGGGTCGTCCGCCGGGCGGGCCGGATCGAGCTTGTCGATGCCTCGCCCGGGCAGCTGCGCAGCAGGATGCGCAGCAGCGGCAACGACCCCGCAGGGGAGGCACTCGCCAACTTCTTCCGGGCCGGCAACCTGGCCGCGCTGCGCGAGCTTGCGCTGCGCTTCGTGGCCGGCCGGACCGTCGCGGAGCTGCGCCAGGTCCCCGAACGCATCCTGGTCGGCGTGGCCCCGCTGCCCGGCACCGACGCCATGATCCGCTGCGCCGCGGAAATGGCGGCCAGAATCGACGCGGAGCTGGACATCGTCCACGTCGCCACCGGCGACCGGACCGGACCGGACCTGGCCCGGCTGCGGCAGGTGGCGTCCGATGTCGGCGCGAGCTGGCATCAGCTCCGCGACGAGGACATGGTCAGCGCCCTGGTCGAGTTCGCCAGGAGCAAGCGGGTCACCCGGATCGTCGTCGGCGCCAGCCAGCGCAGCCGCTGGCAGGAAATGATCAGCGGCGGTTCCTTCGTCCAGCGTGTCTCCCGGCTTGCCGCCCAGGCCGGGATCGACGTCTACATTGTCGCCCCACGCCAGCGAACACCACACCAGATGGCGCCGTAGGCCCAGGTGACGGCACATGCGGCCACGAGCGATACTGGAACAGAAGAAGACGATGAAACGCACGCTGCTCGGCACCGCCGCCGCGCTAGCCAGCATGGCCATCCTCACAGCCGCCATGCTGCCGCTGCGCGGCAGCCTCAGCTCGGCCACGACGGCGCTGATCCTGGTGGTGCCGGTGGTGACCGGCGTGGTGATCGGAGGCTTCGCGGCCGGCGTCCTCAGCGTGATCGCCGGGTTCCTGGTCTACGACTACTTCTTCCTCAAGCCCTACCTCACCCTGTGGGTCGGCGCCCCGCAGAACTGGGTCGCGCTCGGCGTGTACGTGGCCGTGATGCTGCCGGTGGCCAGGGTCGTCGCCGGCCTGAACACGGCCAGGGCCAAGGAGTTGCGCCAGGGCAGGGAGCTCAGGCAGCTGTTCGAGCTGTCCGACCTGCTGGTCGAGGACAAGCCGCTCGACGTGCTGCTTTCTGTCATCGTGACGACCCTGGCCGACGTCTTCGGGGCCAGGCAGGTGGCGCTGTTCCTGCCCGCGGGACCCGCGGGGCCCGTGGGACCCTCGGGGCATGCAGGGCACGCGGGGCATGCAGGGGCCGCTAGCACGCAGGACGGCCGGCTTGATCTGGTGCGCTCGGCCGGCCAGCCCCTGTCCGCGCAGCAACTGCGCGACGTGCTTCCCGAGCCCGGCAGGCCGACGCGGCACGCGAGTGAGCGCAGCGGCCTGCTCGTCCTTGCCCTCACCGCCGCTGGCCGTCCCGTCGGCCTGCTCGCACTGTCGGCCGACGCCGCGGGCCGGCATGAGCGCGAGCCGCTGCTGCTGTTCGCCAACCAGATCGCCCTGGCCGTCGAGCGGGCCAAGCTCCGCGAACAGGCCCTGCGGACCCGGGTGAACGAGGAGATGGCGCGCCTGGCCAAGACGCTCGTCGCCGCGGTATCCCACGACCTGCGGGCGCCGCTGGCCTCGATCAAGGCGTCGTCGTCCACCCTGGCCGACGCCGAGCTCGACATCGGCCCCGACGCCGCCCAGCGGCTGGCCGCGCTGATCGACACCCAGGCCGACCGCCTGGCCGACCTGGTGCAGAACCTGCTGGACATGAGCCGCATCCAGGCGGGCGTGCTGCGGCCGCGGTGCACGGTCACCACGCTGGACAAGCTCATGTCGGCGGTCGTCGCCGACCCGCCCCCGGCCTGGGACGGGCACGCCGTCCCGACGGAACTGCCGGGCGACCTGCCGCCCATCGACGCCGACTTGGTGCTTATGTCGCGGGTGCTGGCCAACCTGGTCGACAACGCCGTGCGACACAGCCCGGCCGGCGCCCCGGTCCTGATCCGCGCCGCGGTCGGCGTCGGCGCTCCGGACTCGATCGAGGTGTCGGTGACCGACCGGGGGCCTGGCGTTGACCCGGGCCGGCGCAACGAGATCTTCGGGCTGTTCGCCCGCCGCGATGACGACGCCGGCGCCGGACTCGGCCTCACCATCGCCAAGACCTTCGTCGAGGCGCATGGGCAGCGGATCTGGGTCGAGGACGCCCCCGGCGGCGGGGCCAGGTTCTGCTTCACGCTGCCGGTGGTGACGCCAATGACCGAGGAGCCGCAGCTTGCCGCGAGTGCTCATCATCGATGACGACAGGGACCTGCTGAACGTCTGCGCCGTCGGGCTGCACGCGCTTGGCCACGAGGTGTGGACGACGGTGACCGGGAGCGACGGGCTGGCCGAGGCCGCCATCCGCGCGCCCGACGTCATCGTGCTTGACCTGGGGCTGCCCGACATGGACGGGATGGACGTCTGCAAGCGGGTGCGGACCTGGAGCGACGTGCCCATCGTGGTGCTGTCCGCGGACGGCACGGAAGACCGGAAGGTAGGCGCCCTTGACGGCGGTGCCGACGACTACATGACCAAACCGTTCGGCATGCGCGAGCTGAACGCCCGGCTGCGGGTCGCCCTGCGCCATCACGCCGCCGTCGCCGAGGAGGATCAGGCCGAACTTGACCTCGGCTCACTCCACCTGGACCTGGTGCACTGCGAGGCGACGCTGGAAGGGCGGGTCCTCGACCTGACCGCCAAGGAGTTCGAATTCCTGGCCTTTCTCGCGCGGCACGCCGGGAAAGTGTGCACCAGGCGGATGATCCTTGAGGGCGTGTGGGGTTCCGGCTATGCGGGGGAGATGCAGTACCTCAAGGTGTACGCGTACCGGATCAGGCGCAAGCTCAGTGACGAGGGCGGCCACATCTTGCAGAGCGACCCGTCGGTCGGCTACCGGCTGATGCCGCCCGGCCCGTGATGGCCCACGCTGACCAGACCGGTCTCATAGGCCAGCACGACGGCCTGCACCCGGTCGCGCAGCTGCAGCTTGGTCAAGATCCGGGCCACGTGGGTCTTGACCGTCGCCTCGCTCAGCGTCAGCTCCCCGGCCAGTTCGGCGTTGCTCAGCCCGCGCGCGATCAGGCCGAGTACCTCAAGCTCGCGCGGGGTCAGCGTCGACAGGTCCGCGTTCACGTGCGCAGGTGAAGGCGGCGCACCGGCGAACCGCTCGACCAGCCGCCGGGTGATCGACGGGGCGAGCAACGCGTCGCCCGAGCGCACCAGCCGCACGGCGGCGATCAGGTGCTCGGGGGACACGTCCTTGAGCAGGAAGCCGCTGGCCCCGGAAGACAGCGCGCTGTACACGTACTTGTCCAGGTCGAACGTGGTCAAGATGATGATCCTGATGTCCTGCCCGGGCCGGGACGCGAGGATCTGCCTGGTCGCCTCAAGGCCGTCCATCTCCGGCATGCGGATGTCCATCAGCATGACGTCGGGCCGGTGCTTGAGCGCGGCCGCCACCGCTTCCTTCCCGTCCGCCGCCTCGGCCACCACCGGGATGCCCGCCGTGCCCAGGATCAGCCGGAACCCACCGCGCACCAGCGCCTGGTCATCGGCGACGACCACCCGGGGCTCCGCGTCGGCCTCGCTCACTGGGAAACCGCCTGGTATTCCGCCGCGGCGGGCAGGCCGGTCACCGGGTCAAGCGGCACGCTGACCGCCACCCGCCACCCGCCGCCTGGCCGCGGGCCCGCGTCAAGCTCGCCGCCGTACACCGCGATCCGCTCGCGCATCCCTATCAGCCCGCGCCCGGGCCCTGCCCCTGCCTCCGGCCCGGAAACGGGCGCAGCGGTCGCCGAAGCGGCGGGCCGCCCGTCGTCGGATACCGTGATCCGCAGGTCCCGCGGCCGGTAATCGATCCCGACCAGCGTGCGGACCTGCCCCGCGTGCTTCATCACGTTGGTCAGCGCCTCCTGCACGACCCGGTACGCCGCCAGGTCAAGCCCGGGCGGCAGCTCGCGCGTCCCGGTGATGGAGAGCTCTACCGGGAGGCCGGCCGTTCGCACCCGATCGACCAGGGACGCAACCTGAGCCAGCCCGGGCTGCGGTTCCAGCACCGCCGCGTCGGCCGAGCCGGAGCCCTGACCAAAGGAGCCCTGACCGAGGGAGCCCTGACCAAGGGAGCCCTGACCAAGGGAGCCCCGACCAAGGGAGCCCTGACCAAAGGAGTCCTGGTCAACGCCGTCACCGGGCGGGGCAAGCAGCCCAAGCAGGTGCCGCAGCTCGGTCATCGCGGTCCGGCCGCTGGCCTCGACGGACAGCAGCGCCTGCCTAGCCTGGGCCTGCCTGGCCAGCCGGGCCTCGCTCGTGTCAGAAGGTGAGCTGTCGAGCATCCGCCGGGCCGCGCCGGCCTGCACGACCATGACGCTCACGTTGTGTGTCACCACGTCGTGCATCTCGCTGGCGATGCGTGCCCGCTCGGTCTCCACGGCGCGGCGGGTCTCGGCCTCGTGCGCCGCCTGCGCCAGGCGCAGTCGCTCGGCCGACTCGCCTGCCCGCTGCCGCCACATGCGCATCATGTTCCCCAGCGCGGCCGTGGGCAGCAGCACGAGCAGCGGGGTGTAGCGTTCTGGCACCTGCGCTGAGGCCTCTGGGTAGATGATCGTGATGACGGCCGCTCCGGCCAGCAGGCCGAGCAGCGCGATCCGGCGGTACCTGCTGTAGGCGACGGCGCAGTACCCGGCGAAGATCAGCGCCGCGACGGTGATCCCGGTCGAGTAGCTCTTGGTGGCGATGAACGCGACAAGCATCACGCCGAACGCGCTGGTCGGATACGTCCGCCGGAACGCGAGCGGCGCGGTGGCCGCGATGACCCCGATGAGCGCCAGGGACCCCAACGGCAGCGGGTTTTGCGGTGGCTGCCGGCGAAGCGGGGGTGGCAGGCGCGGGATCACCAGCGTGCGCGGGAGGTCGGGGACGTGCGGGACGTAGAGGTAGCCCTTGAGCGCGATAACGACGGCCACGACCGTGACCACGGCGGCCAGGACGACGTCGCCGGCGTAGGAGGTACCCCACAGGACCGGCCGCCCCGCCGCCGACCGCACGCGCGCGGCCAGCCCGCCCGTCCGGCCGGTAGTCGTCAGCCCGCCCGTGTTCTCCGCCACCTGCCCATTGTCACCCAGACGGGCGCGCGCACCATCGTTCGTTCTGCCTACTTCGCGTACATACTCCGGATGACGTGGCCCTGTGCAGGCCCTATGCGGAAGCGCAGCGGATGCAAAGCGGCGCCGCCGGGCGGGCCGCCAGCCGGTCGTCCCCGATCGGCCGCCCGCACCCGGCGCACAGCCCGTAGCGCCCGGCCTCGAGCCGGGCCAGTGCCGCGTCCACCGCCGCCACCTGGTCCCTGGCCTGCGCCAGCAGCGCCGCCGCGTGCTGCCGCTCGAACGCCAGCGTCGCGCCCTCCGGGTCATGCTCGTCGTCGGTACCGCCCGCGCTCGCGGCCTCCGCGATGCCGGCGAACTCCCGCTCGAGCGCCGCCGCCCGCCGCAGCGCCCGCTCCCGCTCGGCCTCCAGCCTCTCCCGCGCGTCCGCCATCCTCCCGACCATAATCGCTTGACCTCAGGCGCGGTTGAGGTTGCATCATCGGCGGGGTGAGGACCGTTTCCCGCCCGGCCGCCGTAGCCAAGGTCTTTCATTTTGGCCGAACGTTCCGTGGTTCTCCCTACTATCCAGCTATCAGCCACCCGGTGCTGCGCCGCATCCTGCCCGGCGCGGCCGCCTCCGCCCTGGGTGACGGCATGAGCGCGGTGGCGATCGCCTGGCTGGCTCTCCGCCTGGCGCCCGACCCGGCCAGCCGGGGCCTGTGGGTTGGCGCGGCCGTGGCGGCCTACTCGCTGCCGGGGGCGGCCGGGGCTGTCGTGCTGCGCCGCTTGCTCGGCGCGCGGAGCGGGGCGCGCCTGGCGTTCGTTAACGCCGTCCTGCGGGCGGTGACACTCGGCCTGATCGGCTGCCTGGCCATCGCCGGGCTGCTCGATCCGGTCGGCTACGTGGCCCTGCTCGGCGTCTCGTCGATACTGTCCGCCTGGGGCATCGCGGGCAAGTACACGCTGATCGCGGAGGTGCTCCCGGCCGAGCACCGGGTGGCAGGGAACACGGTGTTCGGCCTGGCCGACCAGCTGAGCCTGATGATCGGCCCGGCGCTGGCCGGGGTGCTGACCGCGGTCGCGGGTCCCGCGGTCGTCATCGCCGCCGACGCCGCCAGCTGGGCCCTGCTCGCGGCCAGCTACGCCCTGTTGTCTCACTCGCCTCCGGGCGCTCTTGACGCGTCGCCTTCCCTCCTCGCTCGTTCCTCGCTCGTCAGTCCAGGCGACGCCGCGCCCTTTGGCTCGCGGGAGACGCCGCGTCCTCCCGCAGCCCCGCCCGGCGCGTGGGCGGTGATCAGGTCGAGCCCTGTGCTGCCCGGGCTGCTGGCCATGTCGTTCGTGTTCTACCTGCTGTACGGGCCGGTCGAGGTGGCGCTTCCGGTGCACGTGGCGGCCGACCTGCACGGTTCGGCCGCGCTGCTCGGCACGTTCTGGGCCGTGTTCGGGGTGGGCGCGGTGATCGGCGAGCTTAGCGCGCCGTTCCTGCGCCGCTGGCGAGTCTGGCCGACCATGACCTGGATCGTGCTCGGCTGGGGCCTGGCCCTGATCCCGCTCGGCCTGCGCACCCCGCTGTGGGCTGCCCTGGCGGCGTTCTTCGCCGGCGCGGTCATCTGGGGCCCGTGGATGTCGCTGTCGATGGGCGTGCTCCAGGACGCCAGCCCGCCGGCCGCGCTGGCTGCGGTGATCGCCGCGCGCAGTTCGCTGCTTATCGTCGCGGCGCCGCTTGGCACCGCGCTGGGCGGGCCGCTCGTGACTGCCCTCGGCGCCCGCGGCACCCTGCTCGCCTCCGCCCTGGCCACGGTCGCGCTCGGCCTGGTCACGGTCGCGGTCCTGGCCGCGGGACGCCGCCGCCACGCGCGGCACGAGCCGGGCGCGGTGCGGGAAACCATCGCCCGTTCGGCCGAAACTAGTACATCGCAGGGATGAGGGCCGCTTCCAGATCAGCCGGATACGGTACCTGAATTGCGTCGCCCGGCGGACGTGACGCGGCCCGGTCCGGCCGTACCGTCCCCGGCATGGACACTCTGGTGCAGCTCACCGACGTGAGCAAGACGTATGACAGTGACGGCGCGCCCGCGGTCGCGCACGTCTCCATTGAGGTCGCCCACGGCGAGTCGGTCGCGATCATGGGCCCGTCCGGCAGCGGCAAGTCGACGCTGCTTAACCTGATCGCCGGCCTGGACCGGCCGACCAGCGGGACGGTCACCGTCGGCGGACAGCGGATCGACACCCTGTCGGAGACCGGGCTGGCCCGGTTCCGGCGCCGTCAGATCGGGATGATCTTCCAGTTCTTCAACCTGCTTGACGACATGACCGTGCTGGACAACGTGCTGCTGCCGGCCCAGCTGGCCGGGATGCCGGCGGGCAAGGCACGGGCCCGCGCCGACGAACTGCTCGCGGCGCTGCGTATCTCTCAGCACCGCGACGCGTACCCGGCCCGGATGTCGGGCGGGCAGCGGCAGCGGGTGGCGATCGCCCGGGCCCTGGTCAACCGGCCGGGCCTGCTGCTGGCCGACGAGCCGACCGGGGCCCTGGACACGGCGACCGGGGAGCAGATCGGCGAGTTGCTGCTTGACCTGAACGCATCCGGCCAGACGCTGATCGTCGTCACCCACAACCCCGACCTGGCCGCCCGCTACGCGCGCCGGGTCATCGAGATCGTCGACGGCCGTGTCGCCGGCGACGCTTACGTGACGGGAGCAGCGCGATGAAAGCCATCCCCGCCGTCCGGGCCGCTCGCGGGGGCCTGTCCGGACGGCGCGTGCAGGGCATCGTGATCGGCCTGGTGGTGGGTGTCTCCACCGCGGCCTCCACGCTGGCGCTCGGCGTCCTGGCCGACTCCAACGCGCCGTTCGACCACTCGTTCGCCGCCCAGCACGGCGCCGACGTCACGGCCACGGTTTCCGGCGCCTCGGCCGCCCAGCTGGCCGCCTCCACCCACCTCAAGGGCGTGACCGCGGCCGCCGGGCCGTACCCGGAGACGACCGTCAGCGCGAACGCGCAGGTCAAGCCGCCCGGTCAGAGTGCCATCACCGTCCATGACCGGCTGACCCTGGTCGGCCGCTCCTCGCCCGGCGGCCCGGTCGACGACCTCACGCTGACCAAGGGCCACTGGCCGGCCGGACCTGGCCAGATCGTGTGGGCCACCAGCTCGAGCGGCCTGCAGCTGGCGCTCGGGTCGCAGGTCACGGTGAGCGGCTTGCACGGCTCGCCGAAGCTGACCGTGGTCGGCGTCGCGACGTCGGTCACCGGCAGCGCGCAGGCCTGGGTCACAACCGGCCAGATCAGCGCGCTCGAGGCGGCCGGGGCGCCTGCCTCGTCGCAGATGATGTACGACTTCGCCAGCGCGGGCTCGGCCGCCGCGGTGAACGCGGACACCGCCGCGGTCACCGCCGCGCTGCCGCACGGCAGCGTGCTCGGCACGCAGTCCTGGCTGGCGGCCAAGGCGCAGGCGGACAGTTCGGCCGCGCCGTGGGTGCCGTTCATCGTGGCGTTCGGCCTGATCGGGCTGGTCATGTCGGTGCTGATCGTGATCAACGTGGTCAGCGGCGCGGTGATATCCGGCATCAAGCGGATCGGCGTGCTGAAGTCCATCGGGTTCTCCCCCGGCCAGGTGGTGGCGGCCTACTCGCTGCAGGTGGCGGTCCCCGCCGTCGTCGGCTGCGTGGCCGGCGCGGTGGCGGCCAACGCGCTGGCCGGGCCGCTGCTCGGGCTCACCTCGCAGGCCTACAGCGTGGGCGGCCTGGCCGTGCCGCTGTGGGTGAGCGCGGCCGTGCCGCTGGCGATGCTCGCCCTGACCGGCGGCACCGCGGTGGCGATCGCGCTGCGCGCCGGACGGATGAGCGCGGTCGCGGCGATCGCGACCGGCCGCGCGCCGCGGCCCTCGCACGGGTACGCGGCGCTGCGGCTGCTTGGCCGCGGCCCGCTGGCCCGGCTGCCCCGGGCGGTGACCATCGGCCTGGCCGGCCCGTTCGCCCGGCCCTCCCGCACCCTGGTGACCATGGCCGCGATCATCTCCGGCGTCGCCGCGGTGATCTTCGGGTTCGGCCTGGCCGCATCGCTCAGCCAGGTCCAGGCCGACCTGTCGCTCAGCTCGTCGGAGCAGGTGACCGTCTTCCTGGCCGGGCGCGAGGGCCCGGTCGTGCTCAATGGCCAAAGCTCGGCCAAGCTGAGCCTGGCCCAGCAGGAAACCGCGGTGCAGGCCGCGCTTGGATCCCAGCCCGGCACGCTGCACTACACAGAAGAGTCCAACGGAATGGCCAGCGTGACCGGGCTGTCGGACCAGCTCACGCTGACCGGCTTCTCCGGCGACTCGAGCTGGACCGGCTACGCGATGATCTCCGGGCACTGGTACACCGGTCCGCACCAGGTCGACGTCAACACCGTCTTCCTGACCGACACCGGCGCCAAGGTGGGCGACGACTACACGTTCACCTCCGGCGGCAAGCACGTCACGGTCCAGATCGCGGGCCAGGTCTTCGCCCCGGAGGGCGGGCACCCTGAGGTGTTCGGCACCGCGTCCACCATCTCGGCCATCGACCCGAACCTCAACGGGTACATGTACCACGTGGAACTGGCGCCGGGTACCGACGTCGGATCCTACGTCAACGCGCTCCAGTCCGCGCTCGGGCCGGGCTACCTGGTCAACCTCAACCAGGACGGCGGCACGGTGATCCCCGCCATGATCGCCTTGGTGGGCATGCTGACGCTGCTGATCGCGGTGGTCGCCGGGTTCGGCGTGCTGAACACCGTGGTGCTGCAGACCAGGGAACGCGTGTACGACCTCGGCGTGTTCAAGGCGGTCGGCATGACCCCGCGGCAGACGATCGCCATGGTGATCAGCACGGTGGCCGGGATCGGCCTGGTGGCCGGCCTGATCGCGATCCCGGCCGGGGTCGCGCTGCACCAGTACGTCGTGCCGGTCATGGGCAACGCCGTGCACACCGCCTTGCCGGCCGCGGTGGTAGACGTCTACCACGCGCCCGAACTGGCCATACTTGCCCTGTCCGGCCTGCTCATCGCCGTCGCCGGCGCACTGGCCCCGGCCGGCTGGGCCGCCAGGGCCCGGACCGCGGCCGCGCTCCGCGCCGAGTAACCGGCCTGTCACCTGTTACCTATCGCCTATCGCCTGGAGCCCGGCGCGATCCCCGCGCCGGGCTCCGGCGGCGCCAACGGCCGGGTCCCTGACCGCGCGATGCTCGGCGCTTCCGTTTGCGGAGAACGACAGCATGGCCACCACCGGGGTCCGGCCGGTCAGGTCCGCGCACATGCGGCTGGCGCAAAGGGCAATGTCAGGCAGTTGCGCCTGCTCGGGCCCGGCGCTTACCGCGCCGTCGCCATAGCCGAACAAGCCGGAGTCCGGCAGCACAATAAGGAAGCGGCTAGCCACCATGCCACCCATTTCGGGGCTCTTATCCGACGTATGCCCCCAGCCCGCAATGAGGATGACACGGCAGGGGCGCACGAGGCAACCAACGTCAGATCAATGAGCGGAGCGTTCAACTGAATACAGCGTTCGAGTCCGTGTGCGTGTGCCCCCGGCCCGTCCGTGGGGCCCATGGGGCGAATGTGTCACGTGTCCGTTACCGGGCGCGTTCCGAGCGGGGCGGGGGGGCCACAAGCCCTATCTATCGGGGCCGGGGGGCCACAAGCCCCGAACGCCTGAGCCCAACCCGGGGCGCGTGCGTCGTCGGCCGGGGCCACCGGGGCTGAGGTGATTGCTGATGCGCGCTGGCCGGACGCCCCAAGCCCGTAGACTCTGCCGGCATGGATATCGGGATCGCCTTCCTGACCGGTTCGGCCGGCCTGACACCGCCCGAGCTGGGACGGGCGGCCGAGGAACGAGGATTCGAGTCCTTGTTCTACGCCGAGCACACGCACATACCCACCAGCAGCCGGCGAGACGACGGAAGGCCGGTCAGGGGCTACGCCGACACCTATGATCCGTTCGTCGCGCTGGCCGCCGTCGCCGCGGTGACCAGCGGGCTCAACCTGGGCACCGGTGTCTGCCTGGTAACCGAGCGGGATCCGATCACGCTGGCGAAGGAGGTCGCCAGCCTCGACCGGCTCAGCGGCGGCCGGTTTCTTTTCGGGGTCGGCGCCGGGTGGAACCGCGAGGAGATGGCCGACCACGGCACCGACCCGCGTACCCGGATGGCGGTGCTCGCCGACCGGGTCCAGGCCATGCGGGAGATCTGGACCGCGGAGGTGGCCGAGTATCACGGTAAGTTCACCGACTTCGGCCCGATGTGGTCCTGGCCCAAGCCGGATCAGCGGCCGCATCCACCGGTGCTGGTCGGCGGCAACGGGCCAGGCACTGAGGACCGGGTGCTCTCCTTCGGCGACGGGTGGTTCCCGCAGTACGGATGGCTGGCCGACGTCGGGGAACTCAGCCGGCGGGCCGCC
>Ga0335075_10005970_pt1 | contig 18816 bp, 17 predicted proteins | sample Lox_Sample_24_FD_206723 | JGI IMG/M metagenome (GOLD analysis project Ga0335075, IMG submission 206723) | Soil microbial communities from Loxahatchee National Wildlife Refuge, Florida, United States - Lox_Sample_2.4 | ecosystem: Environmental > Terrestrial > Soil > Wetlands | place: USA... | reverse complement strand
CCCGCCTGGCAGGCATCGCCAGCCTGGCCTCCGCCAAGATCATCGAGAATATGGAGTTGGGCCACAACATCATTCACGGGCAATGGGATTGGATGAACGACCCGGAAATCCACTCGACCGAATGGGAATGGGATACGGCATGCCCCTCATCGCAGTGGAAACACTCGCACAACTTCGTGCATCATAAGTACACCAACGTGGTGGGGCTGGACAGCGATGTCGGCTACGGCATCATGCGTGTCACCCGCGACGAGCCCTGGGCGCCGTGGATGATCGGCAACCCGATCTACAACCTGCTCTTGGGAACGCTGTTTCAGTGGGGTGTTGCGCTGCACCACATCGAATCGGCGAAGATCCGTAAGAAGGAGAAATCCTGGGCGGAGGTCCGAAAAGACTTGCGCGTCATGGGAAGAAAGATGGGCAAGCAGGTCGGCAAGGACTACATCATCTTCCCCGCGCTGGCCGGAAGTAACTGGAAGCACACGCTCAAGGCGAACGCCATCGCAAACCTGATCCGCAATTACTGGGCGTACATGGTCATCTTCTGCGGCCACTTCCCAGACGGCGCCGAGAAATTCACCCGCGAGAGTTTCGAACAAGAGACTCGCGGCGAATGGTATCTGCGCCAGATGTTGGGCTCGGCAAACTTCAACGCCGGCCCGATCATGGCGTTCATGAGCGGGAACCTGTGCTACCAAATCGAGCACCACCTCTTCCCCGACCTACCCAGCAACCGGTACGCCGAGATCAGCGTCCGCGTCCGCGCGCTTTGCGAGAAGTACGACCTGCCCTACACAACCGGGCCGCTGGTGCGCCAATACCTGCAGTCGTTCTGGACAATCTTCAAACTCGCGCTGCCCGACCGTTGGCTGCGCAAAACGCCCGACGATGCGCCGGAGACCCACTCGGAGAAGAAGTTCGCCGACCGGCAGGTGCGCAAAGCCCACGGGAGGCGTTACGGATTGCGCACTGCCCTCAAAGACAGCTCGGCCGCGGCCTAGCGCGGCTCAGCTCACGCCCCGCGACGACCGCAACGCGGTGAGCTGCCAGACACCCAGCACGGCCATGACCAGTCCAGCGGCGGCCAGTGTCATGTTGCCCGGGCGGCTGAGTGCCAGCCAGCCAAACGCGGCCGCAGCCCACGCGGTCGGCGCCAACAGAAAATTGGTGACCACGAAGGCAGCCACCAGACGGCCTGGCAACGGACGAATGCGATTCAGAGCAAGTAGCAGAACGGGCCCGAGGATCACGAGCGCGAGTCCGCCGTCGAGCAGCACCGCGCGGGGTACGTGCCACCAGTCACCCAGCGACCGGCTCAGTGCGGCGATGACCGCGCCTGCGGCGGTCCAGAAGACGAGGTCGGCGTCGACGGATCGCCGACGCGGTGAATCAGCATGGTGTGAAACCGTTGTGCTTGTCATGCCCACATCGTCGGGCGAAACACGCTGCCTACTCCAGTAACGGCGCTGCCAGACACTGCCAATTGCGTGATTTTCAGACGGGATGGCAAAACCACTGTGGCGCCCAAAAACCACGCCGTTGCACGCTCGGCGATGCACCGCAGGATCACGTGACGACCAGACCCAACGCCACCGCGCTGGCCACGCACATCGACGGGCCGTGCGGCACGCTCGTCGCCGACCAGCCGAGCCAGGCCACTACCGCGATCACCACAGTCAGCAGCGGCGCGCCGATCGCCGCGAGCAACCACACGTCGGCGCCGAAGCAGCCGGTCAGCGCGCCCAGCCCCAGCGCCAGCTTCACATCCCCGGCGCCCATCGCCACCGGCGCCGCGAGATGTACCAGCAGATAGGCCACGGCCAGCAGCGCGGCCCCCGACGCCGCTGCCGTGCCGTGTCCCGAGCCGACGGCGAGGAGCATGATCACGGCGAACCCTGGCAGCGTCAGCCGATTGGGCAGCCGGCGTTGGCGGATGTCGTAACCGGTCAGCGCCACCATCCACAGCAACCCAATCGCGATCAGCATGCGCGGCAGGCTAATCCAGAGCGGCGGTCATCGCCTCTCGCGGCGCCGGCAGCCCTGTGAATTGTTCGACTTGCGCGAACGCCTGATGCAGCAGCATCTGGAGGCCGCTGATCACCCGACCGCCCGCCGCGCTCACCGCCGCGGCCAGCGGCGTGGGCCACGGGTCGTAGATCGCGTCCAGCAGCACCGGCACGTTTGCGAACGTGCCGGCATACTGCGCAGCCACCTCCGCCGGCAGGGTGTTGACCAGCACCGTCGCCCCCGACACCGCGCCCGTTAACGCCGCGCTGTCCAGCTCGCAGAACCGCACCGTCGCTCCGACGCGGTCGCCCAACTCCACCAATCGGGCGGCCTTGTCGGGGTTGCGCGCGACGACAGTGATTGCGCCGACGCCCAGCTCCGCTAACCCGACAACGACCGCTGGAGCGGTGCCACCGGAGCCGGACACCACGGCAGGACCCGATGCTGAGCCTTTTGCGCCCAATGCCCCCGTGACACCGTCGATGTCGGTGTTGTCGGCGCGCCACCCGCGCGGTGTTCGCAGCAGGGTGTTGGCCGATCCGACCAGCTCGGCCCGAGCGGTGCGCTCATCGGCGAACCGCAACGCCGCGAACTTTCCCGGCATCGTCACTGAGACGCCGACCCACTCGGGCCCGAGGCCACCGACCACGCCGGGCAGCTCGTCAGCCCCGCACTCGATGCGCTCGTAGGTCCACTCGGTTAACCCCAGCGCGCGGTAGGCCGCGAGATGCAGCTGCGGAGAACGCGAATGCGCGATCGGCGAACCGAGGACGCCGGCTTTCCTAGCGCGCCGAGTCGAGGACACCGTTGCGCTTGGCCAACTCGATGTTGGCCAGATGCTGTTGGTAATCGCGGGTGAACAACGTCGTGCCCTGCGCGTCGATGGTGACGAAGTACAGCCAGTCACCATCCTCGGGATGCTCGGCGGCTCTGAGCGCATCGGTGCCGGGCGAACAGATCGGCGTGGCCGGCAGCCCTTCGGAAATGTAAGTGTTCCAAGGCGTTTGCTGCGCGCGGTCGGCGTCGGTGGTGGCCACCTCCCGCCGGTCCAGCGGATAGTTCACCGTCGAGTCGAACTCCAGCGTGCGGTGCTCGGCCAGCCGGTTGTAGATGACCCGGGCCACCTTCGGGAAGTCCTGCGGTTTGGCTTCACGCTGAACCAGCGAAGCAACCACCAGAACGTCGTACGGCGACATGTTCATCGCGGTGGCGGTGTCCAGCAGACCCGATTTCACGTATTGCCCCGTGCTGGCGCTGATCAGCGTCTCCAGAATCGTCTGGGGGGATCCCGAGGGGTTGACGTTGAACGTTCCCGGCGCGATCAGGCCCTCGATTCGGCGATGATCGGCGCCCATTCGGGTGGCCGGCTCGAGCGCCCACGCCGGCACCGACAGCGAGCCCAGCGGCGTCTTTTCGGCCGCCGTGCGCAGGTCGTCCCCTGAGACGCAGTGCTTGTCCCCGTCCAGATCGACGCAGCTGGCCTTGGAGATCATCGAGAAAATGCCGGGAGTGACGTCGTTGGTCTTGACGTCGGTGGTGTCGTCGAGCTGCTGGCCTTCGGGGATCACGACCTTGCCGACCCGATTCTGCGGGTCGGCGAGCCGCTTCACCGCGGACGACGCCGGAATCTCGGTGCGCAGCCGGTAATAGCCCGGCTGGATCGACGAGATCGCTTCGTTGCCTTCGGCGGCTTCGACAAACGCTTTTACGGTGCGCACGACGTCTTGGTTGTGCAGTGTCTCGCCGATCGCTGTCGTCGAGTCGCCGGCGTGGACCTGAATCACCAGGTCCTTTTTGCCGCTGCCGGCGTAGTCGTTCTGCGAGCCGAAGCTGTGCCACAGTTTGGAGCCGAGAAACACGGCCGCCACGATCACGACGACGAGCAGCCCGACGGCGAACCCGAGCGCGATGCGCCGACGACGACGGCCGCGCTCGGCGCGCAACCGCTCGGCGCGCGACCGCCCGCGGCGCGGCGGCCCGACCGCCACGGGTCCTGGTCGCGACCCGCTGCGGGGTTGAGCGCGTCGCTGGGTGTCAGACACCGTTGACCTCCCCGGGCAACATGGCACGGCGTTCGTCGAGCCAACCCTGCAGGATGGCCACCGCCGCCACCTGGTCGATGACCCTACGCTGACCCTTGGCCCGCACCCCCGCCTGGCGCAGCGATCGCTGCGCGCTGACGGTCGTCAGCCGCTCGTCGGCCAGCCGCACCGGTATAGGCGCGATCCGGCCGGCCAGCAGGTCGGCCTGCTCGATCGCGTCGAGGGCCGACGGGCCGGTGCGGTCGGCCAGGGTTCGCGGCAGCCCGACGACAACCTCGACCGCTTGCAGCTCGGCGACCAGCTCGGCCAGCCGGCGCACATGCTTGCCGGACCGGTCGCGGCGAACCGTCTCCACTGGCGTGGCCAGGATGCCGTCCGGGTCGCTGCACGCCACACCGATGCGCACGCTGCCCACATCGATGCCGAGCCGCCGTCCGGGTCCTGGATCGTCCCCGCCAGGCCTATCCGGCAGCCGGTGTGAAGGATCCACTCAGCTGACCCGCGCTATCTCTGCTCGCACCGCGTCGAGCGCAGCGTCGATCCCCGATGGGTCCTTGCCGGATCCCTGCGCGAGGTCGGCCTTACCGCCGCCCCGACCGTTGACCGCCTCCGCGAGCTGCTTGATCAGGTCGTTCGCCCGGATGCCCAGGTCTTGGGCGGCCCGGTTGGCGGCGACCGCGTACGGCACGCTGCCGCCTTCGCCCTCAGCGATCAGCGCGACCACCGCCGGGTCGCTGCCGAGCTTGCCGCGGATGTCGCCGACCAGCGAGCGCAGATCGGCGGCGGTCATCCCGGCCGACATCCGCTGCGCCACCAGACGGACGTTCCCGATGCGCTGCGCGCCGGCCGCGGCGTTGACCGCAGCGGCCCGCGCCGACGCCAACCGGCTGCGTTCGAGTTCCTTCTCCGCGGCCTTGAGCCGCTCAACCAGGTTGGCCACCCGGGCGGGCACCTCCTCGGAGGGCACCTTCAGCGACGATGCCAGTCCGGCCATCAGCGCACGCTCCTTGGCCAGGTGCCTGAATGACTCCAACCCGACGTAGGCCTCAACCCGGCGCACTCCCGAGCCGATCGACGATTCACCCAGCAGCGTCACCGGGCCGATCTGCGCCGAGTTGTGCACATGCGTACCACCACACAGCTCCAGCGAGAACGGGCCACCGATCTCCACCACCCGCACCTGGTCGGGATAGGCCTCTCCGAACAGCGCCATCGCTCCCATCGCCTTGGCCTTCTCCAGCTGCTCGGTGAAGGTATGCACCTCGAAGTCGGCCTGGACGGCCTCGTTGGTCACCTCTTCGATCTGCGTTCGCTGCTCTTCAGTCAGCGGCCCCTGCCAGTTGAAGTCGAACCGCAAGTAACCGGGGCGGTTCAACGACCCGGCCTGAACCGCGTTGGGCCCCAGCACTTGCCGCAGCGCGGCGTGCACCATGTGAGTACCCGAGTGGCCTTGGGTGGCGCCCTTGCGCCAGCCCGGGTCTACCGCCGCGACGACGGTGTCACCCTCGACGAATTCCCCGGACTCCACGTTGACCCGATGCACCCATAGGGTTTTGGCGATCTTCTGCACGTCGGTGACAGCCGCCCGGGCGCTTTCGCCCGCGCCGGTGCCGCTGATGGTGCCGACATCGGCGAGCTGTCCGCCCGACTCCGCGTAAAGCGGGGTGCGATCCAGCACCAGTTCCACCCGGTCGGCGATAGCAGCTTCGCCGTGGGCGCCATGCGCTATCACCGGCACCCGTTTGCCGTCGACGAAGATCCCCAAAATCCGGGCCTCCGACCTCAACTCGTCGAACCCGGTGAACTCGGTCGGCCCGGCATCGACCAGCTCCCGGTAGGCCGTCAGGTCGGCGTGCGCGTGTTTGCGTGCGGCAGCGTCGGCCTTGGCGCGCTGGCGCTGCTGCAACATCAGCTCGTGGAATCCGGTCTCGTCGACCGCCAGGCCGGCCTCAGCGGCCATCTCGAGGGTGAGCTCGATCGGGAATCCGTAGGTGTCGTGCAAGGTGAACGCGTCCGAGCCGGACAGCACACCGGCGCCGGACGCCTTGGTGGCGACGGCCACTTCGTCGAACAGGCGTGAACCGGACTGCAGCGTCCGGTTGAACGCGGTCTCCTCGGCCACCGCGATGCGCCGGATCCGGTCGAAGTCAGCCACCAGTTCGGGATAGGACGGGCCCATCGCGTCACGCACAGTGGCCATCAGGTCGCCGACGATCGGATCCTCAATGCCTAGTAGCTTGGCCGAGCGGATCACCCGGCGCAGCAATCGGCGCAGCACATAGCCACGCCCGTCATTGCCCGGGCTGACGCCGTCCCCGATCAGAATGGCCCCGGTGCGGCTGTGGTCGGCGATGATGCGGTAGCGCACGTCGTCGTCGTGGTTGCCTTGCCCATCAGGAAGGTCGTAGCCACGAGGTGCACGCGCGGCCACCGTGTCGATAACCGGGCGCAGCAGATCGGTCTCGTAAACGTTGTGCACGCCCTGCAGCAGCACCGCGACCCGCTCGACGCCCATGCCGGTGTCGATGTTCTTGCGCGGCAACGGCCCCAGGATCTGGTAGTCCTCTTTGCTGCTGCCTTCGCCGCGCTCGTTCTGCATGAACACGAGATTCCAGATCTCGATGTAGCGCTCTTCGCTGGCGAGCGGACCGCCTTCGGGTCCGTACTCCGGTCCACGGTCGTAGTAGATCTCCGACGACGGACCGCACGGGCCGGGGATGCCCATCGACCAGTAGTTGTCGGCCATGCCGCGACGCTGAATTCGCTCGGCAGGCAGATTCGCGATCTCCTCCCACAGCTGCGCCGCTTCGTCGTCATCCAAATAGACTGTGGCCCAGAGCCTTTCGCGATCAAATCCGTACCCACCGTCGGCAACGGAATTGGTCAGCAGGGTCCAGGCCAATTCGATGGCCCCGCGCTTGAAATAGTCGCCGAACGAAAAATTGCCGGCCATCTGAAAAAACGTGTTGTGCCGGGTGGTGATCCCGACTTCGTCGATATCCGGCGTGCGGATGCACTTCTGGATGCTGGTGGCCGTCGTATACGGCGGGGTGCGCTGGCCTAGAAAGAGCGGGACGAACTGGACCATCCCCGCGTTGACGAACAGCAAGTTGGGGTCGTCAAGGATCACCGAGGCACTTGCCACCTCGGTGTGACCCGCTTTCACGAAATGATCGAGGAACCGCTTCCTGATCTCGTGTGTCTGCAACTTTTCCGCTTCCTCTTTGATGCTGGCCGGCCCACACTCCAGCCTATTAAGCAGCCTATTTCGACCGCATTACAGTACCGGCACTGTTGCGCGCTCCTGAACACTGAACGAACTGGACTCGGTTCACCCGTTCAGAAAACTCAACCGCACCGTGCGCCGCGGATTGTCCCGGTTCAGGTCGACCAGAACGACGCTTTGCCAGGTGCCCAGCTGCGGTTCGCCGCCCTCCACCGGCAACGTGATCGACGGCGCAACGATGGCCGGCAGCACATGATCAGCGCCGTGGCCAGGTGAACCGTGTGCGTGCCGGTAGCGGTCGTCGCGCGGCAACAGCCGTTCCAAGGTGTCGACGAGGTCGTCGTCGGAGCCGGCGCCGGTCTCGATGATCGCCACCCCCGCCGTCGCATGCGGGACGAAGACGTTGCACAGCCCGTCGCCCCGCGGGAAGCAAAACGCGCGAACTGAATCGGTCAGATCCACGATGCAGCGACGCGCAGTGTCCACATCCAGCACATCGGTATGCATTGCTCCAGGGTACGTATTTGCCCATTGTCATCGCTAATCCAGCGGAGGAAGGTGTTGGGTGAACCGGTGGCGCCACCGGGGCGCTGCCCCGAGAGGAAAGGGGTGGATCGTGTACGCGCGCTCTACAACTATCCAGGCGCAACCATCGTCCATCGACGCCGGAGTTGCGCACCTTCGCGACACCGTCATGCCGAGACTTCAGGAGATTGACGGCTGTGTCGGCCTGTCGTTGTTGGCCGATCCGCAGACCGGCCGGTGCATAGTGACCACCTCTTGGGAAACCGAAGAGGCGATGCGTGATAGCGCCGAGCAGATACGGCTGGTTCGTGATCAAGCGGCGCAGGCGTTCGGCGGCATCGGCGACCCAATGGTCGAAGAATGGGAGATCGCGGTGCTGCACCGTGATCACCGCTCAGCGGAGGGCGCCTGCGCACGGGCGACATGGGTCGAGCTGCCGCCAGACCAACTCGACCAGGGCATCGAGTTTTATAAATCATCCGTTCTGCCCGACCTCGAGGCACTTGACGGCTTCTGCAGCGCCAGCCTGCTGGTAGATCGGGCATCCGGACGCGCCGTAGCCTGTTCATCCTTCGACAGCCTCGAGGCGATGGAACGCAGCAGAGACCGGGGAACGGCCCTCAAGAACGAAAAGATCCGCGAGGTAGGTGCCGGAGAGCTCGACGACTGCGAGTTCGAGCTCCGGATCGCCCATCTGCGGGCGCCCGAACTGGTCTGATCGAGGCTGAGGGGGCGACCGGCCGAACCGAGCGAGTGGGCGTCGGCCGGGACCTCCTTGTGCCAATTGCGAACGAAGGCACCGCCCTTGCCCATTGTCATCGCTAATCCAGCGGAGGAAGGTGGTTAGTGGAACCGGTGGCGCCACCGGGGCGCTGCCCCCAAGCAAGGAGGGGCCTGTGTACGCACGCTCTACCACTATCGAGGCGCATCCGTCGTCCATCGACGCCGGAATTGCGCACGTTCGCGATGTCGTCATGCCCGCGCTTGAAAAAGTCGCCGGATGCCTTGGCGTGTCGTTGTTGGTCGACCGGGGCTCCGGTCGTTGCATAGCGACCAGCTCGTGGGAGACCGAACAGGCGATGCGTGCGAGCGCCCGTGAAATCCGGCCGGTTCGCGATCAGGCGGCACAAACCTTCGGCGGTAGCCCGACGGTCGACGAATGGGAAATCGCCGTCCTGCACCGTGATCACCCCTCCGGCCCGGGCGCCGGCGTGCGGGCGACCTGGCTCACGGTGCGGCCCGACCAGTTCGACCGGGCCATCGAGTTCTACCGGGAGTCGGTGCTGCCCGCGATCGAGGAGCTCGAAGGTTTCTGCAGCGCGAGCCTAATGATCGACCGCACGTCCTGGCGGGCGGTGTCGTCGTCGACGTTCGACAGCATGGCGGCCATGCAGCGCAACGAAGAACGGGCGCGCTCACTGCGTACCGCACGGCTTCGCGACCTCGGCGCCGACCAGTTCGACGTCGGCGAATTTGAACTCGCGATCGCCCACCTGCGGGTGCCCGAGCTGGTCTAGCCGCTTTCGTTACGCCGCCGCTAGGGCAGCGAGTCGCCGGGAAACCCGCGACACGCGTGCACCTCGAAGGTGAACACCCCGGCTCGCACACCCGGATCGTTGTTCATGATCGCGATCGTTTCGTCGACGGTCCCGGTGAATACGCAGATACCGCAAACTTCGGAGCCGTCGATGACCGGCAACACCACCGGCATTACCCCCTCGTGACGTAGCCCGAAGTTGCGTCGGCCATGCTCCCAAATGACCGCCGGCGCAGCATCGCCGACGAAATTGGGTCCCTGTTTGAGGATGGCTACGCTGTAAGCCTTCGCCGCGGGCAACAGCGTGTTCATCTCGTCGTCGGTGAAGGTTTTCATCGGCCTCCCTTGATCAGCGCGGCGCGCGCCAGCGTCGCCTGGGCCATCTTCACGTGCGCGGCGTCAACGAGGACCCCGTTGACGCCGACCGCACCCAGACCCTTCTGCTCGCCGTCCCGGTAGGCGGCGACGTTGCGCTCGGCGAGCGCGATTTCCTCGTCGGTCGGCGAATACACCTTGTTGGCCACCGCGATCTGGGCCGGATGGATCGCCCACTTGCCGGTGTATCCCATCAGCGCGGCCCGCCGCGCAGCACGCTCGTAGCCCTCCAGGTTGCCGTAATCGGGATAGGGCGCGTCGATCGCGTCGATGCCGGCGATGCGCGCTGCCACGATCACCTTGTTGCGGGCGTAAGCCCAGAAGTCGCCGGGGTATTCGTCGAGCGGGTCGAAGTTGGTGTCCACCCGCGCACCCTGGGACAGCGAGAAATCCCCGACGCCGAAGATCAGTGCGTCCAGCCGCGGACTGGCCGTTGCGATCTCCTCGGCGTTGGCTAATCCCTCGACCTCCTCGATGAGCACTTCAAGGCGGATCTGGCGGGACAGGCCGAGCTTGGCCTCCAGCTGCGTCACCAACACGTCAACCCACCAAACATCGCGGGCCCGAAGCGCTTTCGGGATGATGATGGTCTCGAGGTTCTCCCGGGCGTGGGTGACGACCTCGACGATGTCGTCATGGCACCACTGGGTGTCCAGCCCGTTGATGCGGATCGCCCGCACCGTGCGTCCCCAGTCGAGTTCGTTGAGCGCCTTAACCGCTTTGCCGCGAGCCGCCTCCTTGTGGGCGGGCGCGGTGGCGTCCTCGAGGTCGAGGAAGACCAGGTCGGCTTCCGACGCGGCGGCGTGGGCGAACATGTGGTCGTTGCTGGCGGGCACGGCGAGTTCCGAGCGGCGCAAAAGTGACGTCATGCACGTGCTCCTTTCACAGCACACCGCGGGCGTGCAGTTCGTCGACGTCGCCGCCGGATAGGCCCAGCAGTTCGCCGTATACCTCGGCGTTATGCTCACCGATTCGTGGGCCCAGGTGCTGGACCCGCCCCGTCGCTGCCGAGAACCGGGGCACCGGCGCCTGAACGGTCATCGCGCCGAGTTCGTCGTCGCCGACTTTCACGAAGACCTCGCGATGCGCCAGCTGCTCGTCGGCGACCAGATCGGTGATGTCGTAGACCGGTGCGGCGGCCACCTCGGCGGCATCGAGGATCTCCATCGCTTCGGCCAGCGTCTTGGTGGCCACCCAGTCGGCGACCACCTGGTCCACCTCGCGGGCCCGCGCCAGCCGGCGCTGTGGGTCGGAGAAGTCGGCGTCGTCGGCCAGGTCGGCGCGTCCGATGGCGCGAAAGACTCGCAGCGCCAGTTGCGGTGAGCTGCCCGACATCGCCAGCCAGCGGTCATCGGCCGTGCGGTAGGTGTTGCGCGGCGCCGAAATGTCCCAACGGTTACCGGCTCGGGTCGGCACCAGCCCGAGTTGGTCGTAGCCCAGCAGCGTCTGTTCCAGCAGCCGGGCCAGCGGATCGATCAGGTTGATGTCGATCAGCTGGCCGGACGCCCCGTGCACGTCGCGGTGGTAGAGCGCCATCATCACCGCATAGGCCGCGTTCAGCGATGCCACCCCGTCGGCCAGCATGAACGGGGGCAGGGTCGGCGGCCCGTCGGCCTGGCCGGTGATGTTGGCGAAGCCGCTCATCGCTTCGCCGAGGGTGCCGAAGCCGGGTCGTTCGCTTTTCGGACCGGTCAGCCCGTAGCCGGTGATGTGCAGCATCACGATGCGGTCGTTGACGGCGCGCAGCGCCGGGTAGTCCAATCCCCACTTGCGCAGCGTCGCGGGCCGGGTGTTGACGATCAGCACGTCGGCGTGTTCGGCGAGGCTACGCAGCAGCGCCTGGCCTTCGGCGACGCGCAGGTTCAGGGTGATCGAACGCTTATTGCGCGACAACGACTTCCACATCAGCCCGATGCCGTCGACCTGGTTGCCCCAGGTGCGGATCGGGTCGCCGCTGCCGGGCTGTTCGATCTTGATGACGTCGGCGCCGAACTCGCCGAGATAGGTGGCAGCCAGCGGCGCCGCGGCCAAAGTGGCGGCGTCGAGGACCCGGATGCCTTCGAGCATCATGCTCCGACGGGCGCGCAGACCGGTCGCCGCAGGCCGAGGTGATCACGCAGGGTCACGCCGTCATAGCCGGAGCGAAACAGCCCGCGCCGCTGCAACTCCGGTACCACCATGCGAACGACGTCTTCAAACGCGCCGGGCAGATGTGTTGCCGCCAAGACGAACCCGTCGCAGGCGCCGGTGTGGAACCACTCCTCCATCTGATCGGCGACCTGCACGCCGGTGCCGACGAAACGCGGACCCTGCAGCAGGGTGGCGCGGTGGCCGGCGAGGTCGCGCAAGGTGATCGTGTCGCCGATGTGCTTGCGCAGGTTCTGCACCAGGCCACGGATACCGGACACCGAGTCGATGAGCTCGTCGGTGATCGGGTCATCCAGTTCGTGCCGGGAGAAGTCGTAGTTCATCAACTCCGAGAGTAGGGTCAGCGACGCCATCGGGTGCACCAGATCGTTGAGGAGGACCTGTTCGCGGTGCTTGGCGTGATCCTCTGACTCCCCCACCACGGCGTAGGCCATCGGGCACAGTTTGACCGACTGCGGGTCGCGGCCGGCGGCGTCGATGCGTTGCTTCTGGTCGGCGTAGTGGTCACGGGCCACCTTGACACCCGGGTCGCCGGTGAAGATCAAATCGGCCCAGCGCGAAGCGAATTCACGGCCGCGGCCCGACGAGCCGGCCTGGATGATCACCGGCCGGCCCTGCGGCGTGCGGGGCACGGTCAGCGGCCCTCGCACCGAGAAGAATTCGCCTTGGTGGTTGAGCTCATGCACCTTGTCCGCATGGGCGTAGATGCCGTGTTCCCGGTCGTGCACGACCGCGTCGTCTTCCCAGGTGTCCCAGAGGCCGACGGTGGCGTCGAGAAACTCCTCGGCCCGGTCGTACCGTGCGTCGTGGCCCAAATGTGTTTCCAGGCCGAAGTTTTGGGCCTCGCTGTCGTTGACGGAGGTGACGACGTTCCACGCCGCCCGGCCGCCCGAAAGGTGGTCGAGGGTCGCGAACGTTCGGGCCACGTGAAACGGCGTGTAGTAGGTGGTCGAGCAGGTCGCGCCCAGTCCGATGCGCGACGTCGCCTGGGCCAGCACGCCCAGCACGATGGACAGGTCCAATTTCACCGGGCGTGCGCCGTAGCGCACCGCGTCGGCGACTGACCCGCCGTAGATTCCCGGCATCGCGAGCCGGTCGTCGAAGAACATCAGGTCGAAACAACCCTCTTCGAGTTGCCTGCCGATCTTGGCGTAGTAGGACGCGTCGAGATAGCCGTGCTCGGTGGCGGGATGACGCCAAGAACCCGCGTACACCGAGGTGTTGCCTGCTTGCATAAAGGCGACGAGCGCCATCTGTCGTGTAGCCATTCTTGATGTCTAACATCTAATATATCAGATTTCAAGTGCTAAAGTCGGTCCATGGCTCCCCGCGATGTCGACATCGCCGGCACCGTGCGCGAGCGCGCCGCGCGCGAACTGCGCGACCGGATTCTCACCGGCAGCCTGCCCGCCGGTACCCGGCTCGACCTCGACGCCATCACCAAGGAGTTCGCTACCAGTCGCACGCCGGTGCGGGAGGCCCTACTCGAGTTGTCCTACGACGGACTGGTCAAGGTCGCACCGCGCAGCGGCGTCACGGTGATCGGCATCAGCCCGGAGGACGTGCTGGACAGCTTCACGATTCTGGGCGTGCTGACCGGCCAGGCAGCGGCGTGGGCCGCGCGGCGGGTCACCCCGGAAGGCGTTGCGCGTTTGCGCGACCTGGCAGTCGACCTTGAATCGAATTGGGATTTCCACCGGGAGATTCATCGAGCCGCGCATTCGCGGCGATTGATGGCGCAGATCCGCCAGGCCGTCCGCGTCGTGCCGTCGAACTTTTTGGCGATGTTCCCCGAGCACGAGCACCACTCGCTGGACGACCACCAGGCGCTGGTGTCGGCGCTGGCCGACGGCGACGCCCAGAAGGCCCGCGATATCGCCGAGCGGCATGTGCTGGATGCGGGGCATTCACTGGCCAGCCGGCTCGAGTCCGGTTGAACCTCACCAGACTCAGCGGCCCCTTCAGCCTCTGACTGAACAAATAGTGTCTTCTCCAGTTTGAAGGCGCCGGCGATATCACTAGGGGCGCTGATATCGCATACGTCCTCGTTTTGAAAGACGAGTGGTGGTCGACTCTTGTTGCTGGTGTGACGGCGGAGGTCAGCGGCGCTAGCCGCGCTTTCGCCGGATGATCGCTCGCAGCCGCTCGAGCCGGCCGCCAATCTCGCGCTCGGCGCCGTGGCCGCTCGGGCGGTAGTAATCCACACCGACCAGGTCGTCAGGTGGATACTGTTGCGGCACAACGCCATCCGGGTCGTCATGGGAGTATTTGTACCCCTGCGCATTGCCCAGCGCCGCCGCGCCCGAATAATGACCGTCGCGCAAATGCGGCGGTACAAGCCCGGCCTTGCCCGCTTTGATGTCGGCCATCGCCGCTCCCAGCGCGGTGGTCACCGCGTTCGACTTGGGCGCGGTGGCCAGGTGCACGGTGGCGTGCGCCAGCGTCAACTGGGCTTCGGGCAAACCGATGAGTTGCACGGTCTGCGCCGCGGCCACGGCGGTCTGCAGCGCCGTCGGATCGGCCATGCCGATGTCCTCGCTGGCCAGGATCATCAGCCGTCGGGCGATGAATCTCGGATCCTCACCGGCGACCAGCATCCTGGCCAGGTAGTGCAACGCGGCGTCGACGTCGGAGCCGCGTACTGACTTGATGAACGCACTGATGACGTCGTAGTGCTGATCGCCATCGCGGTCGTAGCGGACGGCGGCCTTGTCGAGCGACTGCTCGATGGCCTCGACGGTGACCTGCTCCCCCGCCTCGGCAGCGACTTCCAACGCGGTCAACGCGCGTCGGGCGTCCCCGGCCCCCAACTGCACGAGCAGGTCGACGGCATCGGGCTGCACGACTTGCCCGTTCAGCCCGCGCGGATCGTTGATCGCGCGCTGCACCACCGTGCGGATGTCGTCGGCGCTCAGCGGTCGCAGTTGCAGGATCAACGACCGCGACAGCAGCGGCGCGACAACGGAGAACGACGGGTTTTCGGTGGTGGCGGCCACCAGCAGCACCACCCGGTTCTCCACGGCAGACAGCAGCGCGTCCTGTTGGGTTTTGGAGAACCGGTGGACCTCGTCGATGAACAGCACTGTCTGTTCGCCGTGGGCGGCGGCGCGACGGGCCACGTCGATCACCGCACGGACTTCCTTGACGCCGGCTGACAACGCCGACAGCGCCTCAAATCGCCGGCCGGTGGCGTGCGAGATCAGCGCTGCCAGCGTGGTTTTGCCGCTGCCGGGCGGCCCGTAGAGGACCACCGACGCCACACCCGAGCCCTCGACCAGACGCCGCATCGGCGAGCCGGGTTGCAACAAATGGTCCTGTCCGACCACCTCGTCAAGACTGGCCGGACGCATCCGCACGGCCAACGGTGCAGCACCCGAACCGCCCTGCGGGCGGTGGTTCTCATCGGGGACGTCGAACAGACCGTCGGACACGGTTTCAGGCATACCACGCCGCCGCGACATGCCCTCGCAATGTTCGGGTAACAGCGACCCGGCGGAATACTTGCTAAGTTCGCGGCTATGAGTCAGCCCCCAGAGCACCCCGGCAGTCCGAGCGATCCTTGGGGCGGTAACCCTCATCCCGGCGACTACCCGCCGCCCGGCTACGGACCCCCACCCGGACCGCCGCCGGGCTATGGACCTCCACCGGGGTGCGGCCCTCCTCCACCGGGATACGGCCCTCCTCCACCGGGGTACGGCCCTCCTCCACCGGGATACGGCGCGCCCCCACCGCCGCCCCCGGGCTACGGTCCGCCGCCTCCCGGTTACGGGCCGCCGCAGCCTGGCTACGGTCCGCCGCCCGGTTATCCGCAACCGCCCGGCCAGCAATTCGACATCGGTGAGGCGTTCAGGTGGGCGTGGAACAAGTTCGCCAAGAACACGGTGCCGCTGATCGTTGCGATGCTGGTGTTCGGCCTCATCGGGCTGGTTGTGCACGGGTTGGTGTTCGTCTTGATGGGCGGCGCCAACGCCGATACCACCAATGTCGAGGGTGATTACGGCGCGTCGTTCGCAACGAGTTTGGGCGGCGTCGGCACGCTGGTGCTGTCGATCGTGTCGTTCGTGTTCGGCATCTTCGTACAGGCCGCGTTCTTGTCCGGGGCGCTCGACCTCGCCGACGGCAGGCCGGTGAGCGTCGGTTCGTTCTTCAAGCCGCGCAACTTCGGCAATGTTGTCCTGGCCGGTGCACTGCTCAGCGTGATCACCGCGGCGTTAGATTTTCTTTCGCTACTTCCGAACGTCATCTTCGCTTTGTTGTCGTTCGTGGCGATCGTGGTCTTCACGTTCTTCGCGCTGTTCACGATCGCGTTCGCGACCGATCGCGGCCTGCCGCCGATCGATGCGCTCAAGGCCAGCTTCGCCACTGTCCGCTCCAACATCGGCAGCACGCTGCTGTCCTTCCTGGTGCAAGGCCTTTTGGTCCTGATCGGCTTTCTGGCCTGCGGCGTCGGCATCCTGGTAGGCGGCCCACTGGCACTGCTGATCCAGGTCTACACGTACCGTCGGCTCTCCCACGGCCCGATCGCGCCGCTGACGCCGTAAGTCCTGTCACGACTGGATGACGAAGTCGATCAGCTCCTCCACCCTGCCGATCAGCGCTGCGTCAAGATCAGTCCAGTCGCGGACCCGGCTGCGGATGCGCCGCCACGCCGCGGCGACGTAGCCGGACTGAGCGTCCTCGACCACCATCCCGAGCTCTATTGGCAATTCAGCCGACCGGACCCGTCGCGAGCTGTGCGGGTCGCGGGCCAGCACGTCCGAACCGTAACGATCATCCACCCGAGCGATCCTAGGAACCCAGGCGTCGAAAAGCCGGTTACGCCACTCGCCCCTTGTTCAATCGGGCCGCGCTGCAGCCTTCTGGCTGTTGTGATGGGATCAGCGGTTATGACCATCAAAGTTGCGCTGGAGCACCGCACCAGCTACACCTTTGACCGGCCGGTCCAGGTGTATCCGCACGTCGTGCGGCTGCGCCCGGCGCCCCACTCACGTACACCCATCGAGGCTTATTCGCTGCGCATCGAGCCGGCCGACCACTTCATCAACTGGCAGCAGGACGCGCTGGGCAACTTCCTTGCCCGGCTGGTGTTTCCCAATCCCACCAGCCAACTAACCATCACCGTCGGGCTCATCGCCGACCTCAAGGTGATCAATCCGTTCGACTTCTTCATCGAAGACTGGGCCGAGACGTGGCCTTCAGCGCCGGCCGTTGGCCTTGCCTATCCCAAGGCGCTCGCCGACGACCTCGAACCGTACTTGCGGCCCGTCGACGAAGACGGCGATGGCTCTGGACCGGGTGAACTGGTGACCGAGTGGGTGCGAGACTTCCGCGTCCGTGACGGCACCCGCACGATCGACTTCCTGGTCGCGCTCAACAAGGCGGTCAACGCCGACGTCGGCTACAGCGTGCGGATGGAGCCCGGTGTGCAGACGCCGGACGTGACCCTGCGCACGGGCATTGGCTCGTGCCGTGACTCTGCGTGGCTGCTGGTGTCGATCCTGCGCCAGTTCGGGTTGGCCGCCCGCTTCGTGTCCGGCTACCTGGTACAGCTGGCGTCCGACGTCGAAGCGATCGACGGGCCGTCGGGGCCGGCTGCGGACTTCACCGACCTGCACGCGTGGGCCGAGGTGTACATCCCGGGCGCGGGCTGGATCGGGCTGGACCCGACGTCGGGGTTGTTCGCCGGCGAAGGTCACATCCCGCTGGCGGCAACGCCACACCCGGCCACCGCCGCGCCGATCAGCGGCGGCACCGAGCCGTGCGAATCGGTGCTGGAATTTTCCAACACCGTCACTCGGGTCCACGAAGACCCGCGCGTCACGCTGCCATACACCGACGAGGCCTGGCAGACGATCTGTGCGGTCGGCGGGGAGGTCGACGAACGGCTGGCCGCCAGCGACGTCCGACTCACCGTCGGTGGCGAGCCCACCTTCGTGTCGGTGGACAACCAGGTCGATGAGGAGTGGACCACCGCCGCGGACGGCCCCGACAAACGCCGGCGGGCATCGGATTTGGCCGCCCGGCTCAAGTCCGCATGGGCGCCGCAGGGGCTGGTTCAACGCAGCCAGGGCAGGTGGTATCCCGGCGAACCGTTGCCGCGCTGGCAGATTGCGCTGTATTGGCGCGCCGACGGGCAGCCGTTATGGACCGACGACGCGCTGCTCGCCGACCCCTGGGGGGCCGGAGCCACCGAACCGCCCGCCGATAACGAGGCCGCCTCCGAGCTGCTCGCCGGTGTGGCCGGCAGCCTGGGCCTGCCGCTCTCGCAGGTGCGGCCGGCCTACGAGGACCCCCTGTCCCGGCTGGCGGCCAAAGTACGCCAGCCCCAAGGTGATCCGGTGGGGACGGACGATGATCTCGCCGAAGACACTCCCTCCGGCCGCGCCGCGCTGCTCGCGCACCTCGACGAATCCACTACGGCTGCAGCCGCGTTCGTGCTGCCGCTGCACCGCCGCGACGACGACCGCGGCTGGGCCAGCGCCGACTGGCAGCTGCGCCGCGGGCGCATCGTGCTCCTGGACGGGGATTCACCGGCGGGTCTGCGGCTGCCGCTGGACGCGATCAGCTGGAAGCCGCCACGCGCGTCGTTCGCCGCCGACCCGACCGCCGTCGGCGACGCGATAGACCTGTCCGACGAAGAGTCGGTGCTCGAGGAGGCCGACGATGCACCGATCACCGCGATGGTCGCCGAGGTTCGCGACGGCCTGCTCTACATCTTCATGCCGCCCACCGAGGCGCTCGAACACTTCGTTGACCTCATCGGCCGGGTCGAGACCGCGGCCGCGAAGATCGGCTGCCCTGTCGTCATCGAGGGCTACGAACCACCGCCGGACCCACGGCTGACGTCGACGACGATCACCCCCGACCCCGGGGTGATCGAGGTGAACATCGCCCCCACCGCGAGTTTCGCTGCACAGTGCCAGCAGCTGCAGACCCTCTACGAACAGGCCCGGCTG